>JAESGJ010000084.1_pt1 | contig 176779 bp, 162 predicted proteins | sample 9266241 | NCBI WGS metagenome assembly JAESGJ01 (sample SAMN14514841, study PRJNA621669) | algae metagenome | isolation source: Brasilonema octagenarum HA4186-MV1 and co-occurring heterotrophs from wet... | place: USA: Manoa Valley, Hawaii | collected 2009-07-20 | reverse complement strand
CGCCTCGGGTCCACGACCCGAGGCGCACCGTCAGCCCCATGATTCCAAACTTGAAGAAAAAGAAGAAGGTGAGGGGTCCGGGGAGAGGAAGAATTCCTTCTTCCTCTCCCCGGGACAAACCAACACCGAAGGAGAGGAGCGCCCGGCTCAGAGCCCTTCGGGCTTCCCCGCCACCGTCACGGCCAGGGCATCGGGTTTCAGGACGCGCGCCGCCACTTCGGCCAGCCTTTCGCGGGAGAGGGCGGCGAGGCGGGCGGGGCGCTTTTCCAGCCAGTCCAGCGGGCGGTTGTTCCGTTGGAGCGCGAGCAGGATGTTCGCGATCTGGCGGGTGGAGGTGAAGGAGAGGGGCTGGCTGCCGGTGAGGTAGGCGATGGCCTCCTCCCGTTCCGCCTCGGTGGGGCCGGAGGCGGCCATGCGGGCCCATTCGCCGCGCAGCACGGCCAGGGTCTCGGCCATGCGGGCGTTCTCGGTGGCGACGGAGCCGACGATGATGCTGCGGCCCGCCACGGGTTCCGGCCCGGCGCCGATGCCATAGGCGAGGCCCCGTTCCACGCGCACCGCCTGCATGAGGCGCGAGGAGAAGCCGCCCCCGGCCAGGATGCGCATGATGACGCCCATGGCTTCCCAGTCTGGGTCGTCCACGGCGATGCCGGGCTGGCCGAAGACGGCGGCGGATTGCGGGCTTTCCATGGGCACCACCTTCACGCCGGTGGCGGAGAAGGGGGGCAGGGTGGGCAGGCCGGCCGGCTGCTCGGCGGGCCAGTCGCCGAAGAGGGTGGAGAGCACATCCCGCAGCTGGTCCGCGGTGATGGCGCCGGAGGCGGCGACCATGAGGCCGTGGCGGCGGAACTGCCGGGCGGGAACGGCCTTCAGCACATCGCCGGGCAGGGTCGCGAGGCTTTCGGCGGTGCCGCCGGGGGCGCGGCCGAAGGCACCGGGCAGGGCGGCGTTCCAGAAGGCGCGCCCGGCCTGGCCGCGCGGGTTCTCCAGCGCCTGGCGGGCCCCGGCGATGGCGCGGGCGCGCACGCGCTCGATATCCGGCGGCTCCATGCGCGGGGCGGAGAGGGCGAGGCGGGCGAGGCGGATGGCGTCCGGCAGGGCCTCGGTGAGGCAGCGGAAGCTGCCGGAGAACTCGTCCCGGTCGGCCGAGAAGTTGAAGGAGATCGCGGCGTCGCGCAGCGCCTCCTGGAAGGCACTGGCATTGAGGTCGCCCGCGCCTTCGGTGAGCAGGGCGGCGGCGAGGGCGGTGGCCCCCTCCTTTCCTTCCGGGTCCAGCGCGGCGCCGCCGGGGATGGAGAAGGCGATGGAGACCACGGGAACCGCATGGTCCTCGGCCAGCCAGGCGGTCACGCCGGCCGACTCCAGCACCTGCACGGGCAGGGTGAAGCCGGTGGGGATGGTGTCGCTCATGGTGCGCGCACGCCCTCGGGCAGCAGCCAACCGGTCATGGAGGGATGGGTGAAGACGGCGCGGGCGGCGGCCATCACGGCCTCCGGCGTCACGGCGCGGATGCTGGCGGGCCAGTGCTCCACCGCATCCAGCGGCAGGCCGACGGCCAGCGCGCCGCCCAGCAGGCGGGGTGCGGCGCCGATGCCGTCGAGGGAGAGCAGGGCGCCGGCGGTGAGCTGGCGCTGGCTTCGCGCCACCTCCTCGGCCGTCACGCCTTCGTCCAGCAGCTTCGCGATCTGGTCCTCGATGGCGGATTCGATCGCGGCCGGCGTCGTGTCGCCGCGCGGGGTGGCGTAGAGGGCGAAGCTGTCGGCGCCCAGGCCGTCGCTGTCATATCCAGCGCCGGCGCCGACCGCGAGGCCGGTCTCGACCATGGATTTATGGAGGCGCGAGCCGGCGCCGCCGCCGAGGAGATGCGCCAGCACCTCCAGCGGAATCGCGTGTTCCGTGCCCGCGCCGTCCCGGCCCCAGGTGAGGGTGGGGGCGATCCAGGAGCGGATCATCTGGGCTTCGCGCACGCCCGCATCGTTGCGGACCAGGCGGGATTCGAGCGGGGCGGCCGGCGGCTCGGCGCGGCGGCGGGCGATCGGCTCGGCGCCGCTGGCGCCGCCATACTCATCCTCCACCACGCGGCGCAGCGCCGCCTCGTCCACCGCGCCGGCGACGACCAGCACGGCATTGGCGGGGGCGTACCAGCGCTGGTGGAAGGCCAGCATGTCGTCCCGCGTGATGGCGCGGATGTCCTCGGGCCAGCCGATGATGGGGCGGCCGCGCCAGTGCTGGCGGCCCCACATGGCGGCATCGAAGGCTTCGCGGAAGCGGGCACGGGGGTTGCTGTCGGTGCGCTGGCGGCGCTCCTCCAGGATGACGGCGCGCTCGGGCTCCACCCCCTCGGCGGGGTAGAGGGGGGCGCGGAGGCGGTCGGCCTCCATCATCGCCACCAGCTTCAGGCGGGTTGCCTCGACGGTCTGGTGATAGGCGGTGACGTCGCGCGAGGTGAAGGCGTTGTCCTGCCCGCCCTCCCGCGCCACGCGGCGGGAGAACTCGCCATCGGCCACGTGCTCGCTGCCCTTGAACATCATGTGTTCGAGGAAATGGGCGAGGCCGGACCGGCCGGCGGGGTCATCCCCCGCGCCGACGCCGTAGAAGAGGTAATGGGCCACCACCGGGGCGCCCCGCGTGCGGACATGCGCCACGCGCAGGCCGTTGGGCATGCGCCAGAGATTGGCGCCGAACAGGGGGCGGTCCGCCGGGATGGGGGGCGGGGGGGTGAGCACGGCCGGCGCGGGCTGGGCCTGCGCCTCGGGGGCGCGGCTCGCCAGGGCGGCTGGCACGGTGGCTGCGGTGGCCAGGGCCGCGCGGCGGGTCAGGGGAGGCATTCCGGATATGTGGGGTTTGGGCCGCTGGGCGGGAGTGGCCGGGTGGGTTCCGTTCGGTGAAAACCCATCCCGGCCTCGGTCCTAGAACAGGCCTTCCAGCAAGCCGCGCTGGCGGCGCTGGATGATGGGGGTCTCGCCATCCTCGGGCGAACGGCCGAGGGCCGCGTTCTCGCGCAGGCGCCGGGCCTCCCGCTCCGGGTCCAGCACGGTGCCGGGGGGCGGAGTGTCCCGCCAGAACATCATCCGCTCCACGAGGCTGCGCTGGGGGCGTTCGAGGCGAAGGGCCTCCTCATCCACCTGGCGGCGGATGTTGTTGGAGGTGGCGCCGACCCCGGCGGACTGGCTGGCCTGGGCGATGAGGGCCGATTCCGCGCCGGAGGGCCGGTCGCTGCGGCCTTCGCCGAGCAGGGTGGCGGGGGCGAGGGTGATCTCGCCGCGCTCGCGGGCCGAAAGCTCCTGCGGGCGGGCGGCGCCGGGGCGCGGCGGCGGCAGGTTGCCCAGGCTGGAGGGAATGGAGAGGGGGGCGCGGGTCACCACCTGGAACTCGTCCGGCGCGTCGCGCGTCAGGCCGAGCATGCGTGACGTGTCGCCGCCGCAGGCCGCCAAGAGCAGCAGGGGGGCCAGGAGGAGGGGGCGGGGGCTCATGGATGCCGCTTCTAGCAGGGGTCCGAGGGGAGCGGAAACAGGGCGCGGGGCGGGAAACGCTTCGTCATGCCGTCTCTCCGGGCCGGTCGGTGGCGGGCGGGCGGGCCGTCACCGCCTCGATCAGCAGCACGACGACGCCCAGGACGATGGCCGCATCCGCGATGTTGAAGACATACCAGTGCCAGCCCCAGGCATAGGCATCGACGAAATCCACCACCGCCCCGAAGCGCGCGCGGTCGATGACATTGCCGATGGCGCCGCCGACGATGGCGCCCAGGGCGAGGGCGGTGCGGCGGTTCTCGGCCTTGGCCATCCAGCGGATGAGGAAGAGGACGATGCCCCCGGCCAGGGCGGCCAGGGCCCAGGCATGCCAGGGCGCGCTGCCCGAGAGCAGGCCGAAGGTGACGCCGCGGTTCCAGACCATGGTCAGGTCCAGCCCGAAATCGCCCCCGCCCAGCAGGGGGACGTTCCGCCGGGCGGGCAGGTCCAGCACCTCCAGGATCCACCACTTGCTCGCCTGGTCTGCGACCAGGATGAGCAGGGCGAGGATGAGGCCGCGGCGGAGATTGGCCGCCTGGTCCGGGGTGGCCATCAGGCGACCGCCGCTTCGCAGCGCAGGCAGAGGGTGGGGTGGGCGGCGGAGCGGCCGACCTCCGGCAAGACCCGCCAGCAGCGGTCGCATTTCTGGCCCGGCGCCGGGGCGAAGCGGGCGGCGGCATGCTCCCCGGCCTCAACCCCCTCGCCCTGCGGGGCGGAGGCGGTCAGGGTCAGGTCGGAGGTGATGCAGAGCTCGGCCCAGGGCAGGTCGGCCAGGTCCGCATGGGCCTCGCCCAGGAAGAGCTCGGGCGCGGCCTGGAGGGAGCTGCCGATGGTGCCGGCAGCGCGGGCCTTCTCCAGCGCGGCGGTGACGAGGCCGCGCACGGCGCGCGCCCGCGCCCAGCGCGCGGCCAGCGCCTCGTCCCGCCATTCCGCCGGGATTTCGGGGAAGGTCTGGAGATGCACGCTGTCTGCGGCCTCGCCGAAGCGGGCGAGCCAGGCTTCCTCGGCCGTGAAGACCAGCACGGGGGCGAGCCAGGTGCAGAGGCAGCGGTGCAGCACGTCCAGCACGGTGCGCGCGCCTCGGCGGCGCGGGTCATCCGCGCGGTCGCAGTAGAGGCTGTCCTTGCGGATGTCGAAGAGGAAGGCCGAGAGGTCGGAGGCGCAGAAATTGTGGATCTCCGGCACCACGCCGGACCAGTCGTAATCCTCCGCCGCGCGGCGGATGCGCGCGTCGATCTCGGCCACGCGGTGCAGGATGAAGCGCTCCAGCTCCGGCAGCTCGGCGTGGTCCACCTTCTCGGCATCGGTGAAGCCGTCGAGGCTGCCGAGCAGCCAGCGCAGCGTGTTGCGGATGCGGCGGTACAGCTCCGCCTGCTGGCCGAGGATGGTCTTGCCGATGCGCAGGTCGTCCGCGAAGTCGGAATTCATCACCCAGAGGCGCAGGATGTCGGCGCCGTAATCCTTCATCACCTCCTGCGGGGCGGTGACGTTGCCGAGCGACTTCGACATCTTCCGGCCGGACTCGTCCAGCACGAAGCCATGGGTGAGGATGGCCTTGAAGGGCGCCATGTCCCGCGTGCCGATGGATTCCAGCAGGGAGGAGTGGAACCAGCCGCGATGCTGGTCCGAGCCCTCCAGGTAGAGGTCGGCCGGGAAGGGCAGGTTGTGGTCGGGCAGGCAGAAGGCGTGGGTCGAGCCGGACTCGAACCACACGTCCACGATGTCCATCACCTGCTCGTACTCGTCCGGGTTCCGCTCGTTGCCGAGGAAACGCGCGGCGGCGCCGGGCTTGTACCAGGCATCGGCCCCTTCCTCGCGGAAGGCGGCGAGGATGCGCTGCATCACCGTGGGGTCGCGCAGCGGCTCGCCCGTGCGCTTCTCCACGAAGACGGCGATGGGCACGCCCCAGGCGCGCTGGCGGGAGATGCACCAGTCCGGCCGCGCGGCGACCATGGAGCCGATGCGGTTGCGGCCCTGATCCGGGACGAAGTGCGTCTCCGCGATCGCCTTCAGCGCCTTGGCGCGGATCTGGTTGTCATCGTCCATGGCGATGAACCATTGCGGCGTCGCGCGGTAGATGACGGGCTTCTTGCTGCGCCAGGAATGCGGGTAGCTGTGCTTCAGGCTGCCCTTCGCGGCGAGGGTGCCCATCGTCTCCAGCGCGGCCCAGACGGGCTCATGCGCCTTGAAGACATGGATGCCGGTGAAGCCCGGCGCCTGGACGGTGTAGGTGCCGTCGTCGCCCACCATCTCCGGCACGGGCAGGCCATGCGCGCGGCCCAGGGCGAAGTCGTCCTCGCCATGGCTGGGGGCGATGTGCACGAAGCCCGTGCCCGCCTCGGCGGTGACGAAATCGCCGGCGAGCATCGGCACGTCGTGGTCATAGGCGCCCTCGCCGGGGGCCCAGCCGCGCAGCGGATGCGCGAGGATGGTGCCGGCGAACTCGCCCCCCTTGATGACGCGGCGGAGCGAATGGGCGGCGAGGCCTGCCTCCTTGGCAAAGGCGGGCAGGAGGGGAAGGGCGACGATCAGGTCGTCGCCGGTGGCGAGCAGCGACCCCTCGGCGATGCCGTCCACATGGATCAGCGCGTAGTCGATCTCCTCGCCATAGGCCACGGCCCGGTTGGCGGGGATGGTCCAGGGCGTGGTGGTCCAGATGAGGACGCGGGCGCCTTCCAGGTCCGGCGCATCGGTCTTCACGACCGGGAAGGCGGCGTGCAGCGTGGCGCTGGTGACGTCGTGGTACTCGATCTCGGCATCGGCCAGCGCGGTCTTCTCGACCGGGCTCCACATCACCGGGCGCAGGCCGCGATAGAGGGAGCCGTTCATCAGGAAGCGGCCGATCTCCTCGGCGATCACCGCCTCGGAGGTGAAGTCCATCGTCGCGTAGCGGTTCTCCCAGTCGCCCAGCACGCCCAGGCGCTGGAACTCCTCGGACTGGATGCCGAGCCAGTGGCGCGCGTATTCGCGGCACTCCGCGCGGAATTCGAGGATGGGGACGCTGTCCTTGTCCTGCTTCTTCGCGCGGTATCCCTCCTCGACCTTCCATTCGATCGGCAGGCCGTGGCAGTCCCAGCCCGGGACGTAATCCGCGTCGCGGCCCGACATCTGGGCGGCGCGGTTGATCACGTCCTTCAGGATCTTGTTCAGCGCGTGGCCGATATGGAGCGGGCCGTTCGCATAGGGCGGGCCGTCATGCAGGACGAACTTCCGCAACCCGCGGGATCGTTCCCGCAGCTGGCCGCGCAGGTCCTGCGACTTCCAGCGGGCCAGCGTCGCGGGCTCGCGCTTCGGCAGGTCGCCGCGCATGGGAAAGGGGGTCTTCGGCAGGAAGACGGTGCCGCGATAGTCGCGGCCCCCCGCCTTGGTGTCGGCCTTGGTGTCTTCGGGTGCGGGGGCGTCGGTCATGGTCGGTCCGGGTCTCGGGGCCGCCCGGGCCATGCTGGGGCGCGGGGGCGGCGAAGGGGGCAGGCGCTGCGGTGTATCCCGGCCCTCAGGCGAGGACCGGGCCGGGAATTCGCGCCCGCAGAGGCGCTGGCTGCAGCCGGAAGAGCATGGACGCCATATGCGGAGGGGGCGCGGGCGGGGTCAAGCGAGGCCCCCGCCCGGAACGATCAGCCCTCCGATGCTTCCGGCGCGGCCTCGTCGGCGGCGGGCTCGCGCAGATAGGGCTCGACCTTGCCCTGGAGCTTCATGGTCATCGGCTTGCCCTTGCGGTCCACGGCCTTGCCGACGGAAAGGCGCACCCAGCCCTCGCTGACGCAGTATTCCTCCACGTTGTTCTTCTCGACGCCCTTGAAGCGGATGCCCACGCCGCGCTCCAGCAGTTCGGCGTTGAAATAGGGGCTCGCGGGGTCGGTGGAGAGGCGGTCTGGCAGAGGGGCGGGCAGGTCGGCGGACGGCGTGTCGGTCATGGGAACGGGCCTTGATGGGCGTCGGGGCGGGGGTGTTAGCGAAGGGCGGCGGCGGAGTCCAAGGGCTCCTCCTCCCCGGGGGGCGGGGGTTCCTCCGCCCCCGGCTCCAGCCGCACGCCCAGCCGGGCATAGACATCGGCCAGGCGCCGCTCATAGGCGGCGGCGCTGAACAGGGCGGCCTGGCGGCGTCCGGCCCAGGCCAGGTGCTCGCGCAGCTCCGCATCGGTGTCCAGCACGCGGATGCCCTCCACCATGGCGCGGATGTCGTAGGGATTCACCTTCACCGCGGCATCGCCCACCACCTCCGGCAGGGAGGAGGTGTTCGAGGTGAGAACGGGGGTGCCGAGGCTCATCGCCTCCAGCACCGGAAGGCCGAAGCCCTCATAAAGGGAGGGGAAGAGGACCGATTTCGCGCCGCGGATCAGGGAGAGGAGGAGGCGGAAGGGCGCGTAGTCCAGCAGGATGACACGCCCGGTCACCTCCTTCTTCAGGCGGGTGCCGGAGAGGGGGGGCGGGGTCTTGCGGACATGCTTCGCCTCCAGCAGGCGCAGCTCGATATCCGCCTTCCAGGCCTGCTTGCCGAGGATGACCAGCGGGGTGGTGACGCCGGAGGAGAGATAGGCCTCGATCAGCCGGGCGATGTTCTTCTTCGGCTCGATGGCGCCGAAGAACAGATGGTAGCCCTTCCAGCGCATGCCGAAGGCGCCGCGCACCTCGTCCCGCGCCATGTGCTCGGGCTTGTTCGCCAGATGCGCGGGCAGCTCCACGGACTGGTAGGTGTTGGTCACCTTCTCCGGGTCGGCGCCGAGGAGGGAGATGATGTCCCGCCGGGAGGCCTCGCTGACCGTGACAATGTGATCGGCCTTCGCCAGCAGCAGGCGGCAGAGGCGGAAGTAGCGGCGCTTCTGGTCCAGCGTGGTGAAGGGGAGGCGCAGCGGCACGAGGTCGTGCAGCGTGTAGATGTTGCGCGCGCCCGGGATGCGGATGGGCAGCGGATAGGTCCAGTGCGCCACCGCCGGCGGGCCGCCCGGCACCTGCAGGGGGACGATCTTCGGGCCCCATTTGAAGCGGTTGTGGGCGCGGTTGAAGATGTCCTCCACGTTCCACAGCCGGTCGAAATGCGGCAGGCGGCTGGAGAACTCCTCCGCCACGACCTGGCCGGTCACGGGGATGTCGCACATCCGCTCGCCGATCCCGGCGGTCAGCGTGTGGCGCAGCCGGCGCATGCGGCGGCGGAAGGTCATGTGCTCGATCGCGGGGTCGTCGAAGAAGGCGACCTCGCGCATCAGGGGCGACCAGTCCGGGTTCACGTGCCGGCCGTACAGCACCTCCACCGCGGCGCCGGAGGCGCCCAGCCGGTGGGACAGGTTCCTGGCATAGGTGGAGACGCCGGTGCCGTGCTCCAGGGCGAGGTTGAAGCCGTCGATCAGGATTCTGGGGCGCATCGGCGCGATCCTAGACGAGGATCGGCCGGAGCCGAAGCCGGGCCCCGGTCACACGCTGGTCAGGGCGGGCCGGGCGCGGCATGGTCCGCCGGCAACCGGAAGAGGGGATGGCGGTGGCCGAGGGCGGTGCGGGGGAAAGGCCGGAGGTGCTGCTGGCCCGGGGCGACGCCGCGCGGGATGCGCGGCGCTGGGCCGAGGCGGCGGCGGCCTATGGCGCCTATCTCCGCCAGCGCCCGGAGGACCGGGGCATCCTCGTCCAGCGCGGCCATTGCCTGAAGGAGGATGGCGACCCCGCCGCCGCCCTTGAGCTCTATCGCCGCGCCGAGGCGATGCAGCCGGACGATGCGGACATCCACATGCAGATCGGCCACGCGCTGAAGCTGCTGGGCCGGCGCGGGGAGGCGGCGGAGGCCTATGGCCGGGCGCTCGCCATCGATCCGCTGGACGCGGGGGCCTGGTCGGAATGGCGGGGGGCGCTGGCCCATCTGCCGGCGCCCAGGGCCGGCGTGGTGCTGGACCTGTCCGACCTGGTGAACTGGTTCGCGCACCGGCGGGCGCCGAGCGGCATCCAGCGCGTGCAGGCCGAGGTGGCGGCCGCGGCGGGGGATGTCGCGCTCTGTGCCATGCATCCCGACGAGGGGCGGTGGCGGGTTCTGCCCATGGCGCTGTTCCGCCGCCTGCACCACCTCTCCCGCACGGGATCCGATCCGGAGGATCCGGCCTGGAAGGCGACGCTGGGCGTGCTGCAGTCCTGGCGGCGGGAAGGGCCGGTGCTGTATCCCGGGCCGGGGATGGTGCTGGTGACGCTGGGCAGCGCCTGGTGGCTGCCCCGCCATGCCGCCGCCCTACGGGCCGCCCGGGCCGCCGGGGCGCGGCACGTGCCGGTGCTGCATGATTGCGGGCCGCTGGTCCTGCCCGGGCTGGCCGAGCCCGCGCTGCGGACGGATTTCGCGCGCTGGTTCGCCGCCCTGCCGGTCCTCGCCGATGGGGTCATCGCCGTGTCCCAGGCGACGGCCGCGGAATACCGGCGGCTGATGGTGCGGCACCTGCCGGACTGGCCGGTGCCGCCCGTGATCGTGGTGACGCCGGATGGGCGGAACCCCGAGGCGGATGAGGAGGAGCCGGCGGAGGCGGCGGCCGAGCCGGCCGGCGGCTTCCTGGGCGGGCTTTCACGCCGCCGGCCGGCCCTGGGGCGGGCGGGGCGGGTCCATCCGGATCTGCCGGACGAGCCCTATGTCCTGCTGGTCTCGAGCCTGGAGCCGCGGAAGAACCATCTGGTGGCGCTGGAGGCCTGGCGCATGCTGCTGGAGCGGCGCGGGCCGGGCGGCACGCCGCGCCTGGTCTTCGCCGGGCGCCGCGCGCCGGGGGATGGGCCGGTGATGGAGGCGCTGGCCGCCGACCGCGCGCTGGCCGAGCGGGTCACGCTTCTGCATGAGCTGGACGATGCGGCGCTGGCCCGGCTGTACCGGGGCTGCCTCTTCACCCTCTATCCCAGCCGCCATGAGGGATGGGGGCTGCCGGTTTCCGAATCCCTGCTGCACCGGCGGGTGCCGGTCGTCTCGGAAATCCCCGCCCTGATGGAGAGCGGGCGCAACGGCGCGCTGTTCTTCCCCCCGAACAGCGCCGACGACCTGGCCATGGCCGTGCAGGGGCTGCTCGCCCAGCCCGCCCGGCTGGCGGCGGCGGCGGCGCGCATTCCCCGGCATGGCGGGCTGCGCCCCTGGGCGGAGGTGGCGGAGGACCTGCTGGCCGCCGCCCGGCGGCTGGGCGCGCAGGAGCGGGACGCGCTGCCTCCTCTGCCGCTCTGCGAGCCGATCCATCTCGGTCATGGCGGGGCGCTGGCCCCTAATCCGGGCCTGGCCTGGGCGGAATACGTGGTGACGGGGGCGGGGTGGTACCCCGCCCAGAGCTGGGGCGCCTGGACGCGGCCCGGTACGGCGGAACTGCGCTTTCCCGCCGCCTGGGACGGGCCGGCGCGGGTGGCCCTTTCCTTCCGGCCGCCGCCGGGCGCGCAGGGGACCGTGCGGGTCAGCCTGGGACGCAAGGGTGCCGGCGCCGCTACGGTGGAGCGACCGGCCGAGGCGATGGGCGAGGTGTCGCTGGAGATCGAGGGCGGCGACCCGATGCTGCATGTCACGATCGAAAGCCACCCTGGCGGGCGGCTGCCCGAGACGGCGACCGGCCGTGGGCAGGGGCCCGAGGTGGGGGTGGGGGTGATCGCGGTGGCGCTGATGCATGGCCGATCACCGGGGGACCGGGTGCGCTATCTGGAGAAGCGCCTTCTCGTGCCGGCTCTCGTGAGCTGACACCCTCGGGGTCCGGGCTGATGGGTGCGCCTGAGGTCGATGACCTCAGGCGACTGCAAGCGCAGGATCAGTCCCCTTCAACCGGAAACCCCTTCGATCCGGGGCATCCACGGCAGTCCGATGGGGTTCCAAGGGCCTCAGGCCCTTGGCGGGTGGAGGGCGGAGCCCTCCTGGAAGCTCCCCGGGGAAGGCTGGTCCTCCCCCGGGGCAGGCGACGCTACTGGAAGACGCGGGCGGACAGCGCGCTCTGATAGATGAGCTGGAGGATGTCCCGCCCGACCTGGAACAGCTTCGGGTCCAGGCGCGGCAGGGCGATCAGCTCGTCACCCGGGCGCGGGCCCTCCGGCGGGTCCAGGATCAGCTCGCCGCTCGGGCGACGGATCATGATGTTGGACAGGTTGCCGCGCTGGGTGAAGCCGCCGGCCTGGTTCACATAGTCCTCCACCCGCAGGTTGGGGCGCCAGACGATCGCCTGCGGCGTCACCACCTCGCCGGCCACCAGCACCACCTCGCTGCGTTCCGGGATGACGATGGTGTCGTTGTCCATCAGCCGCGTGTCGGTGCAGCGGCCGGAGCTGTCCGAGACGACGAGCCGTCCCTCGGGCTGCACGCGGCGGCCGCGGGAGATGTATTGCGAGACGAGCTGTGCCTCGCTGGCGCGGATCTCGGCGACGCCCGTGGTGACGGAGGTGGCGTTGAAGAGCTGCCGCTCCAGCCGGTCCAGCGTCTCGTTGATGGTGCGGCGCTGCTGGGCCGCGATGCTCGGCCGCAGGAGGAAGACGGAGCGGGTGTCGGCCAGCACGGGGTCCACCGCCACGTGGTCGAGCAGCTGGCACAGCCCGATGTCGCGGTCCGCGATCAGCACGGAGGGGCCGATGCGGCTGCCCTCGATGGTCACGCGGATGGTCTGGGGCGGCGAATCCGTGATGAAGCTGGCCACGTCCTGGTCGAGCAGGGAGAGGCGGCGCAGCTCAGTGACCGTGGTGTAGCGCGACCAGGGCGCGCCGTTGCGCGTGCCGCGCACCACCACATTGGTGGCGGCGGGCAGGGGGCCGGCGAGCTGGATCAGCTCCTCGCCGCTCATGGCGCGGCCCGGGACCTCGAAGAGGTAGTTGTTGCGGATCGCCCCATCCACGCTGACCAGGGCGCCCTGCTTGGCCACCACGACGGTGTCGCCTTCCTGGAAGAGGAAGCGGGGCAGGCGGCCGCTGAGCAGGAAGGGGTAGAGGTCCACCGTCTGAACGGTGCGGCCGTTGCGCTGGATCTGGATGTCCCGATAGGAGCCGCGGGCGGGGTCCACGCCGCCGGCGCGGGTGAGGTAGTCCAGCACGCTGTCCATGCCGGTGCCGGTGTGGCGGCCCGGGCTGCGCACGAAGCCGGTGACGAAGACGCCGACCTTGTTGACGTTCAGCAGGACCGCATAGACCTGGACCTGCTGCGTGTAGATGCGCCGCACCTCGGATTCCACGACGCGCTGCAGGTCGCCCGCGCGGGTGCCGGCGACGCGGATCGGGCCGATGGAGGGCAGGAACAGGTTGCCGTCCGCATCGACCTGGCCGATCGCCTCGGATTCCACCGCGCCCCAGACGCGGACGGAGACGCGGTCCCCGATGGCGATGACGTAGTTCGGGTTCGGCGTATCCGTGGAGACGGAGGCGCCCCGCGCGAAGAGGCTGGCGCCGAAGACCGTGGTGGAGGGACCAGGCGCGCGCATCGGCTCGCCCAACGGGCCGCTGACCGTGGGGCCCGCCTCGGCCTCGGTGGCCGTGCCCTGGCGGGTGAGCATGCTGGTGTCGGGCAGCAGGGACTCGATGCTCTGGACCGGCGAGGCGCCGGAGGTGCTCGGGCCGAGGCGGCCCGGCACGGGCGGCTGGACGGTCGAGCTCCCGCCGGGCTGGCCCGGCGTCTGCGCCAGGGCCCCGATCGGCGCCAGGACGGGGATCGTGGCGGCCAGCAGAGCCAGCACCAGGGCGGGGCCGCGCGCGGTGCGGCGTTCAGGCTGCATGTTCACGGAATCCAGCGAAGATCAGGGAGGCAATGCCATAGACCACCATGAGCACGGCGAAAACGCTGCCCACGATGAAGGTCGCCTTGGGGTATTGCGCGCTTTCGGCCGTGTGGGGCTGCGTCACGGGCGCGAGATAGAGCTGCTGGCGCGCGACATTGACCCGCGCGGACTCCAGGCTGGCCACCGCGGAGGCCAGCTGGCGGTCGGCGAATTCCCGTTCCAGCAGCAGCCGCTCATAGCCGGCCAGGGTCTGGGGGGCGGACTGCTCGCCGCTGGTCAGCCGCTGCCGCTCATTCGCGATCTGGCTTTCCAGCGCGGCGATGCGGTTGCGCACCAGGCCCAGCTGGGGGTTGTCGTAGCGCATGAAGGCGCCCTTCTCGCGCAGCTCCGCCCGGGCCTGCGCCAGCGCGGATTCCATGCCTGAGACGGTGCCCACATTGGCCGCCGTCTCGCTCGTCGGGTCGATCGCGCGCTGCTCCTGGCGGAAGGTCGTCATGGTCTCGCGCGCCGCGATCACCCGGCGTTCGGCGATCGCCACCTCGTCGCGCGCCGTGCCGAGCGTATCGGCGCGCTGGCGCTCGCTCAGCCGGTTGACGAGGTTCTCCGCGATGCGGAGCAGCTCGGTGGCCACCGCCTTCGAATCCTCGGGCCGGAAGGTGCGGACCTGGACCGAGACGGCGCTGGATTCCGCGTCGTAATCGGCGACGACCATGCGCTTGTAGTAGCGGGTCAGGGCTTCGACGGTCGGGCTTTCCTCCCACAGCATGGCGGGCAGGTCCGCCTCGGGGCGGCGCCAGACGGAGACGATGTCCATGGCCTGGCGCAGCTCGCGCACCGCTTCCTGCGAATTGAGGAAGTCACGGACCGCCATGGCCTCCTCCTGCACCGGCTTGAAGCCCGCATTGCTGAGCGAGCTGCCGAGCGCGCTGCTCACCGCGCTGGACGAGCCGGTGGCGCCGCGCACGAGGAAGCGCGCCTCGCTCGCATACTGCCCCGCCGCGATGCCGTAGAAGTAGAGGGCGGTGATCGCGGTGGGCAGGGCGACCATCAGCAGGAAGCCGCGCCACTTCCGCAGCGTCCGCTTCAGCTTCGACGGGCGGCGCTGGGCCGGGGCGGAGATCCCGGCGTCTGGCGACGCCGGATCAAAGGCCTTGATAGACGGCGATACCTTCATCGATGTCCTCATACAGCTCGAGTAGGCCGTTCCGGAGCACGACGGCGGTGCGGCAGTACTGTTTGATGTGGTCGGCGAAGTGCGAAACCATGAGGAGCGAGGCGTTGCCGAGCCGCTCCTCCAGCATCGTCTGGCAGCGCTGGACGAAGCGCTGGTCACCGGCCGAGATGATCTCGTCCACGAGGTAGCAGTCGAACTTCACGGCGAAGGAGAGGCCCATCAGCAGGCGGCCCATCATGCCGGCGGAATAGGTGCGGACAGGTTCGAAGAAATACTGCCCGATCTCGGAGAAGGACTGCACGAAGTCGAGCGTCTCGCGCACGTCCTGGCCGTAGATGCGGGCGATGAAGCGGGCGTTGTCCGCGCCGGTGAGGCTGGCCTGCAGGCCGAAGCCGGAGCCGAGCGGCCAGGAGACGGACATCTCCCGCCTCACCCGGCCCTGGGTGGGGGCTTCCACGCCCGACATCACGCGCATGAGGGTGGACTTGCCCGCCCCGTTGCGGCCGAGGATGCCGACCGCGTCGCCGCGCTCGATCACGGCGTTGATGCCCTTCAGGATGTCCCGCCGGCCGCCGCGGACGGGGTAGGACTTCCAGACGTTTTCGAGGATCAGTGCCATTCGTTCGCACTCATGGCGGGGTCAGAAGATTTCAAGCTTGCGCCGCGCGGTCCGGAGCGCGAGCAGCCCGAGCAGATTGAAGATGAGGATGCATTCGCCGACATATCCAAGGTCGTAATAGGTGGGGAAGGCGTTGCCGAAGATGCCGTCCCGGATGGCCTCATGGATGCTGACGAGCGGGTTCCACAGCAGGGCCTCGCGCGCCCAGCGGGGCAGCCAGTGCAGCGCGAAGAAGGCCCCGGAGAGGGGCAGCATGAGGTAGGTGAGGGGGTGGATCAGCCGGTCCGCGCCTTCCCAGCGGGAGACGAGCGCGGCGACGTTCATCGACAGCCCGTGGCAGAGCAGCGCCATGAGCACCAGCGCGAAGAAGACGAGGCCGGCATTGGCGGGCCATACGCCCGCGAGCCAGATCGCGACCGTGAGGATGAGAACGATCACCCCCGTGACCGAGGCGGCTTCCAGCAGGTTGCGGGAGACCATCACGTCCACCGGCGTGACCTGGCGGTGGAAGAGCAGGGTGAGGTTGGCGTGCAGCGCGCCGCCCGCCCGGTTCACCATGGTGCGGAACATGAAGAAGGGCACGTAGCCCGCGATGCTGAACAGGAAGGGGTTCACCCCGCCCGGCAGGCGCTCGCCATGGGCATAGTGCATCAGCCCGACCATGCAGCCGAGGAAGAGCGGCTCGAAGAACAGCCAGAGGAAGCCGAGATTGTGCCGGCCGAAGCGGGTCTGCATCTCGCGCATGATCAGGGCGCCGATCACCCGGCCCTGGGTGGTGATCCCTTCGATGATCCAGTGGCGCCGTTCCCGCCGCTCGGGCGGGGTTGGCACCAGGCCGGCCGCACTCACGGCCGGTAGACCGCCCCGCCGCGCAACAAGGCGCGGGCCGCGACCCAGCCCTGGATGGGATCGTTGCAGTAGGTGGCGCCCGGGGCGCCGCCAGGGGCGCCCGAGGGGCCGAACTGCAGCTCCCGGCACTCGCGGCCCGAGGCGGCGTTGTAGCTGCGGACCATCCGGGCCGTGACCATCGGCCCGCCGCCGGGCAGCGGCACCGTCTCGGCCTGGCCGGACCGGGCGCGTGCGGCGAAGGCGGCGAGCGGATCGGCCTGGCGGGCCGGCAGCACCACATTGGTCGCCGGCGGCGGCGAGGTGGGCGCGGGGCCGAGGCCCATCGGGTTCCACCAGCTCTGCTCGGCCGTGCCGCTGGCACAGCCGGCCAGCGCCGGCAGGGCGAGCAGGGCGGCCAGGAACGCGGCGCGGCGAAGCCCGTGACCCCGGGCTTTCGCCCGCGATGGCCGGGCCCCGGACGGGCCGGGGGGCATGGCTTGCTTCATGGCGCCAGTTTATCCTACCGCGGCGCACCAAGCAAAACCTCCATGATGGCCAAGGGCCCCGCCGCCGACCTGCCCCTCCTCTTTCCCTCCGCCGCCCTTCTCGCCCGCTGGCCGCATCTTCCGGCCTTCTGGCCGGGGTGCGATCCCGCCCAATGGGGCGAAGGAAGGGAGGGGGAAAGCCGGAGCGCCCTGCCGCCCGTTCCCCCGTCGCCTTTCACCCTGGCGCCCTTTGCCCCGCCGCTTTTCGGTGGGCGTGACGCGCCTCCCCTGATCGTGACCACGCAGGAAGGGCCGCTCGCGCCCGGCGAGGCCGCCGCGCTGGCCGCCCTGATCGCCGAGGCGCGCCTGGGCGGTCCACCGGGCCTGGCGGATCCGGGCGCCGCGGCGCTGGGGCTGGAGGCGGGACGGGCGGTTGTGCTCGACCCCTGCGATCCCGCGCGGCGGGACGCGGCGGCGGCGGCGCTGGCGGCGGCGCAGGCCTCCGGCCGCCCCATGACCCTGGCGCGTGACCCCTTCGCCGATCCGCTCGCATCCCCGGTTCTGGCTGCCGGTCCCGGCCTGCGGCACCTGCCCGAGCCACTCTCGCCCTGGACCTTGCTGGAGGGCGCGGCCTCCCTGCATGGGGCCGGGCCCCTGATGGCCGCGCTGGCCGAGACGGCGGGGGTGCCGCATGACCGGTCCGGCGCGCATCTCGTCCCTCTCCTGGCGCGGACCCGCGCGGCCGACCCCTTCCGCCGGCGGCCATGGAGCCGGGCCGAGGGCTTCGCCCTGCTCGCCGATTGGGTCGCGGCGGAACGGTCCAACCGGGGCATTTCCGCCTGCATCGGCATCGCGCGCTGGAAGCGGCGGCAGGTGGCCGCGCTCCTGGCCCATGAAGGGGGCGGCCCGGTCTTCGCGGGCACGCCCGAAGGCGCCATGGAGCGGGCGAAGGCCGAGGGCGGGGCGGTGCTCGCCTGGGCGGCGGCCTGCCCGGATGCGGTGGCGCTGCGGCTGCGGCAGGAAGGCGTGCCCCTGCGGCTGCTGGAGGACGGCTTCATCCGCTCTCGCGGCCTCGGCGCGCGCTTCCTGCCCGGCGCCTCCTACAGCCTGGATTCCCGGGGGGCCTATTATGACCCGCGCCAACCCTCGGATCTGGAGATGCTGCTGCGGGACGGGCCCTTCGGGCCGGCGCTGCTCGCCCGCGCGGCGGCCCTGCGGGAGACGATCGTCCGGCGCGGCATCTCCAAATACAACCTGACCACCGAGGGGAGCCTGCCCCACATCCCCGCCGGGCGGCGCGTCGTGCTCGTGCCGGGGCAGGTGGAGGACGATGCCTCGGTGCGGCTGGGCGGCGGCAGCATCCGGTCCAATCTCGAGCTGCTGAAGGCGGCGCGCGCGGCGGAGCCGGAGGCCTTCATCCTGTACAAGCCGCATCCGGACCTGGAGGCCGGGTATCGCCGCGGCCGGTTGCGGGCTGCGGATCTCGCGGGCCTGGCCGATGCGGTGGTGGGCGGCGTGCCACTGCCCGCCCTGCTGCCGCGGATCGACGCGCTGCACACCCTCACCTCGCTGTCGGGCTTCGAGGCGCTGCTGCGGGGCAAGGCGGTCACCTGCTGGGGCCAGCCCTTCTATGCCGGCTGGGGCCTGACCGAGGACCGCGCTCCGCTGCCGGCCGGGCGGCGTGGCGTGCCCCGCACGCTGGACGAGCTCGTCGCCGCCGCCCTCATCCTCTACCCCCGCTATATCGACCCGGTGACGCTGCTGCCCTGCCCGGTGGAGGTGATGATGGACAGGCTGGAGGATCCGACGGCCTGGCGCATCTCGCCGCTCACCATCCATCGCGGCATCGAGGGCTTCATCCGCGGCACGCTGGCGCGCATCGGGCGGCGGCGGTGAAGGGCGGGGTCATCATCTCCGGCGCCTCGCGCGGGCTTGGGGCGGCGCTGGCCCGCCGCTTCGCCGCGCCGGGGATGACGCTGGGCCTGACCGCGCGCAGCGAGGACGGGCTGCGGGAGACCGCGGCGGCCTGCGAGGCGCTTGGGGCGCGGGTGCGTCTCGCGGCGCTCGACATCCGCGATGCGGCGGCGGTGGAGCGCACCGTCCTGGCCTGGGATGCCGAGGTGCCGACCGCCCTCGTCATCGCCAATGCCGGAATCGCCGCCGGACGCCGTTCGGACGGGCAGCGCGAAGGGGTGGTGGAGGTCACGGCCCAGGTCTCGGTGAACCTGCTGGGCGCCGTGAACCTCGTCGGGCCACTCCTGCCCGCCCTCCGTGCGCGCCGGGCCGGGCGGATCGGGCTGGTCGCCTCCGTCGCGGCCTTCCACGGCCTGCCGGACAGCCCGGGCTACTGCGCCTCCAAATCCGGCCTTTGGGCCTGGGGCCAGGCCATCCGCGCCGACCTGCTGGGCACGGGGGTGGGGGTGACGCTGATCGCCCCGGGCTTCTTTGAAAGCGCCATGGGCCAGGCATGGCGAGGGTCGCGCCCCTTCTCGCTGACAACGGACCAGGCCGCGGCGCGGATCGAACGCGCCCTGCGGGCAGGGCGGGCCAGCTGCACCTTTCCCCTGCCGCTGGTGGCCGGGCTGCGGGCCCTCTCCTTCCTCCCGGCGCCGCTGGCGGACCGGGCGGTGCGGCTTCTGCGCTTCCGGATCGACGCGGAGCATTGAGGGGGCGTGTTCTGGGGTGACGGTCTGTCCCGGGGAGAGGAAGAAGGAATTCTTCCTCTCCCCGGACCCCTCACCTTCTTCTTTTTCTATCAGTTTGGAATCGCGGGGCTGACGGTGCGCCTCGGGTCGATGACCCGAGGCGACTGCAAGGGCAGGAAAAGCACCCGTCACCAGAAACCCCGCCAATCAACGGTATCCACGGCAGTCAGACGGGGTTCCAAGGGCCTCAGGCCCTTGGCGGGTGGAGGGCAGAGCCCTCCCCTTAAAACCAGTCCCCTTCAGAGCAGTGGCGGCGGCGGTTCGATCACGGGTTGGTTGATGAGCCCGTGGTGCAGCCGGTGCACGGCGGCGTCCACCGCGGCGTCCAGGCCGGGCCGGGCGTAGTAGACGCCTCGGATTTGCAGGCAGTGTGCGATGCCGCGCAGGAAGGCTTCCCGCAGGTCCGGGTCGGGCGGGCGTCCTTCGGTCCAGAAGCGGTCGAGCGGGCCCTCATGGGTCAGGCCGGGGATCTTGTAGAGCGCCTCGCCCATTGCGTGGGTCGGCAGGCGGTCCACGATGGCGCGCAGGCCGACGGTGCTGTTGATGGTGATGACGCCCTGCACGCTTTCGGTGATGTCACCGAGATTGCCGCCGCCGAGATAGTGGACGCGGTCTGGCACGCCCGCGCGTTTCGCGATGGCGGTGACGCGGCGGTACCAGTTCTTCACCGCGGGATCGAGCGGGTGGACCTTGATGAGCAGCTGCGCATCGGGCGAGGCGTGGCGGGCGAAGGAGCGCGTCACCTCCTCGATCGCGGTGTCGAGATCGGCATAGGCGGAATAGGCGCGGACGGAGAAGTCGGTCTCCATCTGCATGGCCATGAGGAAGAGGGGGCCGCCGGACCGCTTCAGCCGCCCGATGATCGCATCCGCGCGCCGGTTGGCGCGCCGGCGGGTGACGATGCGGAAGAGGGTGCCCGCATAGACCTGGAACGGATGGTAGATCTGGTGGCTCTCGTAGTGCCGGAAGAAGCCCGGGATCAGCGAGGCGACGTGATAGGCGACATCCATCACCGCCTGGTTGAGGAAGCTGTCGCGGTAGCGGGTGGAGAGGTCGGGCGGGGGGAGGGTTTCGGCCAGCGCGAGGATGGCCGCGGGGTCGCGCGGGAACTGGCTGTCGCGGCCCAGCCCGTCGAATTCGAAGACGATCCAGTCCGGGCGGAGATAGCCGAAATCGGTCGCGACCACCGAGATGCCGCGCGCCTTGGCCGCCGCGATCGCCACCCGGTGGTAGAAGCGCTGTTCGCCCAGCAGGACGATGTCCGTGATGGCGTGGGTGTCGAGGAAGGCGGCGATGAAGCCGGGCCATTTCTCCTTGCGCGCCTTGAAGTCCACCGCGCCCGGGCCGCGCCAGAAGAGCTTGTCGCCCAGGCAGAGATTGATGCGGTGCACGCCATGGCCGAGCTCGCGCAGGCGGGCGCCCATCTCGTCGAAGAAGGGGGTGATCGGGCCCTGGAGGAACAGGAATCGCCTCTGGCGCGGGGCGTTTTCGGGTTCCTGTGACACGCCTGATCCATATGCGCCGCCGTGAGGGAGGACAATCCCGCCGGCGCGCGCCGGAACCGGCCGCGCGGGGCTAGAGACGGGCACGCAGGGCGGCGCGGATGTCTCCAGGCCCCACCAGGCGGATGCCGCGCCGGCGTCCCTCGCGCAGGGCGGCGCGGCCGGGGAAGGGGCAATAGGGCAGGGGTTCGGCCTGCTGTTCCTCCGCCTCGCCGGCCGCGATGCGCCGCAGCGCCTCGGTGGCGAGGGGGACGGCTGCCCGGTGCAGCAGCCTGGCGGCGCCCGAGGCCGAGGTGCCGCGCGGCAGGTCCACCGCCCTCTGCGCGAGGATCGCGCCGGCATCGATGCGCGGGACGAGGCGGTGGACGGTGGCGCCATAGGCCGGCTCGTCCCCCATCCCCGCCCAGAAGCCCGGGATGGGGCCACGGTGGCGGGGCAGCAGCGAGGGGTGGATGTTGATGCCGCCGAGGGGTGGGATGGCCAGGGTGGCGGCGCTCAGGATCTGGTCGAAATGGAAGGTGACGACCAGCTCCGCGCCGCTTTCGCGCAGGGCCGCGTGGAAGGCGGGGCCGTTCACGTCCTCCACAACCATCGCGCGAATGTGACCTTCCCGGCACAGGGCCAGGAGCGGTCCGGGCCGCCGAGAGAGGGCCGAGGCGATTCGCGGGAGGGACATGTTCACCGCGAGATATCCGAGCATGCGCGGGCCGGAGCGGCGGAGATGCCGCCAGGCCTGGCCCAGCGACCCGCCCGCGTTCCGGCGATAGGGGTTGGAGAGGCCGACCAGGACGAGGCTGTCCCGGTGGAGCGCCGCGAACTCCGCCACCGCCTCCGCGCTCGCCGCGCTGGGCAGGGTGAGAAGGGCGAGGCGCGGGGGAGGCCGCGCCCCGTCCGTCATCAGTTCGCCAGCTCCGCCGAAGCCGTGCCGGCCGCCGTCTCGGCGACGATGTCGAGGGCGCGATCGATCTGCGCCTCGTCATGGTCGGCGGAGAGGAAGAAGCGCAGCCGCGCCGCGCGCTCGGGCACGGCGGGGAAGGTGATGGGCTGCACGTTCACGCCGCGGTTGAACAGCTCCGTCGAAAGCCGGCCGGCGCGGACGGAGGAGCCGGTCATCAGCGGCACGATGGCATGGCCGGCGGAGGCGCCCGCATCCAGCCCGCGGGCCCGCAGCCCGTCGCGGAAGCGGGTGGCGTTGGCGTTGAGCTTCGCCACGCGCCAGGGCTCCTCATGGAGGATGCGGAGGGATTCGAGGGCGGAGGCGGCGAGCACCGGGGCGAGGCCCACGGAATAGACGAAGCCCGGCGCGGTGTGGCGCAGCCAGTCGATCAGCTGGCGCTTCGCCGCGATATAGCCGCCGCAGGAGGAGAGCGTTTTCGAGAGCGTGCCCATCCAGATGTCCACGCCCGAGGGGTCCACGCCCTGCAGCTCGGCGATGCCATGGCCGGTGTCGCCGAGCACGCCCATCGAATGGGCCTCGTCCACCATCAGCCAGGCGTCGTGGCGGCGGGCGATCTCGACGAAGCGGGCAAGGTCGGGGACGTCGCCATCCATGGAGTAGTGGCCCTCGATGACGAGGAGCGCGCGGCCGGCGCCGCGGCGGGCGGCGGCCAGCTCGCGCTCGGCGGCCTGCGGGTCGTTATGCGCGAAGGGCAGGCGGCGGGCGCCGGAGAGGCGCGCGCCCTCCACGCAGGAATTGTGGATCATCGCGTCGTGCACGATCACGTCGCGCGGGCCCATCAGATGGCCGATGACGGTGACGTTGGTGGCGTGGCCGGAGACGAAGCAGAGCGCGGATTCGGTGCCGTAATGCGCGGCGATCACGCCTTCCAGCTCGGCATGCAGCGGCCGTTCGCCCGAGACGACGCGGGAGGCGGAGGCGGAGATGCCGTGGCGGTCGATGGCGGCATGGGCGGCCGCCTTCACCCGCGGATCGCCGTTCAGGCCGAGGTAGTTGTAGGAGGAGAAGTTCAGGAACTCCTCGTTCCCGATCACCGTCGTGGCCGCGGCCACGCCCTGGTGCGGGCGGAAGAACGGGTTCGGGAGGTCGAGCGCCTCCATCGCCGTCTTCATCAGCTCGAAGTCTCGCACCGCCGGAAGGTCGGAGAAGGAACGGCTGCCCTCGGCGCCCCCGCTCTCCTCCTGCCGCGCACGGCGCTTGGAGAGGCGTTGGAGAAGGGCGAGGCGGGCGGTCGCGGTAAGGCCGAGGCCCTGGTTCAAGCTGGCGTCTCCATGGGGCCGGCCGGCGGCGCCCCGGCCGTTTCCGGCAGGGTGGCCGCATCGGCCGGGGTGGGCTCCGGCGTGGGAAGGGCCGGCGAGCCCGGTTCGAAGCTGTCGATCAGCGTGTCCAGCTGGGCCTCGCGCGCCCCGCCGGACAGGCCTTCGACCATGCGGGCGGCGAGGCCCGCGACGGTGAGGTCCTCGGTCACGGCCGAGAGCGGGACGGTCATGCCCAGCCGCGCCTCGAGGGCGCCGCGTAGCTCCAGCCCGCCCAGGCTGTCCAGGCCGAGCCGCGCGACCGGCGCATCGGGGGCGATGCTCTCGGGCGGCAGGCGCAGGATGCGGCCCAGTTCCTCCGCCCCGATCCGGGCCAGCAGGGCCTGGGCCTCGGCCGGCGGCAGGGCGACGAGATGGGCGCGCATGTCGGCGATGTCGGCGGCCGTCTCCTCGGCCCGGCCGCGCAGGGCGGCGAAGGCGGGCTCCCGCAGCACGGGCAGGGCGGCTCCGGCCCGCTTCCAGGCCACGCGGGCGAGGGAGAGGACAGGCAGGCCGGAGGCGATCAGCTCCGGCAGGGCCTCCAGGGATTCCCGCGCCGTCATCGGCTCCACGCCGAGGCGGCGGGCGAGGGTGCGGGCGGTGTCGGCCTCCCGCGCCAGGATGCCGGCATCGGCGATCGGGCCCCAGCCGATGGCGAGGGCCGGGCGGCCCCGCGCGCGGCGGCGCCGGGCCAGGGCTTCCAGCGCCGCATTGGCGGCGACGTAATTCGCCTGGCCGGGATTCCCGAGCGAGGTGGTGGCCGAGGAGAAGAGCAGGAAGAGATCGAGCGGATCCCCGGCGGTGAGCCGGTCCAGGTTCTCGGCCGCCTCCAGCTTGGGCGCGAGGAGGCGGGCGAAGCGGGCGGCGTCCATGCCAATGACGGCGCCGTCGTCGAACACGGCGGCCGCATGCACCACGCCGGTGATCGGGCCTTCCTCGCGCAGGGCGGTCAGCACCTCGCCCAGGGCGGCGGCATTGGCGGCATCCACCGCATGCACGCTGGCCCGGGCGCCGAGGGCGGCGAGGGCGGTGATCGCCTCCCCCACGCCGGGGGTGGCGGGACCGCGGCGGGAGAGCAGGGCGAGGCGGGTGGCGCCGCTGGCGGCGAGCCACTTGGCGCATTCCAGCCCGAAGCCCGCCGCGCCGCCCGTGACGAGGATGGTGCCCGTGGCCGGGCCGCGCGGCGACCAGGCGGGCTGCGGCGTGGCATCGCCGCGCGGCGGCAGCACCACGATCTTGCCGATATGGCCGCTGGCCTGGAGCAGGCGGAAGGCGCCCTCGGCATCCTCCGCGGCGCGGCGGGCATAGGGCAGGGGGCGCAGGTCGCCGGAGGCCAGGCGGCCGCGGATGGATTCCAGCAGCCGCGCGGCCTCGGCCGGGCGGGCCTTGGGGAGCTGGTCCACGTCCACGCCGAAATAGGTGATGTTGCGGCGGAAGGGGCGGACGGCGATGCGGCGGTCCTCCGCATAGTCGCGCTTGCCCAGCTCCACGAAGCGGCCATAGGGCTTCAGCAGCCCGATCGAGCGCTCCATCGCCTCCCCGGCCAGGGAGTTGAGGACCACGTCCACGCCCTCCGGCCAGTGCTGGCGCAGGGCGTCGTCGAAGCCGGCGGCGCGGCTGTCCAGCACGAGGTCGGCGCCGGCCGCGCGCAGGAAGGCGCGCTTGGCGGCGGTGCCGGCGGTCATCACCACCTCCGCCCCCGCCGCATGGGCCACCTGGAGCGCGGCGAGGCCCACCGCGCCCGCGCCGCCATGGACCAGCACGCGCTCCCCCGGCGCCACCCGGGCGCAGGTTTCCAGCGCATAGACGGCGGTGAGGAAGGCCACCGGGATGGTGGCGGCGGCGGTGAAGGTCAGGCCCTCCGGGATGGGGGCCAGGGCCTGGGCACGGGTGAGGGCGCGGCTGGCCAGGGCCTTGGGCGCGAAGCCGAAGACCCGCGTGCCCGGGTGGAAAGCCACGCCGGGGCCGGCGGCCTCGACGATGCCCGCGCATTCCATGCCGAGGCCGGCGCCGGCGAAGCCGTCCTTCAGCGTCTCCTCCGGCAGCAGGCCCTGGGCCCACATGAGGTCGCGGAAGTTCAGGCCGGCGGCCTCCACCCGGATGCGCACCTCGCCCGGGCCGGGCTGGGGCAGCGCGTCCATCGGTTCCCAGCCGAGGCTGGCCAGCGCGCCGGGCTGGCGCACCGCCAGGCGGGCGGCGGCGGCCGGGCGCGGGGGGTGGCCCTGCACCACGCGCGGCACGCGGCGGGCCGAAAGGCCGAGGACGAGCTCCGGCTCCGTGCCCTGGGCCAGCAGTTCCGGCATCAGGCGCCGGGCGGCGGCGGCCGGGGCCAGCGCGGCATCGATCAGGATGCGGCGGGGCGAGAGATCCGGCATCTCGTTGGCGAGGACCCGGCCGAGCGCCCGGATGGCCTCGGCGGCCGGGGTTTCCGGCCCGCCCTGGGCGATGACGGTGAAGCCCGAGCAGGCGCCGGAGGCGGCCGTGGCGAGCTGGGCGATGCCGGCCAGGGTGGTGGGCAGCGCGGCGCCGGGCGGATTGGCCACCGCCACCACCATGGCGTCGCGCAGGTCGCGCGCGGGCAGGGCGGAGGCATCCTCGAGCCGGTGCAGGCCGACGCTGGCGCCGGCGCGGTCCAGCGCGGCGACCAGGGCTTCGCCCAGGGGGGCCGCGCCGCCATCGGCCAGCACGATCATCCGCTTGCCGGGCTCGGCCTCCGGCGCGGCCGGGGCGGGGGTGCCGCGCTGGGCCGCGATCAACAGGGCCGGCCAGGGCGAGGCGCGCAGCGCCTCGGTGCGGCCGCCGGACCAGCCGCCCTCCTGCAGCGCCTCGCGCCAGGTCGTGGCGTTCGGCAGGGCCGGGCTGGACCAGCTCTCCGGGTCCTGGCCGCGGATGAAATCGACCAGCCGGCTCGGCAGCGCCTCCGCGAGGAGGAGCATCCCGCCTTCGGAGAGGACGGCGGCGAGGTTGGGAAGCAGGGTGGTGCCGGCCCGGGCGCGGATAGCGGCGTTCACGCCGACGACGAGATCGGCCGTCACCGGCGGCGGGGTGGCGCCCGCGGGATCCCAGTCGAGCGTGACCACCTCGACGCCGGGCTGCGTGGCGGGGGCCGGGCGGGCCATGCCGGCCAGCATGTGCAGCACGCGCCGGCCGGAGCGGGCGAGGCCGGAGGAGAGGTGGCGCGTGACGGCGGAGCCGCCGAGATCGAGGACGCGCAGCGGCCGGTCCGCCGGCCAGGCGGCGGCGATGGCCGTGGTGGTGTCGGCCAGCACCTGGGCCAGCCGGTCATAGGCGGCGGATTCCTCGGAGACGCGCAGCCGTGCCGTCTCGGGGGGCAGGTGGCCGGACAGGGCCTCGGGCAGGCGCTCGGCCGCGAGGGCGAGCAGGGCGAGGTCCTGGGCGAGGGCCGGGCGCTCAATGAGCACGGAGCGCCAGATATCCTCCGGCGCCGGCAGGTCTCCCTCCGGCAGGAGGCGCCAGCCCTGCCCCTCCTTCACCGCCAGCCCGTCCTCCTCCAGCGCGCGCAGCAGGCTGGCGGCATAGGGCGTGGTGGGCAGGAGCGGCTGGTCCGGCTGCGCGGCCCGCTGCGCGGAGAAGGCGCGCAGCGCGGCGGCGGCGACATAGCCCTCCAGCAGCAGGGCGGGTTCGGAGAGATCCAGCGATTCGTCCCGCGCGCCGGCCGCGAGCAGCGCGAGATCGAGCGTGCGGGTCTGTTCGGGGCCGGGCAGGGCGGGGTCGATCGCCGGCTGGTCCTCCAGGCGGAAGACCACGGCCTCGATCGCCTCGGAGCGGCCGAGGCGGGCGCGCTGGAACCACACTCCCTCGGCCGCCACCACGGTGCGGCCGGCGGCATCGGCGAGGACCATGCGCGCCTCGGCCGCGCGTTCGCCGGCATGGGTGAGGGTGAGGGCGGCGCGCTCGGCCGGGCTGGCGCCGCGGCGCAGCACCAGGCGCTCGAAGCGCACGGGGACCAGCGCCTCGCCCGAGGTCTCGGCCCGCCTCTCGCCGCCCATGGCGGAGCGGTCCGACAGGAGGCCGATCAGGCCCTGCATGGCGCCGTCCAGCCGCACGGGGTGCAGCAGGAAGGCGGCGTCCTCCGGCGCCTCGGGCGGCAGGGCGAGCATGACCTCGGCCTCGCGGCCGGACGGGGCGATGTCCACGTGGCGGACGGGGCGGAAGGCGGGGCCGTAATCCAGGCCGCAGCGGGCGGCCACGGCGTGCAGCGTGGGCTCGGCCACGCGGCGGGCCTCCTCCGGCTGGGGCGGCAGGGCGGGCAGGGCGTCGAGCGTGGCGGGGCGGAGCAGGCCGCGGGCGTGCAGGGACCAGCCCTCGCCGCCCAGGCGGCGGCGGGATTCCAGCCGGAAGGTGCCGTCATCGGCCAGGCGGAAGCGGAGCTGCTGGCTGCCGGCCTCGCGCTCGGCCGCCGGGATGGGCAGCGGGCGGAGGATCTGGAAGGTGGAGAGTTCCAGCGCCTCGGCCTCGGGGAAGCGGCGGGCGGCGGCGGCGAGGGCCATTTCCACCATGCCGGCCGCGGGCAGCACGGCCTCGTCGCCCAGCCGGTGGTCGGCCAGCCAGGGCATGAGCGCCGCGTCGAGATAGCGCGTCCATTCGCCGAAGCCCTCATCCGAGGGATCCGCGGCGCGACGGAAGCCGAGCAGGGGATGGTCCAGCGCGGGATCGTGCAGGCGCATCGATTCCGGCGTGGTGGGGAACCAGTGGCGGACGCGGACGAAGGGGGTGGGCGGCAGGCCGCGGCGGGCAGCCGGGCCGGCGAAGGCCGGCGCGCGGCGCGGATCCGCGCCCAGCGCCGTCGCGCGGTCGGCGATCAGCGGGATGGGATCGCCGGGCAGGTCGCGCTTGGAAAGGCTCGCCAGCACCGGGGCCTCGGCCTTGGCCGCCCGCAGCGCCTCGCGCAGATAGGATTGCAGGATCGGGTTGGGGCCGATCTCGATCAGGGGGCGCGCACCCAGCCGCCCCGCCTCGGCCGCCGCATCGGCGAAGCGGACCGGGGCGCGCAGGTTGCGCCACCAGTAATCCGCATCCGCCAGGCCCTCGAGCGCGGTGCCGCTCACGGTGGAGAGGAAGGGGATGCGCGGCGGGACCGGGCGCAGGCCGCGCAACGACTCCCGCAGCGAATGCTCCACCTCGTCCATGGCCGCGGAGTGGAAGGCGTAGTCGAGATCGAGCGGGATGACGGTCAGCCGCTCGCGCTTGGCCGCGGTCACCAGGCGGGCGATGGATTCCGCGGGGCCGGCGATGGTCAGCGCGCGCGGTGCGTTGCGGGCGGCGATCTCGAGCCCCGGGCCGCATTCGGCCAGCAGCGGCGCGGCCTCGGCCTCGGTGGCGTTGAGGGCGGCCATGCGGCCCTTGCCCCGGGTGCGCGCCTGGGCGGTGGAGCGGGCGACGATGAGCTGGGCGGCGCCGGGCAGGTCCAGGATGCCGGCGGCCAGGGCCGCGGCCACCTCGCCCACCGAATGGCCGAGGACGAGGGAGGGGAGGATGCCCTCCCCGGCCAGGGCGGCGACGAGGCCGTGCTGCACGGCGAAGAGGGCGGGCTGGGCGACCTCGGTGGCGGCCAGCGCCTCGGCGGTCAGCCCGTCGGCGAGGGCGGCGGCGACGGACCAGCCCAGGCGCGGGGACAGCTCGGCATCCGCCGCCTCCACCGCCTCGCGGAAGCGGGGGGAGTGGGCCATCGCCTCGCGGGCCATGCCGGGGAACTGGGAGCCGTTGCCGGAGAAGGCGAAGGCGGGACCCGTGGCCTCCCGCCCCGGGGCGGGGGTGGCGTTGCCCTGCACCCCCACGGGCTCGCCGGCGGCGAAGGCATCCAGCGCATCGGCGAGGGCCTCGGCGGTCCCGCCACGCAGGACGAGGCGGTGGGGCGCGAGTTCCCGGTGGCGGGCCAGGCCGCGCAGCAGGGCGGGGGCGCGGTCCGGCGCGGCGCGCAGGGCGGCGGACCAGGCTTCGGCCGCCTGGGGCAGGGCCTGGGCGGTGCGGGTGGAGAGGACGAGCGGCGGCAGGGCGGCGGGGGCTTGCGCCGCCGGCACGCGGCGGCCAGCCGGCGGGGCGGCGAGGAGGACCGAGGCGTTGGTGCCGCCGAAGCCGAAGGAGTTCACCCCGATCACCGGCGCGCGGCCCGGCAGGGGCTCCAGCGCGGTGGGGACGCGGATGTTCAGCCCGGCGAAGTCGATCCGCGGGTTCGGGTCGTCGAAATGCAGGTTCGGCGGGATCACCCGCTTCTCCAGCATCAGCAGGGCCTTGATGAAGCCCGCCATGCCGGAGGCGGTTTCGAGATGCCCGATATTGGACTTCACCGAGCCGACGGGGAGCGGCCCCGCGCGGCCCGTGGCTTCCCGCAGGGCGAGGGACTGGCCGATGGCCTGGGCTTCCACCGGGTCGCCCGCCTGGGTGCCGGTGCCATGCGCCTCGAAATAGGTGACGCGGCTGGCGGGCAGGCCGGAATCCGCCAGCACGCGGCGGATCAGCGCCGCCTGCGCCTGCGGGTCGGGCAGGGAGAGGCCGATGGAACGGCCGACCGCGTTGACCCCGGCCGACAGGATGACGCCACGGATGGAATCCCCGGCATCCAGCGCCGCCTGGAGCGGCTTGAGCACGACCATGCCCGCGCCCTCGCCGCGCACATAGCCGTCCGCCCGGGCGGAGAAGACATGGCAGCGCCCGGTGGGGGACAGCATGGAGGCGCGGGAGAAGCCGGTGAAGGCATAGGGGGAGAGGAGCAGCTGCACGCCGCCCACCATCGCCGCCTCCACCCGCCCGGCGCGGAGCGCATCCACCGCGAGCGAGAGGGCGACGAGGGAGGAGGAGCAAGCAGTGTCCACCGTCTGCGCCCCGCCGCGCAGGTCGAAGACGTTGGTGATCCGGTTCCCCAGGATGGAGAGGGTGTTGCCGGTCATGAAGTAGCGGTCGGCGCCCGCGGGGTCCGAGAGGCGCAGCTCCGCGTAGTCGGTGGAGGAGCCGCCGACGAAGACGCCGATCTCGCGCCCGGCGACGGAGGATGCGGGCCAGCCGGCATCCTCCAGCGCTTCCCAGGCCATTTCGAGGAGCAGGCGCTGCTGCGGGTCCGCCTCGGCCACCTCGCGCGGGGAGAGGCCGAAATGCGGGGCGTCGAAGCCGGTCACGTCGCCCAGATGGCCGGCGGCGAAGGTGTAGGAGCGGCCGGGCTCGCCCCGGCGGGGGTGGAAGAACCAGTCCTGGTTGAAGCGGTCCGGCGGCAGGGTGGAGACGGCGTCACGCCCCTCGGCCAGCAGGGACCAGAAGGCATCGAGATCCGGCGCGCCGGGGAAGCGGCAGGCCGCGCCGACGACGGCGATCGGCTCCGCCATTGGCGCCGGGCGGGCATCCTTGCGGGCGCCCGGGCGGCGGGCGGGGGCGGTGCGTTTCACGTTGGGTTCCACGTCGTGGAAGATCAGGGGTGGGCGCCGCCCGGTCCGTAGGACCGGGAACGCAGCCATCCCGGAAGGGCGGCGTGCAGCGTGGCGGGGCTTCTCCGGCGCGCGAGGCCGGCGAGCACCTCGTCCACCCGCGCGAAGTGGCTGTCCCAGCGCGGGGCGCGCCAGCCGGACAGGCGGGAGAGCTGGGCGCTGCGTGCCGAGCTGGAGGGATCCGCGTAGTCGAGGATGGCGGCGCGCCAGGCGATGCCGTCGAGCGGGTCGAGATAGTCCGGCACGTTGCCGCCGACCTCCCGCAGGGCCGGCAGGTCCGAGCAGATGGCCGGGACGCCGAGCGCCAGGGCCTCGGCCAGCGGCAGGCCGTAGCCTTCGGCGAAGGAGGGGAAGAGAAGGGCGCGGCGCCGCGCAGGATTTCCCACACCTCCCGGTCCGGCACCTGGCCCATCTCGCGCACCGTGCCGCGCAGGGCGTCGCAGCGCTCCAGGATGTCCACCACGTTCTCGTTCTCCCAGCCGCGGCGGCCGACGACGAGGAGATGCGGGGTGCGGCGGCCCATGCGGGAGGCGAGGTCGCGCCACAGATGGAGCAGGAGGAGGTGGTTCTTCCGCGGCTCGATCGTGCCGAGGACCACGAAATAGGGCTCGGCCGGCAGGGCGGGATTCACCGTGGGCGGGGATTCGATGCCGAGCGGGGCGACGGTGACCGGGGGCGGGGCTTCCCGCGCGCCGAGATGGGGGCGCAGCGCCGCCGCCGTATGGGCGGAGTTGACGATGATGGCATCGGCCAGCGCCGCGGTGGTGCTGATGCGCTTGAGATGCCGGTCCGCCTGGCCCGGGCGGGCATATTCGGGATGGGTCGCCGGGATCAGGTCGTGGATCAGGGGGATGAAGGCGCAGCCGGCCTCGCGCATCGCCTGGATCGGCCGCTCACGCTCCAGCGCGCGATGGGAGACGAGGAGGAAGACCTTCGGGCCCGCCTGCTTCAGGCGCCGCATCAGGGCGCGCTGGCCGATCCCGGCCATGACGCGCCAGCGCAGGGCGACGGAGATGCGGCGGGCGCGGCGGGCGGCCCGGCCGTCCGGGTCGCTCTGGCCCCATGCCTGGGTGAGGAAGGCGACGAGCCCGACCACGGCGCGCCAGGGCAGGGCCACGTAGTCCCCGGCCAGCGCCTGGGCGACGAAGGTGCAGCTTCCCTCGGGCATGGTCGCCCAGCGGCGGGCATAGGCCATCTCGACGCGGTCGATGCCGGAGGGCGCGGCCTTCATCCCGCAGGCCAGGAGGCGGGAGACGTCCAGCACCACATGCGGCGGCTCGGCAATGACCGCGCCGCGGGCGTCAGGCATCGTGATCTCCTCGCCTCGCGGCACCCGCTTCTCCTTCACGATCGACGACAGTCATTTACCGCAACTGCGAAGAAGGACGCCACCATCTTCGCGACCGGGGCGGGCAGTCGGGCGGGCCGCTGCAACAAGGCGAAAGACTTCGATACTCCCTGCCACTACTCAATTCGCGCCTTTTCTGTACCACAGGAGCAACGATGAATTAACTGTGATCCGGCGGGATGACGTTCGTGCTCATTCCCTCCAGCAGGACATCGCGCATCGTTTCGGCGCTCTTGCGCCGGATATCCGCGACCGCGTCCGGCGAATGATAGGCGCTGTGGGGGGTGACGATCAGCCTTCCCTCCAGCCAGGGCTCACGCGCGCGGTAGGCGGCCAGGAGCGGGGGGATGGAGGGACCGGGGGGTTCCTCCGGCAGCACGTCCAGCCCGGCGCCGGCGAGGGTGCCGTCCCGCAGGCAGGCCTCCAGCGCGCCCAGCTCCAGCACCGGGCCGCGCGCCGTGTTCACCACCACCGCCCCGGCCGGCATCAGGCGAAGCAGCCGCTCATTCACCAGCCCGCGCGTCTCCGGGGTGAGGGGGGTGTGGATGGACAGCGTGTCGGACTGGCTGAAGAGCTCCTCGATCCGGCGGGCGCGCTGGATGCCGAGGGCGAGTTCGGTGCCGTTGGGCAGGTGGGGGTCATGGAAGACCACCCGCCAGCCGAAGGCCTTGGCCCGCAGCGCCGCGGCCGTGCCGATGCGGCCGAGGCCCAGCACGCCGAAGCTGCGGTTGGAGGGGCGCTGGATCAGCGGGGATTCGATCGGCACCCAGGGGGCGGGCGGGGCCGCCCGCTGGGCCTCGTGATGCAGGAGGAGCCCGCGGCGGAGCGTGAGGGCGAGGGCGATGGCGTGGTCCGCCACCTCCGTGGTGCCATAATCCGGCAGGTTGCAGACCGTGATCCCACGGCTGGCGAGGGCGGCGCGGTCCAGCCGGTCGTAGCCGACGCCCATGCGGACCACGCAGCGGAGCCTGGGGAAGCGGGCGATGTCGGCGGCGGAAAGCCAGTGGCGGAAGATGAAGAGCCCCTCGACCTCGGCGAGCAGGGAATCGGGGAGCTCGGCCAGGCTGCCGGCCCGGGGCTGGAGGATGCGGACATCGGGGCCGAGCACCTCGCGTTCCACCGTGTCGTCGGGATAGAGCCCCTCCGCCTGCATCACCGTCACCGCCATGCGCCTCTCCCTTCCCGGCCGATTGCGGGGCATCCTGCGGCGGTGGCGCGCCCTCGTCCATTCAGGGGCGGCGTGAGGGGGACGGGATGGCGGAACGGCGGATTCTCATCACGGGGGCTTCGAGCGGAATCGGGGCGGCAACGGCGCGCGCCCTGGCCATGCCCGGGGCCTGCATCGCCGTGCATTGCCGGGGCAACCGCACGGGCGCCGAGGCGGTGGCGGCGGAGCTGCGGGCGGCCGGGGCGCGGGCGGAGGTGCTGGTGGCGGACCTGACCGCGCCGGAGGCGCCGGCACGGCTGGTGGAGGAGGCGGTGGCGGCCTTCGGCGGGCTGGAGGTGGTGGTGGCCAATGCCGGCTTCGCCGACCGCACGCTGGTCGGTGCCATGACGGATGAGGGCTTCGCCCGGACGGCGGATACGGTGCTGTGGGGCTTCATGCGGCTGGCGCGGGCGGCGGGGCCGCATCTCCAGCGGGCGGGGCGGGAGGGCGGCTTCGCGCGGATGGTGGCCGTCTCCTCCTTCGTGGCGCACTTGTTCCGGACGGATACGGCGCTGTTCCCCGCGAGCGCGGCGGCCAAGGCGGGGGTGGAGGCGCTGGTGCGCTCGCTCTCGATCGAATGGGCGCCCGATGTGACGGTGAATGCGGTGGTGCCGGGCTTCACCCAGAAGGATGCGGGGACGCATGTGGCGCTGGAGGCGCCGGCCTGGGAGGCGATCATCTCCCGCATCCCGCTGGCACGGCTCGGCAAGCCTTCGGACGTCGCGGCCGCGATCGCCTTCCTGGCCTCGCCGGGCGCCGCCTACATCACCGGGCAATCCCTGCATGTGAGCGGCGGCGTGGTGATCTGAGGGAGCGCCCTAACCCTCGAAGGGCAGGCCCACATAGTTCTCGGCCAGGGCGGCCTGGGCGTTGCGGGAGCCGGCGAGGAAGTCGAGATCGGCCATGCGGATGCGGTGCTCGAAGGCCGTTTCCGTGTCGTCCCGGTGAAGCATGGTGGTCATCATCCAGCTGAAGCGCTCGGCCTTCCAGATCCGGCGCAGCACGGTCTCGGCATAGCGGTCCAGCCCATCCGTCCGGTTGCGGCGGATGGCCTCCTCCAGTGCGCGGGACAGGACGAGGACATCGGCTACGGCGAGGTTCAGCCCCTTGGCGCCGGTGGGCGGGACGATATGGGCGGCGTCCCCGGCGAGGAAGAGGCGGCCATGGCGCATCGTCTCGCAGACGAAGCTGCGGAGGGGGATGATGCCCTTCTGGAAGATGGCGCCCTCCTCCAGCCGCCAGTCGCCGGCGGTTTCCAGCCGGCGGTGCAGGGCGGCCCAGATGCGCTCGTCCGGCCAGTTCGCGATGTCGTCGCGCGGGTCGCACTGGATGTAGAGGCGCTGGATTTCGGGGGAGCGGGTGGAGAGGAGGGCGAAGCCATCCTCATGCCGCGCATAGATCAGCTCGTGCCAGGAGGTGGGCGCGCGAGCGAGGATGCCGAGCCAGCCAAAGGGATAGGTCTTGCTGTATTCGCGGCGGTCGGCGGCGGGGATGGCCTGGCGGCCCGGGCCGTGGAAGCCGTCCGCGCCGACCACATAGTCGCAGCGCAGCTCATCCGGCGTGCCGTCCGCATGGCGGAAGGTGATGCGGGGCGTTTCCGACTCCACCTCCTGGAACGCCGTGTCGGAGACGCCGAAATGGATGGTGCCCCCATCGGCCAGGCGGGCCGCGATCAGGTCGATCAGCACCTCATGCTGCGGATAGACGGTCACGCGCTTGCCGCCGGTCAGCTCCTCCATGTCCAGGTGGAAGCGGCGGGGGCCGTATTGCAGCGTGATGCCGGTGTGGAAATGTCCGTCCCGCGCCATGCGGTCGCCGAGGCCCATCTCGCGCATCAGCTCTGTGACCCAATGCTCGAGCACGCCGGCGCGGATGGTGCCCTCCACGGCTTCCCGGCTGCGGCTCTCCAGGATCACGCTCTCGATCCCCGCGCGGTGGAGCAGATGGGCGAGGAAGAGGCCGGCGGGACCACAACCGACGATGCCGACCGGAACGCGCTGGGACATGGCCTGACCTTGGACGTTGTCTTTTGTGACGACGCCGCGTGTAGCACGGCGGCAGGGGTGCTTGCAGAGGGGTATGGGTGCGGGCACATCAGGGGCAAGGCATGGAGGAACGCCGGATGAGCGACGAGGCCCCGCTTCTGGTCACGCGGCAGGGTGGCGTGGTGCGCGCGGTGATGAACCGGCCCGCCCGGCGCAACGCGCTGAACGGCGCCCTTTCGGGCGCGCTGGACGAGCTGCTGGCCGGGCTGCGCGAGGATCGGGAGGCGCGGGTGCTCGTGCTCTCAGGCGCGGGCGGGCATTTCTGCGCGGGGTTGGACCTGGGCGAGGTGGGCGGGGAGACCGGCACGCCGGAGCAGCGCATGGCGGCGCAGCTGGAGCGGAACCGGCGGATCGGCGCGCGCTTCGCGGCCCTGGCCGCGCTGCCGCAGGTGGTGATCGCGGCGGTGCAGGGTTCGGCCTTCGCCGGCGGGCTGGGCTTCGTCTGCGCGGCGGATATCGCCTTCGCCAGCGCGGATGCGCGCTTCGCGGCGCCGGAGACGCGGCGGGGGCTGGTGGCCGCGCAGATCCTGCCCTGGATCGTGCGGCGCACCGGGCGCAGCCACGCCGCGCGCATGGTGCTGCAGGGCCATGTGCTGGATGCGGGCGAGGCCGGGCGGATCGGGCTGGTGCATGAGGTGGCGGCGGATGCGGCCGCGCTCGATGCGCTGGTGACCGCGACGGTGGCGGATGTGATGCAGGGTGCGCCCGGGGCGCTGGCGGAGACCAAGGCGATGCTGGCCGCGCTCGGCGCGGCCGTGCCGGAGGGCTATGCCGAGGCGGGGGCCGCGGCCTTCGCGCGCTGCGCGGCGAGCGGAGAGGCGGATGAGGGGATCGCGGCCTTCCGCGACCGGCGGCCGCCGGCCTGGTTCGCCACTCAGTCCTCGTAGATCATCTTCCGCGTCATTCCGCCGTCCGAGATGAACTCGGCGCCCGTGACGAAGCCGCTTTCGGGGGAGAGGAGCCAGGCGACCAGCGCCGCGATATCGGCGGGCTGGCCGACCCGGCCGGCGGGGTGCTGGGCATGGTCGCGCGCGCTCAGCTTTTCACCGCTCACGTTGATCCAGCCGGGGGAGACGACATTCGCGCGCACATCCGGGCCGAGGCTGATGGCCAGGGCATGGGTGAGGGCGACGAGCCCGCCCTTGGTGGCGGAATAGCTTTCCGTATCCGGCTCGGACTGATGCGCCCGGGTGGAGGCGATGGTGACGATGGCGCCCTTCGCCGTGCGCAAGAGGGACTCGGCGGCACGGGCGAGGAGATAGGTGCTGGTGAGGTTGGTGGCGAGGACGCGGGACCACTCCTCCAGCGTCAGCTCGCGCAGCGGCTTGCGAATCATGATGCCGGCATTGGCCACGAGGCCGTCGAGCCGGGCTTCCTCGCCGGCGATCCCTTCGACCAGCTGGCGGACCGCGGCCTCGTCGGAGATATCGGCCTGGACGTGGCGGGCGGCCTCCTCCGGGCCCCTCGCCTCCGTATCGGCGGTGACAACGTGCCAGCCATCGGCGGCAAGGCGCCTGGCGATGCCGCGGCCGATGCCGTTCGAGCCGCCCGTGACCAGCGCGACGCGCTTCCCTTCCGCCATGATCCCGCCCTCCGTGTTGCGGCGTGGCAACGCGGAGGACGGGCTCCGGTTCACGCCGCCCGGACTTCCGAGACGAAGTGGGTGACGGTTCCGTTGAGCCGTTCGGCCTGCTGGGCGAGGTCGGAGGCCGCCGAGAGCACCTGGCCGGCGGCCGCGCCGGTTTCGGCCGAGCCCTGGCTGACGGACGCGATATTGGCCGTCACCGCCTCCGTCGCCCGCGCCGTCTCCTGCACCGTGCGGGCGATCTCGCCCGTCGCCGCCGTCTGCTGCTCCACCGCCGCCGCGATCGCCACCGCGATCCCGCTCACCTCCTCGATCGTCCGCCCGATCCCCCCGATCGCCACCACCGCCTGATCGGTCGCCGACTGGATCTCGGCGATCTGCGCCCCGATCTCCTCCGTCGCCTTGGCCGTCTGCGCCGCCAGCGTCTTCACCTCCGACGCCACCACCGCGAAGCCACGCCCGGCCTCCCCGGCCCGCGCCGCCTCGATGGTCGCGTTCAGCGCCAGCAGGTTCGTCTGCCCGGCAATGTCGGTGATCAGCCGCACCACATCCCCGATCCGCGCCGCACCCTCGGCCAGCGCCTGCACCGTCGCATCCGTCCGCCGCGCATCCTCCACCGCCCGTCCGGCCACCGTCGTCGCCTGGCTGACCTGCCGGCTGATCTCCCCGATGGAGGCCGTCAGCTCCTCCGCCGCCGCCGCCACCGTCTGCACCCCCGTGCTCGCCTGCTCGGCCGCCGAGACCACCCGCCCGGCCTGGGTGCTCGTCCCCTCCGCCGTGCCGCTCATCCCCCGCGCCGTCGCCTCCAGCTCCGTCGAGGCCGAGGAGAGGGTCCGCACCATCTCCCCCGCACGCTCCTGGAAGCCGCGAACCAGGCCCTCCATCTGCGCCGCCCGCGCTTCCCGCGAAGCGCGGGAGGCCTCCGCCTCGGCCGACAGCCGGTCCGCCTCGATCATGCTGTCGCGGAACACCGCCACCGCCGCGGCCATCTGGCCGATCTCGTCCCGCCGACCGGTGCCCGGGATGGCAACGCCCATGTCCCGCTCCGCCAGGCGCCGCATCGCCTCGGTCATGCCCAGGATCGGGCCGGAAATGGCGCGCACCAGGGCGAAGCCGACCGCGGCGCTGAAGGCGAGAGCCAGGCCGAGGGTGGCGATGATCCAGGCATAGGCGGAGGAACCCAGTGCCTTGCCCTCGTCGGCGGCGATGCGGCCGTTATTCAGCTGGAAGCGGCGGCTGGCGCCGATGGACTCCCGCAGGGAGGAAAGGGGCTGGGTGGTGCCGCGGAAGAGGATTTCGGCGGCGCGCGTGTTATCCCCGGCCCGTGCGGCCGCCAGCATCTGCTCGCTCAACGGCTTGTAGGCGGCCCAGGCCGCGTCGATCTGCCGGGCCAGGCCTTGTTCCTCGCCCGGGCTCACGAGCGGGCGGTAGCGGGCCAGCGCCTCCTCGAACAGCTTGTGGCTCTCGACCGTCAGGCCGAGGGAATGCTCGCGCCGGTCATCCGTGCGGAGGATCATCTGCGTCTCGCGCGCACGGAGCTTCTCGAACTCGATGGAGAGATCGCCCGCGACATGCGCGCTGGGCAGCCAGTTGTCCGAGAGGTCCGCGATCACCGTATCCAGCGCGTTGATGCGGAGGATGGCGAAACCGCCGAGGCCGGTCAGGGCGAAGAGGAGGAGGCCGAGCGCCGCGAGGATCTTCCCGCGGATGCGCAGCCGGTTCAGCGGACCTGTCATGGGATCTCCGGCACGGGCCGCCGGCATCATCGCCGCGGCGCCGGCACTGGCTACCCGGACTTCCTCAAACGAATCTGAACGCCCATGATTGCTCACTAGACCGTGAGCAGACGACGGACCGATTCCTCCTCCAGCGCATGGGCCTCGCCATCCAGCGCCACCTCGCCGCGCACCATCACCGTGATGCGGTCCGCCAGGTCGCGGGCGAATTCGAAATACTGCTCCACCAGCACGACGGCCATGCCGCGGTCCTTCGCCAGGTGGCGGATGACACGGGCGATGTCCTTGATGACGCTGGGCTGGATGCCCTCGGTGGGCTCGTCGAGGATCAGCAGGCGGGGGCGGGCCGTCAGCGCGCGGGCGATGGCGAGCTGCTGCTGCTGCCCGCCGGAGAGGTCGCCCCCGCGGCGGCGGAGGAACTGGCGGAGGATGGGAAAGAGGTCGAACACCTCCTGCGACACCCTGGAGCCGCGCGGGGCGGCAGCGAGGGCCGTTTCCAGGTTCTCCTGCACGGTGAGGAAGGGGAAGATCTCGCGCCCCTGGGGAACGTAGCCGATGCCGGCACGGGCGCGGTCGGCCGGGGAAAGGGCGGCGATGTCGCGGCCCTCCCATTCGATCCGGCCGCCGCTGATCCGCTCGACCCCCATGATGGAGCGCATGAGGGAGGACTTGCCGACCCCGTTGCGGCCGAGGACGCAGGTGATGCGGCCCGGATCGGCCGAGAGGTCCACGCCGCGCAGGCAGAGGCTGGCGCCGTAGGAGAGCTTGAGGCCGGTTGCCCTGAGCATGGTTCAGCGCCCCAGATAGACTTCGATGACGCGCGCGTCGTTCTGCACCGTGTCGATCGAGCCTTCGGACAGAAGCGTGCCCTCATGCAGCACCGTGACCTTGCTGCCGAGGGCGCGGACAAATTCCAGGTCGTGCTCCACCACCACCACGCTGCGCGTTCCCGCGATCCGGCGGAGGAGGGCGGCGGTGTGCTCGGTTTCCTGGTCGGTCATGCCGGCCACGGGTTCGTCCACCAGCAGCAGGTCGGGATCCTGCATGAGGAGCATGCCGATTTCGAGCCACTGGCGCTGGCCGTGGGAGAGGATGGCGGCGTGGTCGGCGCTGCGGGCGGCGAGGCCGATCTCCTCCATCACGGCTTCGACCCGCTGGCGAGCCGTGCCGTCCAGCCGCCAGCGCAGGCAGGACCAGGGATCGCGCGGGGCCTTCAGCGCCAGCTCCAGGTTCTCGAAGACGGTGAGGGCGTCGAAGACCGTGGGCTTCTGGAACTTGCGGCCGATGCCGAGATTGGCGATGCGGGCCTCGTCCATGCGGGTGAGGTCGTGGTCGCCGAACCGGACCGTGCCGGCGGTGGGGCGGGTCTTGCCGGTGATGACGTCCATCATCGTGGTCTTGCCCGCGCCGTTCGGGCCGATGACCGCCCGCAGCTCGCCCGGATCGACCACGAGGGAGAGGTTGTTCAGGGCGCGGAAGCCGTCGAAGACGACCGAGACGCCATCGAGATAGAGGACCGGGCCGGTCATTTCGCACGTCCCCGGAACAGGCCGACGAGGCCGCGCGGCAGGAGGAGGGTGACGGCGACGAAGAGGCCGCCGAGGACGAAGAGCCAGAGATCGGGGGCGAAGGAGGTGAGCCAGGTCTTCAGCGCGTTCACGGAGAAGGCGCCGAGGATGGCCCCGACGAGCGTGCCGCGGCCGCCGACCGCCACCCAGATCACCGCCTCGATCGAATTGCCCGGGGCGAATTCACCGGGGTTGATGATGCCGACGAGCGGGACGTACAGCGCGCCGGCCAGGCCCGCCAGCACGGCGGAGAGGACGAAGACGAAGAGCTTGAAGGCGGTGACGGAGTAGCCGAGGAAGCGGACCCGGCTTTCGGCGTCCCGCACCGCCACCAGCACGCGGCCGAGCTTCGTGCCGACGATCGCCCGGCAGAGGAGTAGGGCGCCCGCCATCAGGGCCAGGGCGGCGTAGAACAGGCCGGCGCGCGCCGCCTGGGTGTTGAGCGGGGTGCCCAGCAGTTCCTTGAAGTCCGTGAAGCCGTTGTTGCCGCCGAAGCCCATGTCGTTGCGGAAGAAGGCCAGCATCAGGGCATAGGTCATGGCCTGGGTGATGATGCTGAAATACACGCCGGTGATGCGGCTGCGGAAGGAGAGCCAGCCGACCACGAAGGCGAGCGCCCCGGGCACCAGCATCGCCATGAGGATGGCATAGGGGAAGTGGTCGAAGCCCAGCCAGTACCAGGGCAGTTCCCGGTAGCCGAGGAAGACCATGAAGTCCGGCAGCACGGGATGGCCATAGACCCCGCGCGTGCCGATGAGGCGCATGAGATGCATGCCCATGGCGTAGCCGCCCAGGGCGAAGAAGGCGCCATGGCCGAGGGAGAGGATTCCCGCATAGCCCCAGGCCAGGTCGATGGCGAGGGCCAGCACGGCGTAGCAGATCCATTTGCCCGTGACGGCCACGGTGAAGTCCGAGACGCGGAGCGCGCTGCCTTCCGGAAGCTGGTTCAGCAGGGGCAGCAGGGCGAGGAGCCCGATGGCGGCGATGATGGCGCCGCGCAGAAGGGTGCGGGCGGGCAGGCCGTGCGGCGCGGGCGTGACGGCGAGGTCGCTCATGCTTCGGCCGCCCGGCCCTTGAGGGCGAAGAGGCCGCGCGGGCGGCGCTGGATGAAGAGCATGATGAGGACGAGGACGGCGACCTTGGCGAGCACCGCGCCCGCCCAGGGCTCGATGACCTTGTTCAGCACGCCGAGGCCCATCGCGCCGACGAGCGTGCCGACCAGGCTGCCGACCCCGCCGAAGACCACGACCATGAAGCTGTCGATGATGTAGCCGGTGCCAAGATTGGGGGAGACGTTGTCGATCTGGGACAGGGCCACGCCCGCCATGCCGGCGAGGCCCGAGCCGAAGGCGAAGGTGAGCGCGTCCACCCGTCCCGTGCGGATGCCCATGGTGGCGGCGGTGCGGCGGTTCTGCACCACGGCGCGCATCTCCAGCCCGAAGCGGGTGAGGCGGATGGCGGCGAAGGTCAGGCCCAGCACCAGCAGGGAGAAGACGATGACCCAGAGGCGGTTCTGGGTGATGTTGATGCCGCCCGGGAGCGACAGGATGCCCTGCATCCAGGCGGGGGAGAGGACTTCCCGGTTCTGCGCGCCGAAGGCGAGCCGCACGGCCTGCTGCAGGATCATGCCGACGCCGAAGGTCATCAGGAGGGTTTCCAGCGGGCGGCCATAGAGGTGGCGGATCAGCCCGCGTTCCAGCAGCGCGCCCGCAAGGCCGGCGACGAGGAAGGCGGCGGGGACGGAAAGGGGCAGGGACCAGGGAAGCAGCCAGGGGATGCCGCGGCAGGCCTCCTGCACCACGAAGGTGGTGTAGGCGCCGAGCATGACGAACTCGCCATGGGCCATGTTGATCACGCCCATCACGCCGAAGGTGATGGCGAGGCCGAGCGCCGCGAGGAGAAGGACGGAGCCGAGGGAGAGACCCTGGAACAGCGTTTCCGCGGCGCGCTTGAAGGCCAGCCGGCCATCGATGGAGGCGACGGCGGCATCGACGGCGCCGGCGAGGTCCGGGTTGGCGGCGCGGGCTTCCAGCAGCAGGGCGCGGGCGTCCTCGGACGATGCCTCGCCCAGGGTGGCGATGCCCTGGCGCTTGACCGCGGCATCGGCCGCGACGAGGCGGGAGGCGGCGAGGGCGAGTTCCTGGCGCTCACGCACGCGGGCGACGGTTTCGCGGGCGATGGCGGCTTCGAGCGGCGCGATGTTCTCGGCGCTGCGGCTGCGGAAGACGGAATCCGCCGCGGCCAGGCGCTCCTCCGGGTTGGTGGAGACGAGCTGCAGCCGGCCGAGCGCGCCGCGGAGCGCGGAGCGGACGCGGTTGTTGATGCGGACCGTCTCCGCACCCGTGGTGTCGGCCGGCTGTCCGGTCGCGGCATCGGCGCCGCCGGGCAGGAGGATGGTGGTGTCGCGCTTGCGGAGCTGGCCTTCGGAGAGGGCGCGCAGCACGGGAAGGGCGCGGGCGTCGCCGCTGGCGCCGAGGCGCTCCACCGCTTCCGCCTGGCTGCCGAAGCCGCCGGCCAGGCCGGGCAGGGCGTCGAGATAGGCATCCTGGGCCGAGGCGGGCAGCGCCGGCGCCAGGAGAAGCATCAGGAGGAGGATGAGGCGCGCCATGGGTGCGGGCGGCGGGTTGCCCCGCCGCCCCTCCTTTCTTCAGCCGCGGCGGCTGGCGTTCTCGGGGATGAAGGGGGACCAGTTCTCGGCCGCGATGGCGGTCGGGGTCTTGTAGACGATGTTGAACTGGCCGTTCTCCTGCACCTCCCCGATCATCACGGGCTTGGTGAGGTGGTGGTTGCGGCGCATCTCCTCCTCATAGCCGCAGGGGGCCATCACCTTCTGGCCGTACATGGCCTCGCGCACCTGGTCGACCTGGGTGGTGCCCGCCTTCTGCACGGCCTGGAGCCACATGCGGAAGCCAGTATAGGTGGCCTCCATCGGGTCGTTCGTCACGCGCTTGTCGTTCTTGATGTAGGCGCGCCACATCGCCTTGAAGTCGTCATTCGGCTTGCCGGGCACGGACATGAAGTAGTTCCAGGCAGCCAGGTGGCCGACCAGCGGCTTGGTGTCGATCCCGGCCAGCTCCTCCTCGCCGACCGAGAAGGCGACGCAGGGGATGTCCTCCGCCTTGATGCCCTGGTTGCCCAGCTCGCGGTAGAAGGGGACGTTGGCGTCGCCGTTGATGGTGGAGACGATGGCGGTGCGCTTGCCCTCGCCGGCGAAGCGCTTCACGCGGGAGACGATGCCCTGCCAGTCGGAATGGCCGAAGGGGGTGTACTCCTCCATGATGTCCGCGTCGCCGATGCCCTTGCTGTTGAGATAGGCACGCAGGATGCGGTTGGTCGTGCGGGGATAGACGTAGTCGGTGCCGAGGAGGGCGATGCGCTTCGCCTCGCCGCCATCCTTGCCCATCAGGTATTCCACCGCCGGGATGGCCTGCTGGTTCGGCGCGGCGCCGGTGTAGAACACGTTCCTGCTCTGCTCCTCGCCCTCATACTGCACGGGGTAGAAGAGCAGGCCGTTCAGCTCCTCGAAGACGGGCAGGACGGACTTGCGGGAAACCGAGGTCCAGCAGCCGAAGGTGACGTCCACCTTCGAGACGGCGAGCAGCTCGCGGGCCTTCTCGGCGAAGAGGGGCCAGTTGGAGGCGGGATCCACCACCACCGGCTCCAGCCTGCGGCCGAGGACGCCGCCCTGGGCGTTCGCCCATTCCACCATCATCAGCACCGTGTCGCGCAGCGCCGTCTCGCTGATGGCCATGGTGCCGGAGAGGGAGTGGAGCACGCCGACCTTGATGGGGGCGCCCTGTGCGAAGGAGGGGCGGATCGCCGGCAGGGCGAGCGCGCCCCCCAGCCCGAGGGCCGCGCGGCCGAGCGCGCGGCGGGACATACCGTTGCCGATGGTCATGGATCTCTCTCCTGGCGCCGGCGGAATGCCGTGGCTGAATGCTGGCCCGATCCTCGCGAGAGCTGTTGCGCAGCCGAATACGTCGAATGACGTAGGCGGGCCGTTCTTGACGGCGGCGGCGGGGGCGGAACACCCTTCCTGCACCCGAACGAGGCAGGTCTTGCCCCAGGGCTAGGCAAGAGCGAGGACCCGGCACCGGCATGGCGACACGCCAGCGCATCATCCGCATCCGCCGGGACTATAACCGCTGGGTCGCCGACGAGACGATGGAGGACTACGCCCTTCGCTTCACGGCGGAGCGGGCCCGGAAATGGTCGGCCTTCCGGGTGGCGAACACCGCCCTGGGCTCCATCTCCTTCCTGGCGCTGGAGGCGATCGGGGGCACGCTGACGGTGGCCCATGGCTTCACCAACAGCGTGGCGGCCATCCTCTTCGTCAGCGTGCTGATCTTCGTCGCGAGCCTGCCGATCTGCCTGAACGCGGCGCGGGCGGGGGTGGATGTGGACCTGCTCACGCGGGGGGCGGGGTTCGGCTATATCGGCTCGACCATCACCTCGCTCATCTATGCCTCCTTCACCTTCATCTTCTTCGGGATCGAGGCGGTGATCCTCGCCGCCATGCTCGACAGCTTCTTCGGCGTGCCGCTCTGGGTGGGGTACATCCTCTGCGCCGTGGTGGTCCTGCCGCTGGTGACGCATGGCATCACCTTCATCAGCCGCGTGCAGACCTGGACCCAGCCGGTCTGGCTCGTGCTCAACATCCTGCCGCTGCTGGGCCTGGCGATGGCACATCCCGAATGGGTTTCGGGGTGGACGTCCTATCAGGGCGAGCATGGGGCGCGGGGCTTCGACCTGCTGGCCTTCGGCGCCGCCGCCTCCATCCTGTTCGCGCTGATCACCCAGACCGGGGAGCAGGTGGACTACATCCGCTTCCTGCCGCCGCGCGCGACGCAGAAGCGGTGGGTGTGGTGGTCCGCGTTGCTGCTGGGCGGGCCGGGCTGGATCGCCTTCGACGTGCTGAAGCTCCTCGCCGGGTCCTTCCTGGCCTATGCGGCCATCCGCGCGGGGCTTTCGGCGGCGCAGGCCGTGCAGCCGGCCGAGATGTACCGGCTGGCCTTCGGCTACCTCCTGGCCTCGCCCGTGCTCGTGCTGATCGCCACCAGCGTCTTCGTCGCGCTCTCCCAGATCAAGATCAACGTCACCAATGCCTATGCCGGATCGCTGGCCTGGTCGAACTTCTTCTCCCGCATCACGCATAGCCATCCCGGGCGGGTGGTGTGGCTGGTGTTCAACATCGCCATCGCGCTGCTGCTGATGGAGCTGGGCGTCTACAACACCATCGAGCAGGTGCTGTTCGTCTATTCCAACGTGGCCGCGGCCTGGATGGGCGCGCTGGTGGCGGATCTGGCGGTGAACAAGCCGCTGGGGCTGAGTCCGCCGGGGATCGAGTTCAAGCGGGCGCATCTGTACGACGTGAACCCGGTCGGCGTCGGCAGCATGGCGCTTTCGGTCATCGCCTCCTTCCTGGCCTATTACGGCTTCCTCGGCGCGCTGGCGCAGGCCTTCTCCACCTTCATCGCCTTCGGCGTGGCCTTCGCGGCGGCGCCGGCCATCGCCTGGGCGACCGGTGGGAAGTACTATCTGGCGCGCAAGCCGCGGGCGGCCTGGGCGTCGCGGCCCGCCCTGGAATGCGTGATCTGCGAGCACCAGTTCGAACCGCGGGACATGGCCTATTGCCCCGTCTATGCCGGGCCGATCTGCTCGCTCTGCTGTTCGCTGGACGCGCGCTGCGGCGATGGCTGCAAGCCGCATGCGCGGCTTTCGGCGCAGATCGTGACGCCGCTGCGCGCCGTGCTGCCCGCCCGCGTGCTGGACGCGCTGGCCACGCCCGTCGGCTCCTTCATGGTCGTGTTCCTGCTGTTCGTCGCCACGATCAGCCTCGTCTTCCTCGGCATCCGCGCGCAGACGCCCGCGGGGCCGGACCTCGACACGGCCTTCTGGAAGGCCTTCTTCGTGTTGGTGGTCATCGGCGGCATCGTCGCCTGGGCGCTGGTGCTGGCGCGGCAGAGCCGGCTGGTGGCGCAGGAGGAGACGCGGCGGCAGACGAGCCTGCTGATGAGCGAGATCCGGGCCCATAAGCGCACGGATGCCGCGCTGCAGAAGGCGAAGGAGGCGGCGGAGGCGGCGAATGTGGCGAAGAGCCGCTACGTCATCGGCATCTCGCATGAGTTGCGGTCGCCGCTGAACGCCATCCTGGGCTATGCGCAGCTGCTGGAGCGGGACAGCGCGATCCCGGAGCGGCGGCGGGACGGGATCCGCACCATCCGGCGTTCGGGCGAGCATCTGGCGGCGCTGATCGAGGGGCTGCTGGACATCTCCAAGATCGAGGCCGGGCGGATCGAGCTGTACCGGGACGAGGTGAGGCTGCCCGAGTTCCTGGAGGGGATCGTGCAGATGCTGCGCCTTCAGGCGGAGGCGAAGAGCATCGGCTTCACCTTCGACGCGGCGGAGCGGATGCCGGAGGTGGTGCACACGGATGAGCGGCGGCTGCGGCAGGTGCTGATCAACCTGCTCTCCAACGCCATCAAGTTCACCCGCAAGGGCGGCGTCACCCTCCGCCTGCGCTTCCGTTCGGAGGTCGCGGAGTTCGAGGTGACCGACACCGGGATCGGCATCCCCGAGGCCGATCTGGCGCGGATCTTCGAGCCCTTCCAGCGCGGGGAGAACTCGCATGCTCCCTCCACCCCCGGCGTGGGGCTGGGGCTGACCATCACCAAGGCGCTGACGGAGATCATGGGCGGGGAGATTTCCGTCACCAGCCGCCTGGGGGAGGGAAGCCGCTTCCGCGTGCGCCTTCTCCTTGCGGGGAAAGTCCCGACGAAGCCGCGCGCGCCGCTGGAGCGCCGCATCACCGGCCATGCGGCGCAGGCGCGCCCGCCGCAGGTTCTGGTGACGGATGACGACCCCGCGCATCGGGCCCTGATCGCGGACCTGCTCGAGCCGCTCGGCTTCGTGGTGCGCCAGGCGGCGGATGGCGTGGAGGCCCGGCGCCTGGCCGCGGAACGGGCGCCGGACCTCTTCCTGCTCGATATCGCCATGCCGGGGATGACGGGGTGGGAACTGGCCCGCCTGCTGCGGGAGGAGGATGGGCTGCGGGCACCCATCATCATGGTATCCGCCAATGCGCTGGAGCTGGGCGCGCCCGGCGAGGGGCAGCACCATGACGACGTGCTGCCCAAGCCCGTTTCCCTGCCCGTGCTGCTGGAGAAGGCGGGGCAGCTTCTCGGCGTCACCTGGACCTTCGCCGATGCCGCGCCCCTGCTCCCGCCGGGCCGGTCCGTGCCGCTGACGCCGGAGCAGGTGGCGGACCTGCGGCAGCTGGCGGCCATCGGCTATGTGGGTGGCATCCGCGAAAGGCTGGATGCGCTGGAGCAGGAGGTGCCGGAAGCGGGCGCCGCCATCGCCGCGCTGCGCGGCCTCATCTCGGAGTACCGGCTGGATGCCTTTGTCGCCGCCCTGCCTGACGGCGCGGAATCCGGAGGTGCGGCCGATGCCGCCCGGTAGCGCCGATCGCCGCGACATCGTCCTCGTCGTCGATGACGCGCCGGGCACGCTGGGGTTGCTGAACGACACGCTGGAGGGGGCCGGCTTCATGGTGCTGGTGGCGCAATCCGCCGCGGCCGCCATGGCCGTCATCGAGCGGATCACGCCGGACATCGTGCTGATGGATGCGGTGATGCCGGGCATGGACGGCTTCGAGGCCTGCCGCCGGATGAAGCGGGATGCGCGGCTGATCTCGGTGCCCGTGATCTTCATGACGGGGCTGACCGAGAGCGAGGATGTGGTGCGCGGCTTCGATGCGGGCGGGGTGGACTATGTCGTCAAGCCCGTGGTGCCGGACGAGGTGGTGGCGCGAATCAGCGCGCATCTGGCCAATGCGCGGCTGACCCGCAGCGCCCATGCGGCGCTGGACGTGGCCGGGCGCTTCCTGCTGGCGGTGGACGGCGAGGGGGAGGTGCTCTGGGCCACGCCGCAGGCCGCCGCCCTGCTGCGCGCCGCCAGCCCGCCGGAGGAGCTGGAGCCGGAGCTGTCCGGGCTGCGGATTCCGGGATGGGTGGCGCCCACGGCCGGGGAGGCGCCCCGCGTCGCGCCCGTGGCGCTGGCGGATGGGCGTTCCGTCGAGTTCCACCATGTCGGGCAGATCGGGCCGGACGAGCTGCTGCTGCGCGTCACCGCCTCCGATCCCGGGCGGGAGGAGACGGTGCTGCGGGCGCGGCTGGGGCTGACGGCGCGGGAGGCGGAGGTGCTGCTCTGGCTCGGCCGGGGGAAGTCCAACCGCGACATCGCCGACATCCTGGTGATGAGCCCGCGCACGGTGAACAAGCACCTGGAGGGGATCTACGCGAAGCTGGGCGTGGAGAACCGCGCCTCGGCCGCCGCCCTTGTGGTGCGCACCCTGGGCGGGGACTGAGGGTTTCAGTAGCGCAGGGCTGCCCGCAGGCCGAGCACGGTGGCGTTCCGGATGGCGGCGCCTCCCGGATCGCGCGGGTTCGCCACATGCCCGCCGGGCCGGAGGATGTACTGGAGGAAGGGCTGGACCGTGAGGCCGGGCACGACCTCTCCCTGATAGGAGACCTCCGCCACCGCCTCGCTCGACCGCACGGGTTGCGGCGTGGGGCCGAAGAGACCTTGGTCGCGGTCCAGCCCGCGTGCGGCGGACGAGACATGCGCATAGGCGAGGCCGAGGCCCAGCGTGTCGTTCACCCGGCCCGGGAGCAGCCCTTTGTAGGTGACGCCGCCATCCGCGTAGAAATCGATCTGGCTGGTCGCGGAAGGTGAGCCCGCGACGCGCAGGAACACGCCGAGGCCCTGGTCCCTGGTGCCGGGCTCGCGATAGGCGAGCTGGTCGAGGCTCGCATAGATTCCGCTGTTGCCGCGGAGGCGGCGTGGCACGCCGGAGCTGGCCGGGTCGCGCAAGGAGAGGCCGTTGGCGTCGCGGCGCAGGTCGTCGAAGCCGCCGAAGTGGTGATATCCGCCGAGCTTCACCATGCCCGGCAGGCCGGCCGCGCCGCTGCCCAGGGTGAAGCCGAGGTTCAGCTCGGCGATGGCCAGGCCAGGGTCGCGCGTGCGGAAGCGGGTGCCGCTCCGGTTGCTGCGCTGCGGGTCCTCGCCGGGCCCGGCCGGGTCGCCGTCGAACAGCGCGGCCAGGAAGGTGACGTTCTCGACGGGCGCGAGCTTGAGCCGCAGCCCGGGCGCCGCCAGCGGGTAGGCCGGCCCGCCGGCGGGCAGGTTGGCGCCCATAACCGCGGGCCAGCCGAAGGTGGCGTTCACGAACAGCCCCGCATACTGGCTGGTGAAGAACTCCGTATCCACGGCGAGCTGCCCAAGGCGGAGGGCGACCCTGTCGTCCCACAGCGCCTGTTCGAGCCAGAGCTCGTACAGGCGCGAGGAGGCCTGGGCCTCGATCCCGCTCACGGTGGCGAGGTTGCCGAGGCAGCATTCGGACAGGCCCCGGCCATGAATCTGGAAGGCATTGGCGTGGAAGGTGAGGCCTGGCAGGCCGGCGAACTTTTTCCAGGTCGATGCTCAACTCCATGTCGAGCCGCCCCTGGAAGACGGAGCCGCGCCTCGTCCCGCCTGAGACATTGCCCAGGGTCTCGGCGATGTAGGTGAGGCCATAGGTGACCCCGCGCTCCTCGAACCAGGCGCGGAAGCCGCCGGGGTCGGGGTTCGGGAAGGCCTGGGCGATGGAGGCCGCGCCGGGTGCCTCGCCCGGGTCGTCGGTGGCCTCCGGCGCGGCCGGGGCCTGCTCGCTCGCGGCTGAGGGCTGCGCGCGGAGCGGCGCGGGAAGGCTCGCGGCGGCCAGGAGCAGCAGCCCCGAGAGAAGCGCGCCCGGGAGACGCGTGGCGGAGGGCTGGGTCATGTCAGAGGTCCCCCATCCAGCGCGGAAAGGCCAGGGCGATCTCGGGCACGAAGGTCACGGCCAGCATCACCGCCGTCATCGCCAACAGGAACCACCACACCCACACCATCGTGCTCTCCATGCTGCAGCCTGCGATGCGGCAGGTGACCATCAGGTTGACGGCGGTGGGCGGGGTGAAGGCGCCGATGGCGACGTTCATGGTGATGATCACGCCGAACCAGGTCAGGTCCCAGTGGAACAGGGCGGCGATGGGCAGGAGGATGGGCAGGAAGATGAGGTAGGTGGAGATGGCGTCCAGCGCCGTGCCGGCGATCATCAGCATCAGCGTGATGGCGAGCAGCATCACCACCTCGTTGTCCGTCAGGCCGATCAGCATCTGCGCCAGCGCATCGAAGATGCCGGCGGCGCTGCCGGCATGGGCGTAGATGGCGGCGAGCGCGATGATGAGCAGGACGACGGCGGAGATCTCCGCGCTGTCGCGCAGCACGTCATAGAGGTCCCGCCAGCCGAAGCTGCGATAGACCACCGCGCCGACGAAGAGGCCGTAGAAGACCGCGACCACCGCCGCCTCGGTGGGGGTGAAGGCGCCGGAGCGGAGGCCGCCGAGGATGACCACAGGTGCGGCCAGGCCCCAGATGGCATCGAGGAAGGCGCGCCAGAGCCGCCCGGCGGTGAGAGGCGGGCGGGCCGAGCGGGGTTCGGGCAGGCCGAAGCCGCCGCGCCGGGCGAGCCAGACGGCCGGGACGATCAGGGCGAGGCCGGAGAGGATTCCGGGGACGACGCCGGCCAGGAACAGCGCGGGGACCGACACGCCCGGCACGAGCACGGCATAGACGATGAAGGGGATGGAGGGCGGGATGAGCACATCCGTCGCGCCGCCGGCGGCGGTGAGGGAGGCGACATAGGGCGCGGGGTAGCCCTGCTTCAGCATGGGCGGGACCATGACCGCGGCCACCGCCGCCGCATCGGCCGCGCCGGAGCCACTGACGCCGCCGAGGATCATGCAGAGCAGCACGGCGACGATGGCCAGCGCGCCGGTGCGGTTGCCGACGAGGAGCTGGGCGAAGCCGACGAGCCTCGCGGCGACGCCGGCCCGTTCGAACACCATGCCGGCCAGGACGAACATGGGCAGGGCGAGCAGCGGGTATTTGGCGATGCCCGTCCAGATGTTGGTGGGCAGGGCCATGACGCCCATGCCTTCCATCGCGATGACGAGGAAGCCGGTGAGGCCCATGGCGACGCCGATCGGAACCCCCGCCAGCATGAGCAGGATGAAGAGGCCGACGAGAAGCAGGAGGGCGAGCGTCATGCGCGGAGCACCCGGACCATGCGGCCGGCCAGCCGCGCGCAGATCACCGCCGCCATCAGCGGCATCCAGCCGGTATAGAGCCATTGCGGCACGCCGAGGCCGGGGGAGAGCACTTCGAAACGGTATTCGTCCCAGGTGTAGAAGGCGCCGTACCAGGCCAGCGGGACGAACACGGCGAGGCCGCAAAGCAGGACGAAGACCTCCACGCAGCGCGCGGCGCGGAGGGACAGCTTCTCGGTGAAGTAGGTGACGCGGATGTGGCGGTCGGCGCCAAAGGCGGCGGCGCTGCCGAGGAAGGTCATCACCACCATGATCGCGACCGAATACTCCTCGGTGAAGGCGAGGGAGACATCGGTGAAGTAGCGGGTCAGCACATTCGCCATGGTGATCACGGCCAGCAGCGCCATGGCGGCCGCGGCCAGCGCGCCCTCGAGGGTGACGGGGATGCGCGGCGGGGCCTCCCCGAGCTGCAGGCCCGGGGTCTGGATATCGGCGTGGTCGGTCATGGCGGCTTTCGGCAGGGGCGGGGCGGCACGGGGCCGCCCCGGCGGATCGGACCAGGCGGGGTCAAGCCGTTCGAGGTCAGGTCACGCGGGCAATCGCGGCCTCGGCCTGGCGGACGAGGTCGGTGCCGACGGTTCCGGCCCATTTGTCATAGACGGAGCGGGTGGCGCGGGCGAAGGCCTGTTTCTCGGCGGGGGTGAGGTCGATCACCTCCACCCCGCGGCGGGCGCATTCCTCAAGCGAGGAACGGTCGCCATTCGCGCCCAGCCCCTTGCGGGCGGCGTTGTTGCCGGCCTGCCCGGCCTCGCGCGCCGCATCGATGACGATCTCGCGGTCGCGCGGCTCGAACGCCGCGAGCGCCTGCTTGCTGATCGCGACGATCCCGGCATCCGCGCAGTAGTTCCAGAGGGTCAGGTGCTTCTGGGCCAGCGTGTCCATGCGGAAGCCGAGGAAGAGGTTCACCGGGTTCTCCTGCCCGTCCACCGCGCCGGTGGAAAGCGCCGGCTGGAGATCGGCGAAGGACATCTGCACCGGGTTGGCGCCGAGCGCGGTGTAGATCTCGGAGAAGATGGCGCCGGCGGCGAAGCGGATCTTCAGCCCGCGCAGGTCCCCCGGGGCACGGATGGCGCGCTTGGAGTTGCTGATCTCGCGGAAGCCGTTCTCGCCCCAGGCCAGCGGCTCGATGTCACGCTGGGCGAGGGTGCGGAAGAGCGCGGCGCCAACCTCGCTGGCCACCAGCGCGTCGAAGGCCGCGGTGTTGGGCATGAGGAAGGGCAGGGAGAAGATGTTCATCTCCCGGACCTGGGGGGAGATGTTGATGGTCGAGAAGACCGCGCCGTCGATCACGCCCTGGCGGATCGCCACCAGCTCCCGCGTCTGGTCGCCGCCGACGAGGGAGGAGCCGGGATAGACCTTGAAGTTCAGCCGCCCTTCCGAACGCTGGTTCACCAGATCCGCCCAGACGAAGGCCGATTCCGACAGGGCGATGGGGCGGTTGCCCACCACGGTGATCTTGTATTCGGGCTTGTAGCGGCCCTGGGCGCGGCCGATGGCCGGCATGGCCAGGGCCGGCAGGGCTGTGCCCATGGCCAGCAGGCATCGGCGGCTCACGCGCTGGGTCATCGTCTCTCCCTCCCCCGGATCGTTGCGGGCACTCTGCGAGAGCGGAACGAGTGCGGCAAGGGGTGGCCTGCGGGCGCCGGCGGGCCCAATCTGGCGGCATGACCGAAGGCGAGAAGATGCTGGCCGGCCTGCCCTATGACGGCATGGACCCGGACCTGTTGGCGGCGCGCTACCGGGCGCGGGCGCTGATCCTCAGCATGGATGCCCTGCCGCCCGAGGACGAGGCGGCCCGGCGCGCCGTGCTGGAGGAGCTGCTGGGCGCGATCGGCGAGAAGACCATGGTGATGCCGGGTTTCCGCTGCGACTACGGCCGCAATATCCGCATCGGCGCCGCCAGCTACGTGAACTTCAACTGCGTCTTCCTGGATTGCGCGCCGATCACCCTGGGGGACCACTGCCAGGTGGCGCCCTCCGTGCAGATCTACACGGCCACGCATCCGCTGGAAGCCGGGCCGCGCGCGGCGGGGATCGAGAGCGCGCATCCCGTGACCATCGGGCGCAATGTCTGGCTGGGTGGCGGCTGCATCGTGTTGCCGGGGGTGACGATCGGGGATGACACGGTGGTGGGCGCCGGGGCGGTGGTGAACCGCGACCTGCCTTCGGGCGTGCTGGCGGTGGGGAACCCGGCGCGGGTGGTGCGGAAGCTGGGCTGAGCCCTAGCCGATATCCCGCCGGGGCGGGCGCGGCATCGGCCGCCCCGGCCCGCGCCGTCCCTGCCGCAGGGCGGCCTGCACGGCACGGAACAGGTGCAGCTTCCAGCCACCCAGGCCGATGGAACCGAGGGCGCGGTTCTGCTGCCGCCGGATGGCGCCCCCGATCAATGCCTTCGCGATCCGACCGACCAGCATCCTGTCTTCCCCGCTTCTGTCAGGCGACAAGCGCGGGGTGGCGGGGGTGGTTGCGTCGGCTGCGCCCTCAGGCGCCCTCCAGCGCGTGGGAGAGGCGGATCAGGTCCTGGGTATGGGGATGCACGGCCTTGCCGGCCCGCAGGGCGGCCTCGTCCAGCACCTCCACGATCCGCCCGCCCTGCATCACCGCCAGCCTGCCGCAGAGATGCGCGACCACCGCCAGGTTGTGCGAGACGAGGATGCAGGTGAGGCCGCGCGCGGCGCGCAGGTCCGCCAGCAGGTTCAGCACCTCGGCCTGCACGGAGACATCAAGCGCGCTCGTCGGCTCGTCCAGCAGCAGGATACGAGGGTCGGCCACCAGGGCGCGGGCGATGGCCACGCGCTGGCGCTGGCCGCCGGAGAGCTGGTGCGGGTAGCGGAAGCGCGCGGCGCGGGGAAGGGCGACCTCCTCCAGCGCGCGGAGGATGCGGGCATCGGCATCCTTCACCCCGTGCACGGCCAGTGGCTCGGAAAGGATGCGGTCCACCGTCTGGCGCGGGTGCAGCGAGCCATAGGGGTCCTGGAAGACCATCTGCACCGTGCGGAAGAAGGCGCGGTCACGACGGCGGCCGAGGGCCTTTCCGTCCACCGCGATCCCGCCCGTGCATTCCGTGATCAGCCCGGCGATGGCGCGCAGCACGGTGGACTTGCCGCTGCCGCTCTCGCCCACCAGGCCGAAGGTCTCGCCGGCACCGACATGGAACGAGATGCCACGCACCGCGTGGTTGGCGCCGAAGCGGATGTCGAGCTTCTGGATGTCGATCATGCGTGCGGCGCCAGCCATGCGGGGTCGCGCCTCAGGGTCGGCAGCCGGTCCCGCTTCTCCGTCAGGCTGGGCAGGCATTCCAGCAGCCCGCGCGTGTAGCCATGGGTCGCCTTGTGCAGGTCGGCGGCCGGCAGCTCCTCCATCACCTGGCCGGCATACATCACCGCCACCCGGTCGCAGAAGCGGGAGACGAGGGGGAGGTCGTGGCTGATGAGCATCAGCGCCATGCCGCGCTGGTCCACCTGCTCCTCGATCAGGGAGAGGATCTCGGCCTGCACGCTGGCATCCAGGGCGGAGGTGGGCTCGTCGGCGATCAGCAGCTCGGGGTTCGGGGCCAGCATCATCGCGATCATCACGCGCTGGCCCATGCCGCCCGAGAGCTCGTGCGGATAGGCGTCGTGGACGCGGCGGGGGTCGCGGATCTTCACGCTTTCCAGCAGGTTCAGCGCGGCGTCCCGGGCTTCCCGCTTGCCCATCCTCGTATGCGCGCGCAGGGCCTCGGCGATCTGGCTGCCCGCGGTCATCACGGGGTTCAGGCTGTATTTCGGGTCCTGCAGCACCAGCCCGATCCGGCCGCCGCGCAGGCTGCGCATCTCGCGTTCCGAGGCGGCGAGGATATCCGTGGTGCCGAAGCGCAGCGCATCGGCGCGCACCTGGGCGGAGGCGGGCAGGAGGCGCATCAGGGCGCGGCCGGTGACGGACTTGCCCGACCCGCTCTCCCCCACGATGCCCAGCTTCTCCCGCCCGATGGAGAAGGAGACGCCGCGCACCGCCTGGGTGACGCCGGTGGCGGATGGGAAGGCGACATGCAGGTTGCGCACGGCGACCAGGGGTTCCCCCCGGAGGGACGGATCGCTCATCGCTGCTTCGGGTCCAGCACGTCGCGGAGGCCATCCCCCAGCAGGTTGAAGGCGAGGGAGGCGGCGAAGATGGCGATGCCCGGCATCAGCGCGACCCACCATTGCTCCAGGATGAAGCGGCGGGCGGTCGCGATCATCGTGCCCCATTCGGGCAGGGGCGGCTGCGCGCCGAGGCCGAGGAAGCCGAGGCCCGCGGCGGTGAGGATGATGGAGGACATGTCCAGCGTGACGCGCACGACGAGGGAGGGCATGCACATGGGCATGACATGCCGCAGCACGATGCGGGCATGGGAGGCGCCGGTCATCCGGGCCGCGGCCACGTAATCCGTGCGGCGGATGGTCAGCGTCTCCGCCCGGGCGAGGCGGGCATAGGGCGGCCAGGCCGTGAGGGCGATGGCGATGACCGCGCTCTCCACCCCCGGGCGCATGGCGGCGACGAAGGCGAGGGCGAGGATCAGCCGGGGGAAGGCGAGGAACACATCCGTCACCCGCATCAGCAGCCGGTCCCAGATGCCGCCGGCATAGCCGGCCACGCAGCCCACCAGCAGGCCGAGCGGCGCAACGAGCAGCACCACCGCCACGACCATGCCCAGGGTGATGCGGCCGCCATAGAGCAGGCGGGACCAGACGTCGCGCCCCAGCTCGTCCGTGCCCAGCCAGTGCTGGGCGGAAGGGGCGGCGAGGCGGTTGTCGAGTTCCTGGATGCCCGGGTCATGCGTGGCCAGCACGGGGGCCAGCAGGATGAGCAGCAGCATGACCAGGATGACCGCCAGCCCCACCATGGCCAGCGGGTTCCGCCGGAAGGCGAGCCAGGCCTGGTAGCGCCGGCCCCATGCGGCCTGGGCGCGCGAGGCGGGCGCGTCGGTCAGCAGCCACTCCCGCCGGCGCGGCACGCCGCCCGGCCCGCGGGGAGGGGGCGCGCCGACCGCTTCCGGCACGGCATCGGGCGGGATGGGCTCCAACGCCGCGGTGGCGGTGGCGGCATCGGCCATGAGGCTGCCGGGGGGGCTGCCGGGGGTGGGGCCGGCGCTCATCGGGTGCGCGTGTCCATCAGGCGGTAGAGCAGGTCGGCGAGCAGGTTCAGCACCACATAGATCAGGCCGACGACGAGGGTGGCGCCCAGCACGGCGTTCATGTCGGCATTGAGGAGGGAGACGGTGAGGTACTGGCCGAGGCCGGGCCAGGCGAAGATCGTCTCGGTCAGCACCGCGCCCTCCAGCAGGCCGGCATAGGTGAGGAAGATGACCGTCACCAGCGGGACGAGGGTGTTGCGGAAGGCGTGGCGCCAGACGATGCGCGCGCTGGAGAGGCCCTTGGCGCGGGCGGTGGTCACGTATTCGCTGCGCAGCTCCGCCAGCATGAAGGCGCGCGTCATGCGGGCGATGTAGGCGAGGGAGAAGAAGGCGAGGATGCCGGCGGGCTGGATGAGGTGCAGCACCGCATCCCAGAAGGCGGGCCAGTCATTCGCCAGCGCGGCGTCCAGCGTCAGCAGGCCGGTGATCGGCTCCACCATGTCCTGATAGACGATGCCCTGGCGCCCGGGCCCGGGAAGCCAGCCGAGCCAGGCATAGAAGACCAGCAGGGAGATGAGGCCGAGCACGAAGACCGGCAGGGAATGGCCGGCGAGGCAGAAGACGCGCACCGCCTGGTCCACCCAGCTTCCCTGCCGCGTGGCGGCGAGCACGCCCAGCCCGATGCCGAGGATGGCGGCGACGAGGATGGCGAAGGTCGCCAGCTCGAAGGTGGCGGGGAAGAAGCGGGCGATATCCTCCCACACCGTGTTGGACGTCATCACCGAGCGCCCGAGATTGCCGGTGAGGATGTCGGTCAGGTAGCGCCAGAACTGCACGGGGAGCGGCTGGTCGAGCCCGAGCTCGATCCGTGCGCGCTCCACCACATCGGCGGGCGCGCGGTCCCCCACCACGGCCAGGACGGGGTCGATCGGCACGACGCGGCCGATGAAGAAGGTGACGACCGCGAGGCCGAGGAGGGTGATGGGGATGCTGGCGGCCGTGGCCGCCAGCGCCCCGAGGCGCGCCTTCAACCGATCAGCCCTTGGCGACGGTGGCGTAGCTGGTGCGGTCGCTCAGCACGCCGATCTGCATGCCGCGCAGGCTGTTCCGCATCACCGCCGTCTCCAGCTCCTGCAGCATGACGGCGAAGGGGCTGGTCTGCTGGTGCTCGCGCTGGAGCGCCTCGTACAGGGCCACGCGCTTGGCCGTATCCGTCTCCTTCACGGCCGCCAGGGTGCGGGCCGTCAGCTCGGGGATGGCCCAGCTGGAGCGCCAGGCGAGGGTCTTGTTGCGCGCATCCTCCCCATTGTCCGGGTTCATGCTGAAGGCTTCGGCATTGCTGTGCGGGTCGAAATAGTCCGAGCCCCAGCGCAGGAGGGCGAGGTCGTGCTGGCGCGCACGGGTCTTGGTGATGACCGCGCGCATCTCGCCGGGCAGCATGCGCGGGCGGATGCCGATGGCGGCGAGGTTCGCCTGCAGCGCCTGGGCGATGTCGCCCACCGGGGCGCCGGAGAAGAAGTCGAAGCTGCATTCGAAGCCGTCCGGATGCCCGGCCTCGGCGAGCAGGCGCTTCGCGGCGGCGACATCCAGCTTGAACGGCTTCTCGGTCAGCGCACCGGGCAGGCCCTCGGGCAGGAAGGCCTGGTGCACGGCGTAGTTGTTCGGGACGATGTTGCGCTGGATGCCCTCGTAGTCGATCGCCATCTTGATCGCCTGGCGGACCTGCGGCTTCGCCAGGGTCGGGTTCTTCTGGTTCATGGCGAGGTAGAGCAGGCTCGCCTTGCGCTGGGAGACGACCGTGTAGTTGCGGTCCCCGCTCAGCGTCTTGATCTGGTCGGAGGCGAGGTTGCGCGCGAGGTCGTAGTCGCCGCGCTGCAGGCCGAGCAGCTGCGCCGAGGGATCGGCCACATGGCGCATGATGATGCGGCGCGTGGCGGGCGGGGTGGCGGCGTTGGGATTGGCCTGCAGCGTCACCGCCTCGCTCGCCCGCCAGGAGACGATGCTGTAGGGGCCGGAGCCGGCGGAATTGCCCTTCAACCAGGCATTGCCCCAATCCTCGCCCTGGGCGCGGCCGGAGACCGTGGCCTTCTCCACGACCGAGCCCACCCCGGCGGAGAGGCAGTAGAGCAGGAAGGAGGTGGCGGTCGGCTCGGCGGTGGTCAGCACCACCGTGCGCGGATCGGTGGCGCGGATGGTCTGCGCCATGTTGTCCTTGGTGAAGCCGAACTGGTTGATGATGAAGGCCGGGCTCTTATTCAGGGCCACGACGCGCTGGAGGGAATAGGCCACGTCCTCCGCCGTCACCTCCCGGCCGCTGGAGAACTTCTGGCCCGGCTTCAGGCGGAAGGTGAAGGTCTTCGCGTCCTCGCTCGCGGTCCAGCTCTCCGCCAAGTCGCCGGTCAGGCGGGACGGCTCGTCATTCGGGGTGGTGACGAGCTTCTGGTAGACATTCCCGGCGATCTCCTGCGCCGTGTATTCGAAGCTTTCGGCCGGATCGAGCGTGATGATGTCGTCGATCTGCTTGGCCATGACGATGACGCCGGGCGGCGTCTGGGCATGGGCGGCCCGGATCAGCGAATCCCAGGGCAGGAAGGCGGCGCCCGAGGCGGCGAGGAGGTTCCGGCGGGTGGTCATGCTTCGTCTCCGGGTAGGGGCGCGCGGGTGAGGGCGCGGCGGATGCCTGAGCTTTAGGCTTTCCGCAAGGCTGGACCACCAACATCGGCTATGCCAAGCGCGATGCCATGGAGTTCTGGCAGAGATTTGACCCGGCCCCGGATCGAGCGCCGCATCAGGGCAGTATGGCCGTCCCCATGCCGGACGGATCGGCCCTGCGGCTGCCCTTGCGCGATTATGGCGGGGTGGCGGTCACCGGGCTGATCGTGAACCAGGCCTCCTTCGCGGTGCTGCGCCGGATCGCGGGCTGGATGGCCGAGGCCGCACGGCCCCTGGGGGCGGAGGTGGTCTGCGGCCTGCCCACCCTCGGCCACGCGCTGGCGCCGCTGGTCGCCGAGGCGCTGGGGCACCCGAACTGGGTGGCCGCCGGCTATTCCCGCAAGCGCTGGTACCAGGAGGGGCTTTCCGTTCCCGTCTCCTCCTCCACCACCCCCGGGGAGCGGCGGATGTGGCTCGACCCCCGCATCCTCTCGCGGCTGGAGGGGCGGCGGGTGCTGCTGGTGGATGACGTGATCAGCACGGGAAGCTCCGCGCTGGCCGGGCTGGCGCTGCTGGAGCGGGTGGGGGTGCGCCCGGTGGGGCTCTGCGTGGCCATGGCGCAGGGGGATCGCTGGGTTGCCTCCTGGCCGGCCGGCCTGCCGGTCTGCGCCGCCTTCGCCACGCCCCTGCTGCGCCCGGCGGAGGGCGGGTGGGTGCCGGATGCGGCGACGGTTCCGGGCGTGCTGCTGCCCGGCTGACAAAGCCGTGCATCGCGACAAAATCGTTGCGGCTGCCGACGGCCGCTGTTCTGATGAGGGGAGCACTGGCGCGAGGACATGGTTCCATGCGGCGACGCTCCCTTCTCGCGGCCAGTGGTGCCGCGATGCTTCCCGCGGCGGGGGCGCGCGCGGACGGGGCGGTGGACCTGCTGCTGGTGCTGGCCGTGGATGTGTCCCGCTCCATCGATGACGACGAGGCGCGGCTGCAGCGCGAGGGCTATCGCAGCGCCATCACCGATCCGCGGGTGCTGGAGGCCATCCGGTCCGGGATGATGGGCGCCATCGCGGTGGCCTATGTCGAATGGGCCGGATCGGACTACCAGCGGCTCGTCATCCCCTGGACCCGTATCGGAAGCCAGGCCGAGGCGCAGGAATGGGCCGCGACGCTGGAGCGGGCGCCGCGCGTCGCCCTGTCCTGGACCTCGATCTCCGGGGGGCTGGATTTCTCCATGCGCACCCTGTCGGAATCGCCCTTCGAGGGCACCCGCCGGGTGATCGACGTCTCCGGCGACGGGGTGAACAACAGCGGCCTTCCCGTGGAGCAGGTGCGGGACCGGGTGGTGGCGGAAGGGGTGACGATCAACGGCCTGCCGATCATGAACGACCGCCCGACCTTCGGGCGGCCGTCCCCCGTGCCGCTGGACCACTACTACCGGGAGTCCGTCATCGGCGGCGACGGCGCCTTCCTGATTGCGGCCGAGGATTTCGAATCCTTCGGCAATGCCGTGCGCCGCAAGCTGGTGCGCGAGATCGCGGGGCGGCCCGGGCCTTCTTTCGGCTGACGGATCGGCCCCGCGCGGCCGCTCAGCGCTCGATTTCCTCCACCACGATGCCGAAGGCGGCCAGCCCCTCGGCCAGGAGGTCGCCGAGCAGGTCCAGCCCGGTGAGATAGCCCGCCGGATCGGCCTCGCTGCGCTCCCGGGCGAGGGTGAGGGCTTCGTCCCACTCGTCGGGCTCGTAATCCCCGCGGCCCACCCAGGCGAGGGCGGTCAGGGCCGCCAGCTCGTCCTCGTTCAACTCCTCGACGAGGGTTTCCAGCTTCTCGCCGGTCAGGTCGGGCGCCGCGGCATCCTCGGCGTCGCGCTCGATCTCCTCCCCGAGCGCGTCCTCGTCGCCCTCCTCCGCGGCGCGGGCGGCATCGATGATCGTCGCGACGGCCCGCAGGCTGATTCCGAGATCCGTCTCGTCCTCGTCCTCTCGCGGCGAAGAATCTGGGATTCCAGGGGTTTGGTCACTCATGGCGGGGGTCTCGGCTGCAGTTTTCGGGTTGGTGTTGCCCGCCCAACGCTTGACCCGCCTTTCGGCTTCGCGAAACCGCCGTCTCGACTCGGCGTTCATTCCGCAGAGAACGGCGCAAGAAGCGGCGCCAAGTATCTGATTGGAATGGAAAGAGGGGGTCGTGACATGGTGAAGGTTGGTGCGATGGCCCTCCTTGGCGTCCTGGCTCTGGCGCCCTTCGCCCAGGCCACGGAAACCCCGGCTTTCGTGAATGCGACGATGTGCGACGTGGCGGCGCCGATCGCCTCGGGCGCGACCATCTTCTCCCGCCAGATCCGGGCCGAGCGCCCGGTCGCGGCGCGGAGCGGCAAGCGGGCCGAGACGCCGGCCAATGCCCGCCGCCGCGCCCCGGCCGCCCGCCCGGCCCCCGCCGCCGAGGTGGAGGCGCCGAGCAGCGAGGCCGAGGCGGTGCTGCGGCCGGCGGTGCATTACTGCGTGACCCCCGGCGGCGCGGCGAACCCCGTCCGCTATACCTGAGGCAGGGCGCGCGCGCGGCGGCTCAGGCCGCCCAATCCGGCGCGAAGCCGGGATTCACGAAGCGCTGGTCCTTCGGCAGCGCATCAAGTTCCGCGATATCGGTTTCCGTCAGCTTCGCCGCGAGATCGAGGGCGGCGAGATTGGCGCGCTGCGTTTCCGGGCGCGCGGCCTTCGGAATCGCGGCGACGCCGTCCTGCCGCAGCAGCCAGGCCAGCGCGACCTGCCCCGCCGTGGCGCCGAGCCGTGCAGCGATGGCGGCGATGCGCGGGTTCTCGATCAGGCGGCCCTGGCCGAGCGGCGAATAGGCGGTGAGCACGATGCCCTGCGGCCGCGTGATCTCCAGCAGCCGATCCTGCGAAAGCAGCGCGTGGTACTCCACCTGGTTCGCCGCGATCGGCACGCCGGTCTCGATAGCGCGCTTCAGCAGACCGGGCGGGAAGTTCGCGACGCCGACGGCACGGACCAGCCCCTCCTCCCGTAGCCGTGCCATGTCGTGCATCACGCGCGGGAGGTCGATGTCGGGCCTGGGCCAGTGGACGAGATAGAGGTCGAGGTAATCCGTGCCGAGGCGTGAGAGGGAGGCTTCGCAGGCGGCGCGGATCTGGTCCGGGCCGAGATGCTCCCACCATACCTTGCTGGTGACGAAGACATCGGCGCGGGGAAGGCCGGAGGCCTTGAGCCCGGCGCCGACCTCCGCCTCGTTCTCGTAGCGCTCGGCGGTGTCGAGCGCCCGATAGCCCAGCGCGAGGGCAGATTCGACGGAGGCCTGACCCTCGGCACCGGAGAGCTTCCAGGTGCCGAGGCCGAGGCGGGGGATGGAGACTTGCGGAGTGGTGATGCGATCGCTCATGCGCCCCAGCTTGGGGATGCGTCAGCGCTTCGCCAAGTCCAGCAGGGCTGCGAATCCCGTCTCCGTGCCGAAGGCCAGATGCGTGCCGGACGCGTTCCAGGCCAGGGCCGAGACGGCGCCGCGCCCTGGCGCCGCGACGGGCACCACCTTGCCCGAGGCGATCTCCGCCATCAGCACGAGGCCGTCGGCAAAGCCGGCCACCACCACCTCATGCTGCGGGTGGCAGGCGACACGGGTGCAGATCACCTGGTCCCCGCCCGCGATCTCGGTGGGCGCCTTGCCCATGGGGCCGCCGCCGAAGAAGGGCCAGAGCACGACGGAATCGGCGCCGGATGAGGCGAGCCAGCGTCCCTTGGCCGTGAAGGAGAGGGACTGGGTCTTCGAGGGATAGCCGGACATGCGCATGTGCTGGCTGTCGGTCAGGCGCCAGCCATGCAGGGCGTTCTCCTGCATGGCCGTCACCACGTTCTGCCCATCGGGGGAGACGGCGATGGCGTGGTGGCTGCCCTTCCATTCCAGCACGCGCGGCTTGTCCTCCTTCGCCGCGACGAACCAGGCGGAGACGCCGTTGTAGTGCGAGGCGAAGATCCGCTTGCCCTTCGCATCGATGGCGACGCCGCCGACGGTGGAGGGATGCGGGCCGAGCACCTTCAGCTTCGCGCCCTTGCCGTCGAAGAGATGGACGTTCTTGCCCACGGCCACGGCGCGCAGCCCGGAGGGATGGGTGGCGACGTGGCTCACCCATTTCATCATGCCGAAATCGGCGAGCGTCTCCGTCTCGCCCTCGGCCGTGACGCGGAGGAGCTTGCCGTCATCGCCGCCGGAGAGAAGGCCGTTCGCCGCATCCGGCACGAGCGTCAGCCCCGCGCCGTCATGCAGCGCCTGGCGCCGCCACTCCGCCGCATGGTCGGCGGGGGAGGCGATGTGGAGGCTGCCATCGGAGAGGGCGAAGCCGATGGAACGGCCCTCCCGCCCGAAGGCGACATCCACCACCCAGGCGCCGAGCTCGCGCCCGGTGCCGCGCTGATCCAGCAGGAAATCCGCTTCCGCCACACCCGACATCGGTTCAGGCCGCCGCGGTGGATTCGAAGCCGCGGCGCAGCTTCGGCCGGTTCAGGTCCCGCCCGATGAAGACGATGCGCGACTTGCGCGGATCCCCCTCCTTCCACGGGCCGATATAGTCGCCATCGGCGATCATGTGCACGGCCTGGAAGGCGAAGCGGCGGTCGTCGCCCTTGTAGTGGAGGATCCCCTTGGTGCGCAGCAGGTCCTGGCCCTTGGTCTGGAGCAGCTCGCCGATCCAGGCGTTGAACTTCTCCGGGTCCACCGGCGTGTCCATCTCGAAGGAGACGGACTGCACGTTGCTGTCATGGCTGTGGTCGTCGTCGCCCGAGAGGAAGGCGGGCTCGCGGGCCAGGATGCGCTCCAGGTTGAAGGAATCGCGGCCGATCACGGCATCGAGCGGCACGTCGGACTTGGTGGCGCGGCGGATCTCGACGGTCGGGTTGATGGCGCGGATGCGGCGCTCGACCTCGTCGGCCTCCTCCGCGCTCACCAGGTCCATCTTGTTCAGCACGATCACGTCCGCGAAGGCGACCTGCTCCTCGGCCTCCGGGCTGTCGCCCAGCCGGGTGAGGAGGTGCTTGGCATCCACCACGGTGACGATCGCATCCAGCCGCGTCGCGCGCTTCACATCCTCGTCCACGAAGAAGGTCTGGGCGACGGGGGCGGGATTCGCCAGGCCGGTGGTCTCGACGATGATGCCGTCGAACTTGTCCTTGCGCTTCATCAGCCCGCCGAGGATGCGGATGAGGTCCCCGCGCACGGTGCAGCAGATGCAGCCGTTGTTCATCTCGAACACCTCCTCATCGGCGTCGATGACGAGGTCCTGGTCCACGCCCATCTCGCCGAACTCGTTGATCACCACCGCGAACTTGCGGCCGTGATTCTCGGTGAGGATGCGGTTGAGGAGGGTGGTCTTGCCGGCGCCGAGATAGCCGGTGAGGACGGTGACGGGGGTGGTCGTGGTTTCGGACATGGATACGCCTCGGGAGAGGGGAGATCAGGTTCGGGGCGTTATATGGTATCGGCCCAGGGGCGGACCATGGGGGGGCGGCCTGAACCCGAATCCCGGTTCCGCGTTGTTCCGGCATCCATCCGAGAGGAGGCCGGTCCGATGCCCCGTGGCGACAAATCCGCCTATACCGACAAGCAGAAGCGCATGGCCGAGCATATCGAGGAGGGCTACGAGAAGCGTGGCATCCCCGAGGAGGAGGCCGAGCGGCGCGCCTGGGCCACCGTCAACAAGGAGACGGGCGGGGGCAAGAAGAGCGGCTCCGGCCGCGGCAAGGCCATGAACACCCAGCCTTCCCGCACCGGGGGCCAGCGTGGCGGGGCGGCGAGCGCGGCCCGGCCGGCGAGTGCCCGCTCCGCCTCCGCCAAGAAGGCGGCCGCTCGCCGCACGCCGGAGGAGCGCTCGGCCTCCGCGAAGAAGGCCGCGGCCACCCGGAAGCGGAACGCGGCCCGCAAGAGCGCCTGAAGGACCCGGCAGGCCGGGAGCCCCGGGGGCTGGCGACCTCCGGGCCCTCCCGGCGCGGCCTCAGCCCGGCAGGGGCTTCACCTCCATCGCCGCCGGGGCGGCCACAGGCGCCTGCTCGCCGGAGGAGGCGACCTTCAGGCAGGCGGTGACGGCCGCGTGGAGGGAGGAGGTGTAGTGGTCCGCACCCACGGCCCTGGCGAGGCTGGCATCGGTGAGCACCGCCTCGCCCTCCGGCCACAGCCCGACCAGCAGGGGCACGCCGGGCAGGCGCTGGCGCAGGCGACGCAGCAGGTAGCGAAGATGCGCGGGGCTGCCGCTGATATCGAGATAGGAGACGCAGACCATCGCGACGCCGGCGGGGTCGAGCTTGCCCACCTGCGCGCGGGAGCTGGCCTCATGCGGGACCACCCGGGCGCCGAGCCCATGCTTTTCCAGGATCTGTGCGAGCATGGCGGAGGCGGCCTCGTCCAGCGGGCCGCGCCCCGCCAGGCAGAGGACCGGCCGCTCCGAGGACCAGGCGCCAGCCCGCTCCGCCCGGGATGGGACGGGGATGGCGGGGGCGGGGCGGGCGGGCAGGGCCTGCTCGGCCGCGCTGGGCGGGGTGGGCGGCTTGTCCTCGGACTGGGGCGGGTCCCGGTCCGGCGTCTCGGCCAGGTCGCTCACCAGCCCTGTGACGGCGTTCTTCACGCGCTCCAGCTTCTCCGGCCGCAGCACGCCGCGCTCGGCGTCATTGGCCGCCAGGCGCAGGCCCTTCAGCGCTACCTCGTCATAGTATGAGGAGAGGGAGCGCTCCTGCAGCAGCGTCTCGGCCTGGGCCAGGGCCTCGTCCGTGTCGCCGGCGAGCATGCGCTGGTAGAAGTTCTCGACCGGCGTCAGGGCCGGCCTGTCGCCCAGCATGACATCGAGGAATTCCAGCCGCTCCACATGGCGCCCGAGCACGACGAGGCAGAGGGTGAGGGGGGTGGCCAGGATCAGCCCGATCGGGCCCCAAAGCCAGGTCCAGAAGATGGCGGCGACGATGACCGAGACCGGCGAGAGGCCGGTGCTGTGGCCATAGACCATCGGCTCGATCACCTGGCCCATGAGCGGCTCGGTGACGAGGAAGAGGGCGGCGGTCCAGATGACCATGGACCAGCCGGGCTCGGTGCCCGCCGCCAGCATCAGCGGGAAGGCGGCGGCCAGGATGGAGCCGACATAGGGCACGAAGCGGAACAGCGCGGCCAGGATGCCCCAGACGATCGGGCTGGGCACGCCGATGAAGAAGAGCCCGATGGTGACGATCACGCCGAAGGAGCCGTTCAGCATGAGCTGGGCGAGGAAGTACTTGCTCAGCCGCCGCCCGGCCTCGTCCAGCGCCTCGGTCGTGCGGTGCAGGTCGTTGGAGCCGAAGAGGCGGATCAGCCGGTCCCGCAGATCCTCCTGCTGGAGAAGGACGAAGACCGCCACGATGAAGACGATGAAGGTCGTCTCCAGCGGGCCGAGGACGGGGGAGACGATCTTGCGCGCGAGCTCGAAGGCCGAGGATTCGCCGGGGCGGATCTCGACGGGCACGGGGCGCCGGTCCTCCCCGGGGGCCAGGCCGGGCGTGGCGGCGCGGCCCGGGCTGGCCGGGGCGGGCTCCGCGGCGGGTGGCCCATCGGGCGAGGCGTGGGGGCGGGCCTCATTGTTCAGCCGCCGGGAGAAGTCCTCGATATGGCCGAAGATGGAGCCCTGCGCGGCCTCCGCCTTCGCCTGGATGGCGGTCTGGTAGCGCGGCGCATCGCGGGCGAGGCTCGCGATCTGCACCCCGATGATGCTGCCGATCAGCAGGATGATGCCGAGCGCCAGCATGACGGACATCAGCACCGCCGCGACCCGGGGCACCCGCAGGCGGCGCAGGCCCCCCACCACCGGCGCCAGGACGAAGGAGAGGAGGATGGCGAGGGTGATGGGGATCAGCACCTCCCGCGCCAGATAGAGGCCGGCGACGGTCACCACCCCGACGACGACCGTGAGCAGATGCGACAGGTCGGGGCTGGAAGGCGGCTGGATCTGGGCCGGCGGGCGCTGCTCCGGCAGAGAGGTGGTGCTCATGGGCAGCGGGGTGGCTCCGGGTGGTCGGAGCCTAGAACGCGCGGCGGCGCCTCGGGTGCATGCGGCGCCTGCCGGGGGCAGGGGCCGGAACGCTGCGGCCGGGGTCTGGGCCCCGGCCGGTGTCCTTGTCAGGCGATGGCGTGGATCGCGTCGCTCAGCGTGCCCATGATCCGGTCCACATGCGGCTTCTCCACGATCAGCGGCGGGGAGAGGGCGATGATGTCGCCGGTCACACGGATGAGCACGCCGTCATCGAAGCACTTGCGGAACACGTCCATGGCGCGGGCGCCGGGCTTGCCCTCGCGCGGGGCCAGCTCGATCCCGGCGATGAGGCCGAAGTCTCGGATGTCCACCACCCCCGGCGCGCTGCGGAGGGAGTGGGCCGCTTCCTGCCAATAGGGCTCGATCGCGCGGGCGCGGCCGGGCAGGTCCTCCTCCCGGTGAAGGGCGAGGGTGGCGATGGCCGCGGCGGAGGCGAGCGGATGGCCGGAATAGGTGTAGCCGTGGAACAGCTCGATGCCGGCGGGGGAGCCGTTCACCACCGTGTCGAACACCTCGTTGGAGGTGGCGACGGCGCCCATGGGCACGGCGGCGTTGGTCAGGCCCTTCGCCATGGTCATGATATCCGGCGTCACGCCCAGGCGCTCGGCGCCGAAATCCGTGCCGAGGCGGCCGAAGCCGGTGATGACCTCGTCGAAGATCAGCAGGATGCCGTGCTTGTCGCAGAGCTCGCGCAGGCGCTGCAGGTAGCCCGCGGGCGGCACCAGCACGCCGGTCGAGCCCGCCACCGGCTCCACCATCACCGCCGCGATCGTGTCCCCATGCAGCGCGACGAGGTCCTCCAGCCGGTCCGCCAGCTCGATGCCGTGCTCCGGCTGGCCCTTGGCGAAGGCGTTGCGCTTGGGGTCATGCGTGTGGGGCAGGTGGTCCACATAGGGGAGCATGGCGCCGAACTGCTTGCGGTTGCCGCCGATGCCGCCCACCGACATGCCGCCGAAGCCGACGCCGTGATAGCCGCGCTCCCGCCCGATCAGGCGCACGCGCTGGGACTGGCCGCGGGCCTTCTGATAGGCGAGGGCGATCTTCAGCGCGGTGTCCGCGCTTTCGCTGCCGGAATTGGTGAAGAACACCTTGTCGATGCCGGCGGGCGTCATCTCCGCCACGCGCGCCGCCGCCTCGAAGGCGATGGGGTGGCCGAGCTGGAAGGTCGGCGCGAAATCCATCAGCGCGGCCTGCTTCTGGATGGCCTCGACGATCTCGCGGCGGCCATGGCCGGCATTGCAGCACCAGAGGCCGGCCGTGCCGTCCAGCACCTCGCGGCCCTCCGGCGTGTAGTAGGACATGCCCTCGGCGCGGGCGAGCATGCGCGGGTTCTGCTTGAAGTACCGGTTGTCGGAATAGGGCATCCAGAACGAGTCGAGGTTGTTCGGACGCGGGAGGGACATCTCGTTCATCGCAGCACACCTTGGGGCGAGGTGGCAGGATGCCCCCTCCGGGGGCGGGTGAACAAGGCGGTTCGGCGGAAAAGGCTTGATTTCCTATTCAGCATCCGTTTATGTTCCTGTTCTGTTCTTTGACAGGAATCGATCCATGGCTTTTCCCCTCATCGCCATCGCGGCCTCCCTGGCGCCGGAGATCGTGCGCCTGATCGCCGGGGACCGCGCGGGCACCGTCGCCGGGACGGTGGCGGAAGCCGTCCGGCAGGCCACGGGGACCGAGGACCCGGCCGCCGCCCGCGCCGCCCTGGCGGCCGATCCGGAGAAGGCGAACGCGCTGCGCATCCGCCTGGCCGAGATCGCGCTCGAGGGGGAACGCCTCTCGGCGGAGCGCGAGGCCGGGCAGCGGAATGCCGAGCTGGACACGCTGCGCGCCACCCTGTCCGACACGCAATCCGCCCGGGCCAGCATGGCGGAGATGCTGCGGGGCGGCAGCCGCCTGGCCTGGGGCCCCGCCACCGTCTCGAGCCTGGTGGTTCTGGGCTTCTTCGCGGTGCTGATCCTTCTCGTCTCCCTCGATGCCGGGCCGGGCGGCGCGGCGCGCTTCGACCCGCAGGTGGCCTCGATCATCAACATCACCGTCGGCTCGCTGGGGGCGGCCTTCGCGGCCGTGGTGAATTTCTGGATCGGCTCCTCCCAATCCTCCCGGGACAAGGATGCAATGGTCGGGCGCTTGCAGGAGGCGCAGATGCAGAGCGCCCAGGCGGCGATGGCAACATTGCGCGAGGCGGCACCGCTGCGCGAAGCCGGATCTCCGGCATCGCGGCCCGTTTCCTTCGTCACCTCCACCGCTCCTTCGGCCGAGGATCGCTTCGAGGCCTGCCTGGAGCTGGTGCTGCGGGCTGAGGGGGGCTTCGTGAACCACCCCTCCGACCCCGGCGGCGCCACGAATATGGGCATCACCCTGCGCACTCTTTCGGAGTTCCGCGACGCCGAGGTGACCGAGGCGGATGTCCGGAACCTGACGCGGGGGGAGGCGCGGGAGATCTACCGGGCCCGCTACTGGACCCCGATGCGCTGCGCCGACCTGCCGGCCGGGATCGACCTGATGGTCTTCGATTTCGGGGTGAATGCCGGGCCGGGCCGCAGCCTTCGCCTGCTCCAGCGCTGCGTCGGGGTGGCGGCGGATGGGTCGGTGGGGCCGATCACCCTGGCCGCGGTGCGCGCCTGCCGGAGCGGGGATCTGATCGCCCGGCTGGCCGAGGGGCGCCTGGCCTATTACCGCGGCCTCGGCACCTTCCCGACCTTCGGGCGGGGCTGGACCCGGCGGGTGGACCATACCCGCCAGGCGGCGCTGGCCATGATGGCCGAGCCCGCCCCGGTTCCGCTGGTGGCCTGAGCAGGACCTTGCCGCCGGGGGGTTCCCCCCGGCGGCGGGAGCGGCTACAAGAGCGCCCGGCGAGGACCCGTAGCTCAGCTGGATAGAGCGTTGCCCTCCGAAGGCAAAGGTCGTACGTTCGAATCGTATCGGGTCCGCCAATCTTTTCAGGCACTTATCCGGTTGCGCTGGTCCGCCATGGATCGCTTTGGACGCACCATGGACGCAGCCGCGCCATATTCCTCACATGAAGGTTATCGGCGTGATTGAGTGTCTCGCGCTCGGTTCAGCGGCTTGATTGCAGTCGTGACAAAGAGCGTTCCCGCTTTACCCTTCCCGAACGCGAGCGATTCGGGAGGCCGATTTGGCAAAGACAGAACTCAATAAGCTGGTGAACTCGGACCTTAACGAGATCCGGAAGCGGCTTCACCACACCGAGGCCGATCTGACTTACGGGCTCGAGCGGTTCGGCGACAAGCTCGCGGTGCAGGAAGGGTACGCCGGTCTGGACGGCCTTGAGGCTGTGCGCCTGTATCTAATCCGAACCCATCATTGGACCCCAGCTTACGTCAGGTCGATGACGCCCGAGGACATGCGTTTCGTCCTGACCGTCGAGATGAAGGGGTTCACCTATCGCGACTGACACCGTTCGAGGCGGAAACCACCAAGCCGGGCGTAGCTGCGCACCACGAAACTCTAGTCCAACCCGACAGGGAACACGTAGCGCGGCGCCGAGGGGGCTCTGTTCGTCCGCTTCGCCTTGCGCGGTAGCGGGTCATCCCTTTTCCGCTCATGGCCCGCCGGACCCGCGGCCGGGCTTGGCGGGATCATGTGGCTCGCGAGGGCCGTAGCCCTCCGCCTCTCGGACCTCGTCCGCTGTGAGGATCTGCGCCTGCACCGCCTTACAATTCGCCTCCCATCGCGTGGCGTAGTCGCCGCGCATCAGGCCGGAGAGGTCGATCTCGAGGTGATGGTCCGCGTCGGTGAATACCGACTGCGAAAACGCCGCCTCGATCTTCCGGGCGACCGGGCGGAGCGTATTCGTGGCGAACCACGTGTTCGCCTGCGCCGAGTTGGTGAAGGTGTTGTGTTCGTACGCCTGGACGATCGGGGGCGGCACGTTGAACAGCCTGCACATCTCCTCGACCGTGAAGCGGCGCGAGGCGAGCACCTCGGCATCTTCCGGTGAGACGGACATCGGCGTGAACCGCGAATCCTTGTCGACGAAAATCACCCGGCCACCCTGGTTCGCTCCGGCGTACATCTGCTCGAAATGCTCCCGCATGCGCTTGAAGGCGTCGGGCTTCATACCCTGCGGCACCTCCACCACGCCCGACGGGGTGGCGGCGTTGTGCCAGATTGCCATTGAGTGCTGCTGCAGTCCGATCGCAGAGGACAGGGCGGCCGGCGCACGGCTTAAGCGCGAGCGCCCGACATATCCGTCGTCGCTGCGGTCCCGCACGTGCAGGACCTCGCCCTCGAGGAGTCGCCGCGGCGTGCCTCGGCCGCCCCATGGAGCGGTGTAGGCGACTACGTCATAGGCCATGCGCCCTGAGGCTAGGACGGACACCTGAACCTGCTGCCAGGGCACCGGCAGCAGCGCGACGGGCTGCCCGCGGGCGTCGTGCTCGATCACGGCCAGGCCGTTTCCGCGCAGGAGCACCTCAGCGGCTAGCCACTCGATGAAGTCGGGCCAAGTCTGCCGGCTGTTCGGCGCCTGCACTAGGCGGCTTACCGGATGCCCGGGCGCTTCGACGCGGCCGGCGCTTCCGGTGCTTCGGTACACGTAGGCGGGCAGGGCGCCGAGCGCACCGCTGACCGCGTTGACGCAAGCCGTCACCGTGACGAGGTTCTCGGCCATGACGGGGGACACGTATCCGCCGTTCGAATCGAGCGGATGCCCGATGGAGGCAGCGGCGTACAACTCGCCGAGGCTGACCCGCGTCTCGGCGGGGCGGCGGAATAGGCGGGAGAGCAGGCCGGGCATTACAGGGTGCCCAGCAGCGCCAGCCGGCGAAGCCGCCCGGCCGCCTCGGCGCGGCCCATGGCGCGGGCCCGGGCGGAAACGGACGTCTGCGAGTAGGCAGGGAATGCCTGGACAACGGACACCTCGATCAGCTCAACCGAGCGCAGCTCGCGGCGGGTCTGCGTGGTCCAAACCTCGTCCGTGACGCGGAAGCCGAAGGACATGCCCCCGAGGTCCCGCCGCTCCGCCAAGGCGAGCATGTCCCGGCCGAGGTGCGTGTCGGGGATGTCGATCTCGAACCGGAGGCCTCGGGCGTCCTCCACCAGGCGGAGGCTGCCGGACCCCGTACGTGCCAGAAGCCGGGTCGGGTCGTGATCCACGAGCGCCAGGATGTCGCCGCGGGCCGCCAGGCTGACGCGGAAGGCGCCCGGGGCGATCGTCTCTGTGAAGCCGCCGATCTGCGCGGCCTGGCCGAACACCGCGGCGTAGCCCTCGAGCCGGCGGCCGGCGGCCCGCAACTCGGTCGCCGCCCGGTGCTCGACGCCGTCGGGAAAGCGCGCCGCGGGGATCACGCCAGGACGTCCTTGATCGCGGCGAAGCTCTCCGGGTGACGCACGGCGATGTCGACGGTCATCATGGCCCGGATCTGGACGTTGCCCTTGGCGTAGGCCGCGGACTCGAACGGGTTCACGAGAATGTCGAGCTCGGACCATACGCCGATCAGCAGGTCGGACCAATTGCCGTACAGCACGGCCGAGAGGCCGGTGCTGGTGCCCTTGGTCAGGTTGCTCGGCACGAGGTTCGAGAAGGCCACCGGCGCGCCCTGGAACATCACGCCCACGCCCAATGGGTTGCCCTGCCCGTCCTTCACCTTTGCCGCGGCCCGGCGGACCTTTGTGTTGGTCAGGAAGGAGACGCCGCTGCCGTCGGCGTTCGCGTCATCGACTGCGCCGCGCAGGTCAGCCAAGGCGTCGAAGGTGATCGCGCCGCCGTTCATGCCCAGCGGCACGCTGCCGATGCCGGCCGTGTTGAGGACGCCCGTCGGCTGGTTGCCGGCGCCGGTGCCGGCCACGGCGGCGACGTCGAGCGCCTCGCCGAGCATCAGGGCCATGTCGTTACGGCACAGCGCCTCGACGTCCGGGCTGGCCTGCAGGATCATGTTGCGGGACCACTCGGTGAGGGCCCCGGCGTGCTTGGGCGCGAGGGTCACGGCGTCGCCCTGCGGATCGCTGGCAGAGAGCGGCGCGTTCTCGGCTACCCAGCCCACGGCGGAACTCGTCTTGCGGCGGGGAATGGTGACGTTGCCCGTCAGGCCGGTCAGCATCGTCGCGCCGAGGCCACGGACGCGGGTCGCGGCGCGAAGCCGGTCGATGAAAAGGTCGGCGCGGAAATCCTGACCGATCAGGTTCGAGCCGGGGCCGCCGGCCGGCAGCGCCGTCGTGACGACGCGCTGTTCCATGGGCTGGCTCATGCCCCAGAACATGCCCTGCGCCTTGCGCCCGCTGCGGATCTCGGCCTCGCGGCTCATTTCGCGCGCCAGGCCTGCGGCGCGATCGGTGCCGCCCATCGCAGCCCGAACGACGTCAAAAAGCCCGACCTGCGCGTCCTGACGCTGCTCGCTGATCGGGTGCCCGGCAGAGCGCCGGTCCATGTCGTCGAGTGTCGCCTGCCGCTGCTCGACGGCGTTGAGGCTCGCCGCCTCGGCCTCGAGAGCAGCCCAGCGGCTTGCCTGTGGCTCGGGTAGCGTGCCGTCAGGGTGTGCGTCAGCGATGGAGCGCAGCTCGGTGCGGATTGCCTCGCGGCGGGTCAGGATCTCGCGAATAGTCGGCATGGGTCAGGGGTCCTCAGAGGCGCGCGTCGGCGTTGGGCTCAAGATACCGACGCGCGCCTACCCCTGAATACTGTCTGCGTATATCGTTTTACTGGACCGCCATTGGCGTAGCCTTTTGCGCTACATCGCCCAGCCGTTCCGACTTGCCTTCTCCATCAGTCCACGGACGTCCCGACCAACACTCTGCAAAAGCTCTGCGGTGAGGTCGGATTCGCCGTTCTCGCGGTCCTCGTCGATAAGCGCCAGTTTGGTCCAGACGTCCTGCAACGTGGTCGTGGGTAGCCCGGCAATATGACGGGCAACTTCCGTCTTGGCATCCACGATTCTTGCGTATTGCTCGTCGGAGACGTCGCCGAGGAGCTTGGCCACTTGATGCAGGTGCACGTAATGCGCGCCTGCGGTCTGAACGCTACCCGGCTGCATGACGGCAGGCAGATTTGCGGTATTCTGAGACGCGGCCTCGGACATAGGACTCGACTTCCTGTGCGTGGGGTTAAGCCCGAGGCGCTGCGCCAACAGCGCCTCGGGTCACGCAACGTTTACCGGGTTGCACTAAATATTCAACGCTGATTCGCATGATGCGCGAAGAAATTTCCCGTTCGAACTGTGTATCCGCAAATAATACATGACACGGCACGTCATGTTTCGTGGCGATCGCACCCGGCTGTTGCAGACGGATAAATCCGCTACGGTTTTGACAGATTGTGCGCATGGGAACCTATGGTCGGCTGGGCTTCCCTAGGTGGGAGAGATTTCGCCGGAGCGCGCAGTCAGGCCGGGCTGCCCGTCGCCGTGGTGGAGGTGGTGTAGATGGTGGAGATGAATCCAACGCTCTCTATGCGGATGTCACGGGCGCCGCGTGGCTCGCGCCGTGTCTATGAGAGCTGCCCCTGTCATTTCCTTTGCGAAGGGTTGGAATCATCTCCACCATCTACACCACCCCCACCACCCACTAGGCCGGGATGTCGGTGGTCTGGATCGGTACGACATCGCCCTTGGCGACCGGTACGCCACCCCGCAGGCACCACCGCGCCAGCCCTCGGGACATCCCGGCCGGCTCGATCTTCAGCGTGCCAACCAGCTTCCCCTTAATTGATCCGAGCCACTTGCCCAGCCGCACCGTATTAACGGCGCCGCTCGCGCCAGCCACGGCGAGCAACGCCTCGCGGAACTCGACACGCTCGGTCGCAGCTCGGATTATGTCGGCGGAGCTGACGGGACGGTCGCCGAGGGCGAGGTTCCACTGCTCGAGCACGGCCGCCAGGGCGGCGCGTGCCGGATCGTCTGCGCGCACCGCCTCGGCCGACGCGGCCGGGTCAGGGTAGCCGAGCCAGATCACCGCACCGCGGACCCACGAGGACCACGCCTCGAACGATCCGAGCGGCGCCGGCTGCCCCGGGCGGCCTGCCAGGTGATAGGCCCGCAGGATCGTCAGCACGCGGGCCACGTACCGCCCCCGGTCTGCAGTCACGCGGGCGAGCGGGTTGTCGCGGAAGGTCCGCAGCTCAGGGCGCTCCGTGCCCGCGTCAAGCCGGCACAGCATTGTGCGGCGCGTCATGTCGGCCGCGACGGCCAAATTGTTGCCGTTCGCTAGGAACACGGCCTTGCACAACACCTCGACGAGCTTCGACTGCCCGAGGACGCGGATCGTCGCCGTGGGCTGCGTGAGGGCTTGGTTCAGCCGGTCGCCGCCGAGGGGTGCCGTCACGTTGTCGAACGAGATGAGCGGCGAGCCGGCGAGCAGCGCCGCGTCGAGCGCCTTCCGATCCTCCGCCGGGTCGCCGGTCCAGCTCAGGCCAGGCGCCGGCTTCCCGGTCGCGATAGACGCCACGAGGTCCACGAGGAACGACTTGCCGGTGCCGGCCGCCGGCGCGGTGAAGGCGTGCAGCGGCGCGGCGGGCAGCGTCCGGCGGATGCAGGCGGTCAGGATCGCCGCCAGGGCAACGGCCTCGTCCTGCCCATCGACGAAGGGGAAGCCCTCGAGCAACTCGCCGAGGTGCTCCGCCGCAATGCAGGCGTCGTCCTCGTCCGGGGCCTCCGGCATCCCGGGCCACTCCTCATCCCGGCTGTCATAATAGAGGCCGGTCGCCTCGTCATAGCCCGGTGCGTCGAGCAGCGACCCGTCGCGACGAAGAGTTGGCATGTCGATGATGCCTGCCAAGCGGGGCAGTTGCCATTCGGCAGGGCCGCGGGCGAGGTACGACTTCGCCACGATCACCGGGCAGCCGGTCGCCTTCTCACGCTTCGCCCGAGCGTCCCAAGTGGTCCACTCGATTACCCGGCCCATGAGCTCGGCGAGGTGGAGTTCGTCCACCGGCGCGGCGCGCAGCATCTCCCGGCCGCCCTCGCCGTCGACGTAGCCGAGGCGCACAATTGCGCCGTCCTGCTGGTAGAGCCCCAGGCCCGCGGCCAGGAGTGCCGCCTCGGCACTGTCGACCTGCTCCGTCAGGGTGTCCGGCGTGACGTGGATCGTGGCGCGCTTACTCTCGGCGGGAATCGTCGCCTTGCACGCGGGGTCGTCCATATGCAGGCCGAGCCAGTGCTGCAGGATCCGGCCGCGCGTCTCCGGCACTCCGGCTTCCTCCATGGCGAGGAGGATCTTGTTGCTGGCGTACCAACGGGACACGGCGCCTGCCTCGAGGACCGGGCCGAGGCCCCGCACCGCCACAGCGGCGTCCTCGTACCGGCGGAGCCGCATGGCACGCCGCACTTTCGGGATAGCAGCCTGCAGCCGGCCTAGGGCAGCTTCGGCCTCGTCTCGGGAGGCCCTCACTGGCCCGCCTCCGCCCGATAGTGCTGGACATGCTGAATGCGGGTAGCCGTCCGCTGAATGAAGCGGCTCAGACGAAAGATGACGAAGACGAGCGGCGCGCCCGGCTGGTCGAGGTGAGAGCCGTTCGCGGCATCCTCGTCGGCAGCCTCATCGAATAACCGGACTACGATCTGGCCGGTCTGAGGCTCGACGCAGAGGATCGCCGCCATTTCCGGCATGGCGCTCCCTGCCAGTAGCGTGTGGTGGTGGACCATACCGTCTTGAACGTGCCGCCAGACAAGGTGCGCGTGCTCCGGCAGCACGCCGAGCCGCGAGAGCTCAACGCGGGTCGCTATCTCGAGCACTTCCGCGGCAGTCCAACGGGCCGGGTGGCCAGTCCCACGCCCGCGCGGCGCTATGTGGCCGCGCTTTTGCCAAGCCCAAAGAGTCTTCTCATTGAGGCCCGGCACGCACGCCAGCAACTCCGGCGTGCCCCCAATCTCCGCAGCCCAATCGTATCCAGGCATGTCGTCCCCCTGTGTCGTACCTAACCTACATTGTAGGTTAGAGGCGTGCATACTGTCGCCGTGCGGCCATGGCCTGAGAAAACGCGCTGCACTAGAATCAACGGAAAGGAGATCACTGCTTGATGAGCCGATCGCATCCGACTTACGTCAGTCCCTCGGTCAAGCAGACCGCATTCAACTGTCCTCACTGCGGAGCACTCGCCCAGCAGTTTTGGCACGATCTTCGGGTTGTGCGACGGCCTGAAAATAAGCTCCCGCCCAGTGCTGAGATTGCCTCTCAGGACAGCCTACGCACCATTCAAGATGAAGCTCGTCGAGAGGCCCTGATGCGATGGTTCGCGGCGATGGAGGCGGGCCGCGTGCTCGTGGAGCAGAGCCAGGATGCTCCCTACTCTCGGTATTTAGGAAATCTCTACATCTCGCAGTGTTTTCGCTGCGACGACGTAGCGGTCTGGCTTAAAGATCGGCTGCTCTGGCCGATTGTCGGCGATGCTCCACCGCCGAACTTGGACCTGCCTGAGGAAATGCGGGCGGACTACGATGAGGCAAGTTCCATTTTGAATCTTTCTCCGCGCGGTTCTGCGGCACTGCTAAGGCTTGTCATCGAGAAACTATGCAAGCACCTAGGCGGTGCGGGTGATGACCTAAACAAGGACATCGGATTGCTGGTATCGCGGGGCATGCCGGCCCAGGTTCAACAAGCTCTGGACGTGGTGCGGGTCATCGGGAATCGTGCGGTGCATCCTGGGCAGATCGATATTCGAGATGACCGCGCAACTGCGCAGGCCCTTTTTGGCTTGGTGAACCTCATCTGCGAGCAGATGATAACCCAGCCGAGGCATGTTGCAGAGTTGTTCGGGAATCTTCCCGAGGGGGCGCGCAACGCTATTGCTCGTCGCGACCAGCCAAAACCGTGACGCCCTGGCGCGCCGGCATGCCGAGGACCTCACTCCCCACGACCTGACCCGCCGCGTCGAGGTCCAGGGTCACGCCAGGCGCGACCTCCTCGGACTTCACGATCAGCCCCGAGGGCCGAAACGCAACGCGAACGAGCCTACCGGCTGCTGGCCCTTACTGCCGCGAGCCCGCGGCTGTGCGGCAAGGAGGCCCTGCGCGAGGATCTAACCCGCGCCCGCCGAAGCCGTACGAGAACCCCGGCCCGGCGGCTCAGGCCCGCGTGGCGCGGCTCGTGGAAGCCCTGCCGGGGCACAGGCGGGGCGAGGACCCCTAACCGTCCCTCTCGAGCCACGCCCGCACCGCATCGTTCAGGCGGCCTTGCCAGCCGGGCCCGGAGGCCCGCAGGCGGTCCAGCAGGTCGGCGTCGAGGCGCACCGAGACGAGGCGCTTCGGCGCGTCCAGGGGCGGCCGCCCACGGCGCACCACGCGGTCGCCCTCGCGGATCTCGGCCCGGGCGAAGAACTCGGGGCCGAGGGGCGGGGCGTCGTCCGGGTCAGCCCAGCCAGAGGGATTCTTCGTCTGCATGTCCGTGCCTCATGGAGATGATGCGGCGGTCAGGGTATTGCTGGTGCTTCGGAGTGGTTCTGAAATGTTCGCCAGCACCCAGGCATCGAGGTCCGCCGGCTCGTAAAGCGGGCGGCTCCCGAACTTCCGGAACACCGGCCCGCCGCCCACGGTGGCGAGTTTCGCAAGCGTCGCGTGGGTCCGGCTGACTCCGTGCATGTCGAGCAGGTATTTCGACGCGGCTTTGCGGTTCAGGCGGGCGACCGGAGCAGCGGTCATGTCGGGCCTCACTCGGCAGGTTCTCGGGTGTGCAGCACAAGATGCCGATCAGGTTTACCGCTGGATACTGTCATCATCTGGTCCGCGATGCGCTGGGCGACTGCGTCGGCTGCCGCGATCAGAACCGCGTCGAGGTGATGTACATATCGCCCGGTGACGCTACCCGCGGCGTGCCCGATCAAGGCTGCGATGGTTGGCTCGCTAAACCCCATATCGCCCGCAGTCGAGGCGAAGCTATGGCGGAGGGTGTGGAGGGTGATGCCCGTTAGCCCGGCTTCATTCGCGACACGCTTCCAAGCTCCGGGGAGGCCACCGTACGGTCGGTTCTCGTCGCCACTCCCGCCGGGGCAGACATATTCGCAACCATTACGCCGGCTTGCCCGCTCGAGCACGCCGAGAGCTGCAAGGCCGAGAGCTGCAAGGCCGAGAGGGCGGACCGATGCGCCTTCCTTGCTGTCCTGCAGGCGTAACGCCTGGCCGGCCATGTCTACTTCCGGCCACCGCAGCTTCTCGACCTCACCCTTCCGGCAGCCGGTAAGGGTCAGCAAGCGGATCGCTGTGGTAGCCACCGCACTCTCGCCCTCCGCCTCCATCTTCGCGAGTGCCCTGCCAAGCTGAGCGTACAGTTCGGGCGTCAGCCGCGCGGTACGCTTCTGGTCGGCGGGCCGCTTCACGCCCTGCGCGGGGTTGCTCGGGATGATGCCCTCTGACACGGCAAAGGACAGGATGCCGCCCAGCAGTCCCAGCGTGCGGGAGGCAGCGCCTCGGCCGCCCCGCACTACAGACTTGCCGCGCGGCTTGTCCGACTTCTCGATGAGGGCGGTCTTGCCCGCCAGCACGTCACGGGCGAACCGGGCGATCTCCGGCCCGTCGAGGTCCGCCACTTTGCGGTTGCCGAGCAGAGGGATGATGTGGCGACCGATCCGGCTCCGGTCAGTCACGAGGGTCGACCCCTTCTTGGCACTCCCCCGCTTGCCGAGGATCTGCCCCTTCTCCGCAGCCGCGAGGTAGACGTCGCACAGATCCCGCACGGTCATGGCCCGGCGGGCCGCCTGGCGCTCCTCGGCAGGGTCCTCGCCCCGCGCCACGGCGGCGAGCTTCTGGCGGGCAAGGTCGCGCGCCTCGTCGGGTGTTAGGGTCCCCACGCGGCCGAGGACCACCTTTCGGGTGCGGCGATCCTCGTTCCGGTACTTGATGAGATAGGCGCCGACCCCGCTCGGCATGACCCGGACGCCGAAGCCCCGCAGCTCCGAATCCCAGGCGTATGCCTCGCCGGAGGCCGGCGGAGCGATGGCATCGACGACGCGCTTTGTAAGCTTGGGCATCTGGTCCGTTCCGGCTGGGTCCAGCGCATTCCGTGGACGCACTATGGACGCAGCCGAGGTAAAGTCAGGGTCGTCCGAAGCCGTCAGCGGTACACGCCGGTAAGCGGAAGGTGCCGGAAAATCAGCGCGTTGGGGACTGTCACCGAACGCCAGAAAGGCCGGGTAAGGGCCACAGCGTTGCCCTCCGAAGGCAAAGGTCGTACGTTCGAATCGTATCGGGTCCGCCAATTTTTCAGGCATTTACGTCCAGAAGTGCCCGGCTGCAGCAGCCTCCTATCAATCCGATAGCAAACGGTCCGTCGGGGCACCCTGACGAATGATTGGTGGCTCAACCCCCCCGTTTGGCCTCTGCAGAGATATTCTTCGGCAAGCCTCTGGTCCGCGCGCCGTGAGCCACATCCCGCGCGACTATCCACCGCATGGATAGTCGGCATCCGTATCCTGCGTTGGAGTTCCTGTCTTTCAAGGCGCATCTCTTGGTCAACGAAGGGCGGCACCCCGCCGCCCCATCGACCTAGGATATGCAGCCATGATGAACATCCGCACTCTCGCCCTCGCCGCCGCCCTGATCGGCTCGATCGCCGCGCCGGCCTTCGCCGACCAGGATCGCGTCCCGGAGGGCGCCACCGCTTCCGGCGCCTGGACCCAGAGCGGCAGTCGCACCCCGCTTGCCGGCAATGTCGCCGGCGCCGGCGACACCTTGCTGGAGCGTTCGGGCGCGACGGGCGGCGGCGGCCAGCACTCGTAACCAGCCGCGTCAGCGAGGGCCCAGGCGCTTGTCCTGGGGCCTGGGCCTCGATGGCCCGAGAGGGGCCGCCAGGGACGCCTGGCGGCCCCTTCCTCTGTCCGGCGGCCCGCCTGCACGTCGTCATCGCCAAGGCCTGTGATCACCAGGCCATTGGCCCCGCCGGCCATGACGTCGTCGGCGCGGGCATCGCCAACGACCCCGTCGAGAGCCGCCAGCCGAAGCGGCTTAGGGGCGTCCGACCGGATCGGCCGGCCACAGCCCTCGACGATGCCGGACATGCCGATGCTGCGACCGGCCCTTCCTATCCTCTGGCGTCCGCTCCCGCTCGGGGTGCCTTGGCCTGCCCAGCCTTCAGGGCCCGCCCTCGGGCCAGCAGGGTGCCGACCCTGCTTCGCGCTCCGCCGGGCGGATGGTCGGGGTCTTCAACCACCCTGACAGCATCTCCTCTGGCCAAGGGGCCAGGTAGTGCGCCCAGTCGGTGGTGGGGGCGAAGACCGAATGATGCGCCGCCTCCGGCAGCGGGCAAGCGGCGCTGGCGGGCCACGGGCGCTTGAGCAAGAGGCTCGCCTCGGTCGCCGCGCCGCCGATCGCGACCGCCGCGATCCCCATCAGCGCCCAGCGGGCCGCCCGCTGCGCCCTTCCGGCATGGGGGGCCAGCAGCGCCGCCGCGGCGGCCACCGCCAGCACGGCCAGGGGCGCCATGCCGCCCCGCGCCGTCATCTCGTTGCCCGGGCCGAAGACATAGGCGGGCAGGAGGCAGAGCAGGACCACGGCGGCCGTGAAGACCCGCCCATGGAGGAGCAGCGCGGCCGGCACGGCCCAGCACAGCACCTCCACCAGAAGGAACAGGGCCCAGATCAGTGGGGTGCTCCAGCCCGGATGCACGCTCAGCAACGGGCCGTGCGGCACGGCGGCGGAGCCGGCGACCAGGTAAAGGCAGACCGGAAGGGCAAAGAGCGCCGCGAGGAGAGTGGCCGGCGAAAGCGCCATGCCGACCGCCCGCCACCCGTGCTGCCGCAGGAGCACGGTGCCGGCCAGGAGCGCGGCGCCGGCACTGGCCACGGGGCTCCAGAAGGCGCCGGCGGCCAGCGGCAGGGCCAGGTGCCGCAGGAATTCGGGCCGCCGGCCATGCCGCAACAGCAGCAGCGCCAGCAGCCAGGCGGGCATGGCATGGTTCGGGGCCCAGAGGATGGCCGTGACATGCCCGGAGTACTGGAACAGGCGCGCCCACCATTCGCCGCCACGTCCCCAGCTCGCCAGGGCGCCTTCGCCGAAGCTTGCATCGAGCCAGAGGTTCGGCAGCAGGTCGAGGCCGTGAAACAGGATGAAGAAGGCCGCGACGAGCGCGAAGGCGCCCCGCCGCCCCGGGGCCACGGAGCGGGCCAGGAGGGCGAGCAGCATGAGCACCAGGCCGAAGCCGAGGCCCGTCCAGAGCCAGAGCGCAGCCTGGGCGGCCGGGAAGCCGGCCATGCGGCCCAGCAGGCCCGCGGGCAGATAGAAGCCGAGCGGCGCCCGCAGCAGCCATTCCGCCCCCGTGGCTTCCCGGTACGCCACCGGCCACGGCCCGGCGCCGAGGTCGCGCAGCACCGCATCCCGGATCTGCCAATCCGCCGAGCTATAGGCCAGGTGGAGCGCCCCCGTCGCCGCGGCCCAGAGCAGGCCCAGGGCCAGGCAGAGGAGGGTCAGGCGGGCGGAAAGCGGCCAGCGGCCCCGCCAGCCCGGCGCCAGCGCCCCAGCCCCGGCCGCCGCGAGCCCGGCCGGCACCGCCACCCAGGGACTCACCCAGCCCCAGAGGAAGAGCAGGCCGGGAAGGAGAAGATAGGCCAGGATGGCCAAGCTGAGGCGGTCGGGCGGCGAGTCGCCCAGCACGCGGTCGAGATCGAGGCGGGGCGCGCGGCGGCCCCCGGCCGGGGAAAGGCGGTGCGCCGCCCCATCCCGCACCGGGCCTGTCAGCGGCGCAGCTCCATCCCGATCGGCCCCTCTCGCTCACCGCGCGCGAACTGGTCCACCAGCGCATTGCCGGTCTGGCCGAGCCGCGCGGCCGGGCCGGTCCAGACGATGCGCCCCTTGTGGATCATCGAAGCCTGGTCGCCGATCCGGCGGGCGCTGGCCATGTCATGGGTGATGGTGACGGCGGTGGCGCCCAGGCGGCGGACGCAATCCACGATCAGCCCGTCGATCACCGCGCCCATGATGGGGTCGAGGCCGGTCGTCGGCTCGTCGAAGAAGATGATGTCGGGTTCGGAGGCGATGGCGCGGGCGAGGGCCACGCGCTTCTGCATGCCGCCCGACAGCTCGGAGGGGGAAAGGTCGCCGACGCTCGCATCCAGCCCGACATTGGCCAGCACCTCGGCGGCCTTGTCGCGCGCCTTCACCCGCGTGATCCGCTTCTGGGCGAGCAGCTTGAAGCAGACATTCTCCCAGACCGGCAGGCTGTCGAAGAGGGCGCCGTTCTGGAAGAGCATGCCGGTCCGGTCCAGCACCGCCTCGCGCTCCCGCGCCGACATGGCGAGCACGTCGCGCCCGTCGATCTCGATCGTGCCCGCATCCGCCGGGATGAGGCCGAGGATGCATTTGATGGTGACCGACTTGCCCGAGCCGGAGCCGCCGAGGATGACCATGGAATGGCCGGGCATCACGTCCAGGTCGACGCCGTCCAGCACCTGCTTCGGGCCGAAGGCCTTGCGCAGCCCGCGCAGCCGGATCTTGGGAACCCCGCCGCTCATCGCGCGAAGAAGGCCTCGGTCAGCACGTAGTCGAGTGCGAGGATGAGGATGGAGGAGGCGACCACCGCCGTGGTGGTGGCCGCGCCCACGCCCTGCGCGCCGCCGCGGGAGTTGTAGCCGCACCAGGTGCCCATCAGCGCCACGACGAAGCCGAAGACGGCGGCCTTCACCAGGCCGCTCACCACATCCATCACCTGCAGGAAGTCGAGCGTGGATTTGAGGTAGCTGGCGCTGCCGAAGCCGAGCTTCAGCGTGCCGATGAGGTAGCCGCCCATGACGCCGAGCACATCCGCCACCAGCACCAGCAGCGGCATGGCCAGGGTGCCGGCCAGGAGGCGGGGGGTGACCAGATATTTCATCGGGTCGGTGGAGAGGGTGGTCAGCGCGTCGATCTGGTCGGTCACGCGCATGGTGCCGATCTCGGCCGCGAAGGCGGCGCCGATCCGGCCCGAGACCATCAGCCCGGCGAGCACGGGCCCGAGTTCCCGCGTGATGGAGAGGACGACGACATTCGCCACCGCCCCTTCGGCCCCGAAGCGGGAGAAGCCGGAGAAGGATTGCAGCGCGAGCACCATGCCGGTGAAGACCGCGGTCAGCCCCACCACGGGCAGGGAGAAGTAGGCGACCTCCAGGAAGGCGCGGAAGAAGAGCCGGAAGTGGAAGGGCGGGCGCACCACATGGCTCACCCCCTCCAGCGCGAAGAGGACGACGGCGCCGGCGGTGCGGCAGAGGGCCAGGGTGGCGCGGCCGAGGGCCGCCACCCAGGCCAGGGGCGCGAAGGCCGTGGGGGAAAGGGTCACGCCGACTGCGTATAGACGCGACGGTAGCGGGCGCCCAGGGCGGTCAGCACCTCATAGCCGATCGTGCCCGCGCGGGCGGCGACCTCGTCGGCCGGATTGCCCGGGCCGATCAGCTCGATCATCGAGCCGGGACCGATGCCGGGGTGGTCGGTCACGTCGAAGGTGCTGAGATCCATGGAGACACGGCCGACCAGGGGAATGTCCTGCCAATTGTGCCGGCCGATCGCCCGGCCCGAGAGGGACCTCAGATAGCCATCGGCATAGCCGGCCGCAACGGTGGCGATCCGCGAGGGGCGGGTGGAGACCCATGTGGCCCCGTAGCCGACCGGGGTTCCGGCCGGGATATCCCGGACCTGCAGCACCGGGACGGCGAGCCGGACGGCCGGGCGCATGGGGTTCGCCCGCCCCGGCGTGGGGTTGAGGCCATAGAGCGCGCAGCCCGGCCGGGCCAGGTTGGAGGCGAAGTCCCGCCAGAGGAAGAGGCCGGAGGAGTTCGCGAAGGAGAAGGGCGCGGCCGGCAGCCGCGCCCGCAGCGCCGCGAAGCGGCGGGCCTGGGCGGCGTTCATCGGCTGCGGCGGGTCGTCCGCGCAGGCCAGATGCGTCATGACGAAGCGGAGCCGCAGGCCCTGGAGGGGGGAGGGGTCCTCCGCGAGCGCCTCCAGCTCCGCGGCGGTGAGGCCGAGCCGTGCCATGCCGGTGTCGAGGTGGAGGAACACGTCGCGGCCGGTGCCGGACCAGGCGGCGATATCGCCGGGCGTGTTCAGGACCGGGACAAGCGCCGCATCCTCATCCGCACCGGGCGGGAAGCCGTTGAGCACGACGATCATCGCCCCGGGGCCGAGCACGGGGCGAAGCGCCATGCCCTCGGAAAGCTGGGCGACGAAGAAGTGGCGGCAACCGGCGGCGGCCAGGGCGGGCGCCACGCGGGCGGCGCCCAGCCCATAGGCATCGGCCTTCACCGCCGCGCCCACCTCGCCGCCGCCCATCTCGGCATGGCGGGCCCGAAGGGCGGTCCAGTTGGCGGCGATGGCGTCGAGATCGACCGTCAGGACGCCGGCGGTCTCAGCCATAATCTTCCTGGTCGTGGGTCTGCTCGAGATCGCCGAAGCGGGTGAACTCGCCCTCGAAGAAGAGGCGGATGGTGCCGGTGGGGCCGTGGCGCTGCTTGGCGACGATCAGCTCGGCCTTGTTATGGGCCTGCTCCATGTCCTTCTGCCACTTGTCCAGCGCCTCGGTGTATTTCTCGCCGTTGTCGAAGTTCAGCTCCTTCGGCATCTTCTGCGCGAGATAGTATTCGTCGCGATAGACGAACATCACCACGTCGGCGTCCTGCTCGATCGACCCGGATTCACGGAGGTCGGCCAGCTGCGGTCGCTTGTCCTCGCGGCTTTCCACCTGCCGGGAGAGCTGGGACAGGGCGATGACCGGGACGGACAGCTCCTTGGCGATCGCCTTCAGCCCCTGGGTGATCTGGCTGATCTCCTGCACGCGGTTTTCCGGCCTCGTGCCCGCGGCGGGGCGCATCAGCTGGAGATAGTCCACGATGATGAGGTTCAGCCCCTTGGTCCGCATCAGCCGCCGGCAGCGGGTGCGCAGCGCCGAGATGGTGATGGCCGGGGTGTCGTCGATATAGAGCGGCATGGAGGCGAGCTCGCGGCTCACCTCCACGAACTTGTCGAAATCCCTCTGGGCGATGTCGCCGCGCCGGATGCGGTCGCCCGAGACCCGCGACTGCTCCGAGAGGATACGGGTGGCGAGCTGGTCGGCGCTCATTTCGAGGGAGAAGATGGCGACGCCGCCCCGGACGACGGCGTTGGGGTCCTTCTCCAGCGCCTCGCGCTGCACCGATCGGGCGGCGCCGAAGCCGATCTTCACGGCCAGCGCGGTTTTGCCCATGGCGGGGCGGCCGGCGAGGATCAGCAGGTCCGAGGGGTGCAGGCCGCCCAGCTTGCTGTCCAGGTCCCGCAGCCCGGTCGAGAGGCCGGAGACGCCGCCGGGGGTGGTGAAGGCGCGCTCGGCCAGCTCCACCGCCGTGGTCAGCGCCTTCTCGAAGGAGACCATGCCGCCATCGGAGGAGCCGTCCGTGGCGAGGTTGAACAGGGCCTGCTCGGCGGCCTCCAGCTGGGCCTTGCCGTCCAGCTCCGGCTCCGCCCCGAAGGCGCGGTTCACCACCACCTCGCCGAGGTCCACCAGCTGGCGGCGCAAGAAGCAGTCGAAGATGACGCGGCCGTATTCGCCGGCATTGATGATGCCGACCATGGCCGTGAGCAGCTGGGTCAGATAGGCGGGGCCGCCCACCTCATCCAGCAGGCCGGAATGCTCGAATTCGGCGCGGAGGGTGACCACGTCGGCCAGCTGCCCGGCCTCGATCCGGCGCTGGATGGCCTTGTAGATCCGGCCATGGATCGGGTCGGCGAAATGCTCGTCCGCCAGGAACTCCGAAACCCGTTCATAGGCCTTGTTGTTGGCCAGCAACGCGCCCAGCAGGGCCTGCTCCGCCTCGACATTCGAGGGGGGAAGGCGCTGGGACAGGCCGAGCATGCCGTTGCCGGCCGGCTCCGCGAGAGCGTCGAAGGCGTTCATGGGCGCAGTTTAGCCCTAGGCGGGCTCCGCGTCCTGCCTCACCTCCTGGGTGGCCGCTGTGGATGGCGGTGGATCATGTGGATAAGCCGCCGCCCGCTCCGCCTCGAACATGTAGTCCCGGGTCAGGGGCAGGGTCTCCATGCCGCGGGTCAGCTGGATCTGCCAGTTCATATGGCCCCAGCGCCGGAAGGAGAGTTCCGAGGCCGAGAGGTAGAATTCGAACATCCGGCAGAACCGCTCGTCATAGAGCGACTTGATCGCGTTCCGGTTCGCCGCGAAGCGGGCCCGCCAATGGGCGATGGTCCGGGCATAGTGCAGGCGCAGGATCTCAATATCGGTGATCCACAGCCCTGCCTTTTCCACCGCCGGAACCACCTCCGACAGGGCGGGGGAATAGCCGCCGGGGAAGATGTACTTGGTCAGCCAGGGATTGGTGGTGGTGGGCCCTTCGGACTGGCCGATGGCATGGACCAGGGCCACGCCATCCTCCTTCAGGGCGGCCTTCACCGTGCGGAAGAACGCCGTGTAGTGGTTGATGCCCACATGCTCGAACATGCCCACCGAGACGATGCGGTCCATCGGGCGCCGCCAGGCGCGGTAATCCATCAGCTCGAACTGCACGCGGTCGGACAGGCCGGCGGCCTCCGCGCGGGCGCGGGCCTCCGCCAGCTGCTCCTCGGACAGGGTTAGGCCGGTGACGCGGGCGCCGAAATCCCGGGCGAGGGTGATGGCCAGCCCGCCCCAGCCCGAACCGATGTCCAGCACCTCCAGATCCGGCCGGTCCAGCTTCAGCTTGGAGGCGAGGTGGCGCTTCTTCAGGGCCTGCGCCTCCTCCAGCGTTTCCTGCCCGGTGGGGAAGTAGGCGCAGGAATACTGCCGGTCGGCATCGAGGAAGAGGGAATAGAGGGTGCCGTTCAGGTCGTAGTGATGGGCCACGTTGCGGCGGCTGCGATGGGCCGTGTTCAGGTCCATCAACCGGCGTCCGGCCCAGCGGATCCCCTCGCTCAGGCGCATCGCGGGGTGGGACCCGCCCTGGGCGAGGTTCAGGACCATCAGGTCCAGCACGTCATGGATGGTGGAGCCGTCGATCGGGTCGATCTCGCCGCTCATATACCCCTCCCCGAAGGCCAGGGAGGGATTCCAGACGAGGCGCCGGGCGATCTCGGGCGTGTTCAGCGCCAGGGCGGCGCTGGGGCCTGGGCGAGTGCCGCCGATGCGGCGGGTGGTGCCGTCCGGGCGGCGAAGGGTGAGGGTTCCGTGGCGGATCAGGCGGACAAGGATGGATTCGATCAGCAAGGCCGAGCCTCCTTTGTGACAGGAGGCTGTGACGGCACCGGTGCCTGATCAATTGCCGCAAGGTCGTGTCACGGAAGCGTGATTCCAGACATGCAAATGGCCGCCCCGAACCGAGGCGGCCATTCCTATTTCGCGCTTGTGACGCGAGTCGATTACTCGCGGGCGGCGCCCAGCTCGGAGAGCTCGGCGGCCAGCTCGGCCTCGAGGGAAGCCTCCTCGGCCTCCTGCTCGGCCCGCAGGTCCTCGCCACGCGCCTGCTTCTCGGCCTCTTCCGGGGAGCGCGCGACGTTCACGATCACCGGGATGGAGACCTCCGGGTGCAGCGCGACGCGGACGGTGGTGAGGCCCAGCGTCTTGATCGGCTGCTCCAGGATGACCTGGTCGCGGGTGATGGTGAGGCCGGCATCCTTCGTCGCGTCCGCGATGTCGCGGCCGGAGACGGAGCCGTAGAGCGCGCCGCTCTCGCCGGCGGAACGGATGAGGACGATCTGCAGGCCCTCCATCCGCTCGGCCACGCGCTCGGCCTCCTCACGCCGCTTGAGGTTCTGGGCCTCCAGCTGCGCGCGCTCGCTCTCGAAGCGCTTCAGGTTGGACTCGGTCGCGCGGATGGCGCGGCCGGAGGGGAGGAGGAAGTTGCGGGCGTAGCCGGGCTTCACCTTCACGGTGTCGCCCATCTGGCCGAGCTTCTCGACCCGCTGCATCAGGATGACGTCGATCATGGTCTATGCCCCCTGATCAGTCGTTGATCACGTAGGGGAGCAGCGCCAGGAAGCGGGCACGCTTGATGGCATTCGCCAGCTCGCGCTGCTTCTTGGCGGAGACCGCCGTGATGCGGGAGGGCACGATCTTGCCGCGCTCGCTCAGGAAGCGGGAGAGCAGGCGCACGTCCTTGTAGTCGATCTTCGGCGCGTTCGGGCCGGAGAAGGGGCAGGACTTGCGGCGGCGGTAGAAGGGCCGGCGGGCGCCGACGGCCGGGCGGCGCGCGGCGGGGGTCAGGTCGGTCGTGTCGGACATCTGGGATTACTCCTCGCCGCCGTTGGGATCGAGCTCGTCGCGGGGACGGGCGCGGAATTCCTCGCGGTCGTCGCCGCGCTCACGGCCACGGCCGGAGCCGAAGCGGCCGGCCGGGCGGGGGCCGCGGAAGCCGCGGTCACGCTCACGGTCGTCGCCGCGCTTGGCGAGGATGGCGGAGGGGGCGTCGTCGATCGTCTCGATCCGCAGCGTCATGTGGCGCAGCACGTCCTCGTGCAGGCCGAGCTGGCGCGCGACCTCCTTCTCGGCGGCGGCCTCGCAGTCCAGGCCCAGCAGCATGTAGTGGGCCTTGCGGTTCTTCTTGATCTTGTAGGCGAGGCCGCGGAGGCCCCAGTACTCGCGCTTGCGGATCTCGCCGCCGGCGCCGCCGACGATCTCGCCGACCTGGTCGGCGATGGCCTCGACCTGCGCCTGCGTCAGGTCGTTCCGCGCGATCAGCACGGTTTCATAAAGCGGCATCTCTATCCCTTCGGATGTCTCAGCCCCGGGGCCGACGCGGGATGCGGCGGCCAGGAATAGGGCATAGCCGCGCGCGATGCCTCGCGCCCGGCAGGGTGGCGGGGGCGTATAGGCGATGCCGGCGCCCGGGGCAAGCGGCGCGTGCCGTGCGCGTCAGATCTCCACCCACTTGCGCAGGAGGTTGTGGTAGCCGGCCGTCATCGCCAGCACGCCCGGATGGTCGTCCGGCAGGTCCTGGCGCAGGGCGATGATGCCCATGTCCATGTCATAGAGGAACTGGCGCTGGCCGTCGTCCTTCACCATGGACTGGGTCCAGAAGAAGGAGGCCCAGCGGCTGCCCCGGGTGACGGGCTTCACATGGTGCAGGCTGGTGGAGGGATAGACCACCATGTCCCCGGCCTCGAGCTTCACCTCATGGGTGCCATAAGTGTCCTGCACCACCAGCTCGCCCCCCTCGTAATCCCCGGCGGGGGTGAGGAAGAGGGTGGAGGAGACATCGGCCCGGATGCGCTGGCCCGTGCCGGGGATGGCGCGGATGGCGTTGTCCACATGGGCCTGGAAGGTCATGCCGACATCGTAGCGGTTGAACATGGGCGGCAGCACGCGCAGCGGCAGGGCGGCCGTGGCGAAGAGGGCGTTGCGGCCGAGCGCGCGCAGGACCAGGTCGCCCAGCTCCTTTGCCTCCGGTGAGTCCACGGGGATCTGGAGGTTGTGCTTCACCTTGGCGGATTGCTCCCCCGCCGTCGCGCGGCCGTCCTGCCAGGCGGCGGCCTCCAGCCTTTCGCGGCAATAGGCCACCTCGGCCGGGGTCAGGACCTGGGGGATGCGGACGAGCATGGTGCTGCTCCGGGGGGGCTGGAAACAGGAAGCGGGCGGCGGGGCCGGCATCATGCCACCCCCGCCGCCCGCGGTCAGTCCGGGGCGCATGCGCCCCGGGCGGTGCTGGCCGTCAGAACTCGGCGGCGACGGAGAAGAGCACCGTGCGGCCAGCCGCGACGACGGCGCGGTTGCCGAACAGGCCTTCGTAGTTGGTGCGGTCCGTCAGGTTGTAGCCGTTCACCCGCAGCGTGACGTTCTGGTTCAGCTTGTGCTGAAGCATGGCGTCGAGGCTGAAGTTATCTGGCACCTCGGCCCCGTTGGCGGCGTCGAGGAAGACCTGGCTGCGCCAGATGATGCCCGCGCCGACCGTGACGTTCCAGGGCGTGTCCCGGGCGATGTCATAGGTTGTCCAGAGGGATGCCGCGTGCTCCGGCACGTACTGGACGCGCTTGCCGACATTCGCGGCCGTCTGGGAGCGTGTCGTCTCGCTGTCCAGATAGGTGTAGGCGGCGTTGATGTTCCATTCCGGCGTCACGCGCCCGGTGATGCCCAGCTCCAGGCCCCGGATGCGCTGGACGTCGCCAGTGGCGGACACCTCGTTGGTGTCGGCGTCCAGATAGGTCGCGTTGCCCTTCTCGGCGTGGAACAGCGCGGCGGTGAGGCCGAGGCGGTTATCGAGAAGGCTGATCTTCGCGCCGATCTCGTGGTTGGTGTTCCGCTCGGGCCGGATGTTGTTGTCGAAGTTGGTGGCCGCCGCAGGGAAGGTGGTGAAGAAGGTGCCGGGCGGCGTCGTCGAGGTGGAGTAGGAGTAGTAGTAGGTCTGGCTCGGCGTCGGTTCCCAGATGATGCCGGCGCGCGGGTCCCAGAAGCTGTCGCGGATGGCGAAGTTCTGGCTCGGCGCGGCGCCAGGGGTGCCGGCCTTGTAGTCCAGGTCGAAATTCGTCCAGCGGAAGCCGCCATAGACGGACAGGGTGGGCAGGACCCAGAGGCGCTCGTTCAGGAAGAGACCGAGATTGGTCGATTCCGTCTCGCGCCGGTTGTTGGCCGCGCCGGTGCCGAGGACAAGGTCGTTGTTCGTCCAGGAGTTGAGCAGGGTGACGCCGGGGCGCGTGGGCACGTAGGGATAGGCAACGCGGTCGACCGTTTCCCGCACGATGTCGACGCCGCCGGTCAGCTCGTGCCGGACGGGTCCGGTGGTGAAGCGGGCAACGCCGGCGGTGATGTTCTGGATCGCCTCGTTCACCTGGTTGTAGGGCGCGTTGCTGCCGCCGCCATAGGAGAGGGTCGGGTTCAGCCCGCGGAAGAACTGGCCGGAGCAGCTGGTGCGGTAGGCGGCCGCCGTCGCCCCGGTGCCGCAGCTCGCCGCCGTCAGCGCCGTGTCGCGGTCCACGCGCATCAGCCGCGTGTCATTGGTGACGGTCAGCCAGTTGCCGAAGCGGTGGGAGAAGCGGGCCGTCAGGCGGTCCACCACCGTCTCGTCGCGGTCGTTCTGGATGCCGTACCAGTTAGAGCGGTTGACCCCGTATTCCGAGGCCGGGCGGCCGATGGCGCCGAGGCCGGAATAGATGATGGGCATGCCGCCATCGATCGTGCGGCGGTCCTCGAAATGCAGGTATTCCACCGAGAAGGTGGTGGGGGTGCCGAGGCCGAAGGCGATGGAGGGGGCAACGCCCCAGCGGCGCGTGTCCTGGTCGTCGCGGTCCACCAGGCTACTGGACTGGCCCATGACGTTCAGGCGCATGGCGATGGTCTCGCTGATGCGCTGGTTGATGTCGGCGGTGAAGCGGGCGAAGGGTCCCATGCCGCCGGTGGCCGTGGCGGCGTAACGGTTCTCGAGCATGGGCAGGCGCGAGTTGACGTTGATGCCGCCGCCGATGGCGCTGGTGCCGATCGCGAAGCCGGAGGCGCCCTTCAGCACCTGCACGTCCTCATAGGTGAAGGCGTCGCGCTGGTAGGAGCCGAAGTCCCGCAGGCCGTCGACCAGCACATCGTTCTGGGCGGAGAAGCCGCGGATCCGGAACTGGTCGCCGGTGACGCCGCCATTACCCTCGCCGATGGTCGAGGTGATGCCGGGCACGTTGCGCAGCGCCTGCTCCAGCGTGGTCACGTTCTGCTCGCGCAGGACCTCCTGCGGAACCACGTTGATGGTCTGCGGGGTGTCCTGGATGGTGCTCGGCAGGCGGGGATTGCCCGTGGGCACCTGAAGCTGGTTGGCCGGGCGGGCGCCGGTCACGGAAACCTCGGGCACGGCCACCGGGGCGGGGTCGGCGGCGAGCTGGGCGAAGGCCGGCCCCCCGGCCATGGCGGCGCCGAGGCTGAGGCTGGCCACCAGGGCGGTATTGGGAGCCGAGGGGCCCCTCCTGCTTGAGCGACTCATCCGTACGGCACCCCCGAACACGTTGATATTGCGAGGCGCTCTTAACTTCGCGTGTTACGAAAGGTCAAGGTTGCGTGTGACTCTCAGTTGCGAAGATGGCGCGGCGTTGCAAGCGGGCAACTTATTGCCACCACATGCCTTTTTCCTGCCGTCTCGCCGCCTTTCCGGGCGGCAGAATGAGGGAGCCCGGGCTGACGGGCTCCAAAGGAGGTTTCGCTGATGTCTTGGATCTCGCGCTTCGCTCTGGTTGCCGGCCTCGCGGCGGGAATGGGCGGGCTTTCCACGGCGGCGCAGGCGGCGCCGGCTTCGGCCGCCCCGATGCTGGGGGCCGCGATGGTCGCGCCGCGGGAGGGGCTGATGCAGGAGGTGCGCTGGGTGAACCGCTGCCGCCCAGTGGTGGTGTATCGCCGTGACCGCTATGGCCGCCCCGTCCGTGTCCAGCGCGAGCAGTGCCGCCGCATCTGGGTGGGCCCGCCGCGTGGCCCGCGCGGTCCTTACTGAGCCCGCTGCGGTTGACAGTTCGGTGACGCCGCCGCTACCCCGCCGCGCCACGGCGGGGTAGCGGTGCCCTGCTTTGCTCAACAAGCAGGAAACGCGTCACCATGGCCCTTGCGCTCGTCTTTCCCGGCCAGGGCAGCCAGGTCGTCGGCATGGGCCGAGACCTCGCCGCCGCCTTCACCCCCGCGCGGGAGGTGTTCGAGGCGGTGGATGAGACGCTGAAGCAGAATCTCTCCCGCCTGATGTTCGAGGGGCCGGCCGAGGAGCTGACCCTCACCGCCAATGCCCAGCCGGCGCTGATGGCCGTCTCCCTCGCCGTGCTGCGGGTGCTGGAGGCCGAGGGCGGGCTGGATATCAAGAATCGCGTCGCGCTCGTGGCGGGACATTCCCTGGGCGAATACAGCGCCCTGGCCGCCGTGCGGGCCTTCGACGTGGCCCAGGCGGCGCGGCTGCTGCGGCTGCGCGGCGAGGCCATGCAGAAGGCGGTGCCGGCCGGCACGGGCGCCATGGCCGCCCTGCTCGGGGCCGAGATGGAGCAGGCCCGCGCCATCTGCGAGCGCGCCGCCGAGAACCCGGAGACGGGGCAGCGCGAGGTGGTGGAAGCCGCCAATGATAATGGCGGCGGCCAGGTCGTGATCTCCGGCCACAGGGCCGCCGTGGAGCGGGCGGTGGAGATCGCCAAGGCGGAGGGCATCCGCCGGGCCATGCTGCTGCCGGTTTCCGCGCCCTTCCACTCCTCCCTCATGGCTCCGGCCGCCGATGCGATGGGCGAGGCGCTGGAGCGCGACCCGCCTCGGGCCCCGCTGGTGCCGGTGGTGGCCAATGTCACGGCCGCCAAGGCCACCGATCCGGACACCATCCGCGACCTGCTGGTCCGCCAGGTGACGGGCACGGTGCGCTGGCGCGAATGCGTGGCCGCCATGGCCGCCATGGGCTGCGACACCTTCGTGGAGGTGGGCTCGGGCAAGGTGCTGACCGGGCTGATGAAACGCAACGCCCCGGAGGCGACGGCCATGGCTTGCGGCACGCCGGCCGAGATCGAGGCGGTGCTCAAGGCGCTCTGAGATGGCCACGACCCGCATCACCCTGGAGGATCAGGCCGTCCCGGCCACGCGGGACGCCGTGTGGGACGGGCTGCGGGCCTTCAACGAGGCGCAGTCCGGTCCCGGCTCCTTCGCCTCCACCCCGCTGAACGTCGTGCTGCGGGATGAATCCGGCGCGCCCGTTGGCGGGCTGATCGGGCGCAGCTATTCCGGCTGGCTCTATGTGGAGCTGTTCCACCTGCCCGAGGCGCATCGGCGCGCCGGGCTGGGGCGGAAGATGCTCTCCATGGCCGAGCGCGAGGCGGCTGCCCGCGGCTGCATCGGCGTGCGGCTGGAGACCTATTCCTTCCAGGCGCCCGGCTTCTATGCCCGCATGGGCTACACGGTGGTGGGCCGCCTGGATGACTGCCCGCCCGGCCATACCCGCTACTCCCTTGCCAAGCGCCTCGACGGCGCGCCCCTGGAGGCCCCCTGATGTTCGACCTGACCGGCAAGTCCGCCCTCGTCACCGGTGCCACGGGGGGGATCGGCGCCGCCATCGCCCGGGCGCTGCATGCCCAGGGCGCGAAGGTGGCCCTCACCGGCCGGCGCGAGGCCGAGCTGGCCTCCCTGGCCCAGGAGCTGGGGGAGCGGGTGCTGGTGGCGCCGGCCGACCTGTCCGACCCGGAGGCTCCCGCCGCCCTGGTGGAGAAGGTGGAAGCCGAATTCGGCGGGCTGGACATCCTGGTGAACAATGCCGGGCTGACGCGGGACGGGCTGGCGCTCCGCATGGGCGACAAGGACTGGTCCGACGTGATCGAGGTGGACCTGACCGCCCCGTTCCGCCTGGCCCGCGCCTCCCTCCGGGGAATGATGAAGCGCCGCTCCGGCCGGATCATCTCCATCGCCTCCATCGTGGGCGTGACCGGCAATCCGGGGCAGGCGAATTACGCGGCGGCCAAGGCTGGGCTGATCGGGATGAGCAAGGCCCTGGCCCAGGAGGTGGCGCCCCGCGGCGTGACCGTGAACGTGGTGGCCCCCGGCTTCATCAAGACCGCGATGACCGATGCCCTGAACGACGCCCAGAAGGCGGCCCTGATGGGGCGCATCCCCATGGGCAAGATGGGCGCTTCCGAGGACATCGCAGCGGCCGTGACCTATCTGGCCTCCAACGAGGCCGCCTGGGTGACGGGCGTGACCCTGCATGTGAATGGCGGGATGGCCATGATCTGAGGCCCCGGCTGAGGCCCCGGCTGAGGCCCCGGTTGAGGCTCGGGAACAACGGTCCTTGATCTGGGCTTCGCACGGCCCATCCTTCGGTCTAGGCCCTGGGAAAGAGCCGTGCTAAGGCCCGCGCCCTGCGCCCGGGCATTCTTGTTTACGAATGCCCGGCGGCAAACACGGGTTTCCGGCGGTCAGCCGCCATCAGGAGAGAGCAAGCGCGATGAGCGAAACCGCCGAGAAGGTGAAGAAGATCGTGGTCGAGCACCTCGGCGTCGAGGAGGCCAAGGTGACCCCGGAGGCGTCCTTCATCGACGACCTGGGCGCCGACAGCCTGGACACGGTCGAGCTGGTCATGGCCTTCGAGGAGGCCTTCGGCGTGGAGATCCCCGACGACGCCGCCGAGAAGATCACGACGGTGGGCGACGCCATCACCTATATCGACGCGCACAAGACGGCCTGATCAGGCTGCTGGGCCAGCCCCGGGGCGGAACCCGGGGCCGGTTCGCCGTCCGCCAATGACGCGCGGGGCGGGGCCGGGTTCCGGCCACGCCCAGCCCCCGAACGCCAGCGGGGGTCCAGGCGCGGGAGGGAGTAGCGAGAGTGTTCGGTCAGCTCACGGCCCCGCGCCGCGTCGTCGTCACCGGCATGGGCATCGCCAGCCCGCTGGGGCTGGGCGTGGAACATGTCTGGAAGCGGATGCTGGCCGGGGAATCCGGCATCAGCGCCATCCAGGGCTTCGACGTGTCCAACATCCCCGCCAAGATCGCGGGCGTCGTGCCGAACGGCACGAAGGCCGATGGCGGGCTGGACCTGGGTGAATGGATCCCGGTCAAGGACCAGAAGAAGATGGACCGCTTCATCCAGCTCGCGCTGGTGGCGGCCACCGAGGCGGTCGAGGATTCCGGCTGGGTGCCGGAGACGGAGGAGGACCGTTACGCCACGGGCGTGATGATCGGCTCCGGCATCGGCGGGCTCCAGACGATCTACGAGGCGTCCCAGCTGATCGCGGGCGGCAAGCACCGCCGGCTTTCGCCCTTCTTCATCCCCTCCGCGCTGATCAACCTGGCCTCGGGCCATGTCTCGATCAAATACGGCTTCAAGGGGCCGAACCACTCGGTGGTGACGGCCTGCGCCACGGGCGTGCATGCGCTGGGCGATGCCGCCCGGCTGATCGCGCTCGGCGATGCCGACGTGATGGTGGCCGGCGGTGCCGAGGCGGCGGTTTCCGAGATCGGCATGGCGGGCTTCGCGGCCTCCCGCGCCCTCTCCACCGCTTTCAACGACACGCCCGCCAAGGCGTCCCGCCCCTGGGACAAGGACCGGGACGGCTTCGTCATGGGCGAGGGCGCGGGGGTGGTGGTGCTCGAGGAATACGAGCACGCCAAGGCGCGCGGCGCGAAAATCTATGGCGAGGTGATCGGCTACGGCATGTCCGGCGACGCCTATCACATCACCGCCCCGGCCGAGGGGCATGAGGGCGCCTATCGCGCCATGAAGGCCTGCCTGCGCTCGGCCGGCATCGGCACGGAAGCGATCCAGTACATCAACGCCCATGGCACCAGCACCCCGCTGGGCGACGACCTGGAGCTGCAGGCGGTGGAGCGGCTGTTCGGGGAGGACGCCAAGGGCGTCGCCATGTCCTCGACCAAGTCGGCGATCGGGCATCTGCTCGGCGCGGCGGGGGCGGTGGAGGCGATTTTCTGCCTGCTCGCCATCCGCGACGACGTGGCGCCGCCGACGCTGAACCTGGACGAGCCCTCCCACCCCTCCGCCATCGACCGGGTGGCCAATGAGGCCCAGCCGCGGAAGATCGAGGTGGCGCTCTCTAACTCCTTCGGCTTCGGCGGGACCAACGCCTCCATCCTGTTCAAGGCGGCGGCCTGAGAAAGGCCCCGCTGGCCGCCCGGCACGCTGCTGCCGGGCGGGCCTGACCCTTCCGGACAGCCAGGGACCGCGCGCCGATGAGACGAGCGATCCGATTCCTGCTCATCCTGGTGCTCTTGCTCGGCCTGGCCGGCGGCGGCGCCTTTCTCTATGCCCGCCATGTCTATGAGCGCCCCGGCCCGCTGGCGGAGCCGGCCCAGGTCGTCGTGCCGCGCGGCGGGACGGAGACGATTGGCGCCGCGTTGGCGCAGCGGGGGATCGTGGCGGATGGCCGCGAATTCCTTGCCGCGGCCTGGGCGACGCGGACGCAGGGCGCCATCCGGGCCGGGGAATTCGCCTTCCCCGCCAGGGCTTCGCTGCGGGACGTGCTGGAGGTGCTGCGCACGGCGCGGCCGGTGCAGCGGCGGCTGACCATCCCCGAAGGGCTGATGGCCCGGCAGATCACCGGCGTGCTCGACCGCGCCGAGGGGCTGGTGGGCGACACGCCGCCCATCGACGAAGGCGACCTCCTGCCCGAGACCTATACCTACCAATGGGGCGACACCCGCGCCGCCATCGTGCGGCGCGCCACCGCCGCCATGGAAGAGGCGCTCCGCGAGGCCTGGGCGAACCGGGCGCCGGACCTGCCCATCTCCTCCCCCCGGGAGGCGCTGGTGCTGGCCAGCATCGTGGAGCGCGAGACGGCGGTGGCGGCGGAACGGCCGCGGGTGGCCTCGGTGTTCATCAACCGCCTGAGGCGCGGGATGCCGCTGCAATCGGACCCGACCGTGGCCTATGCGGCCGCCGATGGCGCGCCGCTGGAGCGGGCCCTGACCCGGGCCGATCTCGACCGGGAGCATCCCTTCAACACCTATCGCAACCGGGGGCTCACCCCGGGGCCGATCGCCTCGCCGGGCAAGGAATCCCTGCGGGCCGTGACCCGGCCCGAGGCGACCGATCTGCTCTATTTCGTGGCGGATGGCAGCGGCGGCCATGCCTTTGCCCGCACGCTGGAGGAGCACAACCGCAACGTGGCGCGCTGGCGGGAGATCGAGCGGGGCCGGGCGGCCCCTGCTTCGACGCCGCCTTCGGCCCCGGCGGCCGGCCCCGCGCCCGCGCGATGAGGCCTGGCACGGGGCAGGCGTGAGCCCCGGCGCCCCGCTGCGGGGATGGCCGCTCTGGTGGCGGCTGCTGCTGATCTCGGCGCTCTGGGCCACCGCCTTTCCGGTCGTGCGGCTGGCCGCGCGTTCCATGCCGCCCTTCGCGCTTTCGGCCGGACGGGCGGCCGTGGCGGTGACGCTGCTTCTCCTCTTCGCCCTGGCCTCCGGCGCCTTCCGGCGGCGGGAGGGGTGGAGTTGGCGGGCCGCCCTCGTGCTCGGCACGGCGAATGGCTGGCTGCCGAACTGCCTCACCGCCTTCGCGCTGCTCACCCTCACGGCAGCTTCCGTGGCGCTGATCCAATCGGCCTCGCCGCTTTTCGTGGCGCTGCTGGCTGCGGCCTTCCTGCCGGGCGAGCGTCCCGGGCCGAGGACGCTGGCGGGGCTTGGCCTCGGCTTCGTGGGAATCGCCGTGATCCTCGGGCCTGCCGCCCTGGCGGGTGGCGATGCGGGGCTGCTGGCGGGGATGGTGATGCTGGTGGTGGCGCTCTCCTACGCGACCGGCGTGGTCTTCGTGCGGCGGACCCGGCCGGGCGGGGCGTTGCAGCTGGCGGCGGGACAGCAGGGGGTGAGCGCGCTGGGGGCGCTGGCGGTGAGCCTCTCCCTGGAGCCGCTCTCGGCCTTCAATCAGCCCTGGGAGGTCTGGGCGGTGGTGGCCTGTGCCGGCGTGTTCGGCTCGGCCCTGCCGGTGACGCTGTTCCTCTTCCTCGCGCAGCGGGCGCGGGCGACGGATGCGGCCATGACAGGTTATTTGCAGCCCGGCTTCGCGGCCGTGTTCGCGGCGCTGCTGCTGGGGGAGTGGCCAGAGGCGCGGGTGCTGGTGGGCGGGGCGGTGGTGCTGGCGGGGGTCTGGCTGGCGACCGGCGGGAAGCGCCGGCCGCCTTGAGCCCGATTCAGGCCGGGGCCAGGGCCCGGATGTGCTGGCGGCAGCGCATCAGCGGCTGGATGCGCTGGCCGAAGGCCTCGATGCCCTCGAGGAAGTCGTCGAAGGTGAGGAGGACGCCGGCGAGGCCGGGCACCTCCGACATCTCGTCCAGCATGCGCGCGACGGAGGCGTGGGAGCCGACCAGCGTACCCATGTTCAGGTTGATGGCGCCTTCGGGCAGGGCATATTGCTTGGCGTTCGTGTCGGCGCCCGAGCGCGTGTCGGCCGCGGCTTGGCCGGCCATCCAGGCGATGGCCTCATGGTCCGCGCCGGCCTGGTAGTGGCGCCATTTCGCCTGGGCCGCCTCGTCCGTTTCGTCGGCGATGATCATGATCAGGGCCAGCGACCCCACCTGGCGCCCGGTTTTCGCTGCGGCGGCCTGGACCCGGGCGGTCATCGGCGCCAGTGCCTTGGGCGTGTTGATGCCCTGGCCGAGGCAGAAGTTGTAGTCCGCATGCTGGGCCATGAAGTCGAGGCCCGCCGCGCTCTGGCCGGCGCAGACGATCGGGATTCCCTGCGCCGGCATAGGCAGCAGGCGGCAGTCGTCCATCTGGAAGTAGTCGCCCTTGAAGTCCGAGCGCCCGGCGGACCACAGCTCCCGGATGACGGTCGCGTATTCCGAGAGGTGGTCGTAGCGGCGGGCGAAGTGCTCGTCCCCGGGCCAGAGGCCCATCTGGGAGTATTCCGGGCGCTGCCAGCCGGTGATGAGGTTCACGCCGAACCGGCCCGGGGCGATGGAATCGATGGTCACGGCCATCCGGGCCATGATTGCCGGGGGGAGGGTGAGGGAGGCCGCCGTCGCGAAGAGCCTGATGCGGTTCGTCACCGCCGCCAGCCCGGCCATGAGGGTGAAGGATTCCAGGTTGTAGTCCCAGAACTCCGTCGCGCCGCCGAAGCCGCGCAGCTTGATCATGGAGAGGAGGAAGTCGAGGCCGTAATGCTCGGCCCGCTGCGAGACCTGCTTGTTGAGCGCGAAGCTGGGCTTGTACTGGGGCGCGTTGGTGGAGATGAGCCACCCGTTGTTGCCGATCGGGATGAAGACGCCGACATCCATGTCCTGGTGGCCCCCTGGAGGAGAAAAGGAACCGGGACGGCTCAGCAATTCCCGTTCCATTCGGCCGGGAATGTCTTTCATGTGATGACCCGCCGGGAGGCCCCTGGCCTTTCAGAGTTCCTGCTGCCTCCCCATAGATGCCGACGCATTACAGGAAGGACATGTTCCCGCCGTGGAAGCCGAGGTTCTCATTGCGCTTGCCGCGCTGATCGGCATGGAGGTGGTCCTCGGGATCGACAACCTCGTCTTCATCGCGATCCTGACCAACCGCCTTCCGGTGGAGCGGCGGCGTTCGGCGCGGCTGATCGGGCTGGGGCTCGCGGTCGTGCTGCGCCTGGTGATGCTGGCCGGGGTGGGCTGGCTGATCTCGCTGACGCAGCCCTTGTTCAGCGTCTGGGGCATGGATTTCTCCGGCAAGGACCTGATCCTGATCGCCGGCGGCCTGTTCCTGATCGGCAAGGCGGTGATCGAGATCCACCATCGCGTGGACCCCGATGCCCAGGCCGAGGCGAAGGCGGCCAGCCAGGTGACGGCCCATTACGGGGCGACGATCTTCCAGATCATCCTGATCGACATGGTGTTCAGCGTGGACAGCATCCTGGCGGCCGTGGGGCTGACCCAGGTGATGTGGGTGATCGTGGTCGCCATCCTGGTCTCGGTTACGGTCATGCTGCTGTCGATGGATGCGCTCTCCAACTTCATGGAGAAGAACCCGACGGTGGTGATGCTGGCCCTCGCCTTCCTGGTGATGATCGGCATGGTGCTGCTGGGCGAGGGCTTCGGCTTCCATGTGCCGAAGGGCTTCGTCTACACGGCCATGGCCTTCGCGGCGGGGGTGGAGGCGCTGAATGTCTGGGCGCGGCGCTCGCAAGGCCGGCGGACGATCGGCCCGGACAGCACCACCCTGGCGGAGCCGGGCGCTACGCCGGCGGTGAATCGGTCTTCGCCGGGAGCCGGCTGAGCCAGGCGGGCGGCAGCGCGCCAGCCAGGCGCGCCGCCGCATAGACGGGCCAGGGATAGACCACCCGGGCCCTGCCGCGGGCGATGCCCGCCAGGGTGCGGCGCGCGGCCTCCTCCGGCTCCATCAGCAGGGGCATGGGGAAGGTGTTCGGCGCGGTCATCGGTGTGCGGATGAAACCGGGGCAGATGGCGTGCAGGCGGATTCCGTCCTGCCGCGCGGTGGCATCGGTGGCTTCGGTCCAGCGCTGGAGGGCGGCCTTGGAGGCGGAATAGGCCGGGGCGCCGGGCGAGGCGACGAAGGCTGCGATGGAGGCGATGGCGGCCACGCGGCCGCGGAGGCCATCCGGCCCCGGCGGCTGGGCGCGCATCATCTCCAGCGCGGGCATGATGGTGTTCAACGCCCCGGTGAGGTTCACTGCGAAGATGCGGGCGACCTGGCCCGGTGCCTCCCGCGTGCCGCCGGTGCCGGCCGAGGTGCCGGCATTGGCGATGAGGAGGTCCAGCCCGCCGGTGGCGCCGACCCAGTCCGAGGCGGCCGCCGCGTCGGTGACGTCGAAGGCGGTTTCGGAGACCTCGGCGCCGGCCGTGCGGCAGGCGGCGGCGGTGGCGGCGAGGCGGGCGGCGTCCCGGCCGGCGAGGTGGAGGACGCGGCCGGGGGCGGCGAGTTCCCGCGCCAGGGCAGCACCGAGGCCGGAGGAGGCGCCGGTGATGGCCACGCGGCGCCAGGGCCAGCCTTCGACCCGCTGTGTCTCGGCGCCTTGCATCATGCCCTCTCCCGCCGCAGAAGGCCGCGCATGGCCATCCGATCCATGACCGGCTTCGCGCGCACCACCGGCACCCTGCCGGATGGTACCCCCTTCACCTGGGAGCTCCGCAGCGTCAACGGGCGCGGGCTGGACATCCGCTTGCGCCTGCCTCCGGGGCTGGATGCGCTGGAGGGCCCGCTGAAGGAGGCGGCCGGCGGGCGCTTCGCGCGGGGGAATGTGACCGCCAATCTCACGCTGAAGCGGGAGGACCGGGCGCCCCGGCTGATGCTCGACCAGGCGGCGCTGGAGCGCGCCATGGCGCTGGTGGCCGAGCTGGCGGCGCGGATGCCAGGGGCGGCGGCGCCCCGGCCGGAGGCGGTGCTGGCCCTGCCGGGCGTGCTGCGGACCGAGGTGGAGGTGCCGGACGAGGCCTCCGAGGCGGCGCGCCGGGCGGCGGTGACGGAGGGGTTCGGGCAGGCCCTGGCCGAGCTGTTCGCGGCCCGCGCGGCGGAGGGGGCGCGGCTGGGGACGATCCTGGCGACGCTGCTGGACGAGATCGAGGCCCTGCGGGCCCAGGCGGTGCGGGAGGCCGCGCGGCAGCCGGAGGCGCATCGCGCCCGGCTTTCCGCCGTGCTGGCGGAGCTGCTGGAGGGCGAGCGCCGCGTGCCGGAGGACCGGCTGGCGGCCGAGGTGGCGCTGCTGGCCGCGCGTTCCGACGTGCGGGAGGAGCTGGACCGGCTGGGGGCCCATGTGGAGGCGGCCCGCGCCTTGCTGGGGGAGGAGGCGCCGATCGGGCGGAAGCTGGAATTCCTGACGCAGGAATTCGGGCGGGAGGCCAATACGCTCGGCGCGAAATCCGGCAGCCTGGGGCTGACCCGGCTTTCCCTGGAACTGAAGGCCGCCATCGAGCGGCTGCGCGAGCAGGCGGCGAATGTGGAATGAGTGAGATCGAGCGGCCCATGAACCGGAGGGGCCTCTGCCTGGTTCTGGTGGCGCCTTCCGGCGCGGGCAAGACGAGCGTTTCGCGCGCGCTGCTGGCGCGGGAGGGGGAGCTGTCCCTCTCCATCTCGGCCACCACCCGTGCGGCCCGGCCCGGGGAGGTGCATGGGGTCCATTACTTCTTCCACACGCCCGGGGAGTTCGAGGCGATGGAGGCGGAGGGGCACTTCATCGAGAGCGCGCATGTCTATGGCCGGCGCTACGGGACGCCGCGCGCCCCGGTGGAGGCCGCGCTGGCCGAGGGGCGTGACGTGCTCTTCGACGTGGACTGGCAGGGGCATCTGCTGCTGCAGGAGGCCATGCCGGGGGATGTGGTGGGGGTGTTCCTGATGCCGCCTTCGATCGAGGAGCTGGAGCGGCGGCTGCGGACGCGCGGGACGGATAGCGAGGAGGAGATCATCCGCCGCATGGGCAAGGCGCGGGAGGATGCCTCGCATTGGGAGGAGTTCGACCATGTGCTCATCAACACCGACTTCGCCCGGACCGTGGACACGGTTTCCGCGATCCTGCGGGCCGCGCGCACGGCGCGGGCGCGGAATCTATGGCTGAAGGATTTCGTGGCGGGGCTGGGCTAGGAGCGTGCTCGGCGTTCTCGGCCTCGTCGCGCCGGTCTTCCTGCTGATCGGGCTCGGCTATGTGGCCGGGGTCCGGCGGATGCTCTCGGACGAGGCGCTGCGGGGCATCAATGACTTCGCCTTCTGGCTCTGCGCGCCGGCGCTGCTCTTTGTCTCGGCGGCCTCCAGCGGCGGTGCGGCGCATGGCGGGCGGCTGGAGGTCATCTTCTTCGGCAGTGTGCTGCTGGTCTATGCGGCGTCGCTGCTGCTCTGCCGCTTCGTCGCGCGGCGGGGGCTCGCGGAATCGGGATTGTTCGCGCTGAACTGCAGCTTCGGCAACACGCTGATGATGGGTGTTCCGGTGACGCTGGCGACCTTCGGCACGGCGGGCATCGCGCCGGCCACGGCGATTGTCGGTCTCTATTCGCTTGTCATGCTCCCGCTCACGACGGTGGTCGCGGAAATGGGAATGAGCGCAGGCGCCTCGCCGCTTCGCGTGCTGACGGCCACGCTGCGCTCGGTGGTGCGGAACCCGATCGTGCTCGCGGTGCTGCTGGGCAATCTCTGGGCTGTGTTCCTGCCGGCGCCGCCGGATTTCATGCGGCGGTTCCTGGAGATCCTGGGTGGTGGGACGAGCCCGATGCTCCTTTTCTGCCTCGGTGCGTCGCTGCGCGACTTCCATATCCGGCGGGACTGGCTGGATGCGGTGGTGATCAACGTCCTGAAGCTGGCGGTGCTGCCGCTGGTGGTCTGGGGGTTCGGGCGGCTTGCGGGGCTGGGGCCGCTGGAGCTTGCGGTGGCGGTGACCATGGCGGCCATGCCGACGGGCGCGAATGCCTTCATGATGTCGCGCCGCTACGCCACGGGCATGGAGCGCGCCGGGGCGGCGGTCCTGCTGGGGACCATGCTGTCGGTGGTCTCCCTGACATTCGTTCTTGGTTTATTTGCACGCTGAGGGCGTGCCATGATGCGGATCAACGCCTTGTTCATGCGCCCGTGGTTCTGAGGGGGGCGCTTCTGCGAAGGGGGCGCCGGAGTCTGGCCTGACGACCAGACCACCACCTGTTGGAGGCCGGGATGATCCTGATGTCTCCGGGCGAGCCCACCTCGAACCGCAAACTCGCCTGGTTCCTCGTTGCGCTTCTTGTCTATGGAGCGGTGCTGCTGCTGCCGACGCCGGCGGGGCTGACGGCCTCCGGGCAGGTGGCGCTGGGGCTGCTGGCCCTGGTGATCATCCTCTGGATCAGCGAATGCGTTTCCCCGGCCGCGAGCGCCATCGTGCTCACGGGCGCCGCGGTGCTGGGCCTCATGGGCAAGCCGCTGACGGCGGGGGCGAAGCCGATGGCGTCCACCGACGCGCTGACGGTGATGCTGAACGGCTTCTCCTCCTCGGCCGTGCTGCTGGTGGCGGGGGCGTTGTTCCTCGCGGTGGCGCTGAAGCTGACCGGGCTGGACCGGCGCGTGGCGCTGATGGTGATGAGCCGGGTCGGCATCTCGCCCGCGCGGCTGACGATCGGGGCCATGATCGTGGGCTTCGTGCTGGCGCTGTTCATTCCGTCCGCCACGGCGCGGGTGGGTGCGGTGATCCCGATCATGGTGGGCGTGGTGACGGCGCTGGGCCTGCCGGTGACGAGCAGCCTGGGCGCCACGCTGATGATCGTGACGGCGCAGGTCTGCTCGATCTTCAACATGTCGATCAAGACCGCCGCGGCGCAGAACCTGATCAGCCTGAACTTCATGCAGGCGAGCTTCGGCCGCACCCTGACCTGGGGCGAGTGGTTCATCACCGCGCTGCCCTTCACCCTTTCGATGTGCGTGGTTCTCTTCGTCGTCTCGCTCGTCCTGCTGCGGCCGCATGTGCCGCCGGTGGAGGAGGCGAAGCGGCGGCTGGCGGAGGAGGTGGCCAGTCTCGGCCCGGTGACGCCGGCCGAGTGGCGGCTGATGCTGGTGGCCCTGCTGCTGCTGGTGCTGTGGTCCACTGAGGGCTGGCTGCACCCGCTGGACACCACGACGACGACCCAGCTGGGCATCGCCCTGCTGCTGATGCCGCGGATCGGGGTGATGACCTGGGCGCAGGCGGAGAAGCAGGTTCCCTGGGGCACGGTGGTGCTGTTCGCCGCCGGCATCTCGCTCGGCGTTCTGCTCTCCCGCACCGGTGCGGCGGGCTGGCTGGCGAGCGCGACGCTGGGGCAGCTGGGGCTGGGCGCGATGCCCGTGTTCCTGGTGGTGGGCGCGCTGTCGCTGTTCAGCATCGTGCTGCATCTCGGCTTCGCCTCGGCCACCGGGCTGGCGAGCACGCTGATCCCGATCATGATCGCCTTCGCCGAGACGCTGCCCTATGGGCGTGAAACCGCCTTCGGGATCGTGATGATCCAGAGCATGGTGGTGTCCTTCGGCTTCATCCTGCCGACCAACGCGCCGCAGAACATGCTCTGCTACGCGACCGGTGCCTTCTCCACGATGCAGTTCGCGAAGGTGGGCATCGTGCTGACCCTGGCCGGGCTGGGGCTGCTGGTGCTGTTCTCCGCCACGATCTGGCCGATGATGGGGGTGCTGTGATGCGCGGCAAGGTCGGGATTATCGGCTCCGGGCAGGTCGGCGCCGCGGCCGGCTTCCTGCTGGCCAATGTGCCGGGGATCAGCGAGGTCGTGCTGGTCGATATGGATGCCGCCCGCGCGCGGTCGGAGGCGGCGGACATCGCCCATGCGGCGGCCTTCGGCAGCCCGGCCCTGGTGCGGGCCGGGGATTATGCCGAGCTGGCCGGGGCCGGGGTGGTGGTGGTGACGGCCGGCACCAGCCTCAAGCCGGGCCAGACGCGGCTGGACCTGCTGGCGGCGAATGTCGGCGTGGTGTCGTCCGTGCTGGAGCGGGTGCTGGCGGTGGCGCCGGAGACGGTCCTGCTCTTCGCCTCCAACCCGGTGGATGTGATGCCGGCGGTGGCGGTGCGGCGCTTCGGCGTGCCGCCCGGCCGGGCGATCGGGACGGGATGCGCGCTGGATTCCGCCCGCTTCCGGGACCGGCTGGCGCGGCATCTCGGCCTTTCGCCCGGTTCGGTGCATGCGAATGTGCTGGGCGAGCATGGCGATTCGGAGGTGCTGCACTGGAGCGCCGCCCAGGTCGCGGGCATGCCGATCGGCGACTTCGCGGACAGGATGGGGATGCCGCTGACCGCTGAGGCGCGGGAGGTCATCACCCAGGAGGTGCGGACCTCCGCCTACCGCATCAAGGAGGGCAAGGGCGTCTCGAACTTCGGCATCGGGGGCTGCATCGCGCGGCTGACCCGGGCGATCGTGAATGACGAGCATGTGGTGTTCAGCACCTCCACCTTCATGGAAGAGCTGCTGGGGGTGGGGGAGACCTGCGTCTCGCTGCCCCATGTGCTCTCCGCCCAGGGGGCTTCGGCACCCTTCCTGCCGCCGCTGGATGCCGCCGAGGAGGCGGCGCTGCGACGGAGCGCCGAGGTGCTGAGCGAGGCGATCCGGGCCGGGTTGGATTCGCTGAGAGGCGGGGACTGACATGGCGGCGCCGAGCCTCAAGCTGGACTCGCTGTTCCAGGAGATGGAGGCCGAGGAGCGGCGCGAGCGGGACGAAGCCCGCCGCGCCGCGGCCAAGGCGGCCGCCCGGCAGGAAGCGGAGCGCCGCCATTTCGAGGAGCGCCCGCTGACGGAAGCGGATCGGGCGCTGTTCCTCCACCGCATCCGTGCCGCCTTCGCGGACCATGAGCGGGAGGTGATGCTGGTTTCCTTCCCCAGCGCCTTCTGCCGGGATGACGGGCGCAGCATCAACCACCAGCTCGACGGGTGGGAGGAGCAGCTGCCGGGCTATGCGCGGCGGATCTTTGAGTTCTGGCGCGACGACCTGCGGCTGGGGGGCTTCGGCCTGCAGGGGCGGATCGTGAGTTTCGAGAACGGCATGCCGGGCGATGTCGGGCTCTTCGTGACCTGGCCGGAGATTCGGCCCGGAGGCTGATCGCGGGGTGGCTGGGCCGGGGGGATGGCCCCCGGCGCGCCCGGTTCAGTGCAGGCGCAGCACGCCCTCGGCATAGGTGAATTCGGCGGGGCGCCAGAGGGCGGCCGAGGCCACGCGGACCGAGTGGAGCTGGCCCTCGATGTCCTTGCGCCAGAATTCGAGGAAGCCGTGCAGCTCCGGGAAGGCCGGCGCGCGGTCCAGCTTCTGCCAGATGAAGGATTGCAGCACCGCTGGGTGGTCGGGCAGCCGGTACAGGATTTCGGCGGTGGTCAGGTGCCATTCGGGGATGCGGACGACGTGCTCGATGCCCCGCAGATGCATGTCCTTTCCTCCTCAACACGGGCGGCAGGGGTGCCGGCCCGGTGAAATGGTGCCACGCAGCAGGGCGCTTGGAACACAAGAAATGTTTCATTTCAATGCTTTGGCACTCTCTGCCTGAGAGTGCTGCCGGGCTTGACGCTGCGGGGGGTGATCCCCTAGATCGTTGGCACTCACCGGCGGTCAGTGCTAACGGCAACCCGGAAGGGGCGCTGCAGGGCACCGGGCCACCGGCCGGGTTCATCCCATGACAAAGGCTCAGGAGAGGACCGCATGACGAAGTTCCGTCCCCTGCACGACCGCGTTCTCGTCCGTCGCGTGACGGCCGAGGAGAAGAGCGCTGGCGGCATCATCATCCCCGACACCGCCAAGGAGAAGCCCCAGGAGGGTGAGGTCGTGTCCGTTGGCGCCGGCGCGCGCAACGAGCAGGGCCAGATCGTCGCGCTCGACGTGAAGGCCGGCGACCGCATCCTGTTCGGCAAGTGGTCGGGCACCGAGGTGAAGCTCGATGGCGAGGAGCTCCTGATCATGAAGGAGTCCGACATCATGGGCATCGTGGAGAAGGCCGCCTGATCTCCCGCTAGGGACTGATCGGCGCTTTCCAACACAAGAAAGGACATTCAGATGGCTGCGAAGGACGTCAAGTTCGGCGCCAATGCCCGCGAGCGCATGCTGCGCGGCGTGGACATCCTGGCCGATGCCGTGAAGGTGACGCTGGGCCCGAAGGGCCGCAACGTCGTGCTCGACAAGAGCTTCGGCGCGCCGCGGATCACCAAGGACGGCGTGACCGTCGCCAAGGAGATCGAGCTGGCCGACAAGTTCGAGAACATGGGCGCGCAGATGGTGCGCGAAGTGGCCTCGAAGCAGAACGACCTGGCCGGCGACGGCACCACTACCGCGACCGTGCTGGCCCAGGCCATCATCCGCGAGGGTGCGAAGGCGGTTGCCGCCGGCCTGAACCCGATGGATCTGAAGCGCGGCGTCGACAAGGCCGTGGCCGTGATCGTCGCTGACCTGCAGGCCAAGACGAAGAAGATCACGACCTCCGCCGAGGTTGCCCAGGTCGGTTCGCTCTCCGCCAATGGCGAGACCGAGATCGGCGAGATGATCGCGCAGGCGATGGAGAAGGTCGGCAACGAGGGTGTCATCACCGTCGAGGAAGCCAAGTCCATCCAGACCGAGCTCGACGTCGTCGAGGGCATGCAGTTCGACCGCGGCTATGTCTCCCCGTATTTCATCACGAATGCGGAGAAGATGATCGCCGAGCTCGAGAACCCGTACATCCTGATCCACGAGAAGAAGCTCTCCCAGCTGCAGCCGATGCTGCCGCTGCTGGAAGCCGTCGTGCAGTCCGGGCGTCCGCTGGTGATCGTGGCCGAGGACATCGAGGGCGAGGCGCTGGCCACGCTCGTGGTGAACAAGCTGCGTGGCGGCCTGAAGATCGCGGCCGTGAAGGCCCCGGGCTTCGGCGACCGTCGCAAGGCGATGCTCGAGGACATCGCCATCCTGACGGGTGGTGAGGTGATCTCCGAGGATCTGGGCATCAAGCTGGAGAGCGTCACGCTCAACCAGCTCGGCAAGGCCAAGATGATCCGGATCGAGAAGGAGAACACCACGATCGTCGACGGCGCGGGCGAGAAGTCCGCGATCGAGGGCCGCGTGGAGCAGATCAAGGCGCAGATCGAGGAGACCACCTCGGACTACGACCGCGAGAAGCTGCAGGAGCGCCTGGCGAAGCTGGCTGGCGGCGTGGCCGTCATCCGCGTCGGCGGTTCCTCCGAGGTCGAGGTGAAGGAGCGCAAGGACCGCGTCGACGACGCGCTGCATGCGACCCGCGCCGCGGTCGAGGAAGGCATCGTTCCGGGTGGTGGCGTGGCCCTGCTGCGCGCCAGCCTGAAGCTGGCCGACCTCAAGGGCCTGAACAACGACGAGCAGGTCGGCATCGAGATCGTTCGCCGCGCCATCCAGGCGCCGCTGAAGCAGATCGCCGAGAATGCCGGCAAGGACGGCGCCGTGATCGCCGGTGAGGTGCTCCGCACCGACACCTACGAGCATGGCTATGACGCCCAGACCGACGAGTACAAGAACCTCGTCGAGGCCGGCATCATCGACCCGACCAAGGTCGTTCGCACCGCCCTGCAGGACGCCGCTTCCGTGGCCTCCCTGCTGATCACCACCGAGGCGATGGTCGCCGAGCGTCCGGCCAAGGCCGCCGCTCCGGCCGGCGGCCCCGGCGGCGGCATGGGCGGCATGGGCGACATGGACTTCTGATCTCCTGGGGATCGGCGACGATCCCCATCGGAAGTCCGGTCTTCGTGACGAAGAGGGGCGGCCCGGCAACGGGCCGCCCTTTTCCGTTATAGGATGGGTTGTTCAGCGCGGAGGTGGCGCGATGCCGACGGGAACCGTGGTCTGGTACCAGGCCCATAAGGGATACGGCTTCATCCGGCCCGATGATGGCGGGCCGGATGTGATGGTGCATGCCAGCGTGGTGGAGGCGGCGGGGCGGCGTGAGCTGAAGAAGGGTGAGGAGATCACCTATGAGGCGACGCAGCTGCCGAAGAAGCCGGCGCCGATCGTGACGCGGATTGCGCCGGGGTAGCGGCACGCGGCGGATCCGGGCGGCGGAAGGGGATCGTCTTTCCCCGCCGCCCCCCGGTGGATGCGGCTACTCCTCCCAGACGCGGAGGGCGGAGGTGTTGCGGAGCACGCCCTTGGCGCGCTCGGCCTGATCGACATTGGCGGCGGCCACGACCAGCACGGCGACCGCCTTCTCCTCATCCGGCACGACATCCGGGCTCGCCGCGGCGGCGACCCCTTCGCTCGCGGCACCGGCGCCGAGGCCGGCCAGGGCGGCGGCGGCGATGGCCGGAAGGGCCGCGCCGCCGGTCGCGATCACCGCGCCCGCCGCCGCCATGCCCGCGCCCGAGGCGGCCAGGCCGGTGCCCATGGTGCGGAGGTTGCGGTGCTCGTCCTCCTGCAGCTTGCCATCGGTCTCATGCGGCGCCTGCGGCGGCTGCTGGGAAACCTCGGCGGTGCGGATCGTGATCCGGTCGCGCGGGATCGCGTCGGCGTTCAGGTATTGCAGGGCGGAATCCGCCGCCTCATGGGTGGCGAAGGTCGCCACGACATGGGTGTGAACGTTCTGGTTCTGCGTCTCGGGCATGTGCATGCTCCCTCCGGATGTCATGCCCTGCAACGCGGCTGAGACGGGGATGTTGCCGTGGGCACCCGCCGGGCGCCGTTCAGGGGCGGTGGCGGGCACCCGGATGGGCGGTCGATTGTTCCGATAACGGAGCTGAAACGGTACTTCGGGATGGTGCGTGGCGGCCGCGCCCGTAAACTCCACGGGAGGATCGGGCGACTCCATTCGCCATCCGGGAGAAACCGATGCTGTCCTCTTTCCGGCCTCTGCTGGCCGTCCTTTGTCTCCTGGGCTTCGCGCTGACGCCGGCTGCGGGCCGTGCCCAGGGTGGCCCTGTCCAGGTGACCTCCGGCCTTCAGTATGAGCTGTTGCAGCGCTGGGACGTGGACAAGCTGAACCACATTCTGCAGGTGGACACCCCGGCCTTTGCGGGCATTCCGGTCACCTATACGGCCGCCCGTTCTGCGGTGAAGCTGTACCGCGTCACCTATTCCTCGGTGATTCCGGAGCAGAACAACCGGCCGATCGTCGCGACCGGGCTCGTCGCGGTGCCGGAGACGCAGGGGACGGCCTTTCCGGTCGTCTCCTACCAGCATGGCACGGTCTATGGCCGCCAGGAGGTTCCCTCCTTCCCGGACCAGTCGCCCGAGACCGCGCTGATGATCGCGCAGTTCGCGGGCCAGGGTTACGTGGTGATCGGGGCCGACTACTTCGGCATGGGCACCTCGCAGGAGCCCGAGGGCTACATGGTCAAGGGTAGCCACCAGCAGGCGACCGCTGACATGATCGCGGCCAGCCGCGCGGTTCTCGCGCATCTCGGGCTGACGGGCACGAAGCTGTTCCTGGCCGGCTGGTCGCAGGGCGGCTTCGTCACCATGGCATTGTTGGAGAGGCTGGAGGGTGCCGGCGTTCCTGTCGCGGCGGCTGCGACGGCGAGCGCGCCGCTGGATGTCTTCGCCGCGCTGAACGGCTTCCTGAACTTCCCGCGGCCGAACGATGCGTCCTGGGTGTCGACGTTGTTTATCCTCTCCTCGTTCTCCTTCGAGAACTACTACCAGGTGCCCGGCCTCGCCCGGTCGCTTCTGAACGACGAGTATTACGACCTGGCCCGCCGGGCCTATGAGCGGCAGCCCATCAACCCGCAGGACGTGCCGACCGATCTGCGCAAGCTGATCCGCGCGCCCTATTTCGACGCGCAGTTCTTCGCCGCCTCGGCCTATGGCCGGCTGGTCGCGTCCGCCCAGGCCTATCGCTGGATCATCCGCAGCCCCGTCCGCAACTATTATGGCGAGAGCGACGAGGCGATCACCACGGGCATCGGCCGGTTGGGGATGACCTATCAGCAGGCGATCGGGAGCGGGAACACGGCTGTCGAGGCCGTCTCCACGGGGCCGACCAGCCATCGCGGCACCTTCGCCCGGGCTGTGCCGTCCTGGAAGGAGTGGTTCGACGGGCTTTCACGCCCCTGAGGGTCATTCCCCGTGAGGGCGGATGCCGGAGCAAGGCGACCGCGTGAAGGCCCGCGGGTCTCAGCTCTGAGGTCGCGGTAGCAGGGTTTTATGGGCTGTTCCGAGGGCCGGGATGAGAAAGGACTGCGGCTCCTTCCTCATCCCGGGCCGGAGAGAGCCGCTCAGATGATCTGGAAGCGCGCCTTGGCCGCCCGCTCGATGGCGCCGGCGACGAGGCGGTCGATGTCCAGGGTGATGCGGAAGTCCTGGAGGAAGCGGAGTTCCTCCTGGCTGGCATCGCCATCGGCGGCGGCGATTTCGCAGGCGAGGAGATAGGCCGTCTCGCGCAGGCGCGGGGGCAGGGCGTCGCGGATCATCTCGGCGGCGCGGTCCAGCCCGTCGGCCTCGTCGAGCAGGGCGAGGACGATCTCGGTGACGGTGTCGATCTCGCTGGCGTGGAAGTCGCCGAAGACCGGAAGGTCCCCGACGAGGCGGGACATCGCGGCCAGTTCGGCGTCGGTCATGCCGCGGTCGCTCACCCCCATCAGCACCATGGCGCAAACCAGGGCTTCCTGCGCGGTGAAGCGCGTGGGGAGGGGGGTGGGGGCGGCGTCCATGATGTTCGTGTCCATCTTGGGGTGAAGGGTTCGCGCGGCGAGGGGCGCGCGTCAATCGGTGAGACGATCACCATTCGGGAACTGTTCGCCCAGGAAGGCCTGGGTGGCGCGGACCGCATCGGCCAGGCCCATGCGGCGGGGGACGACGCCATCCGGCAGGCCGGCGAGGAGGCGGGTGGGGGCGCGGGCATCCAGCAGGACGAAGACGCCGCGGTCGTCGGCGCGGCGGATCAGCCGGCCGAAGGCCTGGCGCAGCCGGTGGCGGGCGATGGCGTCGTCATAGGCCTTGGGGCGGGCGCCGGAGAGATGGGTGCGGCGCTCCCGGTGCAGGATGGTGGGGCGGGGCCAGGGGGTGCGGTCGAAGACGAGGAGGCGGAGCGAGCGGCCGGGCACGTCCACGCCGTCCCGCAGGGCGTCGGTGCCGAGAAGGCAGGAATCCTCCTCAGCGCGGAAGACGTCCACCAGGGTGGCGTTGTCCATCGCGTCCACATGCTGGGCGTAGAGGGGGATGCCGGCGGCTTCCAGCCCGGGGGCCATGCGGGCATGGGCGTCGCGCAGGCGGCGGATGGCGGTGAAGAGGCCGAGGGCGCCGCCGCCGGAGGCGCGGAAGAGCTGCTCCATGGCCATGGCGGCCTGCGGGCCCTCGCGGGACACATCCGTCACCACGATGGCGAGGGTTTGCTCGGGGTAGTTGAAGGGCGAGGGCACCGCCGCGCGGATGGCGGGGGTGGGAAGATGGATGGCGCCGGTGCGCGATTCGGCTTCCTCCCAGGCGTGCTCGGCATCGCCCTCGCCGCTGTCGCGCAGGGTGGCGGAGGTGATGAGGAGGCCGTGGGCGGGGGCGGCGACGGTGGCGGCGAAGGGTTCGGTGGGGTCGAGGAAGTGGCGGTGCAGGGCGGCGTCGATCACCCGGCCTTCGCGGCGGGTGATGGCGAGCCAGTCCACATGGGCGGGGCGGGTGCCGGGTTCGGGTGGGCGCGAGGCGAGGGCCTGGAGCATGGCGCGCCAGGCGCCGAGCGGGCGCAGGCCGCGGCGGTCCACGGTGCGGCGGGCGGTGTCCAGGCGGATGCGGTCGCCGGTTTCCAGCTCGGCGTCCGGGTCCTCCAGCAGGCCGGAGATGCGGGCGTGGAGGGCGCGGAGCGGGGTTTCGATGAGGGTGAGGGCTTCCTCCAGCGCCGCCCCGGCCTCGGCCACCCCGGGATTGAGGGGGTGGAGGTCGCATTCGGCGTCGTAGCCCGTGTCGGCCTCCGGGCTGCGGGCGAAAACCTGGAGGATGACCGTGCGGAGCAGGGCTTCGCCGGGATTCGTATGGGCCGGGTGGCCGGGCAGCCCGTCCTCGCCCTCATAGCTGTCGCGGTCGTCGGATTCGCCGAGGCGGGAGGACCAGCCGGGGCCCGGCAGGCTGCCGGCATGGCGCAGCGCCTCCTCGACCAGGGGTAGGAGGGCGGGGTGGTCGGTGGTGATCTCCTCCAGCCGTCGGCGCAGGCCGCGGGCGCGGCCGCGCGCGCCCTCGGCGCCGAGGAGCCAGCGGCGGAGCTCGGCCATCTCGCCGCCGCTGATCTCGGCGGAGAAGGCGCTGTCGGCCGCGTCGAAGAGGTGGTGGCCCTCGTCGAAGACGTAGCGGACGGGGGGGCGGTCCTCGCCGCCGCCCAGCGCGGCCTGGATCATCACCAGGGCGTGGTTGGCGATGACGAGGCGGGCGGTGCGGGCGCGGCGGATGGAGTGTTCCACGAAGCAGCGGCGCCAATGCGGGCAGGCGGAGTGGATGCACTCGCCGCGGCGGTCCGTGAGGCCGGCGACATGGCCCCAGGGGAAGAGCTCCGCGATCCAGCCGGGGAAGTCGCCGCCCTGCATGTCGCCGTCCCGCGTCGCGGCGGCCCAGCGGGAGACGAGGGAGAGGGCGAGGAGGCGGGAGGGCATGGCGCCGTTCACCGCTTCCTCGTGGTTCAGGAGGCAGAGGTAGTTCTCACGGCCCTTGCGGATGACGACGTGGCGCCGTCGCTCCTCCGGGTCGGGGTAGAGGCGGAAGAGCTCCTGGTCGATCTGGCGCTGGAGGTTGCGGGTGTAGGTGCTGATCCAGACGGGGGCGCCGTTGCGCTCGGCCCAGAGCGAGGCAGGGGCGATGTAGCCGAGGGTCTTTCCCGTGCCCGTGCCGGCTTCCGCGAGGACGAGCTGGGGCTGGCCTTCGGCCTCGCGCGGGGCGAAGGCGAGGCTGGCGGCGGAGGCGTAGTCGGCCTGGGCGGGGCGGGTTTCGGAATCCGCGCCCAGGATGTCGGCCAGCCGCTTGCGGGCTTCCAGCGGTGCGACGGGGATGGAGGCGGGCGGGGTGGGAGGGGCGGTTTCCTCCCATTCCGGGAGGCGGCGCCAGACCTTCAGCCCATCGGTGGCGGCGCGGGCCTCGGGCTGGCCGAGGGCCGCGAGGATGCTGGGCGCCCAGACCCAGTCCGAGGCGTCGCGCAGGCGGGCGGCGAGCGGGGCGGCGTCGCGGTTCAGCAGGTGGTGGCGGTTGGTGGCGAGGTGGCGGAGGAGGGTTGTCGCGATCTCCGGCAGGAGGATGGCGGCGGCCTCGTCATCCTTCGGCGGCTCCAGATCCAGCGCCAGGGCGAGGCCGCGCGGCGTGGGGGCGGCGAGCTGGGCCGGGAGGATGAAGGCGAAGAGTTCCAGCAGGTCATAGGCGACCGGGAAGGGCGCGAGGTTCAGCCGGCGCGCGGTGGCGGGGGCATGGACCAGCAGCGGGGGCGGGAGGTCGGCCAGGCGGCGGGCCAGCGCGCCCGTGGCGAGGGTCTCGATCTCGCCATCCGGGCTGAGGAGGGTGGCGCGGCCGATCCCGGCGACGAGGGCGGGCGCTTCGGGCAGCAGCAGGCGGGGTGTGGCCGAAGCGGAGGGCATCGGCGGCTCTATACCCGCTTTGTTCGCGGGGGGGAGTCCGGAGCCTTATTTCCATTATATTTCGGTGCAAGGCTTCGGGAGACGGTAAGGCCCGTCTATGTAAGGGGCCATCTCCCTTCCGGGCCAACCAGAACAGGAAGCCAAGAGTGAACCATATCTCGCCGGCGGGTGCCGCCACGAAGCTGAAGCCGGGCGTCGTCACCGGCGCCGACTACCTGACCCTGCTGGAGGCGTGCCGCGCGGGCGGCTACGCCCTGCCGGCGGTGAACGTGGTGGGCACGAACAGCATCAACGCGGTGCTGGAGGCGGCGGCGAAGAACAAGTCCGACGTGATCATCCAGCTCTCCAACGGCGGTGCGCGTTTCTTCGGCGGCGAGGGCTGCCCGGATGCCAATGCCGCCCGGGTGCTGGGCGCGGTGTCCGCCGCGCAGCATGTGCACACGCTGGCCAAGGCCTATGGCGTCTGCGTCGTGCTCCACACCGACCATGCCGACCGTTCGCTGCTGCCCTGGATCGATGCGCTGATCGACCATGGCGAGGAGCACATGAAGCGGACGGGGCAGCCGCTCTTCTCCTCCCACATGATCGATCTTTCGGCCGAGCCGCTGGACGTGAACATCGAGGAATGCGCCCGCTTCCTGCGCCGCATGGCCCCGCTGGGCATGAGCCTCGAGATCGAGCTGGGCGTGACGGGCGGCGAGGAGGATGGCGTCGGCCATGACCTCGAGGAGAGCGCCGACAACGCGCATCTCTACACCCAGCCGGAGGACGTGCTGAAGGCCTGGGAGGTGCTCTCCCCCATCGGCCATGTCACCATGGCGGCCTCCTTCGGCAACGTGCATGGCGTCTATGCCCCGGGCAATGTGAAGCTGCGCCCGGAGATCCTGAAGGCTTCGCAGGAGGCGGTGGCCGCCAAGTTTGGCGGCGGCGAGAAGCCGATGAGCCTCGTCTTCCATGGCGGATCGGGTTCGGAGAAGGACAAGATCACCGAGGCCGTGTCCTATGGCGTGTTCAAGATGAACATCGACACGGACACGCAGTTCGCCTTCTCGGAGCCGGTGGGCGCCTATGTCGATGCCAACCCGGTGGCCTTCAAGCACCAGATCGACCCGGCCACGGGCAAGCCGCAGAAGAAGTTCTACGACCCGCGCAAGTGGCTCCGGGCCGGCGAGAAGGGCGTGGTGAAGCGGCTGGACGAGGCCTTCGCCGATCTGGGTTCCGCCGGGCGCAGCCTGGCTGGCTGAGGACGGGGCGGGGACGTTCCCCGCCCGGCTCTCTGGGGTAGCGAAGCCTGTCGCCCTGCCGGCGAACGCACATAAGAAAGGGGGGAGAGCCGGTGGCTCTCCCCCCTTTTCGTTTCCGGCGCGGCGGAGGGGTCAGGCCGCCAGCGTGACCGGCAGGGCCTCGGCGATCTGGACCGCGTTCAGGGCGGCGCCCTTCAGCAGCTGGTCGCCGCAGACGAAGAAGTCGAGGCCGCGATCGCCGAAGACGGGGTTGGACCGGATGCGGCCGGCCTCCACGTCGTAGCGGCCGCTGGCGGTCAGCGGCATGGGGTAGATGGCGTTCTCGATATCGTCGGTCAGCTTCACGCCGGGCGCGGTGGAGAGGACGCGGCGCGCGGCCTCGGGGGTGATGGGGCGCTCGGTCTCGATCGTCACGGCCTCGGCATGGGCGCGCAGCGTGGGCACGCGGACGGCGGTGCAGGAGATCAGGAGGTCGGGGAGATCCATGATCTTCCGGGTCTCCCAGGTCACCTTCATCTCCTCCCGCGTGTAGCCATTGGGCTGGAAGCTATCAATATGCGGGATGAGGTTCATGGGAAGGGGGTGGCGGAAGACCGAGTTCCTGGCCTGGCCGCCATGGACCAGCATCTCGCGCAGCCCGTCCTCCAGCTCCTGCATGCCTTCGGCGCCGGCGCCGGAGGAGGCCTGGTAGGTGGAGACGATCACGCGGCGCAGCCCGAACTCGGCATGGAGCGGGGCGAGGGCCACGGCGAGGATGGCGGTGGTGCAGTTCGGGTTGGCGATGAGGCGCGCGCCCTCGGCGGCCGCGGCGTTCACCTCGGGCACCACCAGCGGCACGTCCTTCTCCAGCCGGAAGGCGGAGGAGTTGTCCACCACCACGGCGCCGGCCGCGACCAGCTCCTTCGCATGGGCCTTGGACCAGTCGCCGGAGACGGCGAGCAGGGCCAGATCCAGCTTCGGCGGGTTGGCGGGGTCGTAGACCTCGATGGTTTTCTCCCCGAAGGGGGTGGGAATTCGGGTGCCGGCGCTGCGGGTCGAGGCGAAGAGGCGCAGCTCGGTCACCGGGTAGCCACGGTCCCCCAGGACCTGCACCAGTTCCTTACCGACCGCGCCCGTCGCACCGAAAACCCCAACGCGCATGACCTGCCATCCTCTCGAGGCGTTGTTGGGGGGTGGGGCGCCCGGAAGCCTGGACGAAGGCCCACCCCTGCCAATTTGGCATCGGGGCTTATACAGGGGGTGGTGGCGGATGCGAGGCGCGCGTTTCGGGGGGCAGGGATGCCCGGTTGACGAGCGCGCAACGTTGTTTGAGCGGCCGCGCGTTGACCCGGCGGGGGCGCGGGGGCATGTGGGCCCGGCCATGGAACGTCTCCCCGCCGATCCCTCCCTGCGTGACATCCGCGCCTGGCCCTTCGAGGAGGCCGCGAAGGTGGCCGACCGCGCCTCGGTGAAAGCCAAGAGGACGGCGCTGTTCGAGACGGGGTATGGGCCTTCGGGCCTGCCGCATATCGGGACCTTCGGCGAGGTGGCGCGGACCACCTGGGTGCGCCGGGCCTTCGAGCGGCTGACGGGTATGCCGTCTCGGCTGCTGGCCTTCTCGGACGACATGGACGCGCTGCGGAAGGTGCCGGACAACGTGCCGAACCCGGAGCTGCTGCGCGCCCATCTGGGCCAGCCGGTTTCGCGGATCCCGGACCCTTTCGGGACGCATGAGAGCTATGGCGCGCATAACAATGCCCGCCTCCGGGCCTTCCTCGAGGCCTTCGGCTTCGAGTTCGAGTTCGCCTCCTCCACCGACTATTACTCCTCCGGCCGGTTCGACCAGGCGCTGCTGCGGATGCTGGCGGTGCATGAGGAGGTGCGGCAGGTGATCCTGCCGACGCTCGGGCCGGACCGGCGGGCGACCTATTCGCCCTTCCTGCCCATCCATCCCAGGACCGGCATCGTCATGCAGGTGCCGATGGAGGAGGTGCGGCCGGAGGCGGGGACGGTGGTGTGGCGGGACCCGGAGACGGGGGAGCGCTTCGAGACGCCGGTGACGGGCGGCCATGTGAAGGCGCAGTGGAAGGCCGACTGGGCGCTGCGCTGGTACGCGCTGGGCGTGGATTACGAGATGTCCGGCAAGGACCTGATCGACAGCGTGAAGCTGTCCTCGGCCATTTGCCGGGTGCTGGGCGGGGAGCCGCCGGTGGGCTTCACCTACGAGCTGTTCCTCGATGCCCAGGGGCAGAAGATCAGCAAGAGCAAGGGCAACGGGCTGACCATCGAGGAGTGGCTGCGCTATGCGCCGCCCGAGAGCCTCTCCCTTTTCATGTACCAGCAGCCCGGCCGGGCGAAGCGGCTGCATTTCGACGTCATCCCCCGGGCGACGGACGAGTACCTGGCGCATGTGGAGAAGCTGCGGACGGCGAACGACCCGGCGAATCCGGCCTGGCACATCCATGGCGGGGCGCTGCCGAATGGCGCGGGCAGCCCGATCACCTTCACCCTGCTGCTGAACCTGGCCGTGGCGGCGAATGCCGAGACGCCGGAGATGCTGTGGGGCTATCTGCGGCGGCATGCGCCGGAGGCGACGCCCGAGGTCTCTCCGATGCTGGCGGTGCTGGTGGAGCGGGCCTCGGCCTATTACCGGGACATGGTGAAGCCGACGAAGCGTTTCCGGCCGGCGAGCGAGCCGGAGCGGGAGGCGCTGCTGCACCTGGCCGCGCTGCTGCGGGAGAACCAGGCGCGGATCGAGGCCCTGCCCGCGGCGGAGCGGCCGGCGGCGATCCAGGACCTCGTCTATGATGCGGGGCGGCGGGAGCCCTTCCTGCAGCCGGGCAAGGATCCGTCCCGCCCCGGCGTGTCCAGGGCCTGGTTCGCGGCCATCTACCAGGTGCTGCTGGGGCAGGAGGAGGGGCCGCGCTTCGGCGGCTTCGTCGCGCTTTATGGCATTCCGGAAACCATCGCCCTGATCGAGGGCACGCTGAACCGGAGCGCGGACGCCGCATGAACTGGGCGCTGATCCGCAAGCACGGACCGACCGTCTTCGGGCTGATCCTGCTGGTGGGCGCGCTCTATGTCGTGCAGCGGGAGTTCCGCAACCTGTCCGTGGCCGATGTGGGCGTGGCGCTGGAGACGACTCCGGTGCGGCAGCTCTGGATCGCGGGGGGGTGGACGCTCATCGCCTATGCGGTGCTGACCATCTACGACCGGCTGGGCTCGGTCTATGCTGGCAAGCCCATTTCCTATCTGCGGACTTCGCTGGCTTCCTTCTGCGCCTATACGCTGGCGCATAACCTGGGCTTCGCGGCGGTGTCCGGCGCCGCGGTGCGCTACCGGTTCTATGCGGCCTGGGGGCTGACGCCGGTCGAGATCGCGAAGGTCATCGCCTTTACCTCGCTCACCTTCGGACTGGGTGGCTTCGCCCTGGGTGGGCTGGTGCTGTTCCTCGAGCCTTCGGTGCTGCCCTGGGTGGGGGAGGGGGAGGCGATTCCCGCCTGGGCGGCGCAGGCCGTGGGCGTGGGCATGTGGGTGATCGTGGCGGCCTATGTGGTGCTGTCGCGCGTGCTGCCGCATTTCAAGGTGTTTGGGCACCAGATCGACCTGCCCGGCTTCCGCATGGCCCTGGCCCAGGTGGCGCTGGCGAGCGTGGATGTCGCGGTGACGGCGGCGATCTTCTACTGCCTGCTGCCCGAGGCGCCGGGGCTGACCTTCTGGAAGTTCCTCGGGATCTACATCGCGGCCTATACGGCCGGGCTGGCGGCCAGCGTGCCGGGCGGGCTGGGGGTGTTCGACGGCTTCATCCTGCTGAGCCTGGAGCCCTATCTGCCCTCCGCCCAGGTGATCGGGGCGGTGCTGCTCTTCCGGCTGTTCTACTACATCGTGCCGCTCTTTCTGGCGGGTGGGCTCTTCGCGGCCTTCGAACTGGGACAGCGGCGGTCCTCCCTCGGACGGATCCAGGCCGAGACGCGGGTGACGGGGGCGCTGGAGGTGCCGGTTCTCTCCGGCCTCGCGGGGCTGGGCGGGGTGGTCCTGCTCTTCGTGGGCGCGCTGCCGGCGCGGGCGACGGGGATCGCGCAATGGGGCGGCGAGTGGGCGGCGCTGGCGAGCCAGTTCGCGGCCTCCATCGTCGGCTCGCTGCTGCTGGTCGTCTCCTACGGCATGTTGCGGCGGCTTCGGATCGCCTGGTGGGCCGGGCTGTTCCTGCTGGGCAATGGCGTGGCCATCCTTGCGGTGCGGGGCGACCCCTGGTGGGTGGCCGCCGCCTATCTCGGGACCGGGTTGTTCCTGGCCGCCATGCGGCACGCCTTCTACCGGGATGCGCGGCTGACCGGGGAGCCGCTGACGGGCGCGCGGGTCTTCTCCCTGGCTGCCGGGGTGATCTGCGGGCTGACCCTGGCGACGGTGGCCTATCATGGCCGCTTCTCGACTGCTGCGTGGTGGGAGGTGGTGCTCGAATCGGGGGCGCCGGAGCCGTTGCGCTTCGCCGTGGGCGCGGCCGTGGCCCTGCTGCTCTTCGCGGCGTTCCGCCTGCTGCGGCCGGCGCGGATCCGGGCGGAGGATTATGACGAATCGGCCCAGGCGCGGTTGATGGCGCTGGGCGCCCGCGTGCCGGACCATGCGGATGGCGTGGTCTTCGCCGATGGCGGCAAGGCCGGCTTTGCCTTCCGGCAGCTGGAAGGGGTGTGGGTGGCCGATGGTGATCCGGCCGGCACGCCGGAGGCGCGGATCAACGCGATCTGGCGCTTTCGCGACCTGTGCGATTCCGCCGGTGTGGCGCCTGCCTTTGCCGGCGTGGGGCGGCATATGCTGCGCGCCTATGAGCAGGCCGGGATGGCGACCGTGACCATGCCGAACGGCATGGTCATGGCGCTGGCCGGGGATCAGGACCCCAAGGCGGTGCTGCGGCTGCTGGCGACGGGCGCCGCCGGGGACTGAGCTTCTATTGGCTGGCCCAGACGATGCGGTGCATCCAGGTCAGCTCTTCCAGGTCGAAGCTGTAGTTGGGATGGGCGGGGTTGAGGCTGGCCAGCTCCACGCGCTTGGCGGACTGGCGCAGCAGCTCCTTCGCCATCACCTCGCCACCCCGGGTGCGGACCACCACCCGGTCCCCGCGTCGCACCGGGGCGCTGGGGGAGACGATGATGACGTCGCCATCGCGGAACACGGGCTCCATCGAGTCGCCGCTGATTTCCAGCGCATAGGCATTCGGATCGCCGACCTCGGGCAGGCTGATCTCGTCCCAACCGCCGCCGACGGGGTAGCCGCCATCGTCGAAATAGCCGCTGCTTCCGGCCTGGGCGAGGCCGATCAGGGGGATGCGCCGGCTGGGGCGGGAGGCGGCGCGCATGGTGCCGGTGACGAGGCTGGCGAATTCATCCATCCCCGCCCCGGTGGCGGCGAGGACCTTGGCCACGCTTTCCGTGGAGGGCCAGCGCGCCCGGCCATCGGGGCCGATTCGCTTGGATGGGTTGAAGGCGGTCGGGTCCAGCCCTGCCTTGCGGGCGAGGCCGGAGGCGGAGAGGCCATTCTCCGCCGCCAGCGCGTCGAGCGCGCGCCAGATGTCGGTGTGCTGCATGCCGCCCATCATATAGGCGAGGAATCTGCGGGCAACAGGAATTAGGTCACAGAATCCCCTTGACGATCACAAGCTCGTGGGTTGATGTTCACGTTGTGTTCACAACCGGCGAGGATCAGCCCCCGATGACCCGTCCCGCTTCCGGTGCGCTTCGCACCACAGCGCCGACTCTCTCCAGCCTGGACAAGGTCCAGCCCTTCCGAAGTGCGGAGGAGGCCTGGTTCTGGACCATGGCGGCCCTCGTAGCACGCCGGGATGGCGCGCGCATCGTCTCCGGCCGTGGCCTCGTGTCGCGGCCCTGCGAGCCGGATGACGTGGTGAAGGCCCTGGACCGGCTCTATCGCCACCGCCGGATCGACCTGGCGCATGCGCGCATCATGCGGATCTGGGGCGAGCGCGGCACGGCGCCGGACCCCACCTCCCTGCGTGAGCGCGGTGACTACCGTCTGTGGAACGAAGCCATGGAGCGGCTGGACTGGCCGTTGCGGATGAAGGGCATCGTGGCCGGGCCCGAGCCGCGCGAGGCAGAGGCCGATGTGGTGGCGTTCCGCCCCAACCGGCCGGTCTGACGAGGCTTTCCATGATTTCGGCACCCTTCGTGCCGGCCCCTGACCTGCTCGCCGCCGTCCCGGGACACCGGGGCGGCGGTGCTGCGTTCGGGGGTGCGGGGCACAGGCGAATCGCGGAGGCGCGGCCTCAGCGGCTCTGGATCGCCTTTGGCGGCGGGGCGGACCAGGGCTGGATGCAACTGCTGCGGCCGGGCTTCCGGCATTGCTTCGCGGCGTTGCAGGATGAAGAGGGCTGGACGGTGCTCGACCCGCTGTCCGGCCGGCTGCTGGTGACGCGGCTGCCGGTGCCGGCAGGGTTCGACCTGCCGGGCTTCTGGGCGCGCGCGGGATGCCGGGTTCTCGGGCCCTTCGTGCCCGCGCCAGCCGCGCGGGCCTGGCCGGCGGCGCTTCCCTTTTCCTGCGTGGCGGTGTGCCGGGCGCTGCTGGGGCCGGGGGCGCCGTTCGCGGTGACACCGTACGGGCTGTTCCGGCGATTGGAGAAAAATTCCTCTCAAGAGGAAAATGTTCTTGACCCAGCCGAAAGGCTCGGCTAGAAGCTCTCTTGTCAACGGGCTCATTGCGCCCGGTGGCTTCCTCCCCGACCCCTGAACTTCAGGCCCGGCCCGGATCCCTCCGGCGCCGGGCCTTTTCTGTTCCGGGCGGGGTCATCCGCAAACAGGAGCGAGCCGGCGCATGGGCGATTGCACCACTTTCCCGCCGCACCCCGATGGAGGGGCCCAGGCATGACGGCGGATGAGATCGTCACCCGCGCGGAGCGCGCCCTGGAGCGACGCCGCCCCTGGGAGGGCGTGTGGCGCGATTGCTATGACCATGTGCTGGCCTCCACCCCCGGCGCCGGCGGCCCCTCGCTGCATGACGGGACGGCGGCGGACGCGGCGGAGAACCTGGCGGCCTCCCTTCTGGCCGAGCTGACGCCGCCCTGGTCGCGATGGTTCGGGCTGGCGCCGGTGGACGAGGCGGCGGACCCGGAACTGGCCGGGGTGCTGGAGCGGGCGGCGGAGACGCTGCAGGGGCATCTGGACCGCTCCAACTTCGCGCTTGAGATGCACCAGGCGTTTCTGGACCTGGTGGTGGCGGGCACGGGCGTGGTGCTGGTGGAGGAGGCGCCGCCCGGCGAGGCCTCCGCGCTGCGCTTCACCGCGGTGCCGCTGCGCGAGGCGGTGCTGGAGGAGGGCGCCTCGGGACGGCTGGATACGGTGTTCCGGCTGGTGCGGATGAATGCCGAGACGATCGCGGCCCGCTATCCCGGCGCGGCGCTGCCGGCCGACCTGTTCCGGGCCGATGAGCCGGAGGCGACGCATAAGGTGATCGAGGCGGTTTGGCCGGGCTTCGGCGGGCCGCGCTTCGCCGCGGTGCTGGAGCGGGATGGCCGCGCGCTTCCGCTTGCCGAGGGGCGCTTCGAGGAATGCCCCTTCCTGGCGTTCCGTTGGATGAAGGCGCCCGGCGAGACCTATGGCCGCGGCCCCGTGATGAAGGCGCTGCCGGATATCCGCACCGCGAACAAGGTGGTGGAGCTGGTGCTGAAGAACGCCTCCATCGCGGCGACGGGGATCTGGCAGGCCGATGATGACGGCGTGCTGAACCCGGCGACGGTGAGGCTGGAGCCGGGCGCGATCATCCCGAAGGCCGTGGGGTCTTCAGGGCTGACGCCGCTGGCGGCGCCGGGCTCCTTCGACGTGTCGCAACTCGTGCTGTCGGACATGCGGGCGCGGATCCGTTCGGCGCTGCTGGCGGACCGGCTTTCGTCGCCGCACCGCCCGAACATGACCGCGACGGAGGTGCTGGAGCGCAGCGCGGAGACGGCGCGGCTGCTCGGCGCCACCTATGGGCGGCTGCAGGCGGAGCTGCTGACGCCACTGGTGGCGCGGTGCCTTTCGATCCTGCGGCGGCGGGGCGAGGTGCCGCCGATCCTGCTCGATGGGCAGGAGGCGCGCATCGCCTACCAATCACCGCTGGCCCGCGTGCAGGGAAGGGCGGATGCGGCGAACACGCTGCTCTTCCTGCAGGCCGTTTCGGCGCTCGGGCCTTCGGCCGCGGGCGTCGTCGATCTTCCCGCGGCGGCGCGGCATCTCGCCCGCACGCTGTCCGCGCCCAGCGCCATTCTGGCGCCCATTCAGGAGCAACCCAGCGCATGAGTGAGAACCTGCTGGAGGTCGAGCCGAAGGAGGCCGAGGCCCCCGCCGAAGCGGTGGAGGTGCCCGCGAAGCCGGAGCGGCCGGAGGAGGTGCCGGAGAAGTTCTGGGATGCCGAGCGCGGCGCGCTCCGCGTCGATGCGCTGCTGAAGTCCTATCGGGAGTTGGAGCGCAAGCTCTCCGCCCGCTTCGCCCCGCCGGCCGATGATGCGCCGGAGGAGGAGCGGCTGCGCTTCCGCCGGGCTATGGGCGTGCCGGAGACGGCCGACGAATATGCGGTGGAGCCGAGGCACGAGCTGGTCGGCCCCGATGCCGAGGTGAATGCGGCGCTGCACAAGGCGGGCTTCACGCCGGCGCAGGTGCAGCTGGTCTATGACCTCGCGGCCGAGCGCCTGCTGCCGATCGTGGCGGAGGCGGCCTCGCAATTCGAGGCGGAGCGGCAGCGGGACCGGCTGCGCAGCGAATTCGGCGGCGAGGAGCGGTTCCGCCGGACCGCGAAGCAGATCGCGGCCTGGGGCAAGGCGAATTTGCCTGAGGAGGTGGTCGCCGCGCTTTCGACCACGGCCGATGGGGTGATCGCGCTGCATCGCATGATGGAGAAGGGCGAGCCCGCCCTCGCCCGCCAGGCCGAGGCGCCCGAGGGCATGGATGAGGCGGCGCTGCGCCGGATGATGCGCGACCCGCGCTACTGGCGCTCCCGCGAGCCGGATTTCGTGAAGCGGGTGACGGAGGGCTTCCGCCGCCTCACGGGAGGGTGATGCTATCGCCTCAACTTTGGCTTCAGGAATTAGCGCTAAGGTTCTGAAACCCGAGTCCGGGCTTTGCGTTTTCCCGATGCGTCTCTGCGACGGGTGGTCACTGACTGCATCCCCCCAAAGGGTGACCCCCGTACGCCGCCGGTTCCGCATCCCCCCTCGTGCGGACCGGCTACGGGGGCGGGTGGCACCCTACTTCCCCCTGGTGCCGCCCGCCCCCGTCTCTTTTCGAAAAGGCCCCTCCGCACCGCGGACGGGGCCTTTTTCTGTTTCCACCCTTTCCGGCGCGACCAACCCGCCCCGGGCCTGATGGCGCAGCCATGGGCCCTGGGCGGGCGCGTGCCGTTCCGCGCGCCGCCTGGCCCCGGAGCCGCCCCGCCATGGGGCGGCGCCGTGCCAACCGGGTGGCCGCATCTCCGCGCCGCAACCCATCATACGAAGGAGGACCTGCGTGTCCGCCACGATCGATCAGGCTTTCGTCAAGCAGTTCCAGGCCGAGGTGCATGAGGCCTTCCAGCGCCAGGGCAGCAAGCTGCGCCCCACCGTGCGCTCCAAGACCGGCGTGCACGGCGCCTCCACCGTCTTCCCGCGTGTCGGCAAGGGCACGGCGGCGGCCAAGGCGCGCAACGGCGTCGTGCCGGTGATGAACCTCGACTACTCCGCGGTCGAGTGCTTCCTGCAGGACTACTATGCGGGCGAGTGGGTCGATAAGCTCGACGAGATCAAGACCAATGTGGATGAGCGCGCGGTGGTGGCGAATGCCGGCGCCTATGCGCTGGGCCGCAAGACCGACGAGCTGATCATCGCCGCCCTCGACACCGCGACGCAGGAGGCGGTGGGCACCGCGGCCGGCACGACCGACACGGACGGGCTGACCAAGGCGAAGGTGCTGCTGGCCTTCGAGAAGCTCGGCGCCGCCGACGTGCCGGATGACGGCAACCGCTTCGCCGTCGTCGGCTGGAAACAGTGGAGCCAGCTGCTGCAGATCGAGGAGTTCGCGAACGCCCAGTATGTCGGCGATGCCGACCTGCCCTGGAAGGGGATGCAGGCGAAGCGCTGGCTCGGCGCGCTGTGGATGCCGCATTCCGGCCTGACCAAGAGCGGCAACCTGCGCTTCTGCTACTTCTACCACCGCACGGCCGTCGGCCATGCGGTGGCGCAGGACGTGATGACCGACATCACCTGGCACGGTGACCGCGCCGCGCATTTCGTCAACAACATGATGAGCCAGGGTGCCGTCCTGATCGACGACACCGGCATCGTGCGGATGCGCGCGGCCGAATAGCCGCTGCCGACTGCCTGAACGGGGCCGCGCGTGGCGACACTTCGCCACGCGCGGCTTCCACCGGAATGACGAGACCACGCGCGTGCCGCCCCCCGGCCGGCATGCGCGGCGCGTGGGGCCGGCCGCACGCGATGCGCCGCCTGTTCCGCGCCATGCCGGCGCGACTTTCGCGGCTGCACCGGCGCCGGCCCCCGCGCATCCCCTGCTTTCAAACCCCTTTCAGGGAGCATCGACCCGATGGCGCTTTCCGCCCTCGCCCTCTGCTCGCGCGCGCTGCTCAAGGTCGGCGCGCAGCCGATCGCCTCCCTCGAGGAGGGGACGGTCGAGGCGGAGGTTGCGGCCAATCTCTATCCCGGCACGCGGGACGCGCTGCTCTCCTGCCATCCCTGGTCCTTCGCCACGGGGCAGATGGAGCTCAACCGTCTGGCGGCGACCCCGGTGGCGGATCTGGCGAATGCCTTCCAGCTGCCGCCGGATCTGCTGCGCGTCATCTCGGCGGGCAGCGGGCGCGGGCGCGGCATCGCCTACCGGATCCAGGAGGGGCGGCTGCACGCCAATCCGTTCCAGGTCGTGCTGACCTATGTGTTCCGGCCGGCTGAAGGCGAGTTCCCGCCCTTCTTCGCCTCGGCGCTGGTGGCGCGGCTGGCGGCGGAGTTCTGCCTTCCGCTGACGGAGAACACGTCGCGCGCCGAGATGCTGCACCGGATCGCGGAATCCGAGCTGCGCCAGGCAAGGCTGGCCGACAGCCAGCAGGCGACGACCAAGGGGATCGAGGACTTCCCGCTCCTCGGCGTGCGGGGCTGAGCGTCATGCCTGTCATCAAGCGAGCGAAGACCGCCTTCACGGCGGGGGAGCTGGCGCCGGAGCTGTTGGGCCGCGGTGAGATTCCGGCCTGGGCGAATGGGGCGAGGCGGCTGCGCAACGTCATCATCCAGCCCACGGGTGGAATCCAGCGGCGGCCCGGATTGCGTCACCTCTCCACCCTGCCGGGGCCTGCGCGGCTGGTGCCTTTCGAGGTGAGCACGGAGCAGACCTATCTTCTGGTGCTGCTGCACCAGGCCCTGCGGGTGTTCCAGGGGGGCGCCGAAGTCGCCGTGCTGCCCGGGCCCTGGACGGAGGCCATGCTGCCGCAGATCGCCTTCACGCAGAATGCGAGCATGCTGCTGCTGCTGCATCCCGGCATGCCGCCGCAGGCGGTGCGGCGGAGCGATGCGGGGACCTGGTCCGTTGCACCCTTCGTCTTCTCGGCGGAGCCGTTCTTTCGATACGCCCCCGGCTCCGTTTCCCTGACGCCGAGCGCGACCACGGGGGTGGTGACGGTCACCGCCTCCGCCGATGTCTTCGTGCCGGGGCATGCCGGGGCGCAGCTTCGCATCGCCGGCCGGCGGCTGCGCGTCACGGCGGTGAACACGGCCGCGACGGTGACGGCGCTGGTGCAGGAGGCGCTGCCTTCCGCGAGCCCGGCGACGGATTGGGACGAATCCGCGTTCAGCGGCGCGCATGGCTGGCCCGCCAGTGCCTGCTTCCATCAGGGGCGGCTCGTTCTGGGCGGGGCGCGGGATCTGCCCAACAGGCTATGGCTCTCCCGCACCGCGCGGTTCGACGATTTCGATCTGGGCGAGGGACTGGACGATCAGGCCATCGAGTTCGCGCTGGTCTCGGACCAGCTGAACGCCATCCGCGCGGTCTTCGCGGGGCGGCACCTGCAGGTCTTCACCTCGGGCGCGGAGTGGATGGTCAGCGGCGATCCGCTGACGCCCGCTTCCATCCAGGTGACGCGGCAGACCCGGGTCGGGTCGCCCACGGACCGCAGCGTGCCGCCCCTGGATGTGGATGGGTCGACGGTCTTCCTGGCCCGGTCCGGGCGTGCGGTGCACGAGTTCTCCTATACCGACCTGCAGCAGGCCTATCAGGCGGACGACCTCGCGCTCGTCGCGCGGCACCTGATCGCGTCGCCGGTTTCCATGGCCTATGATTCACGGCGGCGCCTCCTGCATCTGGCGATGGGGGACGGCAGCCTGGCGACGCTGACCATCTATCGCGCCGAAGGCGTGACGGGTTGGACGCGGCAGGAAACCGACGGCGCCTTCCGCTCCCTCGCGGAGATGGAGGGCACGGTCTATGCCGTGGTCGAGCGCGCGGGCCGCTTCGGGCTGGAGTGCTTCGACGACGCCCTACGGCTGGATGCCGCGGTCTGGGCCACGCGCCAGGCCTCGGGCACCGGCTGGTCCGGGCTGGCGCATCTCGAGGGGCGCACGGTCGGCGTGCTCGCCGACGGCGCGCCGCGCGAGACGGCGGTGGTGCTGGGTGGCTCGATCGCGATCGAACCCGAGGCGGAGGTGGTGCAGGCGGGCCTGCCCTTCACCCATTTGGTCGAGCCCATGCCGCCGGAGACGGCTTCCGCCGCCGGCGCACGCATGGGGCCGGTGCGGCTGGTCGCCATCACCTTTCGGCTGTTGGAGACGGGGGCGCTGACGGTGGATGCCGGACGCGGGGCGCGCCCCGTGCCCTTCCGGCGCCTCGATACCCCCATGCTCGATGCGGCACCGTCCGCCTTCACCGGCGACGTGACCTTGCGCGGCCTTGGCTGGCGCCGGGATTCCCTCGCGCCGCTCTGGCGGATCGAGGGTGATGCGCCGCTTCCCTTCACGCTGCTTTCCGTAACAACCGAGACGAGGACGACCGACTGATGGCGCAGCTTGCCCCCGTCGTGACGCTCGCCGCCACTGGCGCCTCCATCTACGCGCAGAGCCAGGAGGCGGCGCGTCAGAAGAAGAACGCGCAGGTCCAGCAGCAGAACGCGCAGGTCCAGCAGGACGCGCAGCAGCAGGTCCTGGCGGCGCAGGCCACGCAGAACGCCGGCGAAAGGCGGCGCTCGCTGGAGCGCAGCATCGCCTCCGCCCGTGCCAGGCTGGCCGCGGGCGGCGTGAATCCGGACCAGGGCTCGGGTGCCGCGCTGGCGGCCGGGCTGCGGGGTGCGGCGCAGGAGGCCCAGGCCGCGGACGATGCGACCTACGCCGCGCGGCTTTCCGCGGGGCGCAAGTCGCTGCTCGACCAGGATTCGTCCCTCACGAACTGGGTGCGCGCGGGGCAGGGCCTCGGGCGCGCCGTGAAGAGCCTTCTGGACTGACCTGAACACGCCCCCGCGGCAGAACCGGAGAACCCTTATGGCCGAGCATATCCGCATCGGCGACGTCGCGCCGCGCGTGCATTACGTGGCTGACGGCGCGCAGGCCGCCTTTGTCTACCCCTTCCCGATCTTTGAGCCTGACGACATCGAGGTGCATGTCGATGGCCTGCTGATCACCAATGGCTATGCCGTTTCCGGCGCCGGGAATTCGGAAGGCGGGATCGTTACCTTCGCCGTGGCGCCGGCCGGCGGCGCCCGGGTGGTGCTACGCCGGCGGCTGGTGATGGAGCGCGTCACCGACTACCAGCCGAACGGCGTGCTGCGCGCCAAGACGCTCAATGACGAGCTGGACCGCCAGATGGCGGCGCTGCAGGAGCTGCGCGAGGACGCGAACGGCGCCTTGCGGCAGAGCCCTGGTGAGGTGGGTGGGCACTTCCAGCTGCCACTGCGCGCCGCGCGGGCGAATCGCCTGCTGGGCTTCGACAGCGTCGGCGACATCGCCACCTTTTCTCGCGGCGAGGCCACGCTGTCCGCCCCTTTTCCGGGCGCGATCCCCCGCACGGTGGAGGACAAGCTGGCCGAGCGCCTTTCCGCCCGCGACTTCGGTGCGATGGGCGACGGCGTGCATGACGATGGGCCGGCGCTGCAGGCGGCCATGAACGCGGCCGCCGCTTCGGGCAAGTTCCTCGATATCGGGGAGGGGACCTATCGCTCCACCATCCCGCTGACCCTTCCCGGCGCCGCGGCCGGGCTGAGCATGCGTGGCGCCATCCTCTATGCCGGCCCGGGCGGCGAGGCGGCGCTGACGCTGGGCGATGGGGCGGCGATCCGCAACCGGGCGAAGATCTACCAGGGGCTGCGTGTCCTCCGCGCCAGCCTTTCCTCCTGGGAGGATGAGCGGGATGTCGGCATCCTGATCCGCAACCAGGATTCCGGGCTGATCGACATCCGCCAGGTGGAGATGTTCACCATCGGCGTGCAGACGCTCGGCGTGGAGCGGGGCTTCGAGGACAGCGTGCTCTATCTCGGCCGCCTCGTGGATAACCGCTTCGGCCTCGACGTGCGGACGGCGAGCGCGGCGGCCTGGAACACCTCCGTTCGCTATTACGGCGGCCATTTCGCGCATTCCATGGCGACCTACCCGGACAAGGACCGCTTCGGCATCCGCCTCTCGGCGGCGCCGGGCGCCTATGTCGCGCATAACCGCCATGTCTTCGACGGGCCGGCCTTCGAGCTGCAGTCGCGCGACCGGGCGATCGAAGGGATCCCGTTCCTCATCCAGGTCAACTCGCGTGGCGTGATCGCGCGCAACATCCGGATGGAGGGCTGCGACCCCTATGTGGCGCGCCACACCGGCGCGGCCCAGGACCATGTGTATGAGGTCGCCTGGGCGAGCCAAGGCTATGGCGTGGATATCGACTATACCGAGACGGCGACCCGCGTGGGCAGCGTGGCGCGGGCCATGCACCAGGCGGTGGCGCATCGCGAGGCCAGCCGGACCCTGGCGGATGTGCCCAATCTTCGCGCGGCCGCCATCCGCTGGAACGGGAGCGAGACGGGCTTCGAGAAGCTCGCCTGCCTCTCCACCAATGTCAGCGGCACGCCCAGCCTGCTGCCGCATTTCACCTTCCCGGCCCTGGACAGCTACACGCTGACGGACCGCGGCGTGATCCTGACGGGCGGGCGGGGCATCGGCTTCGTCGTCGATGCGCGGCGGTGCAAGGAGTTCGCCCTGGCGGTGGATGCTGATGACCCGCGGATGATCATCCAGTGCTTCGGGGCGGGAAACGTGCTGCTCACCGCCGCCGATGGCGAGATGGTTCGGGCCTCCGGGATGTCCCTCACCTATGTCTCTGGACCGCGCTGGTGGCAGGGCAATGCCGACAGCAATGACGCGAACCTCACCCGGTTGCAGGTGATCCGCCTGGCGCCCCAGGTGCAGACCGCGATCATCGGCGTGGCGCGTGTCGGCACGGATTACGAGGTGCGGAGCCTGCGCCTGGCCTGCGACCCCTCGCAGAGCCCGGCCGTGCTCTATGGCACCCCGGAGCTGCCGCATGGCGTGCGGGAGCTGAAGGCGGAGCTGACCTGGGACCCGCCCTCCATCGCGGCGGGCGGCTCGGCCCAGGTGAACGTGCCGTGCCCTGGGGTGCGGCCCGGTGACTTCGTGCAGGCGGCCTTCAGCCTGTCCACCTCGGGCGTGGTCTTCCTCGCCCAGGTGGGCGCGCAGGATGTGGTCACCGTCACGGCATGGAATCGCAGCGGCGCGGCGGTGGACCTGAACTCGGGCACGGTGCGCGTGCGGGTGGTGAAGTCTTGATCCCGCTCACGCCGGAGGAGCTGCAACGCGCCGTCCGCGCGGTGGCGGCGGATTACGAGGCCTTTGTCTCGCGCGGCCCAGCACCGGGCACGCATGAGGACCCGAAGGCCTTCACCGCCCATCACGCCGCGGCGCGTTCCGCCCTCGCGCATCTGGAACACTTGATGAAGCTCGACAGGGGGCAGCCGCAGACCGATGCGGTGGCCGAGGCAGGCAAGCTGATCGCCGAGGCGCGCCGTTCGATCCAGCTGGCCGAACAGGAAGACCGAGAGGGCAAGGAGAGCGCGGAGGATGAAGACCCCGCCTGAGACGACCGAGCACGACTTCCTCGAATTTCTCTATGCCTGGAACCTGCGCGCCGGGGTGGCCACCCCCGGCGTGCACCGCCGCATCGCGCGCTGGCTGATGGCGCGGCATGCCGGGGAGGATCGCCGGCTGCTGCTGATGGCCTTCCGCGGCTGCGGCAAATCCACGCTGGTCGGCCTGTGGTGCGCGTGGCGCCTGGCCGTGCAGCCGGACCTGCGGATCCTGGTGCTGGCGGCCGACCACATGCTGGCCGCGCGGATGGTGGCCACGGTGCGGCGGATCATCGAGCGCCATCCCCTCTGCCGCCACCTGCTGGGCGGGGATGAGGCCTGGGCATCGGACCGCTTCACGGTGAAGCGCCCGGGCGCCATCCGCGAGCCCTCCATGCTCGCCCAGGGCATCGGCGGGAACGTGACCGGCGCGCGGGCGGAGCTGATCATCTGCGACGACGTGGAGGTGGCCGGCAATTGCGACACGCCGGGCAAGCGCGAGGAACTGCGCGAGCGGCTGTCCGAATGCGAGTTCATCCTCACGCCCGGCGGCACCATCCTCTATGTCGGCACGCCGCATTGCGCGGAAAGCCTCTATGCACCACCCGAGGCGGAAGGCGCCTATCTCGCCACCTATCGGCGGCTGCGCATCCCGCTTCTCGACGAGGGCGGCCGCAGCGCCTGGCCGGAGCGCTTCCTCGGCGAGGGGATCCAGGCGCTGCGGGACCGGGTGGGGCCTCTGCAATTCCGGCGGCAGATGCTGCTGGAATGCGCCTCCTCCGGTGCCGCGCGCCTCGATCCCGCCCTGATCGTTCGTTATGGCGAGGAGCTGGATTACCGCGAGGCGAATGGCCGGCCCATCCTTTCGCTGCTCGGGCGCCGCCTCGTCTCCGGCGGCGGCTTCTGGGACCCGGCCTATGGGCGGCCGGGGCAGGGGGATTCCAGCGTGCTCGCCGCCACCTATTCGGATGGCGAGGGGAACCACTACCTGCACCGCCTGGCCTACATCACGCAGGACCCAGACGGGCAGCCGGACCCGGCCACGCAGCAATGCCGCCGCGTGGCGGTCATCGCGAAGGAGCTGCTGCTGCCCGTGGTGCGGGTGGAGACGAACGGGATCGGCAAGTTCCTCCCGCCATTGCTGCGGCGGGAAATGGCGCGTGGCGGCGTGGCCTGCACGGTGATCGAGCACCATAGCCATAAGGCGAAGCAGGACCGGATCCTCGGCGCGCTGGACCCGGTGATGGCCGCGCGCCGCCTGCATGCGCATGAAGCCGTGTTCCGCACCGCCTTCCCGCAGGAGATGGCGGAGTGGAAGCCGGGGGCGAACGGCGTGAAGGACGACGCGCTGGACGCCGTGGCGGGCTGCCTTCTCTCCGAGCCCGTTCGGATGCCGGGCCTGCCGCCGGCGCCGCGCGGGGCTTCCTGGCGAGGCTGACCCCGCGATTCAGCATCGGTTCAACTTTGGGGCGCAATTTGAGACGGCACACAAGAAAGAGAGACGCCCGATGCAGTCGATCCGCCGCCTGACTGTCAACACCGCCACCCTGCTGGAAAGCCTCGCCAGCCTTCCCTGGACGGCACCGCTCCCGCGGCGCTGATCCGGCCCAAGTCCTCTTCTGCAAAGGCCCGCCCCTCCGGCGGGCCTTTCGCGTTTACGGGGCGCGCCTCAGGCCGCCGCCTTCTTCAGCACCTCGCTCGCATGCCGCTTCGCCCCCGCCTCGGTCATGGCGAAGCGGCCGGGCGAGACCTCCTCCGCCATGCCCATCCCGCAGAGCCGCCGCAGGCAGGCCTCGTCCGGCAATCCAGCCGGGCGGGTGCCGCCATGCGTCAGGAACAGCCGGTGCAGCGCCGACCGGCAGCAGGTCTCGAGATAGGGCTCGTTCCACATCGCCTGCTCAAAGCATCCCCCAAGGTCCCCCGGCAAGTCGGGGTGCCCCACCGCGCGATCAACCCCTGCCTACCCCCTCAACCCGGCGCGTTCCCGAAGGAGGACCCATGCCGTCCTTTCCCCCCGATCCGCAATGGATCTCCGCCGCGGTGGAAACCCCGCTGATGGCCGTGCTGGCCTGGATGCTGCACTCGCTCCGGCGCAGCATCGCGCAGGCGCCGGACCCCGGCCTTTCCCCGCCGGCCCAGCACCCCGCCTCGCATGCCGACCTCACCCAGCACCAGGCCTCGCTGGAGCGCACGCGGGACGATCTGGCGGCGTTCAAGCTGGAGGTGGCCAGGACCTATGTGCCGCTCTCCCTCATCCGCGACGTGGACGGGCGCCTCACCGCCCATCTCATCCGCATCGAGCAGAAGCTCGACGAAGCCACCCGAGCCGCCCACAGCACCGCCGCCCAGATGCGCGTGCTCGCCGAGGACCGCTGATCCATGAACTGCACCGAACTCCTCGCCCGCACCCTCTATGCGGAGGCGGGCACCCGGCCCGTGCGCGCGATCGAGGCCCTGGCGGCCCTGGCGGTGAACCGCGCGCGCGCCGCGATGCCGCGCCCGGCCCGCACCCCCGGCGCGGCCCCCTTCGCGCCGGGCGGCCATGCCCGCCTGCCGGAGCCCGGCCAGCACGAGCTGGGCATCGCCTGCCGCGATCCCTTCCTCTTCCCCAGCCACAATCCGCGCAACGCCGCCCATGCGCTGCTCGCGGCCCCCCCTCCGGGTGATCCGGCGCTGGCGGTTTGCCGGCGCGTGGCCGCCCGCGCGCTGGCCGGCGCCCTGCCCGACCCGACGCGGGGCGCCACCCACTGGCACCCGGCCGAGTCCCTGCCGGCCTGGGCCGTTGCCAGGGAAGCGGTGGCCGAGATCGCCGGCCTCGTCTTCTACCGTCTGGAGATGGGGGAACGTCCGGCCAGCCCGGCCGCGCCCGTTCTGGTGGCCGCCGCCTGAACCGGCCTTCGCCGCTTCACGGGCGCGCGGCGGCGGATTAGCGTCCCGGCAAAACCGGGAGAAACGTCCATGCGGTTCACCAGGCGTGCCGCGCTCACGGCCCTGCCGGGCCTGGCCCTGCCGGCCATCGCCCAGCCCGCCCTCGCGCAGTCCTGGCCCAGCAAGCCGGTGCGGATCATCGTCCCCTACGCGCCCGGCGGGGGCACGGATATCCTCGCCCGTGCCCTGGCCGATGCCCTGCGCCCCGAACTGCCGCAGCCCGTGGTGGTGGAGAACCGGGCCGGGGCGGCGGGGGTGGTGGGCACGGAGCAGGTGGTCCGCGCCGAGCCGGACGGGCACACGCTCACCGCCGTCGTCAGCACGCATGTGATGAACAAGTACACGCTGGAACGCCTGCCCTATGACGCGCTGCGTGACGTCACCCCCATCTCCATGCTCACCCGCAACACGATGGTCTGGGTGACAGGCGCGGCGCAGCCCTTCCGCAACCTGGCGGAGCTGCGCGCACATGCCGCCGGCACGCCCCTCACCACCGGCTCCACCGAGGCGCTCTCGCAATTCATTGGGCAGGAATTCGCCCGGCGCCTAAAGGTGGAGATCCCCGATGTCAGCTACCGCTCCGGCGGGCAGCTGATGACCGATATCGTGGCCGGCCACCTTCCCCTGGGCTGCACCAGCACGGCGAGCGTCACCCCGCATATGAGCACGGGCCGGGTCCGCATTCTCGCCGTCTCCACCGCCACGCGCACCCCCTTCTTCCCGGATGTGCCCACCGCGCAGGAGCAGGGGCTGGCGGATTTCGACCTGGCCGGCTGGGTCGGCCTGCTCGGGCCACGCGGGATGGCCCCCGCCCTGGCGCGGCGAATCCATGAGCTGGTTTCCGGCGCCTTCGGGAACGAGGCCTTCCGTGCCCGCCTGACCACCCTTGGCATCGAGCCCGATCTGCGCGACCCCGATGGGCTGCGCGCCGCCATGGAGCGCGAGGACCGGATCTGGGCCGCCGCCAGCGCCTCCGGCCATCTCCAACGCCAGTAGTCCAGGACAACAGCATGGCAAACCCCGCCCTCAAGGCCGCCTTCGACGCGAAGCGCTTCGTGGTCGCCCCCGGCATCTACGACGGCATCTCCGCCCGCGTCGCCGACGGCATGGGCTTCGACTGCCTGTACATGACGGGCTTCGGCACGGTCGCGTCCCATCTCGGCCTGCCGGATGCCGGCATCGCCACCTACACGGACATGGTGAACCGCGCCGGCCGCTTCGCGCAGATCACGCGCACGCCGATCATCGCGGATGCCGATACCGGCTATGGCGGGCTGCTGAACGTGCGCCACACCGTTATGGGCTACGAGGCCGCCGGCCTCTCCGGCATCCAGCTCGAGGACCAGGAGGTGCCGAAGAAGTGCGGCCACACCCCGGGCCGCCGCGTGATCCCGGCCGAGGAGATGGTGCTGAAGGTAAAGGTCGCCGCCGAGGCGCGGCGGGACCCGAACTTCCTCATCGTCGCCCGCACCGACGCCCGCACCGGGCTGGGGCTGGAGGAGGCGATCCGCCGCGGCCGCCTCTATGCCGAGGCCGGCGCCGACGTGGTCTTCATCGAAAGCCCGGAGAGCGAGGCGGAGATGGTGGAGATCGGCCGCGCCTTCCCGGACAAGCCACTCCTCGCGAACTGCGTGGAAGGCGGGCGCACGCCCATCCTGCCCGCCAGGCGGCTGGAGGAGATCGGCTATGCCATCGCCATCTATCCGGCCCTCGGCTTCCTCGCCGCCGCGGCCGCCTATGAGCGCGCCTTCGCCCATCTGAAGGCCGAGGGCAGCAGCAACGGCCTGCCCGAGGGCGAGAGCTACGGCTTCGGCCGGATCTGCGACCTTATGGGCTTCCCCGAAGTGTGGGAGTTCGACCGGCGCTGGGCCGTGCTGGACAAGTAGCGCCCCCGGGGGCATCGGGCCGGCGAGAGCCGGAAGGAGTGACCATGCCCGATGCCCCGGAACCCCTGATCCACACGCTGATGCGCGGCGCCGACTGGCGCGCCGCGCAGGAAGCCGGGGCCTATCACGGCAGCGCCGACGACCGACGGGACGGCTTCCTCCACTTCTCCACCGCCGCCCAGCTGCGCGCGAGTGCCGCGAAGCACCGGGCCGGGGAACCCGACCTCTGGCTCATCAGCGCCGAAAGCGCGGCGCTGGGCGCGGCACTGCGCTGGGAACCCGCCTCAGGCGGCAAGCGCCCCGGCCTCTTTCCCCATCTCTACGCATCCCTGCCGCTCTCGGCCGTGCGCGGCGCGGTCTTCCTGCCGCTTGGCGGCGATGGGCTGCATCGCTTTCCGGGCTGGGTGCCCTGAGAGGGCTCCGCCCTCTACCCGCCAAGGCCCTGAGGCCCTTGGAACCCCGTCTGACTGCCGTGGATGCCCCGGATCGAAGGGGTCTCTGGTCGCTGGGCGCTTTTCCTGCCCTTGCAGTCGCCTGAGGTCCTAGACCTCAGGCGCACCGTCAGCCCGGTGATTCCAACTCGAAGAAAAAGATGATGGTGAGGGGTCCGGGGAGAGGAAGAATTCCTTCTTCCTCTCCCCGGGACAGACCATCAGCCCAGGAACCACCCCCAAACCCTCAGCCGGTGCGCCGTTGCGCCATGATCCCCGCGAAAGTCACCACCCCCGCGCCCACCCAGACCAAAAGGGGCGGCCAAACCCCCCAGACCGTCACATCCGCGATCACCGCGAAGACCAGGGCGGAGAACTCCAGCGGCGCCAGCCGTCCGGCGCTGGCATGGCGGAAGGCCGAGGCGAGGCAGAGCGTGGCCCCGCCCGCCAGCACGCCATTGGCCGAAAGCGCCAGCGCATCGCCCCAGGATGGGGTGGCCCATTCCGTCACGGCCCAGGGCAGCAGGGCGGGAAGGGCGGGCACGGCGCTCCAGAAGATCACGCGCGCCATGCCGGGTTCGTCCCGCAGGCTGCGGTTCATCACCAGCACCATGGCGTGGCAGAAGCTGCCCATCAGCCCCCAGGCATAGGCCGCCCAGGCGCCGCCCGCGGAAAGCCCGGGCGAGAGCGCGACCAGCACCCCCAGGAAGCCCACGCCGCACCAGATCCAGGCCGTCGCCGGCACCGGTTCCTTCAGCAGCACCCGGAACAGGGCGAGCAGCATGAAGGGCGCCGTGAAATAGACGAGGTAGCCTTCTGCCAGTGGCAATTCGCGGAGGGAGAGGAAGAAGCCCGCACCCGAGCCAACCATGAGGGCCGAGCGCAGCAGCTGCGCCCAGGGCCGCCGCGTGCCGACGCGGCCGCCTGCCCGCGGCCGCACCAGCCGGGCCGCGCCCAGAAGCGCGAGCAGCACGGCGTAGCGGAAGGCGAGCACCTGGCTGACATGATAGCCGCCGGACAGCACCTTCGAATTCGCGTCGAGCACCGCGAAGAGCGCGAGCGCGGCCAGCATCAGCAATGGTCCGCGCAACGGCGCCACCTCCCGGAGGATTTCTCTTCACCGCTTCTCCCGTCCTGGCGGAGCCCCGTCAACGCGGCGTGGGGGAGGGCTGCACCCCCTGGCCCTTCTCGCCGCACTGCGGCACAACCGGCGGCCATGCGCGCCGCCCTCGCCTCCGCCCTGATGCCCCTCATCCGGGGGCTGGATCCGGAAACGGCCCATGACCTGTCGCTGCGCGCCCTGAACTGGGGCCTGGCCGGGCAGGACCGCTCTCCGGACGATCCCCGGCTCGCCCTTCACGCGCTCGGGCTCGACTTCCGCAATCCGATCGGCCTCGCCGCCGGATTTGACAAGAACGCGGTGGCGGTGCTGCCCCTGATGCGCCTCGGCTTCGGCTTCGTGGAGGCGGGCACCATCACGCTGCGCCCGCAGCCCGGCAACCCGAGGCCGCGCCTGTTCCGCCTCGAGCAGGACCGGGCGGTCATCAACCGCTTCGGCTTCAACAATGCCGGCATCGAAGCCTACGTGGCGAAGCTGGCCGCCCTGCCGCGGCCACTGCCCGCCGTGCTCGGCGCCAATATCGGCATCAACAAGGACAGCCAGACGCCGGAGGCCGACTACCCCGCCCTCTACACCCGCGTGGCGCCCCTGGCCGATTACGTGACCATCAACGTCTCCTCCCCCAACACGCCGGGGCTGCGGGATCTGCAGGGCGAGGCGCGGCTGGCCGCGATCCTGGATGCCACCCTCGCGGCCCGGGCCGAGCGGAAGAAGCGCCCGCCCGTGCTGGTGAAGATCGCCCCCGACCTCGCCGAGGCCGCCGTGGAAGCCATCGTGCAGACCTGCCTGGACCGCGACGTGGCCGGGCTCATCATCTCCAACACCACCATCGCCCGGCCGGACAGCCTCCGCTCCCCGCACAGGGCGGAGACGGGCGGTTTGTCCGGGCGGCCCCTCTTCACCCCCTCCACCGAGCTGCTGCGGCGGGTCCATCGCCTGGCCCGCGGCCGGCTGACCCTGATCGGCGCCGGTGGCGTGGAGAGCGGGGAAACCGCCTATGCCAAGATCAAGGCCGGCGCCTCCCTCGTGCAGACCTATGCGGGCTTCGCCTATGCCGGCCCCGCCCTCATCCCCCGGATCAAGCGCGAACTCGCCGACCTGCTGCGGCGGGACGGCGTGAAAAGCCTGTCCGACGCCATCGGAGCCGAAGCCTGATGCAGATCCTCGACAGCGTCGCCCCTCTCGCGGAGCGCTACCGCGGCTTCGTGCTCGACCTCTGGGGCGTGGTGCATGACGGGCAGGCGGCCTTTCCCGGGGTGGCCGATGCGCTCGCCCGGATGAAGGCGGCAGGGGCGAGGATCGTCTTCCTCTCCAACGCCCCGCGCCGGTCGCATGTCGTCGAGCGCCAGCTCACCGGCTTCGGCATCGACCGCGCCCTCTACGACGCCGCCATGACGAGCGGCGAGATCACCTGGCGCCTGCTGCGGGACCGCACCCACCCCTTCGTGCGCGATCTCGGACCCCGCGCCCTGCATATCGGCAAGCCCGACGACCGCTCCGTGGTCGAGGATCTCGGCATCACCCTGACCGACCGGGCCGAGGAGGCGGATTGGGTGCTCAACACGGGCCCCGACCCCGATCGCGGCGTGCAGACGGTGGACCCCTATGAGGGCCAGCTCCGCGCCGCCCTGGCGCGGGACCTGCCGATGCTCTGCGTGAACCCGGACCGCCGCGTGGTGGTGGGCGGGCGCCTGATCATCTGCGCCGGCGCCCTGTCCGAGCGCTATGCCGAACTCGGCGGCCGCACGCTGGAGATCGGCAAGCCCGATCCGGAGGCCTATGAGCCCGTGATGGCGCTGCTGGACCTGCCCCGTGGGCAATGCGTCGCCATCGGCGACAGCCCGCATACGGACCTGGCCGGTGCCCAGGCGGCGGGGCTGGATGCGGTCTGGGCCCTGGGCGGCCTGGCCGCCGAGGAAGGGCTGGCCAAGGCCGATTCCGCCACCCTTGCCGCCCGCGCGACCGCCGAGGGCGTCGCCCCCGTGGCCGCGCTGCGCGGGCTGCGCTGGTAGGGGCGCGGCGCGTGACCCCGCCGGGGCCGCCCCGCCCGGCCATGTGGCTGCTGGTGGTGATGACGGGGCTCGGCCCCTTCTCCATGCAGATCCTCATCCCCGCTCTGCCGCGCATGGCGGTGGATCTCGGCGTGCCCTACGGCATCGCGCAGCTCACCCTCACCCTCTACCTCATCGGCGTCGCCCTCGGGCAGCTCCTCTACGGGCCGCTGGCGGACCGCTTCGGGCGGCGGCCCGTCATGCTCGGGGCGCTCACGCTCTATCTCGTCGCCTCCGCCCTCTCGGCCTTCGCGCCCTCCATGCCCTGGCTGGGCATCGGGCGGGTGGCGCAGGCCATGGGTGCCTGCTCCGGCATGGTGCTCGGCCGCGCCATCATCCGCGACGTCTGGCCGCGGGACCAGGCGGCGAGCCGGATCGGCTATGTCGTCATGGCCATGACCCTGGCGCCGATGCTCGCCCCCATGGTCGGCGCCCTCATCGAGGAGCGTTTCGGCTGGCGATCCTCCATGGTCGCCTGCCTTCTCTTCGGCGCGCCGCTTCTCCTCGCCGTCTGGCTCCGCCTGCCGGAGACCCTGCGCGAGCCGCAGCCGCTGCCGGGGTTGCGCGGCATGGGGCTGGCCTACATGTCCCTGCTGCGCCTGCCCGCCTTCCGCTGGATCGCGGCGGTCGGCGCCGCCTCCACCGGCGTGTTCTTCGCCTTCATGGCCGGCGCGCCGCGCGTGGCCGAGGCCATGGGCCATACGCCGCGCGACTACGCCACCGCCTTCCTCGCCATCTCCGTCTGCTTCGCCGGGGGCTCCTGGATGGCCGGCCGCTTCTCCGCGCGCATGGGCCTGGCGCGGATGCTCTCGGCCGGGCTCTGGATCATCATCCTCGGCGCCGGCGTCATGCTCGCGGTCCAGCTTTTCCTGCCCCACAGCCTGATGGGCTTCTTCCTGCCCATGGCACTGGTCGCGCTCGGCAACGGCATCAGCCTGCCCAACGCCGTGGCGGCCGCGATCAGCGTTCGCCCGGAACGCGCCGGCACCGCCTCCGGCCTGCTCGGCGCCATGCAGATGGGCTTCGGCGCCCTGATGACCCTGGTGAATGGCGCCTTCGAAACCGGCGCCGGGGTGGCCAGCGCCCTGGTCATGGCCGGCTGCGGCATCGCCTCCTCCGTGGCGCTGCGCGGGGCCCGGCGCCACCTCTGAGGCAGGCTCAGCGGCGGTTCGGATCCACCCGGTCGCCCACCCAGTTCCCGGCCCGCCCCAGCGCCGCACCCGTGTCGCGCGCGGCGCCTCCCAGGGCCTCCCCGGTGCGCTCCGCGGCACGGTCCACCGAACGCCCGGCCCGCTCGGCCGGGCCCTCGGCGGCGCTGCAACCGGCCAGGGCCAGCAGCAACAAGGTGGTGATCCGGGTCATCGGGCGCTCCTCCGTATCGCCGTCGCAGGATGCCTCCGGGCGCGGGCGCCCGCCAGATGCCAGGGCGGAACGTTCGTCATAGGAGGTCCGGAGGGCTCCGCCCTCCACCCGCCAAGGGCCTGAGGCCCTTGGAACCCCGTTTGACTGCCGTGGATGCCCCGGATCGAAGGGGGCTCGGGTTGCGGGGGATTGATCCTGCCGTTGCAGTCGCCCGAGGTCTCAGACCTCAGGCGCACCGTCAGCCGAGTGAATCCAAACTTGAAGAAAAAGAAGAAGGTGAGGGGTCCGGGGAGAGGAAGAATTCCTTCTTCCTCTCCCCGGGACGGACCAACGGATCAGAACGACGCCACGCCACGATCAGACGATCGGCGCGCCCGCGCGGGATTCCTGCCAGGCGAGGCGGGAGAGCATGATGAGCGCCGCGCCGTAATAGTCGGTCGCCTGGGCCACGCGCGGCAGTTCCTGGATGCGGCGGCCGCGGTCCCGGCTGGCGCGGGCCAGTTGGGCCACAGCCTGGACCCCGGCATGGCCGGGATAGGGCGCCACGGTGTTGCTGCGGAGGTCCGCCCAGGCCGGCAGGGTGCGCTGGCCCGGGGCGTGCCAGAACTCCACGCAGGCACGGAGCGCGGGGTTGTCCGACTGGCGCGACCAGGCGAGGTAGAGCGGCACGCGCACCGCGTCCCAGGAGAAGCGGGTGGGCCAGCTGGCGGCCAGGCGGGGCTGGAAGCTCGGCTCGCGATAGAACTCGATCCAGTCCGCCGGCAGGTTCCAGCGGCCGAATCGCGCGTTCTGGCAGCAGATCTCCAGCCCATCCGCCACCAGCCGCCGCCATTGCGGGCCGGGCACGACCTTCTCGAAGTCCAGCAGGGCGGGGAAGACGTAGTAGGACGGGTTGAGCACGACATGGTCGCGCTTCTCGAAGCCCTGCATGGCCGGCAGCAGGACGAGCTTGCCCGCCACCTCCCGCGTGCAGTGGGTGAGGATGTCGCGGCAGATCAGGGCCGCCTCCCGCGCCAGGGCGGGGCGGGAGAAGAGGTCGGCGCCGCGCATCAGCGCCCATGCGATCATGATGTCGCCGTCGGTTGCGTTGTTGCGGTCGGCCACCGGCTCCACGCTGTCCCCGCGGTAGCGCCACGCGTGCAGGTTGTCCCGGCTGTGGCGGAGGTAGCGGCGGGTCCAGTCCAGGATCTTGTCGTAGGTGACGATGTCGCCGGCCTCGGCGGCGAAGAGCATGCCGAAGCCCTGGCCTTCCGTATGGGTCTCGTCCCCCTTGGCCGAATCGAGAACCCGGCCCTCGCGCGTGACGAAGCGGCCGCGGAACATGGCCCATTCGGTCTTCAGCTCGGCCAGCCATTCCGGCATCCCCTGGGCCCGCAGAGGGGAGGGGAGGGTGAGCAGGGCCGGGGCCGCGAGCAGGCCAAGCAGACCACGGCGGCTGGCGCGGAAGGAGTCGGGTGGAACCAGGGACATGGGGCGAGGGCTTTCGCAGCGATGTTCGGCTGTGCTCAAGCTTTAGACACACGTTAAGGTTGTATCAATTAAAAGTTTACGTGAGACGCGAGTGGTCCCCTGTCACCTCTCGCGCGCCGCTCCGCTCCCCCCCCGAACGCCCCGTTTCAGCCCTGCGCGATCCGCTGCGGGCGACGCGTTGATTCCGGCCGGCAGCGGGAGCAGTCTTGGGGATGTGAGTGCAATCGACCCCGACGTGGCCGGCCAGTTGGCCGGCGAATTGCCCCGCGACGTCTTCGTCTCCATCGTCCGCAGCTTCGAACAGGACCTGGCCCGCCTCGTGCGCGAGATGGTCGAGGCGGCGCGTACGGGGCAGGCCGAGGACTATCGCAACGCGGCCCATGCCCTGGCCGGCGCCTCGGGCGCGATCGGCGCCAAGACGCTGGAGGCGCTGGCCCGCCAGGCGATGCGCTCGGACGACCGCACGCCGGCCCAGCAGATGATCCTGGGAATCGGAGAGGCGGCGAAGGCGGCCCTGACCGAACTCGCCTCCCTCGCTGCCCCTGGGGCGGAGAGGGACAGCGCCGGCTGAGGTGGCCCTTTCAGCCCGGCGCGGGCGCGCCCACGAGCGCGCCGAGCCCCAGGGCGCGATGCAGCTGGTCCCTCTGCACCGGCTTGGAGAGATAGTCGTCCATCCCGGCCTCCCGGCACTGGCGCTCGAATTCCGGCCCGACCGCGGCGGTGAGGCCCACGATCCGGGTCTGCCGGTTCAGTCCGGCCCGGCGGATCTCCCGGGTGGCCTCCAGCCCGTCCATCACGGGCATCTGCAGGTCCATCAGGATGACGTCGAACCGCTCGGCGCGGGCCTGCTCCACGGCCTCCGCCCCGTTTCCGGCGACCCTCACCTCCGCCCAGACCCGGGCGAGCAGCGCGCGCATGAGGAGCTGGTTCGTGGGATTGTCCTCCACCAGCAGGACACGGAGCGGCCGTTCCTCCCGCGCTTCGCGGGGCGGCGGGGCGGCGGGCCTGGGCGCCGGGGCCAGGGCCTGCTGCACCGCCTCCAGCAGCCGGCCGGGAAGGGCGGGCTTCAGCAGCATGGCCTGCACCAGCCCGGGCGGCGGCCCGCCATCGGGCATCTGCTGCGCCTCCACTCCGAAGGAGCAGAGGACCAGGGCCGGGTTGCCCAGCACCGCCGCCTCGGCCCGGATCTGTCGGGCCAGTTCCAGCCCGCCCATTCCGGGCATTCCGGCATCCAGCACGGCGGCGTGGAAGGCGGTGCCGCGGCGGGCCGCCAGGCGCAGCAGGTTCAGGGCCGCCGCCCCGCTTTCCGCCCCGAGCGCCGCCGCCCCGGCGGCCGTGAGCCGGCGCACCATCGCGTCCCGGCTCAAGGCCAGGTCGTCCACCACCAGGATTCGGTGCCCCGCCAGCGGCTGGGGCGCCGGCAGGGGCTGCGGCAGCGCGCCCACCACGATCCAGAAGCGGAACACGCTGCCCCCGCCCTGGCGGGGCGTGGCCTCGATCCCGCCATCCATCTGCTCGGCCAGCTTGCGGCAGATCGCCAGCCCCAGCCCTGTGCCGCCGTATTTCCGGCTGATCGAGGCATCGGCCTGGGTGAAGCGCTCGAACAGCATGGGCACCTGGGCGGCATCCACGCCGATGCCGGTATCGGCCACCGAGCAGGTCAGGCGCAGCGCGCCCTCCTCGGCCATGGGGGCCGTGGCGATCGAAACCTCGATCCAGCCGCTCTCGGTGAACTTGATCGCGTTGCCGACGAGGTTGAACAGGATCTGGCGGAAGCGCCCGGGGTCGCCCAGCACCTGGGGCGGCAGCTCCGGCGGCAGGGTGGCCACCATCTCCACCCCCTTGGAGGCGGCACGCGCCGCGAAGAGCTCCACGATGGTGGCGATCTCGTTCTCCAGGGTGAAGGGGATGTACTCGTGCTCGATCATCCCGGCTTCCAGCTTGGAGAAGTCGAGGATGTCGTTCAGCACCATCAGCAGGTGCTCGGCGCTGCCCTGGATGGTTTCGGCGTAGCGGCGCTGGATCGGGTCGAGATGGCTGTCCAGCAGCAGGCCGGTCATGCCGATCACGCCGTTCATCGGCGTGCGGATCTCGTGGCTCATCGCCGCGAGGAACTCCTCCTTCGCCCGCGTCGCCGCCCGCGCCTCGCGTTCGCTCTCGCCGAGCGCATCGCCCTGCGCCTTCAGCGCCGCGGCCTGGCGGGACATGAGCCAGAGGGCGACGAGCATGATGGTCGCGATCGCGATGCCGCCGCCGGTCAGCAGCGCCGCCAGCCGCTGCACCCATTCGAAGGCCGCCGCCTTCCGCCGCGCGGCCTCGATGGCGATGGTGCCCTGGCGGATGGTGGAGAAGGCGGCGAAGACATCCTGCCCGTCCTGGTCGATGCCGGAATAGGTGCCGCTCTCCCGCCGGGGCAGGAAATCGCGGAACAGCCAGGAGGAGGGGTTGGCCTCGCCCACCCCATCCACCCGCCCGTCCGAGCGCGCGAGGAGCAGGCCGTTTGTCGAGTGGATGCGCACCGTGACGCCGAAGGCCTCCGCGTGGCGGCGGCCGACCGAGATCAGGTAATCCGGGTTCAGCAGCGCCACGGCCGCCCCCGTGAACTCGCCCCGCGCATTGCGCAGCCCACGGGCGAGGGGGATGGACCAGATGCCCGCCGCCTGGATGGCCCGGGCCTGCATGGCGGCCGAGCCGCCGAGGAACCGCCCCGCCTCCGGCGAGCCGAGCCGCAGCGCCGGGCCGCCCAGCCGCAGGACCCGGAACCAGTCCCGGTCCGCCAGGGTGGCGCCCCGCAGGCCCTCGACGGTGGAGGCGGTCACGATGCCGCTCGAATCCACCACCAGCACCGCGCGGAGCTGCGGCACGTCCCGGATGCGGCCGGCCAGGGCCCGCGCCATCGCGGCGGGGTCGGAATCATGGCTGCGCTCGGCCAGGTCCAGCAGGATGAAATCCACGGTCTGGATGGCGCGGGCGAGCTGGTCCGCCATGGCGGCCGTCACCCCCATGGTCAGGCGCTCCGCCTCATTCGCCGCCTCCCGCTGGCCGCGGTCGAAAAGGATGAGATAAAGCGCCGCGAAGCAGAGCCCGACGACCAGCACCGCGGCGGTGAAAAGACGCCAGGGCCGGGGCGCGGCCGGCTTGGCGGAACCCAGCTTCAGGACCCGGCGAAGGGAGGATGGCGTCGTGTTCATGCGGCGTGCGACCGTGGCCATCATCGCAGCACTGTCTATCTTTTGCGAGGCCGGATCGCCCGGTGAGGCGGCGTGGCGCCATCCCGCCGCCCCCAACGCGGCCCGCCCGGATGCGCCGGCCGCCCCGGCCACGCAGGTGTCGGAGGGATCCGGCGGCGCGCGTGGCCGCCGGGACCTGCTGGTCTGCACCGCCCAGGACCTTCCCTCCATCGCCTGGCGGAACCTTCGCAACGGCGAGATGGAGGGGCTGGACGCCGACATCGCCCATGCCCTGGCCGCCCGGTTCAGCCTCCGCCCGGTCTTCGTGGAAAGCGCCGCCGGCAGCGTGATCGACATGGTGGAGCGCGGCTCCTGCGACCTGGGTATGGGGGGTATCGGGGTCAGCCCGGCGCGCGCGGCGCGGGTCGCCTTCACCACGCCCTTCCTCGCCGGCCCCCTCGCCCTGGTCACCCAACGGACGAGCAACCGCGTCACGGATTGGGCCGGGCTGGACCGGGAGGGGGTGGTGGTGGCCGTCCTGGCCGGCACGGTGGCGGAGGAGGCGGTGCGCCAGCATCTGCGTCAGGCCGAGGTCATGGTCCTGCGGCCACCGATGCTGCCGGAGCAGGAGATCGGCGCCGGTCGCGCCGATGTCTTCGTCACGGATTTCGCGGATGCCCGCCGACTGCGCGAGGACGACCGCTGGCGGGTGGCCGACGCCCCGCCGAGCCTCGGCCAGACGCTCTATGCCTATGCCGTTCCCCGGAGCGACCCCGCCTGGCTGACCGAGGTCAACACCTTCCTCGTCCAGCTGAAGGCGGACGGAACCCTGCCCCGCGCCCTGCAGCGCTGGGGTCTGGGGGAGATGCTGGTGCGGTGATCCGCCGGCGGCGCCGCCCGGCCCGGCCCCTCAGCCCTGGGTGAGGGATTCCAGCCAGCGTCGCTTCCCGCCACCGGCCACATGCGCCTCCCCCAGCGCGCGGGCGCGGGCGGGGTCTCCCTCGGCCACGGCCGCGAGCATGGCGGCGTGCTCGGCATTGCTCTCGCGCATCCGCTCGGGGCGGGAGAGGGAGCGCTGGCGGGCCAGGTGGCTCTCCTTCAGCAGGGAGCCGTAGAGGGTCGCGGCCCTTCGATGGCCGGCCGCCTCGTGCAGCGCGTCGTGGAAGTCCAGGTTGCGGGCGTAATAGGCCGGCGCGTCGCCAGCCCCGGCATCCGCTTCCATCGCGGCGACCTGGGCCTGCAACCGCTCCAGCACCCCAGGCGCCAGGGTGCCGGCCGCCCGCCGCTCCGCGAGCCGGGCCAGGATGAAGCCCTGGAGCAGCGCGCGCATGTCATAGAGCTCGGCCATCTCCTCCGGCTCCAGCCGGCGCACGCTCATGCCCTGGCCGGCGGGGCCGGCGGTGACCAGCCCATCCCGCTCCAGCCCGCGCAGCGCCTCGCGCAGCGGCCCGCGGGAGAGGCCGAGCCGGGCCGCGAGGGCGACCTCGTTCAGCCGGCTGCCCGGCGGCAGCTCGCCGGAAAGGATCAGCCGCTCCAGCTCCGCCCTTGCGCGTTCCGGCAGGGAGAGCTGCGGGGGAAGGGTGTCCATACGGGGCAGGGCATCACGGGCTCGCGCGTCCTGTCAACAGCCTGTTGACAGGAAGGCCGACTCTCCGCAGCCTGGGATCCGACGGAGGATTTGCCATGCTCGACGCCCCGAACCCTGCCGCCCCGGGTGGGACGGAAGCCGCTGGCGCGGGGGCGCTCTCGCGCTTCACCGTGCTCGACCTCACCCGCGTCCGCTCCGGCCCGACCTGCGTGCGCCAGCTCGCGGATTGGGGCGCCAAGGTCATCAAGGTCGAGATGCCGGAAGGGCTGGACCAGGGCGACCCGATGGGCGGCCCGCGCGGCGGCCCGGACTTCCAGAACCTGCACCGCAACAAGCGCGGCCTGACGCTGAACCTGAAGTCGCCCGAGGGCGTGGCCATCCTGAAGAAGCTCGCCGCCGGGGCGGATGTGGTGGTGGAGAACTTCCGGCCGGATGTGAAGGACCGCCTCGGCATCGGCTACAAGGACCTCGCGGCGGTGAACCCGCGCCTGGTCTATGCCTCCATCTCCGGCTTCGGGCAGGACGGCCCCTATGCCGGCCGCCCGGGCTTCGACCAGATCGCGCAAGGCATGGGCGGGCTGATGTCCATCACCGGCCTGCCGGGGCAGGGGCCCGTGCGCGTCGGCATCCCCATCGCCGATCTCTGCGCCGGGCTGTTCGCGGCGCAGGGCATCATGGTCGCTCTGCTGGAGCGCGAGGTGTCGGGCAAGGGGCAATGGGTGCAGACCTCGCTGCTCCAGGCCCAGGCCTTCATGCTGGACTTCCAGGCCGCGCGCTGGCTCCAGGCCGGCGAGGTGCCGAAGCAGGCCGGCAACAATCACCCGACCTCCATCCCGACCGGCGTCTTCAAGACGCGGGACGGCCACATCAACATCGCCGCGACAGGCAACGCCATCTGGAAGCGCTTCGCCATCGCGGCCGGCGCGCCGGAATGGCTGGAGGACCCGCGCTTCAAGGATGCGGGCTCGCGCTCCGACAACCGCGACGCGCTGAACGCGCTGATCGACGCCAAGATCGCGGAACGGACGAGTGAGGAATGGGTGACGGCGCTGAACGAGGCGGGCGTGCCGGCGGGGCCGATCTACTCCATCGACCAGATGTTCGACGACCCGCAGGTGAAGCATCTCGGCATCGCCGCCGAGCTGAACGAGGGCGGGAAGGCGCAGACCTATGTCGCGCAGCCCATCGTCCTCTCGCGCACGCCCAGCCGCATCGCCAGCCACCCGCCCGCCATCGGCGAGCATTCGGCAGAGGTGCTGCGCGAGGCCGGCTACACGGATGACGACATCGCGGGCTTCCAGTCCCGCCAGGTGATCTAGCGCGGATCGCCGGAGGGCGAATTCGCCCGAAGGCGTGAATCCGCGCTTCAGCTAGGACACAGCACGCAGATGCCCGACGCGCTTCCCCCGCCGAACCCGGCGCTTGGCACCGACAAGATGCTCTCCCGCAAGGAGGGCGGCGTCGGCTGGATGATCTTCAACAACCCCGAGCGCCACAACGCCGTCTCCATGGAGATGTGGGTGGCGGCGGAGCGGATCCTGGCCGATTTCGCCGCCGATCCCGAGGTGAGGGTGGTGGTCGTCACCGGGGCGGGCGGCAAGGCCTTCGTCTCCGGCGCCGACATCTCGAAGTTCGAGAGCGAGCGCGGCAGCAAGGAGGCGGTGGACGCCTACCAGGCGCAGACCGCGAAGGTTTACGAGGCCCTCTCGGACTTCCCCAAGCCGACCATCGCCGCCATCCGCGGCCATTGCATCGGCGGCGGCAGCGCGCTGGCGGTGTGCTGCGACCTGCGGATCTGCACGGAGAGGTCCTCCTTCGGCATCCCCGCCGCGAAGCTCGGCCTGGGCTATCCGCTGCCGGGCATCCGGCGTCTGGTGCAGCTCGTCGGCCCCTCCTTCGCGAAGGAGCTGTTCTTCACCGCCAAGCGTTTCTCGGCCGAGGATGCGCGCATCATGGGGCTGGTGAACCGCGTGGTGGCCGATGACGCGCTGGACGCCACCATCGAGGATTACGCGAGCACCATCGCCGGCAACGCGCCGCTGACCGTCGGTTCGGTGAAGGCCATCGTGGCCGAGGCGCTGAAGGCGCAGCCGGATGAGGCGCTGTGCAACCGCCTCGTGCTCGAGTGCTTCGCGAGCGAGGACTACATCGAGGGCCGCCGCGCCTTCATGGAGAAGCGCCCGCCGCAGTTCAAAGGCCGCTAGTTCGGTTTGGCCGGCCCCCCGAGAGACCCGCGAGAGACGGGCCCGGGGGCGCCGAGGAAGGAGGAAGTCCGATGATCGACCGTCGCGCCCTGCTGGGCGCCGGGCTGGGAGGCTGCGCGCTTTCCCTCCCGGCGCTCCGAGCCCAGGCCCAGGAGAGCTGGCCCAGCAAGCCCATCCGCATCGTGGTCGGCTTCGCCGCCGGCGGGGCCACCGATATCAGCACGCGGGTGATGCAGCCGAAGCTCTCCGCCCTGCTCGGCCAGCCCGTCATCATCGACAACCGCCCCGGCGCGGGCGGCAACATCGCGACCGACGTGGTGGTGCATGCGGCGGCAGATGGCTACACCTTCCTCATGGGCACGATCGGCGCGCTGGCGATCAACCCCACCCTCTACGGCAACCTCTCCTTCGATCCGCAGAAGGACCTCGTGCCCGTCTCCATGGCGGGCAATGTGCTGAACGTGCTGGTGGTACCGGCGGACCGGCCCTGGCGCAGCGTGGCCGATCTGATCGCCGCGGCGAAGGCACGGCCGGACACCATCACCTATGGCTCCTCCGGCGTCGGCGGGGCGGGGCATCTGGCGGGGGCGCTGCTGGACCAGATGGCCGGGTTGAAGACCGTCCATGTGCCCTATCGCGGCGGCGGGCCGCTGATGACGGACCTGATCGGCGGGAAGGTGGACTACGCCTTCTCCACCGCGCCCACAGCCCTGCCGCAGGTGCAGAGCGGCAAGCTGCGCCTGCTGGCCGTGCCCACCGCGCGGCGCATCCGCGCCAGCCCCGATGTGCCGACCGTGGCCGAGACCCTGCCGGGCTATGAGGTGCAGAACTGGTACGCGCTGGTCGGGCCCAAGGGGCTGGCCCCGGCCGTGGTGGCGCGCATGAACGCCGCGATGCGCGAGGCCCTGGCCGACCCTGCCGTGGCCGGCGCGCTGGAAGGCCAGGGGGTGGAACCCATGCCCACCTCCCCGGAGGACCTCGCCCGCTTCATCCGCGAGGAGACGGCGAAATGGGCGCCCATCGTGCGCGACACCGGGGCGAAGGCGGAATAGGCGGATGGATCTGGGCATGAAGGGCCGCCGCGCCCTGGTGATCGGCGGCTCCTCCGGGATCGGCCTGGCCACGGCGGCGCTGCTGGCGCGGGAGGGCGCGGCGGTGACCATCGCCGCGCGGGATGCGGGCCGGCTGGCCGCGGCGGCGCGCGAGACCGGGACGGAGGCGGTGGTCTGCGACCAGTCCGACCCGGCTTCGGTCACGGCGCTGGTGGCGCATCTCGGCGACGCGCCGCTGCACGCCCTCGTCTGCGCCGCCGGCGGCAGCCGCCGCAGCGCCTTCGCCGATCTGCCGGACGAGGCCTGGCTGGAGAATTACGAGTTCAACATCCTCGGCACCGTGCGTGCCATCCGCGCCCTGCTGCCCGCGCTGAAGCGCGCGGGGGATGGCCGGGTGGTGCTGCTCGGCGCGGTCTCCGCGCGCCAGCCCACGGCGCATCAGGTGGTGTCCAACGTCCACAAGGCCGGGGTGCTGGCCCTGGCGAAGACCCTGGCCCTGGAACTGGCGCCGGAGGGCATCGCCGTGAACAGCGTCTCGCCCGGCCGCGCGCTCACGCCCCTCTGGCAGAGCCGCGCCGCGCAGATGGCGCGGGACGAGGGCATCACGGAGGAGCAGGTGCTCGCGCGCGTGGCCGCCGATATCCCGATGGGCCGGCTGGGCAGCGCGGAGGAGGTGGCGGCCATGGTGGCCTTCCTCGCCGCGCCCGTGGCGGCCTATGTCACGGGCCAGGCCGTCGCCGTCGATGGCGGGTTGCAGCGGGGCGTCTAGAAGGAAGGCGCCCGGCCCGGAGCAAGGCCCGCTTCAGGCCCGCGCGTTCAGCGCCAGGGCGGTCAGCTTCTCCGGATCGAGCCCCGTGGTGCGCACGCCGCCCAGCCCGCCGCCGCCGAGCAGGGCGATGAGGCTCGCCAGCTCCTGCACCTCCGCCGGTGCGGCCGCGGCCGTCTGGCTGCTGCCCGTCATGCCCGCGAACAGGCCGCTCAGATCCAGCGTCCGTGCCGCGCTCGCCGTGCTGGCGCTGGCGCGATAGGCGCCCACGGCGGCCGCCATGGCCTGGGCCGAGAGGTTCGGGCTGGCCGGGCCGACCGCGCTGGAGAGGCGGGGCGCCGAGGCGCTGTCATAGATGGCGGCGTCCCGCACCACCCGCTCGAAGGCGCTCTCCGTTTCGTCCTCGGTCCGCAGGGCGGACAGGGCGTTGATGGAGCGCGTGCCGGTGGTGCGGGCGGTGATCTCGGTGGCCGGGCTTTCGGTGATTCGCCCGTCCGGGTTGCTCCGGCGGGCGGAGACCATCACATCCTGCGCGCTGCCCTCGGGCCCAGCGACGAAGACAAGGGCGGCGAACTCCTCCCCGGTGAATGCGCTGCGGCCCGTCACGTCCACGCCGTTCAGCAGCAGCTTGCCGCCGCCCGTCCCACCCGGGTCGCTCCGCACCGCGACGTGATAGGTCATGCCTTCCGCGAAGACGGTGGCACCGCCGCCGAACAGGGAGGTCACGGAGAAGAGGTCACCCGCCCTGGCCGTGAAGTCGCCGACAGCGGCGAGGGAAGGCGCCTTCTGGTCGCCCAGCGGCGCATAGGCGGCGGCATCCTGCGCGATCCGCGCGAACGGATCCTCCTCCGCCATGTCGCGCAGCGCGGGCAGGGCGTTGACCGACCGCTCGCCCGTGCTGCGCGCGGTCACCTGCACGGCACGGCTGTCCAGGGCCAGGCCGGAGGCGCTCGTGCCGCGCGCCACCACCAGGATGTCCTGCGCGCTGCCCGTCCTTCCTGCCACGAACTGGAGGGAGCGGAACTCCTCCGGCGTGAAGTCCACCCGCCGGGTCACGTCCACCCCATCGAGGACCAGACGCGCGCCGGAGGTCGTGTCCTCCGCGCGCAGGGCGACACGATAGACGCTCACCTCAGCCTTCGGATCGTAGGGGGAGGTGAAGAGGTCGCGCAGGGCGAAGCGGTCGCCCTCGGCGGCGGTGAAATTGCCCACGGTGTGCAGGCCCGGCGCGACCTGCCCGCCCAGCGGGGCGTGCAGGGCCGCATCGGAGGCGACGGCCAGGAAGTCCGCATCCTCCGCGGCCGGGTCGGCCGGGGTCCGCAGCGCCTCGGCGGTGTTGAGGGAGCGGCGGCCGGTCACCTCGGCACGGATCAGCGCCGGCGGGCTGTCGGCCATGGCGGTCAGGCCCCCGGCCCCGTCCTCCGTGCCGGCGCGGGCCACGACCAGGATGTCCTGCGCGCTGCCCGCCGGCCCCGCCACATATTGCAGGGCCATGAACTCGACCGGCGAGAAATCGGTGCGGCCGGTCACATCCTGCCCGTTCAGCACCAGCCTTCCGCCGGAAGGGCCGCCGGGATCGTCGCGCAGGGCCACGCGGAAGCGGGCGGCCTCCGTCTTGCCGCCGGAGGGGAACAGGTCGCGCAGGGAAAGGCTGTCGCCCTCCTTCACCGTGATGTCGCCGGCGGCGGAAAGCCCGGGCGCGGCCCGGCTGCCGAGCGGCGCGAAGATGGCGGCCTCCCGCGCGATGGCGAGGAAGGCCGCGTCGGCATCGGCCGGGTCCGTTTCCGTGCGCAGGGCCGGGGCGGCATTGGCCGAGCGCAGGCCGGTGACGGCGGCGGTGATCGCCGTCGCGGGGCTGTCGACGATGTTGCTCCAGCTTCCATCCTCGAGCCGGGTGCCGGCGCGGGCGACCACCAGGATATCCTGGGCGCTGCCCTGGGGGCCGGCCACGAACTGCAGGTTGACGAATTCCTCCGGCGTGAAGTCGATCCGCCGGGTCACGTCCTCCCCGTTCAGCAGGAGCATCCCGCCGGGTGCCGACGCATCCGTGCGGAGGGCGACGCGGTACAGCGCGGCCTGGGTCTTGCCGGAGGTGGTGAACAGGTCATGGACGGCGACCGTGTCCCCTTCCTTCAGGGTGATGTTGCCGCTGCTGGAAAGGGTTGGCGCCGTGCGGCTGCCGAAGGCCGCGAAGACCGCGGCGTCCTGGGCGAGCCCGATGAAATCCGCATCCGAATCGCCCGCGCCTGGTTCCGTCCGCAGCGCCGCCGCGGCCTGGAGGGAGCGCGTGCCCGTCACCATGGCGGTGATCTGCACGGGGTCGCTGTCGGCGATTCCGGTCCAGCTTCCATCCGCCTGCCGGGTGCCCTTGCGGGCCACCGCGACCAGCTCCTGCGCGCTGCCCTCGGCGCCGGCGACGAATTGCAGCTCGTTGTAGTCCAGCGGGTCGAAATCCGTCCGGCCCGTCACGTCCTCGCCGCGCAGCACCAGCCGCCCGCCGCCCTCGCCGCGAAGCGCGACGCGCATCATCGCCGCATCGGGGGAACCGAACAGCTCGCGCACGGAATAGCTGTCCCCCGTGCGCGCGGTGAAGCTGCCGGAGGGCAGGGGCACCCGGATATCGACGATGTCGGTGGGCGTGCCACTGCCGCCCGTCGTCGTGGCCGAGGACGGGGTGGCGGCATAGCCGCTGGGGATGCTGGTATAGAAGGCGGCCGAGCCGCCGCTGATGGCGCTGGACAAGGGGGCGGCCTCCACGAAGCCGCCCATAGCCTTAGCGCCCCGATTCCTAACGGATGATGAAGCCTAGCCCACGCGCAACAGGGTCGGGCCGTGGCGGCGCAGCCAGTCCTGCGCGGCCTCCCGATGCGGCGTCAGGCGGGACACATGCGCCCAGAAGCGGTCCGAATGGTTCAGCTCCCGCAGATGCGCCACCTCATGCGCGACCACGTAGTCCAGCACCCAGTCCGGGGCCATCACCAGCCGCCAGGAGAAGGCGAGCGTGCCGTCCGGCGCGCAGCTTCCCCAGCGCGAGCGCGTGTCCTTCAGCGTGATGCGGCGGATCCGCACGCCCAGCGCGGCCGCATGGCCGGCGGCGAGCACGGCGATCCGGCGCTTCGCCTCCGCCCGGAGGAAATCGCCCACGCGGCGGGTCAGGAAGGCCTTGTCCCCGGCCACCACGATCTCGCCGTTCCAGAGGATGGCCGGGCCACGCGCCGCGGGGTCGTGGCGGATGACATGGGGCACCCCGCCCAGCGGCACGCTCTCCCCTTCCAGCAGCGGCACGGCCGGCGCCAGGCTGCTCAGCCGCTCCTTCACCCAGGTCGCATGCGTGTTCAGCAGCGCCATCCCGGCGCGGCGGCTGGAGCGCGGGGGGAGCGTCACCACCACCTCCCCGGCGCGCGGGTCGATGCGGAGCGAGACGCGGCGTGCCCGGGTGGAGCGGTTCCAGCGCACCGGCGTCGGCGTCGGAAGGGCCAACGGATGGGCGCGGAGGGGAACGCTCTCGGTCTCGTTCTGTTCCATGACCGGGAGAATGGACCTTCCCGGGGGTCCGGTTCAACGGCTTGACAAGGGCAGGGGAGGCCATGTGGAAGTTGCGCTGCAAAAAGGGCGGAAATTCAGGATCTTGAGCGATACTCCTCACAGGATCGCTTTCGCCCATGCCCTGCGGGGCGTGGCGGCGCTCTCGGTCCTGCTGAGCCACTACACCGAGCATTTCTGGAACCAGCGCGCCGTCGCGGCGGCCTTCCTGGCAGCACCCCAATGGGAAGGCGCCGCACCGGGCTTCGTCGCCCTCCACGCCTGGCTGCCGCCCGGCTTCGCCGGCCATTTCGGCGTGGCCCTGTTCTTCCTGGTCAGCGGCTTCGTCATCCCCTTCTCCCTGCTTGGCCGGAGCAGGGCGGGCTTCGCGGCCGGAAGGTTCCTGCGGATCTGGCCGACCTACGCGGCGGGGCTGGGCATCACCATGCTCGCGGTCTGGGCCTGCGCCCGGCATTTCGACAATCCGGTGCCCTTCGGCGCGGCCCAGTGGCTGGCCCAGATGCTTTTCATCCGGGACCTGCTCGATATGCCCTCGATCGACGGCATCGTCTGGACCCTCGAGATCGAGCTGCGCTTCTACCTGCTCTGCTTGGTCATCGCCCCGGCGCTGCGGGCGGGGCAGGTGCGGCCGTTGCTGGCGGCGGGGCTGGTGCTGACCGGCCTTTCCGCCGTGATCGGCGCCCTGCCGCTGCCCCTGGCCTGGAGGGCCGGGTTGGGCGAGCTGGCGCTGAGCGGCCAGATGATCACCTTCATGCTGCTGGGATGCGTCTTCGGCGCCTGGCATCGCGGCACGGCCGGGGCAGGGGCCTGCCTGGCGACCGGGGGCGTGCTGCTGCTGCTCTTCGCCCTGCAATGGGCGGGCGGGGTAATGGCCGCGCAGACCGGGCCGGGGCTGGTGGCCTATGGCGCGGCGCTGGCCGTCTTCGCCCTGCTTTTCGCCCGGCGGGAGGCGATCCGGAGGGTTCCGCCCGGGCTCGATGCGCTCGCCCGGATCAGCTACCCGCTCTACGTGGTGCACGGGGTGGCCGGCTATGCGGTGATCCGCCTGATGCTGGAGGCCGGGGCGCCGCCCCTGGCCGCCATTCTCCTCGCCACCCTCCTGGCCCTGGCCACCGCGACGCTGCTGCACCGGGTGGTGGAGCTGCCCACCCAGCGCCTGGGCCGGCGCGTGTCCGGAAGCCACCCGGCTCGGGGAGAGAGGGCTTAGCGCCCCAGCGCGGCCAGCGCGGCGCGCAGCCCGGCCGCCGGGCTGGTCAGCGGAACCCCGCCGCGCACCCGTCCGGCCGCCCCGGCCATGGAGGCCTGCGCCAGCGCCACCCGGTCGGCGCCGCTGGCCAGGGCCTCCTCGGCGGCTTCGGCGACCAGGGCGTGGTAGCGCGCCGTGTCGCCCGCCCGGAAGGCGTCCCAGGCGCCGGCCACGGCCCGCAGCGCGATCGTCGCGCCGGTCCCGCGCGCGGCGGCGAGGAAAAGCCGTTCCGTGGCCTCGCGGGTGGTGGGCGCCGCATAAAGGACGGCCACGCGCCCGCCCCCGGCCACAGCCTCCCGCGCCAGGGCGGCATCGGCGCGCAGCACCGGCACGGGCAGGCGCGCCTCCTCGGCCACGGGGCCGAGGGTGGAGCAGGTCAGGAGGACGGCGCCGGCGCCCTGGGCCGCGTCCCGCAGGGCGGCGGCCGTCCGCTCGGCGATGGCGGGGGTCAGGCCCCCCGCGGCTTCGGCCGCCTCCAGCAGCTCCGGGCGGATCAGGTGGCGGAGCTCCACCTCCGGCCGCTCCAGCGCCGCGTCGAAGAGCGGCGCGTTGCTGGCGGCGGTGTGGAGCAGCCCGATCACCCCGGATGCGCCTTGAACTCGATCTCCACGAAGGAGAAGGGCTCCGTCCCGGCATTGACCACGTTGTGCTCGGCCCCCGGCGGGCGGGTGTAGGAGACGCCGGCCTTGATGCTGGCCTCCCGCGTCGCGCCGCCGGGCTCCTCCAGCAGCATGGTCCCGTCCGTCACGGGAACGACGAGATAGGCCCAGCCATGGCGGTGCCAGCCGGTCTCGGCCCCGGGCGGGAAGTCCCAGCGGGTGACGCGGGCGGTGTCGTCATCGGCCTGGACCGTGGCGACGGCGGGGATGCGGCAGCGGAGGGGTTCGGACATGGTGCTCACGCCTCGGCCGAGGCAAGCATCATGCCGGCTTCCTCCAACCCCGGCAGGGGCAGGGCGCCCGTGGCCTGCCAGGCGGCCCAGACGCGATCCGCCTCCTCGGCGGTCAGCCGGGTATGCGGCGGGCGGATATGGCGCCAGCCCTCATCCCCCGTGCTGCGGGCGATCACCTCCCGCAGGCCAGGGATCAGCGGCACGGTGGCCGCGGCGGCGCGGCAGGCGTTCATCATCGCCTGGGCCGCATCGGCCTCCGGCCCCGTCCGCTTCGAATAGACGATCTGGGCGAAGCGGCAGGAGAGGTTGGTGGCGGCGGTGATGCAGCCGGCGGCCCCCAGCCCCAGCATGCGCTGGAAGAGGCTGTCGCCCCCCGGATAGACCTCGAAGCCGCGGGAGGCGAAGGCCTTGATATAGGCCTCGGTCTGCGCCGCATCGCCCGTGCTGTCCTTCAGCCCGCGCACCACGCCCGGGAAGGCCTCGATCAGCCGCCCCACCAGCTCCACCGTCAGCGGCACGGCCGACTGGGCGGGGAAGTGATAGAGATAGACCGCGAGCCCGCCGCCGATCCGCTCGATCACCTCGGCATAATAGGCGAAGAGACCGTCCTCGCTCGGGTTCTTGTAGTAGAAGGGCGGCAGCACCAGCACGCCGGGGCAGCCGATCTCGCGCGCATGGCGCGAGAGCTCCACCGTATCGGTGATGTTGGGCAGGCCCGTCCCGGGCATCAGCCGCGTCACCGGCACGTCATGCCGGGCCAGCTCCTCCAGGATGGTGCGGCGCTCCTGCAGGCCGAAGGAATTGGCCTCGCCCGTGGTGCCGAGCACGCCCAGATTGTCGCAGCCATTCGCCAGCAGCCATTTGGCCAGGCTCGCCGTGCGCCGGTGGTCCGGCGAGAGGTCGGCATGCACCGCCGTGATCAGCGCCGCATTCACCCCGGCGTAAAGCGCACCCGTCATCCGGCTTTCCTCTGTCCCGTCTTCACGTTGGTCTTTGGGCTGGCCTTCATCGGCGGCTTTGCTCCTGCCGCCGCCGGGGCCGCCACTGGGGCCGCCACCGGGGCCGCCGCCGCGCGCGTGGCCTGGCCGGCCTTGCGGGAGGCGGGGGGCCAGCGGCCGGGCCACGTGACCACATGGTCCTCCAGCGCCCCGGCCTCGCGCTCCGAAACCGCGCGGCCGCGCACGGAGATGCCGGCGCGGTGGACGCTCTCGGGGTCTCCGCTCACCAGCGGGTGCCAGTCCGGCAGGTCTCCCCCGCGGGCCAGGATGTGATAGGCGCAGGTCGGCGGCAGCCAGTCGAGCGCGGCCAGCATCCGGGGCTTCAGCTGCACGCAATCCGGCACATGGTCGCGCCGGTTGGCGTAGTCGCGGCAGCCGCATCCCTGGGTGTCCAGCATGCGGCAGGCCACGTTGGTGAAGTGAATCTCCTCCGTGTCCTCGTCGCGGATCTTGTGCAGGCAGCACCGGCCGCAGCCGTCGCAGAGCGATTCCCATTCGGCCCGGCTCATCGCCGAGAGGGACTTCCGCTTCCAGAAGGGGAGGGGATCGGACACGCCGTCCTCCTACACCCTGGGTGGACCGAACGGGAAGCTTGACCTGCCCCGGCGCCTGGGGCGAAACGGGAACATGCCGCTGGACCTGAGCATCCCCGAGCGCACGGCGACCACCTGCCGGGCCGCCATGCGCTTCTGCGCGCGCAACCGCTGGGCGCCGCTCGCCGAGATGCCCATCCCCTGCGGGCGCCGGCTGGACATCATGGCGCTGACGCCGGAAGGCTGCCTCTTCGCCATCGAGGTGAAGTCGGGCCCGCGCGATTTCCTCTCGGACAACAAGTGGCACGAGTACCGGGACTGGTGCGACCGGCTCTACTTCGCCGTGGATTGCGACTTCCCGCAGGAGCTGATCCCGGAGGAGATCGGGCTGATCGTCAGCGACGGCTTCGATGCCGTGATGGTGCGGGACACGGAGCACCGGGGGCTGGCGGGGGCGCGACGGAAATCGCTCATGCACCGCTATGCCGTGCTCGCCGCGGGGCGGCTGGCCGCGGCCTGCGACCCGGTGGGGGCACAGGAGATGCGTGCCGCGCTGCTTTGCGAATAGGCGGGTTTTTCAAGCCCCGGCTCCTGGTCCTTTGATCGTATCGCAGGGCGGAACCGACCCGCCGCGAGGCCGTTCTTCCAGCGCGCCCGCCCCCCGGGGCGCCCCCAGGAGAATTCCCCCATGCAACGCCGTTCCATCCCGCTCGCCCTCGCGGGTGCCGCCCTTCTGCCCGCCATGGCCCAGGCCCAGGGCAATACGGCGAACAACCGCGCGCCGGGCCCCGGTGCCACGCCCCAGGCGGCCACCCCGCCCGCCAACCTCGCCGGCATGCCGCCCGCCCAGCTTGCGAAGATGACGCATGACGCCGGCGCCTTCTCCCTCGCCACCGCCCGCATGGGTATGGAGAAGGCCTCCAACGCGGAGGTGAAGCGCTTCGCGAATTTCGAGGTGCGGGAGCAGGAAGGCGTCGCCCAGGCCATGAAGCTGGCCGGCCACAACTTCCCCGAGCCGCAGTTCGGCGGAGAGAAGGCCCAGGTGATCCAGCGCCTGCAATCCGCCAATGGCGCCGATTTCGACCGCCTGTTCCTGCAGGTGCAGGAGCAGGGCCATCAGGAGCTGCTGAACCTGACGACCGCCGCCGCCGAGAGCCAGGCGCCCGTGCCGGACCGGATCACCGCGCTGCTGGCCAGCGACCGCATCCGCGAGCACCTGATCGACATCGGGACGCTGCAGGGCCGCCGCTAAGCCTTCGGCGCCCGAACTTGGCGTGGGGCGTGGCGGCCAGCCGGCCGCCGCGCCTCAGCGGGCCAGATCGGCGGCGCTGATGGTGCGCGGGGGCAGCAGCTCGGCCAAGCGCACCACCCCGCCCCATTCCTGCACCATGACGCCGCCCACCACCTGGTCCATCCGGTGGTCGGCGCCCTTCACCAGCAGGTCGGGGCGGATCGCCTCGATGGCGGCCTCGGGCGTGTCCTCGTCGAAGAAGGTCACGAGATCGACCGAGGGCAGGGAGGCGAGCACGGCGGCCCGCGCCGCCTCCGCCTGCATCGGCCGGGCCGGGCCCTTCACGCGGCGCACGGAGGCATCCGTCTGCGCGCCCACGATCAGCCGGTCGCACCAGCGCCGCGCCTGTTCCAGCAGGTGGATGTGGCCGGGGTGGAGAAGGTCGAAATGCCCGTCGGTGAAGCCGACGCGCCAGCCCCGGCGGCGCCAGCGTTCCGCCAGCTCGGCCGCGCGGGTGCGCGAGACGATCTTGCGCAGCGTGCCGTGCTCACCGCTGAGCGCCTCCAGCATGTCCGTGTCGCGCGCCACCGCGGTGCCGAGCTTGCCCACCACCAGCCCGGCCGCGACGTTGGAGAGCCGCGCGGCGACGGGCAGGGGCAGCCCCGCGGCCAGCCCGGCCGCCACGACGGCCACCACCGTGTCCCCGGCACCGGAGACATCGACCACCTCCGCCGCCTCGGCGGGGAAGTGATGCACGGTATCGTTCTCGAGCAGGGTCATGCCGTCACGCCCGCGCGTCACCAGCACGGCGGCGATCTGGTGCCGGTCCCGCAGGGCGCGGGCGGCGGCGAGCAGGGCGGGCTCGCTCTCCACGCTCATGCCGGCGGCCCGGCGCAGCTCCGCGCGGTTCGGCACGACGAGGTCGGCCCCGGCATAGAGGGAGAAGTCCTCCCCCTTCGGATCGACCACCACCTTCCGCCCGGCGGCGCGCGCCGCGGCGATCAGCCGCTCCGGCACGTCGCCCACCAGCACGCCCTTCCGGTAGTCGGAAAGGACCATGACCTTGGTGGCGGCGACGGTGTCCTGCGCGATCCGCACCAGCCGGTCCGCGAGGCGCGGATGGATGGGCTGGGCCACCTCCTGATCGGCGCGGAGCAGCTGCTGGCCCGAGGCGATGAAGCGGGTCTTGGTGGTGGTGATGCGGCCGCCCTGCACCAGCAGCCAGGGCTCCACCCCCGGCTGCCCGCCGATCAGCCCGGTCAGGTCCGAGCCGGCCTGGTCATCCCCCACCACGGAGAGGAAGGCGACCGAGGTGCCGAGGGCGGTGAGGTTGCGCACCACATTGCCGGCGCCGCCGGGCATCGCCACCTCGCGCTCCACGCTCAGCACGGGCACCGGGGCTTCGGGCGAGATGCGGTTCACATGCCCATAGACCGTGCGGTCCAGCATCGCGTCCCCGACCACGAGGACCGAGGCGCGCCGGAGGGCGCGGACAGCCTCCGCCAGATCGGCGGCGGCCATGGGCGGAGTGGGGGCGTCGGGCGCGGGGCCGGTCATCCATCCCGGCGTAGCCCGCCGCCGGGGCGGGTGGCAACCGGGCGATGGTTCCGGTGACCAAGCGTTAACGCCCTGCCGGGCAGAATCCGGGCCGAGATGATCCCGGTCACGCACCCGGCCCATAAGGGGCCGCCGCCCCTCGGGGCCCTGCTGTTCCGGCCCGGCCCCGGCCTGGCGCCGGAAGCCCATCGCGTCGCCCGTGCCCTGATGGAGGATGCCGCCCGCAACCGGGGCGGCCGCGTCTCGCCGGAGGAGGGCGGCACCTGGCGGCTGGTGGCCGCTCCGCCCGCGCTGGAGATGGCCCGGCGCACGCTGTCCGCCGTTCTGCAGGGCCGCGATGCCGCGCTGCTGACCGAGGCGCTGGCCAGCCCCGCCCCCGCAGCGCCCGGCAGCACGGGGCCCGAGGCCGTGCTGGCGGCCCTTCCCATCGAATCCCTTCTGGAACGCCGCGCCCTTCTCGGCTTCGGGCCAGGAGGCAGGCCGCGTCCGGCGGGGTGGCGGATCCTGCCCTCCCGCAGCGCGATCGCGGCCGCGCTCGGGCCGGCCTGGGAGGGCGAGCCCTGGCAGGCGCATGGCTGGGCGATCGTGGCGCGGCGGTTGGCGGAAGGCGTGTCGCCGGCGGAAGGGCCGCTGCATCTCGACCTGCCGGCCGAGGCCTGCCTGCCCGCGTCCCCGCATGTCCTTCCCGTGCTGCCGGCGCGCGCCATGGCGCGGCCACCGGCCACGCCCTTCGCCGTGGACGGGCCCGGCCCTGCGGCATGGGGGATGATCGACCCGGCGAATCTGCCCGGCCTCGCGCTCCACCTCACCCATGACCCCGCGCTGGAGCGGCTGCCAGCGGCGTTCTGGCATGCCCTGGGTCCCGGGCGGGTGGTGCTGGAGGGGGTGGTGGACCAGGCAGCGCTGGAATGGGGGCTGGCGCAGGGCTTCGCCCGCTTCGGCGGCCCGCAGGCGGACCGGCTGCTGGCCGCGATTCGGCAGAGGCCGCGGTGAGGCTCGACGCCGGACCCGCCGCACCGCCCCCGCCGCGCCCTTCGCCCCTCGGCGCTGACCCGCCACCGCTGACCGGCCCGGATGGCGGCGCGGCGGATCTGGCCGCGCTGGTCCGGCGCTGCCTCGCCTCCGGCTCCGTGCGGGACGTGCTCTGGCTGCGCCTCTCCCGCCTCCCCAAGGGGCTGGACCGGCCGCATCACCGTCGCCTGCTGCGGGAGGCGCTGGCCCTGCCGCAGCATGCCCGTCGCGCCCGGGTCTTCCACCTGCCCGATGGCGACATGGCGGTGGCGACCGCGCCGCCCGATACGCTCCGCCCGGCCGTGCTGCGCGCGCTGGAAGGCGCGGTGGCGGATTCGGAGATCGGCCAGGTGATCCGCGCCCTGCGCCTGCCCGATGAATCCGGCGCCCTGCTGGCCGGGCTTGAGGAAAGCCTGGGCCTCGCCCCACGCGCCGAGGCGGACGGCCCCGCCCCGCCGCCGCTGGAGGCCGAGGCGCTGGCCGCTATCCTGCCCACCCTCGCCCAGGCCGACCCCGCCCCCTATCTGCGCCGCCAGCCCATCCTGCGCCTGACGCCGGAGGGGGAGTCGGGTGTCATGGCCCAGTCCATCGCCCCGATGCCCGGCGCCTTGCGGGACCGGCTGCTGCCCGGGCGCGGGCTGGAGGAGGTGCCGGCCCTGGCGGCGCAGCTCCGCCTCATGCTCGAGACCCGGATGCTGGCCGGCATCGCCCGCCCGGAATGGCTGGCCGCGCCCCGGCCGCTGCATCTCTCCATCTCCGTCGCCGCGCTGACCTCCGATGCCTTCCTCGCCCTCGACGGGCGCCTCCCCGGGGCGGTGCGGCCGATGCTGACCCTGGGGATCCCCGCTTCGGAAATCCTGGCCGATCCGGCCGGCTTTTCCCTGGGAAGGGATCTGGCGGTGAGCCGCGGCTACGGCCTGGCGCTGGAGGCACCGGGCGGCGCGGCTCTGGCCCTGCTGCCGCCCCAACGGATCGGGGCGGGCGTGCTGCGCCTGGCCTGGTCCGACGGCTTGCCCGCCGATCCCGGGCCGCTGCCCGCCGTGCTTCGCGCGGGGCTGTCGGTGGTGCTGACCGGGGCGGACCGGACCGCCGCCATCGCCTGGGGCTGGGAGCACGGCATCACCCTGTTCCAGGGCCGCGCGACCGACCGGCACCTGCGGAACTGAGCACCCGTCCTGGCGGGGCGCCGCGCGGCGTCCTATGCCCTACCCATGCGCCATGCCCCTGATCCCGCTGCCCCGGCCATCGCGGCCGAAGGCCTGACGAAGCGCTACGGCGAGGTGGTCGCGGTGGATTCCCTCAGCTTCACCCTGCCGCGCGGCGCGACCTTCGGGCTGCTGGGCGGCAATGGGGCGGGCAAGAGCACGACCATCGCCATGCTGCTCGGCCTGCTGATTCCCAGCGCGGGGAGTGCCCGCGTGCTGGGGCATGACATGGCGCGGGACCGTTTCGCCGCCCTGGCGCGGGCCAATTTCTCCTCCCCCTATATCGCCCTGCCGCATCGGCTGAGCGTGCGGGAGAACCTGAAGGTCTACGCCCATCTCTATGACGTGCCGGAGCCGCGGGCGCGGATCGCGGAGCTGGCGGAGCAGCTCTCCCTCGGCGATCTGCTGGACCGCCCGGCCGGGGAGCTCTCGGCGGGGCAGAAGACGCGGGTGGCACTGGCGAAGTCGCTGATCAACCGCCCCGACGTGCTGCTGCTGGACGAGCCCACGGCGAGCCTGGACCCCGATACCGCCGACTGGGTGCGAAGCTGGCTCGAGCGGTACCGGGCGGAGAGCGGCTGCGCCATCCTCCTCGCCTCCCACAACATGGCGGAGGTGGAGCGGCTCTGCGGCCATGTGCTGATGTTGAAGAAGGGCCGGCTGGTCGATAGCGGCGCGCCCGCCGAGCTGCTGGAGCGCTATGGCCGCGACGACCTGGAGGAGGTGTTCCTGGACATCGCGCGCGGGCGCCGGACGGGCTAGGGGAGGGGATGGTGACGAAGACGCCCAGGCCCAGCCGCTCCTCCGGCTCCGAGGCCTATGACCTGTTGCTGGAGGCCATCGACAGCGGCGCGCTTCCCGCAGGCACCCGCCTGCGCGAGGCGGAGCTGGCCGAGCGCTTCCGCATCAGCCGCACCCCCGTGCGGGAGGCGCTGAAGCGGCTGGAGGCGCAGGGGCTGGTGCTGCACGAGCCGCATCACGGCGCGGTGGTGGCCAGCCTGGACTATGGCCAGATGGCCGAGCTCTACCACATGCGCGAGGTGCTGGAGGGCACGGCCGCCGGCCTGGCCGCCACCCATGCCACCGCCACGGAGGTGGAGATCCTGCGCGAGATGGTGGAGCGCGACCGGGGCCTGCTGGAGGACCCGGCGGCGCTGGCCGCCACCAACCGGGCCTTCCACCGGCAGATCCGCCTTTCGGCCCGCAACCGCTTCCTGAACGCCACGCTGGAGAACATGCGGATCTCGCTGGCGCTGCTGGCCGGCACCACCCTGGCCGTGCCCAAGCGCGGCGCGGAATCGGTGGAGGAGCACGCCGCCATCATGGCCGCCATCGAGGCGCGCGACGCCGCGGGGGCTGAGGCCGCGGCGCGGCGGCACATCCGCAATGCCTTCAAGGTCCGGATCGGGCTGGAGCACGGGGGCGGCTGATTTCGGGCCCGCCCCGGGGAACTTCCACGCAGGGCCGTATCGGCGGCGAATGGAAGGCTGCTTGAAACGCGCCCGCGAAGATCGTATCCGCCGGTATACAGGTCAGGGCGCAGCGAACGATGCCGGATTTCTCGCGGATTTGGGACGTGCTGGTGATTGGCGGCGGCAATGCCGCCCTCTGCGCCGCCGTGACCGCCCGCATGGCCGGCTGCTCCGTCCTGCTGATCGAGCACGCGCCCAAGGCCTTCCGGGGCGGCAACAGCCGCCACACCCGCAACATGCGGACCATGCACACGGCCCCGACCTCGGTGCTGACCGAGGCCTATCTCGAGGATGAGTACTGGGACGACCTGCTGCGCGTGACGGGCGGGCAGACCGACGAGCATCTGGCGCGGATGACGATCCGGCTGACCCAGGAGGCCCTGCCCTTCATGGAGGGCTGCGGCGTGCGCTTCCAGCCCTCCCTCTCCGGCACGCTGAGCCTGAGCCGGACCAATGCCTTCTTCCTCGGCGGCGGAAAGGCGCTGGTGAATGCCTATTACGCCACGGCCGAGCGGCTGGGCATCGACATCCTCTACGACACCGAGGCCGTCGACCTGAGGATGGATGACGGCTTCGTCCGGGAGGTGGTGATCGACCATCGCGGCTTCCCCGAGACGGTGCGGGCGAAGACGGTCGTCGCCTCCTCCGGCGGCTTCCAGGCCGATCTGGAATGGCTGGAGCGCGGCTGGGGACCGGCGGCGCGGAACTTCCTCATCCGCGGCACGCCATATGCCAAGGGCAAGGTGCTGCGGAACCTGCTGGACCAGGGCGTGGGCCAGGTGGGAGACCCCACCCAGTGCCACGCGGTGGCGATCGACGGGCGCGCGCCGAAATTCGACGGCGGCATCGTCACGCGGCTGGATTGCGTGCCCTTCTCCGTCGTCGTGAACAAGCATGGCGAGCGCTTCTACGACGAGGGCGAGGATGTCTGGCCCAAGCGCTACGCCATCTGGGGGCGGCTGGTGGCGCAGCAGCCGGACCAGGTGGCCTATGCCATCATCGACGTGAAGAGCGAGAAGCTGTTCATGCCGAGCGTGTTCCCCGCCATCAAGGCGGACAGTGTGGGCGAGCTAGCGGCGAAGCTGGGGCTGGACCCGGCGGCGGTGGAACGGACGGTGGCCGAGTTCAACGCGGCCTGCGTGCCGGGCGAGTTCAACTCCACCGGGCTGGACGGGTGCCGGACCGAAGGGCTCACGCCGCCGAAGACGCATTGGGCGCGCCCGATCACGGATGCGCCCTTCATCGGCTATCCGCTGCGGCCGGGCATCACCTTCACCTATCTCGGGGTGAAGGTGGACGAGAACGCGCGGGTGCTGATGGAGGACGGCAAGCCGAGCGCGAACCTCTTCGCCTCGGGTGAGATCATGGCCGGCTCCATCCTGGGCAAGGGCTATCTGGCCGGCTTCGGGATGGCGATCGGCACCGTCTTCGGACGGATCGCAGGCAGGGAGGCCGCGAGGAATGCGCGAAACTGAGGCGACCACCGATGCCCGCCGCGCGATGGAGGTGTGCAACGCCTGCCGCTATTGCGAGGGCTATTGCGCGGTGTTCCCGGCGATGACCATGCGCCGGGAATTCACCACCGGCGACCTGAGCTACATCGCGAATCTCTGCCACAACTGCCGCGGCTGCTACTACGCCTGCCAGTATGCGCCGCCGCATCCGTTCAACATCAACCTGCCGCAGGTCCTCGCCCAGGTCCGTTCCGAAACCTATGAGGAATATGCCTGGCCGGGGCCGCTGGCGGGGCTGTTCAAGCGCAACGGCACGGTGGTTTCGCTGGCGACCGTGGCGGTGATCGCGCTGACGCTGGTCCTGACCATGGCGCTGGTCGATCCGCGCGTGCTGTACCAGCCGCAGATCGGGCCGGGCGCCTTTTACCGCGTGATCCCCTGGTGGCTGATGGTGACGCTGGCCGGCGGCACCTTCCTGTTCTCCATCCTCGCCCTCGTCATGGGGTTCCGCAACTTCTGGCGCGACACGGGCGGCCGGGCGGATGAGCTGACGCGCCCCAAGCCGCTGATGGTGGCGCTGCACGACATCCTCACGCTGAAGAATCTCGGCGGAGGCGGCGGGGGCTGCAACGACGTGGACGAGGGGTTCTCGCAGGTCCGGCGGCGCTTCCACCACTTCATGTTCTACGGCTTCCTGCTCTGCTTCGCCTCCACCACCACGGCCACCTTCTACGACCACTTTCTTGGCCATGAGGCGCCCTATCCTTTCTGGAGCCTGCCCGTGCAGCTCGGCACCTGGGGCGGCGTGGGAATGGTGATCGGCACGGCGGGGCTGATCTGGGTGAAGATCGTCTCCGACCCGGCGCCCGCCGCGCGGAACCTGCTGGGGGCGGATTACGCGCTGCTCGTGCTGCTGTTCCTCGCGGCCTTCACCGGGCTGCTGCTGCTGGGGCTGCGTGACACCGGGGCGATGGGCGTGCTGCTGGCCGTCCATCTCGGCGTGATCTTCGCCCTGTTCCTCGTGGTGCCCTACAGCAAGATGGTGCACGGCGTGTACCGCTCCGCCGCGCTGCTGCGGCATGCGCTGGAGCGCCACCCGGCCCCGCCGCCGCCGGGCACCGGTCCGTCGGACCGGGCTGTCGGCTCGGCGGCCTGAGGGGCGGAAAAGACTTGGCCCGGTGCGTCTGCCGGGCGGAACATGGCGGAAGCGGCGGAAAGCCGCTCCGGGAAACAGCCCAGGAGGAACGACGATGCTCGAGAATGCCAGGAAGGTGCTCCGCATCAGCTCGATGCGCGAGCAGGTGACGCCGGCGGAGTGGCAGGCGCGGATCGACTGCGCGGCCTGCTACCGGCTGGTCGCGCATTACGGCATGGCGGACATGATGGCGAACCACATCTCCGTCCGCGTGCCGGGGGAGGAGGCCTTCCTCATCAACCCCTATGGCATGATGTATGAGGAGATGACGGCCTCCGCCCTCATCAAGGTGGATATCGACGGCAACATCCTGGGCAAGCCGGATTACGGGGACTTCGACTTCGGCATCAACCGCGCGGGCTACGTGATCCATTCCGCGATCCATGGCGCGAAGCATGAGCTGGATTGCGTGATCCACACCCATACCTGGCCGGGGATGGCGATCTCCTCGCTGGAATGCGGGCTGCTGCCGATGACGCAGACGGCGATGCGCTTCACCCGGATCAGCTACCACGAATATGAGGGCGTGGTGCTGAACACGGATGAGCAGGCGCGGCTGATCGCCAATTTGGGCGACAACAACGCGATGATCCTGCGTAACCACGGGCTGCTGACGGTGGGACGCACGGTGGGCGAGGCCTTCAACGCGCTGCACCGGCTGGAACTGTCCTGCAAGGCGCAGATCGCGGCCATGTCCTGCAACACGCCGCTGCACCCGGTGCCGCAGGCGGTGCTGGACGCCACCTTCCAGAACTACCAGCCGAATGTGCGCCGGCCCTATGGCGTGATGGAGTGGCCGGCGCTTCTGCGCATGCTGGACCGGCTCGATCCCAGCTACGCGGATTGACGTCCATGGCCAGGGGGCAGCGCGTGAGCCCCCTGGCCGGGGCGACGCTACTCGACCACGGCGCCGGCGATGCGGACCACCTCCGCCCAGCGCCTGATCTCGGAATCGATATAGGCGGCGAATTCGGCGGGCGTGTTTCCCACGGGATCGGCGCCCTGGTCGACCATCTGCTTCTCGATGTCGGGGCGCTTCAGGATGGCGGCCGCGTCGGCCGAGATCTTGCGCAGGATGTCGGGTGGCGTATTCGCCGGCGCGACCACCCCGAACCAGGAAGAGGCGTCGAAGCCGGGGAAACCCAGCTCCGCCATGGCCGGCACCTCGGGCACGGCGCGCGAGCGTTGCAGGCCGGACACCGCCAGGGCGCGCAGCTTGCCCGCACGGATCTGCTCGATGACCGAGGGGATGGTGGCGAACATGAAGTCGATGCGCCGGCTCAGGAGGTCGTTCAGCGCGATCGCGCCCCGATAGGGAACATGGGTGGTCTGGATGCCGGCCATCTGGTCCATCAGCGCGCCCGAGAGATGCGAGGAGGTGCCGACGCCCGTCGAGCCGTAGGAGAGCCCGCCGGGCTTCTCCTTCGCCATCTGCACGAGCGCCTGGACGTTGCGCGCGGGGTGGTCCGGCACGACGACGAGGATGTTCGGCACGCCGGCCAGCAGCGTGGCCGGGGCCAGGTCCCGCCGCGTGTCATAGGGCATGCTGCGGTAGAGCGACTGGTTGACCGCCAGCGGCCCGACCGAGCCGACGAGCAGCGTGTAGCCATCCGGCGCGGAGCGGACGACGAACTCCGTGCCGATGTTCCCTCCCGCGCCCGGGCGGTTCTCGATCACCACGGGTTGGCCCCAGCGCTCGGACAGGTGATTGCCGACGAGCCGCGCGATGATGTCCGTGGTGCCACCCGCGGTGAAGGAGACCACGATGCGCACGGGCCGCTCGGGCCAGGCGGCCGCGCGCGCGCTTGCGGCAAGGGCGAGGGCTGGCGCTGCGAGCAGCAGGTTGCGGCGTGTCGTCATGGTGCTTCCTCCGGTTTCCACCGCGTTCGCGCGGCGTCTTTCCGGCATCGTCGCAATGCCATGCCGTGATGTGCAAGCGTCATATCCGTTTTGATTTGTCCGGCCTGGATAAAGGGCCGGCGCAAGGGAGAGAATGATGAAGAATGCAACTCGCCGAGGCCTGTTCGCAGCCTCCGGGGTGGTGCTGGCCATGCCCGCCTTCGCGCAGCGCGCCTGGCCGGAGCGGCCGGTGACGCTGCTGGTGCCCTATGCGGCGGGCGGCTCCAACGATGTCGTGGCGCGGCTTCTGGCGCCGAAGCTGCAGGCCATCCTCGGCCAGTCCTTCGTGGTGGAGAACCGCACGGGCGCGGGTGGGTCGATCGGCACGGCGGCGGTGGCGCGCGGCCCGGCGGATGGCAGCCTTTTCCTCGTCTCCTCCGCCAGCAACCACGTCATGTACCCCATCGTCTCGCCCGGCTCGATCCCGGACCCGCGCGAGGCCTTCGCCGGCGTGTCGATGCTCGTGGACGTGCCGCTGGCGCTGACGGTGGCCAACCGGCTCGGCGTCAGCGACCTCAACGGGCTGCTCGCGCTGCTGAAGCGGGAGCCCGGGAAGCACTCCTTCGCCTCCTCCGGCGTCGGCGGCTCGCAGCATCTGGCGGGGGAGCTGTTTGCCATGAAGGCGGGGGTGGAGATCGTGCATGTGCCCTATCGCGGCGGCGGGCCGGCGCTGAACGACCTGGTGGCGGGGCAGGTCTCGCTGGCCTTCCTCAACCTGCCCACCGCCCTGCCCCAGGGCGAGGCGGGGACGGTGAAGATCCTCGCCGTGGCGGGGGAACGCCGCTCGGCGCTCAAGCCCGACATCCCCACCGTGGCGGAGGCTGGGGTGCCGGGCTTCGGCGTGCGCTCCTGGACCGCGCTCTTCGCGCCGCGGGCGACGCCGCCCGAGATCGTGGCACGGCTGAACGGGGCGGTGCGGGAATGCCTGACCGACACCGCGACGAAAGCGCGGCTGGCGGAACTGGGCACGGAAGCCGAGCCCTCCGCGCCTGCGGAGCTGGATCGCTTCGTGCGGCAGGAATTCGATCTCTGGACCCCCGTGATCCGCGCGGCGAAGGTCACGGCGCAATAGGGAAGGGGCTCTCGGCCTTGGCAGGGGCGCGCGCCTGCGGCCTGTGCTAAGGCACGGGGCATGGATCAGCACCCCTCCATGCCCCTCTCCTCACGCCGCCTCCTGCTCGGCCTCGCGGCCGCCGCGGCGGCGCCAGGCCTTGCCTTCGCCCAGGCCGGGCCGTCACAGGTGGTCGAGCGCTTCCACGCCGCCCTGATCGAGCTGATGCGCAACGCGCGCCAGCTTGGGGTGCGCGGCCGCTTCGAGAGGCTGCGGCCCGAGATGGATGCGGCCTTCGACCTGGCGGCGATGACCCGCATCGCCATCGGCCCGCCGTGGTCCCGCATGACGGCCGAGCAGCAGCAGGCGCTGGTGCAGGCCTTCTCCGAATGGTCGATCGCGACCTATGCTAACCGGTTCAACGGCTTTTCCGGCGAGAGCTTCACCACCTCCGGCGAAACGGCGCTGCAAAGCGGCGACCGGATGGTGCGGACCTCGCTCAACCGGGTGAACGATGCGCCGGTGCAGCTGAACTACCTCATGCGCAACACGGCGAATGGCGGCTGGCGGATCGTCGATGTCTATCTGACCGGCACGATCAGCGAGCTGGCCTCACGCCGGTCGGAATTCGCGACCATCCTGCAGCAGGGCGGCGCAGACCGCCTGGCCGCCGAGCTGCGGCGGCAGACGGCCGAGCTGCTGCGGGGCTGAACCCCCTTACTGGGCGCCCGGATCCTCGAGCACGTCGAGCCGGTCGCCCCCATCGTCCACGCGGCCCAGTTCCGCGTTGCGGCGCTGCTGCCACACGCTGCGCAGGCGGGCATAGAAGTCCAGCGAACCGCTGCGCAGCGCATCCAGCCCCTCGATGTTCTGCTCGCGCAGGTCCACGCCGTCCACGACGCTGCGCGCGATGTTCCCCTCGAAGGGCAGCAGCCAGCCGATGGGGTTGATGAAGCCGTCCGCCACCAGCCCCACCGTGTCCCGCGTGTTGGAGGGGCCGGCGAGGGGGAGCATGAGATAGGCGCCGTCCTCCACGCCCCAGGCATGCAGGGTCTGGCCGAAATCGCCCGTGCGGCGGGCGATGCCGAAATCCGTCGCCACGTCGAACAACCCGCCCAGGCCGATGGTGGAGTTGAAGAAGAACCGCATCGTCGTGTGGCCGGCATCGAGGAAGCGGCCCTGGAGGAGGTTGTTCGCCAGGACCCGCGGCTCGGAGATGTTGTCCAGCGCGTTCCGGATGCGCCGGCGGGCGAATTCCGGCACCACCTCGCGGTAGCCGAGGGCCACGGGGCGCAGCACCGCGTCGTCCACGGCGAGGTTGGCGTCCAGGATGTCCCGGTTCACCGACTCCAGCGGGTCCCCGGGCGTGGCGGCGGCCTCGCCATCGGCGCCGCGTGTCGCGCAGGCACCGAGGGAGAGGCTGAGGGCGAGGAGAAGCGGGAGGCAACGGCGGGGCATGATGGCAGCATAGTGGCCGGCGCGGCGCGGCACAGCCTTCTTCGACGCACGAGCCTGTGAAACCCGCCGGGCGGGACTCACAGGGCCGTGGGGCGCTTCGGGGGCTCGGCCAGCAGGGCGGGGCGGAAGACCAGGGTGACGACCAGTTCCCAGCCCAGGGAGATCATCAGCAGCCGGCCCATGCTGGCCGTTCCGGGGTGGTTGGAGAGCCAGAGCGCGCCGAAGGCCGTGGCCGTGGTCAGGGCGCTGAAGACCACGGCGCGGGTAAGGCTGGATTGCAGCAGGTCGTGCTCTCCCGCCCGCCAGGCCACCACGAAATAGATGTTGAACGCCACCCCCATGCCGAAGAGCAGCGGCAGGGCGATGATATTGGCGAAGTTCAGGGGCAGGTCGAGCGCGGCGCAGGTGGCCAGGGTGAGCAGCCCGCTCAGCAGCACCGGCAGCATCGCCAGCGTCACGTCATGGACACGCCGCAGCACGAAGGCGAGGAGCAGGATGACCGCGATGGCGGAAAGCGCGCCGGCCTGGAGGAAGGCGGTGACGATGCTGTTGCCCGCGGCCTGGATGGAGATGGGCACGCCCACCGCCTCCGGCACCACCGCCTGGACGGCGGCGGAGAAGCGGCGGAGCACCGCGTTGTCATTGGGGTCGCCCTGCGGATAGGCCTCCAGCCGGACGCGGCCATCCCGGGCCGTCCAGTCGGCCACCAGCTCGGGCGGCAGGTCGGCGCGGGTGACCGGGCCGGCGGAGAGCAGGGCCCGGGTCTGGCCGAGCAACGTGCGGAGCGGGGCAATGACGGCCTCGGAGGCGGATGCGCGCTGCGCGGGCGTGCCGGCCGCGAGGCGGTCCAGCGCATCGGCCAGCCGGCGTGCGGCGGCCTCGTCCTCCCCCGTGCCGCTGGCCGCCCGGCGCAGGGCGGCGGCCGTTCCGGTGAGGCTGCGGACCAGTTCGGCATCCGTCGGGGGCGGGGCGGGCTGCACCGCCTCCAGCGTCGGGCCGATCAGCATGGCGGCGTCCTGCACCAGGGCCAGCTTCTCCTCCTGCCGCGCGGGGATGAAGCTGTTGAGCGAGACGGTGCGCGAGACCTCGGGCAGCGCCTCCAGCCGCCGCGCCAGCGCATCGGCCTCGGCGGGGGAGGGGAGGAGGATGCTGATGGTGTTCGGCGTCCGGTCCGGATCCGCCATCAGATCCGCCATGGTGGACATGGATTCCACCGTCGGGCTGCGGAGGTGCAGCGGATTGAAGTCGAAGCGCACCAGGGGAAGCAGGGCGATGGAGCCGACCGCCGCGAGGGCCGCGACAAGCAGGACGCCGCGCCGGTGCCGGTGCAGCGCGTGCTCCATGGGCGCGAGGGCGGCATAGCCGAATTCGGCGCGCCCGCCGGCCGGCGGGCGCATCAGCACGAGCATGGCCGGCAGCAGCGTCACGCTCAGCAGGAAGGCGACGCCCATGCCCAGCCCCGCGATCACCCCGAGCTCCGCCACGCCGATATAGCTGGTGGGCAGAAAGGCGAAGAACCCGGCCGCGATCGCCGCCGCGGCGAGGGCGAGGGAACGCCCGACGCCCCGGCCGGCCGTGGCCAGCGCCTCGCGGAGATCCGGATGCGCCATCCGCTCCGCCAGGCAGCGCACGCTGAACTGGATGCTGAAATCGATCCCCAGCCCGACGAAGAGCGGGATAAAGGCGACGGAGATGAGGTTGAAGCGGCCGGTCGCCAGCAGGCCGAGCCCGGCGGTGACGATCAGGCCGAGGATGGTGGTGGCCAGGATGGCCAGGACGAAGCGGATGGACCGCACCGCCATCCAGAGGATGCCCACCAGGGCGAGGACCATGGCGCCGGTGACGAGGCCGGCATCTTCGGCCAGGCTCGCGAATTCCTCGTCCGCCAGGGGCACGGGGCCGGTCAGGCGCAGCGTCACGCCATGCGCGGGGTCGAGGTTCAGTTGCCGCGCGGTGTCCCGGATGGCGGCGCTGCCCGCGGCCCCGGGCTGGAGCGCGCGGTAGTCCATGACAGGCTGGACCAGGACGAAGCGCCTTGTCTCGCGCGGGCCCGGCGAGGTGCCGCTGATCAGCGCCCGCCAGGAGAAGAAGGCCGGGCGGCCCGCCAGCACGGCCTCGAAGCTGCTGGCCAGGGCGGTGGCAGCCGGGGCGATGTCGCGCAGCCCGGCCTGGCCGCGCGCGATGCCCTCCAGCGCCGTGGAGAGGCTGCCGAGCACGCCGCGCAGGCTGGGATCGGCCGCGAGCGGGCCGAGGAAGGGCTGGGCGCGGATCAGCTGCTCGGTGGTGGCCTGGACCTCCTCCAGCGGGAGGAGGAGGAGGCCGTTGCGGTCGAAGAAGGGGCCGCCATCGGGCCGGCGGACGCTGCGGAACAGGCCCGGCTTCTCCCTCAGGGCCGCGGTGAGGCTCGCGGCAGCGGATTCGGCGATCTCCGGCGTGGCGCCGTCGATCACCGCGACGATCAGGTCCTCCTGCTGGGGGAAGGCGGCGTCATAGGCGATCTCGCGCTGGCGCCATTCCAGATCCGTCGAGATCAGCTCGGCGGTGTCGGTGGTCATGGCGAAGTGGCGGCTCGTGTAGAGCAGCGCCGCGAGGGAGAGGGCGAGGCCGAGAAGGAGCACCAGCCAGGGGCGGGCGGCGCTGAAGGCGACGAGGCGGCCGATGAGCGAGGTTCGGGTGGTCACGGCGGCGCCTCACGCTTGGGTCCGGCCTCCGGGGCGCGCCCGGGCGGCTTGCCGCGCCCGGATACACCTTCGCCGATCGGAGGGCCACGCCGGCCCTCCGCTACGCCCTCACGGGTTGTGTGGAGGCGTCCTGTCCGAGTGCGTTTCGGGCGGCCTGGGCGATCTGGGGGGCGTTGAGGCCGGCGAGGTCGTACTGCTTCTTCGGGTTCTCGTGGTCGATATAGATGTCGGGCAGGACCAGCGGCC
>JAESGJ010000082.1_pt1 | contig 178930 bp, 175 predicted proteins | sample 9266241 | NCBI WGS metagenome assembly JAESGJ01 (sample SAMN14514841, study PRJNA621669) | algae metagenome | isolation source: Brasilonema octagenarum HA4186-MV1 and co-occurring heterotrophs from wet... | place: USA: Manoa Valley, Hawaii | collected 2009-07-20 | reverse complement strand
CTCTTGGGAAAGAACGGCCGCAGCCGCTCCATCTGCTCGTCGGTCAGCCAAAACAGGTCGCTCATTCCGGTCTCCTTGCGGAGCCTGAATCAGATCGCAACGCTCACATCAATGGGTCCTGACCCTAAAAAGCGCTAGAAAGTCTCGTCAGCGTTTTACAGGAGGGGGTGCATGGCCGGCTGCGCGTGCGATAAGTCGTACCCAAAAAAGTTAACTGCGCCAAACGCTTCGGTTTTCGGGGCGGCTGCAGTGCTGGTCCTTATCGTCGCTGCGCCCGCAAGTGCGCAGGACATGGTCTATCAGCCAATTAACCCGACCTTCGGCGGCAATCCGTTCAACTCCGCTCACTTGCTGGGCCTGGCGAACGCTCAGAACAAGGAGCGTGACCCGGCAACGAAAGCGACGAACTCACAGGCAGACATCTTTGCGCGCCAGCTCCAATCGCGATTGTTGTCCGCGCTTTCCTCGCAGATCGTAGACGCGATCTTTGGTGAAAATCCTCAGGAGCGCGGAACCATCAGTTTTGGTGGTCAGACTATCAATTTTGTTCGTGGTCTTGAGGACGTAACCCTGACTATTCGCGTGGATGAAACGGGCGAAGTCACCACCATCGTGATCCCGACTTTTGTGAGCGTGCCGTAAGCCATGCGCATCACTTCATTTCTTTTGCTTATGGCAAGCGCGGCAGCGCTGAGCGGATGTGCGACGATCAGCCGTGTTGCCGATCTGCCCGAGATGAACCCTAATGCGGTATATCCGCAGAAAACCAAAACGCAGGTCGCCTTGGAGGCGCTACCCCCGCCGACGCGCCCGGTCGCCATCGCCGTTTACGGCTTCACCGATCAGACCGGGCAGTTCAAGCCGAGTGAGACCGGGCAGACGCTCTCGCGTGCGGTGTCGCAGGGTGGCGGATCGATCATGGTCAAGGCGCTGCAGGATGCGGGGCGGCGGCAATGGTTCACCATTGTCGAACGCGAGTCGCTGCGTAACCTGCTTAATGAGCGGCAGATCATTCGCGAGATGCGCGAGCGATATCTTGGCGAGACAAACGTCAACGCTCAGGCGCTGCCTGCCTTGCTGTTCGCCGGCGTGCTGCTGGAAGGGGGAATTATTGGTTACGACACCAACACCGTTACCGGTGGTGCGGGCGCAGGGCTGCTGGGTATCAGCGCCAAGACCGAATATCGTCAGGATACTGTCACCGTCTACTTGCGCGCGGTTTCCGTTCGGACGGGCGAGGTGCTGACAACTGTGACGGCATCCAAAACAATTGCCTCGCGCTCGCTTGGTGCAAATGCCTTCGCCTTTGTTGCTTTCAAGGAATTGCTCGAGGCCGAGCTCGGCTTCACCACGAACGAGCCCGATCAGGTCGCGCTGCGACAAGCCATCGAAAAGGCCGTCTATGGGATGATCATGGAGGGCGTCGAGCTGAAGCTGTGGGATTTCGCCGATGCGGCGGAGGGCAAGCGGCTGACCGATGCTTATCACCTGGAGCGCGATGGGGTGATCCCGGCCGATCGGGTGATGGCGGCTATCAAGCGGGCCGATGCAGCGCCCCGGCAGCGGATGACACCGCGCGGGTTGGCGATCGTCGGTCCCAAGCTTTCGGGCGTGCAGGAAAAGGAGGCTGCGCAGAACTGACGCGAATTTGGGTCGCGCCGCCATGGCGACAATACTCAGGCAGATAGATCGGCGGGTGCGCTCGGGAAGCCTAGCCGGCGAATACCTTCCCCGGGAGGATGCGCGGACGTTGCAGCGTCCAAGCGTCGCTTAAGAAAGAACGTCCGCACGCCGGTTGCAGCCGGTGCGCGGACGCAGGTTGCGTGTGTGCATTTACCATGTTGGCCCTTGCAGGGGCGGCATGGTTATCAACCCTGATCGAAGGACTGACAACCATGAAACGTTCTCTCTTTATTTCGGTTTCCGCGGCGGCATTGTTCGCAACGGCGCCTGCGTTTGCGCAGAGCAATACTTCGGCTGTTGATCAGTCTGGCAGCAGCAACAGCACGACGGTCAGCCAGAACGGCAATAATGGGACTTCGTCTGTTTCCCAAAGCGGCTCCAACGCCACCGGTACCATCACCCAGAGCGGGTCAACAAACGGCTCCAGTGTCGTACAGTCGGGCAATTACAATCAGTCCACCGTGACCCAGAGCGGCACCAACCCAACTTCAGCCATAAATCAGAGCGGCAATGGCAGTGCCGCTGCATTCGGCGGCGGAAACGGGCCGAACCGCGTGGTTGTGAGCCAGTCAGGTGTTGGCGCTGAATCGAGCGTCACTCAGGCCGGTTCTGACCGCAACGATGTGCAGGTTGTTCAGCAGGGAGACAGCACGTCCTTTGTTGATCAGAATGGTGTCTCGCAGGAGGCTGAAGTCTATCAGACTGGCGACAGGAACCAGTCTTTCGTCCGTCAGAACGGCAACAGCAACCAGGTAGGCAATGCAAACAGCGGTGGCGCTGCAGGTGTGCAGCAAACCGGAGACGACAATTTTGCGTCGATCGATCAAGATCCTGCGACATACGGTACTGCCAGCATCACCCAAGGTGGTGATGCGAACGTAGCTGCCATCACTCAGGAAACCAGCGGCGGCGCGGGGGCCAATCGCTCCAACGCGTCGGCAACGCAATCGGGCGACGCAAACATCGCCAGCATTACGCAGCAGAGCGCTTCACAACCGAGCCTGCTCGACGCGACAATTTCCCAAACGGGCGATCGCAATGAGGCGTTCGTTACCCAGTCTGCTGCTGACAATGAAGCATCTATTGGCCAGAACGGAAGCGACAACACGGCTTCTGTCAATCAGAGCGGCATCGGCGGGCGAGCAATCGTCAATCAGAATAGCGATAACAACGCTGCTACCGTTATCCAGACGGCAGGTGCAACGGCAACCGTGACGCAGGGTGGCAGCATCTCCAACCCGGGTCCATTTGGTGGCCGCGACAATAATGTTGCAACCGTGGTCCAGACGGCGGACGGCGCCGATGCGACGGTGACTCAGAACGGTGTGCTGAACCTGTCGGCGGTAGATCAGGCCGCAGATGCGACGGCGACAACGACCCAGACCGGCACGTACAATACCTCGTCGATCACGCAGACCGGCACTGCTGGAGGCGCTGAAGCAACGGTGACACAGGGCGGCGGCTATGGTGACAATGTCTCGAACATCACCCAGTCTGCTGATGCCACGGCAACCGTGACGCAGACCGGCCAGCCCTCCGTCGGGCCGGCATTCACCAACGTTTCCAGCATCAACCAGTCGGGCGCTGGCAGCGTCGGCGAAGTCACGCAGAACGGATCGAACAACAACTCGATTCTTGCGCAGTCGGCGGCGAACGGCCGCGCCACGATCGATCAGGACGGCACCTTCCTGACCTCGACCGTGACGCAGCAGGATGATGCCGGCGGCACCGTGAACGTGACGCAGAGCGATACCGACAACACCTCCGTCGTGACTCAGAACTCGGTCAGTTCGGTTGCCGATGTCGTGCAGAGCGGCGCTGGCAACGTGTCGAGCCTGACGCAGGGGCGCTCGGCCGGTAATGCTTTCCAGACCAATGGTCAGCAGGCACTGATCACGCAGTCGGGTGACGACAATGAAGTGCTCGCCAGCCAGAGCGGCTCTTCTGGCGATCTAAACCTGCTGCAGTCGGGCAATCGCAACTTCGCCAATGTGAATCAGTCCGGTTTCGACAATTCCGCTGGCGACAACAACGGCCTGGTCGGCGTTACGCAGGATGGCGATGACAATGACGCGTTCGTCACGCAGTCCGGCCAGCTCTCCAACGCCTTTGTTGACCAGATCGGCAACGGCAACACGGCCACTATCGGGCAGAGCGTGAACAATGCACCCAATCCCGCTGGCGGCCCTGATCCGATCGTCGCCACGGCCAGCATCACCCAGGCAGGCGACAATAACAGCAGCACCATCAATCAGTTCGGTGGTTCTGCCACCCGGAGCGCGCGTCTGATGACGGCGAGCTCCAACCAGGCAGGCAGTGGCAACACCAGCTCGATCAGCCAGACGAACTCGCTGGTCGATGGTGCGTCCTCCGGCAATGCAGCAACCGTGTCTCAGGGCGGCGATAACAACGGCTCGACGGTCACGCAGAATGGCTTCGACCTCGAAGCCAATGTGACGCAGTCGGGTGCGGACAACAGCTCGCTTCTGACGCAGACCGGCAGCATGAACACCGCAACGGTCAACCAGCTGTCGGATGGCAACATCTCGACGCTGACGCAGTCGGGCATGAACAACACGGCTACCGTGACGCAGGGCGGCACGAACTAAGCCGATGTCAAGTGGGTCGGCGGTCAGACGCCGACCCACTTCTTTTCGCGACTTTGCCAGGGGCGGCGCCGATCGGCGACCGAACTCCCCGGGGGACATATCATGAAAAACATTCTTTTGATCGGCGTTTCGGCGGCGGCTCTCGCAGCCATGCCAGCCACCGCACAGACCAACACTTCCAATGTTGCGCAAACCGGGCGCGGCGGGGCTGTCACCGTGGATCAGGCCAGCACCAGCGCGCGCTCAAGCGTGACACAAGGCGGCGTCGGCAATTCGGCCACTGTTACCCAGTCGGGAACGGGCGCAGATTCCACGGTCGAGCAGGACAACGGTACCGGCAGCAGCGACGACAGCAATACCGCCACCGTCACGCAAGATGGTGCCAGCACCTCCATCGTGCGTCAGGTCAATGACAATGCCGAGGCGACGGTCACGCAGACCGGCGATGAGCATGTGTCAAACGTCCAGCAGAGCGGCGACGACGATGTGGCGCTGGTCGAGCAGGGCGGCGAGGATAATTCGTCGGCGGTGACGCAGACGGGCAATCGCAATACGGCGAACGTCGATCAGACCAAATCCGGCAATACTTCCGGCATCGTGCAGAACGGCGGCGCAAACTTCGCATCGGCAACCCAGTCCGGCATCGGCAACGAGTCGGGGATCGCTCAGGCCAGCGGGTTGAATGAAGCGGTTGTCGAACAGACCGGTGATGGCAACAATTCGGTTGTCACCCAGCAGGGTGGAATTTTCGGCGTGGCTGCGAATGAAGTGACCGTTTTGCAGGAAGGCCACGACAATCTGTCGCAGGTCACGCAAGGCGGCGTTGGCAATGATGTGGGCGACGCAAGCAACCAGTCGGTGCGCGGCGTGTACCAGAAGGGTGATCGCAACGTATCGACTGTGATCCAGAATGGCGGTCTGCAGGAGGCATTCGTTGACCAGAGCGGCAACGACAACACCTCATTCGTCGATCAGGGTGGCGCACTTGGCGCGGCGCACGACGCGTCGGTGACCCAGGGTGGCAACCTGAATTCGGCAGCGATCACCCAGCGGGGCGGATTATCCGACGCTGTTGTTGATCAAAGCGGCGACGACAATGATGCGATTGTCTCACAAGGGCTGGTCGGGACGCACGTGGCGCAGATCGACCAGGCGGGTGACGGCAACCGCGCCACGATCGGCCAACTGGGGCTGAACCAGGTGGCGTATATAACCCAGGTCTCCGGCGCGAGCGCGAACGTGGCGAGCGTCGACCAGGGTGGGCTTACCGGCTACAACCAGGAAGCGCGTCTGACGCAGACGGGCACTAATGGCAACGCAACCGTTCTGCAGCGCGGCAACGATCATCTCGCTACCGTCAACCAGGGTGGCGACGGTAACATCTCCGACATCAGCCAGTCGGCGGCGAACAACGACGCGACGGTCACACAGGGCGGCCTGACCAACACGTCGACGCTGGTCCAGTCGGGCAGCGGCAACGGAGCGACGGTCAGCCAGGACGGTGATCTGCACACCTCGCTGCTGACGCAAAGTGGCAACGGTAACACAGCTGATCTGGTGCAGACCGGAACCGACAATGAATCGACGATCTTCCAGGCGGGCAACGGCAACACAGTCGATGTCACGCAGGGGAACAGCCTGAATACGTCCACCATCAACCAGATCGGCAACAACAATGCCGCAACGGTTGTCCAGGGCGGGATGTAACAAAGGGGTGGTCGGCGCGTTTGTTGATACGCGTCGACCGCTTACCTCAAAGGAGGTTGTAAGATGCGTTGGTCACTCCTGATCGCAGCGTCGCTGTCGCTTCTCGCTGTGCCTGCCTCGGCAACCGGTAACAGTTGCGGCAAGGGCAAGAGTTGCCCGGGAACGGGTAACACCGTTTACGGCAAGGCTGATCCGATCACCGTCAACGCACCCAACTTCTCGGATCGCGGCGTTTACATCAAGCAGATCGGGGATGAGAACACCGCAACGGTCACGCAAACCGCCGCGCGCGCACGCACCGATCTTCTCCAGCAAGGCAACCAAAACAGCGCGACCATCACGCAGCGCGGCGCTGGCGCCAAATACGCAGGCGTTGGCCAGGTGGGCAGCAGCAACAGCGCCACCGCAAGCCAGACGGGCGCTGGCGCCGCGACCCTTTACGTCAAGCAATCAGGCTCTTCCAACACTGCAACGGCGGTGCAGAATGCGTCAGGCATGCTCTACAACGGTGCGGTATTGGTGCAGAAAGGGCATGGCAATGCAATTGCACTCACGCAGGACGGTGAAGGCAATCGCGCGCTTCTGACCCAGGAGGGGAGCAGCAACCGCATGGCTGCCGTGCAGACGGGCAACAATAACCGGCTGGCCTGGACACAGGAAGGAAACAACCTGTCACACCCGACCGTGGTGCAGCAGGGCGGCGGCAATATGGCGATCACGCAAACGGGTGGGCGCTGAGCATGGCGTGCTTTCCGCGTTCCGCTGGTCAGGACCCGATAATCATGCGTCGCGGATCAACAGTTTCCTTGATGCTGGCAGTGGCCTTGACGCCAGGGGTTGTCGTTGCGCAGCAGCCGATTGGCCCCGCCGATCCGTCGGCGAATGCCCCCGCTGCTTCGCCCGCCACCGCGCGGATTGACCAGGTGGCGTCGCCTTCACGCCAGATCCTGCGCGGCGATCGCGCGTACGACCCGGTACAGCCGATGCCCGTGCAGGTTCTTGAACCAGCGCAGCGGCAAGGTGTTACGGCCCAGCTTTCCAGCGAGCGGCCCGGCGCGCAGGTTGCGCGTCAGCTGTCGCGCGGCGGCACCGCCGATGCCCCGCCACCATTATCGCAGCCACAGGAAGGTCGCACCGGTGCGACCGCGCGAGTGGAAGGCCGCGACCGGTGCGATCCAGCAGTCAGCGATCCAGCTTCCGTGCCGCTATGCGCGCAGGTCATCGAGACACGTGCGAGTGAATTCAGGATACCGGACCCTCTGATCCTGTCTCCGGAGCAGAAGTTGCTCGTCGATCAGCGGCTGCGTGAAGCGCCCGCCACGCGTGCAGCGATACGGCAGGGTGACGCGAGCGCGCTTGATCCCGACGCTGCTGAAAACCAGGCGATCGCTGCCGTGGCGCTTGGCGGGCCCGCCGCGCAGGAACGCGAAGCCCCAGGTGCTGCGCCCACGATCGCAGAACTTCCCGAGGCATCCGCGGCTTTACTCGAGGCCTTGTTGCGAAACGCGGGAACGCAAATTCCGCAATAGGAGGTGCGTAATGGCAAGCGGTTTGACCTTGATGATAATGGCGGTGAGCATGATGAGTAGCTTCGAAAGCACCACCCAAGCGGCTCGCGATGATCGTCGACCGATCAAGTTAGTTACGCAGGTGCAAGGTGAACGAGTTCTGATCCGGGTTATCGGCGATGCCGCAACCGCTACCCGCGCAGAGTTCGAGCTTGAAGTAACGAGTGGCGGTTCAGGTAACGCAACCCATACCAGGCAGCGCGGCAAAGCTGATCTACAACCAGGCGAATCAGCTATTCTCCTGTCTACCACGTTGGGCGGCAACTCGAAGGGCAGATGGCGCGCAACGCTGCGTGTAGAGCCGAACTCGGGCTCAGCGTATGAAGAACATGCGAACTAGTATTTCTCCAATGGTTTTTTCTCGAGAAGTTTGTCTAGCTAATAATATGCTGATCTTAGTAACGCGAAAATAAAAGTGAAATATGTGCCTTATATCCGTGTAAAATGGTAGGATCTATTACCCTTATTTGGCTAGTTGAAGCCTCGTTATTCCACACGTTTTAAGCAGCGGAACCGCTTGGCACTCGGCGCGCACGCTCACAAGCCGTGACTGACGCTCGCACGAACTCTCCTGCGCCTGTTTTCCTAAATGGTGGTTATCATCAAGCGCCATTTAGGCGAACGTCGTCGCTGCGTTGCCGAACTAAAGCGTGCTGCAGCGTCGGGTACTGGCGACTTTAAGGCAGACGACGCCGAAGGCATCATTGAGCGATGGCTTGCCCTTCAGGATGTGCATCATGCGCTTGGACACTGAGACCTTCTGCGCCACCGGCCACCGCGCTACCGCCGATCGGATCGCTATGCTATACGAGCGCGGCAAGGGCAAAAGTGGCCGCGATCGGCACTTCACAAAGCCGCGGCGAGCGCCAGTATGACGCCCGCTGCCACGAGCAACAGCCCCGCTGCCTCGACGCGGTGGAAGGGGTCGTGCAGATAGAAGGTCGCAAAGGCGAGGGTGAAGATAACCTCCACCTGCGCCACGACGCGTACGAGGGCGACGGGCGCGATCGCGAGCGCGCTGAACAGGCAGATCGAGCCCGTGCCTGCGAGCAGCCCGACCTGTGCCGAGGTGCGCCACGATCGCGCAACGGCGCGCAAGGTCACGGGTTCGCGCCACGCTACCCAACTGCCGAGCGATAGAGATTGGATCGTCACCACCACCACCAATGTGACCAGCGCTGCGAGAAATGGCTGGTCGCTTTCCAGATGCAGCGCGGCGCGGCGGATGAACACGCCAGTGATCGCAAACAGCGCGCCCGCACCGAGCCCGCACAGCGCCGCGGGTTGTCCCAAAGCTTGCAGCGCATTGCGCGGTTTGAGATTGCGCCCACCCAGCGCCAACGTAAGCACCCCTGCGATCCCGACTGCTATCGCAGCAGCGATGGCCAGCGTGACGGTTTCACCAAGGATCAACCAGCCGAACACTGCAGCCTGCACCGTCTCCGTTTTCGAAAAGGCGGTGCCGACAATGAAATTGCGATAGCCGAAAGCCATGATGAGCAGGTTGGTGGCGAGCAATTGTGCAATCGCTGCCACACCGGCGAGGCCGAAAAAGGCCGCATCGAGCCGAGGCAGCGCTGCCCCGTCGACATGCAGGTAGCTGCCCAGTACGGCAACGACGAGCGGCAAGCCGTAGACATAGCGGGCTAGGCCGGCACCGTTGATCGACAGCTCCGCGCGCAAACGCTGCTGTACCGCCGTTCGCCACGCCTGTAGTAACCCAGCCAGCAGCGTGGCCGGAAGCCAGGCAAGAGTGATGGTCACGCAGTGACCCGCGCCAGTTGGTGGTGCGATAGCGTCCTGATCAAGGCCGGAGCCCAGCTAGACAGACTGCTGTGAGAAAGCGCAGCGCCAAACAATGTCCGTTCCGTAGCTGAGCCCCGACTGACGCCGGAAGGGGTAGATTCAGTCGGCCGACAATTATTCCGCCGGCACCATTTCGGCGACGTCGTTCTCCGCCAACGCCTTTTGCACGATCAGCCCCTCACGCTTGGTGCCGTCGGCCATCATCGGATCGTGCGCGACATCGTGATCGCCGAACGTCTTGGTCCAGGCGGCAAATTCGAGGCACACACCGTCGGGATCGAAGAAATACACCGAGCGGACGAAAACGCCGTCATGCATGTGATCGGACGATTGCGTGTCAGAATCGTCGTGATTGAGGATCTTCGTGACCGCCACGCCCTTGGCCTGAAGGCGCTCGTAATATTCGTCGAACTTTTCGGCCGGCACGTTGAACGCGATATGGTTCATCGAACCGTGCGCGGAGGAGAAATCGCCCTGCGTCGGCAGCGCGGCAGGAGCGGAAATCCCCGGGTGCGCCTCGGCCGCCTTGGGGAACCAGAAGAAGGCAAGGCTGTCGCCGTTCCCCATATCGAAGAAGAAATGCTGCCCGCGTCCGCCGGGTAGGTCGATCGTCTTGACCAGCGGCATGCCGAGCACGTCACGGTAGAATTCCACCGTCTTCGCCATGTCCTTGCACACAAGCGCGAGGTGGTTGACCCCCTTGAACTCGAATTCGCTGTTGGTTGCCGGCATCGTCTTTCTCCTCTCTTATGTTGTGCGGTGAAACGCTGGCCGCGCCGCCACACGATCGAACCATGCGATAAGATTGGTGCAGGCCGGGTCGATCGGCTGCCCGACGCTGCGACCGAAATCGAGAAAGGCGAACAGATGGATGTCGGCGAGCGTGAAGCGCTCCCCTGTCAGCCATGTGCGCCCGGCGATCTGTGCGTCGACCCAGCGCATCCCGTCCTGCGCCACAGCCTTCAGCCCCGCCGCCGCCTCCGGCAGGCAGCGCATCCGCGGCTCGAACAAGGCGAACCCTTCCGAATAGCGGAAGCCGCTGGTCAGCGGCTCGCAGATCTTGAGATCGACGCGCCGTGCCCACATCCGCGTCGCTGCGCGCTCCTCAGGCGTGGTGCCGATCAGCGGCGGTGCCGGGTGCAGTTCATCGAGATATTCGCAGATCGGAAGGATCTCGGTGAGAATGGCACCGTCGTCCTGCTCCAGCGCGGGCGTCTGACCGGCCGGGTTGATCGCCACATTATAGGGCGCGCGGCGGTTCTCGCCCCCGCGTAGGTCCACCGTGACCGCCGGTATCGCAATGCCCTTCTCCGCCATGAACAGCGTCACGACACGCGGGTTCGGCCCGACCGAATTGAAAAACCGCATCCTCTCGTTCCCTTGCGACTCTGCTTAGCTGATTAAGCGTAAAACGTCAACATCATTGACGGTCTGTCGTGGGGCGCGGGGCGCTGAGGAAGTCCGCGGCGCTGAAGCCCTCGGGTGCGGCGACCTCGACGATCGGGTCCGCGCGGTCGTCGAATTCCATGCGCAGCGCCCGGGTGATCACCGCGTGCATGTCGTAGAGGCAGGTGATGTAGGTAAACTCGAAGATCTGCTCGTCGTCCCAGAAGGTCTTGAGTTTGGCGAAGACGGCGTCCGGTACGCGGCCGCCGGCTTGGGCCAGGCAATCGGCGTAGGCGAGCACGGCGCGCTCCTGCTCGTCATAGCAATCGGCGACGGTCCAATAAGGGACGGCGGCGATCTTTTCCTCGCTGACGCCAAGGCCGCGCAGCGACTTGCAATGCTGCGAGAAGACGAATTGGCTGCCCTTTACCCAGCCGGCGCGGGTCTGGCCGAGTTCGCGAAGGACCGGCGAGATGCGCCGCGTCGGGTGGCGATAGACTGCGAAGCCATCGCCGGCATGTTTGAAGATATCGGGCGCGAGCGCGTAGACCGTCCACCAGTCGCCCGGCGTGCCAGTGGCAGTACCGGGTTCTGCGACCGGATCGCGATCGCCGAACAGGCGATTGTAGTAAGCGAGAACGGTTTCGTCGGTAACGTCGGCGCGCGGCACCTGGCGCAAGATAGGCATGAGCTGCTTCCTTCAGGCGAATTTGCGGAATTCGGCGACATGCGCCGAGTCGAAATATTCATCGAGGCGGGCGATCTTTCCGCCCTCGACGTGGCAGATGATTGCGCACGGCAGGCGCACGGCAACCCCGTCATGGGTGCGCGTGCCCTGCAACGTATGCTGCTGCACGAAACCGCCGGGGAAAACGTGGACGCGCCGATCGGCGTAGGAGCGGCGGTCGATCCGCGCGACCATGCCGGTCAGCGTCTGCGCGGTCTGCTCCGGCGTGACGATCAACTCGTCGGTATTGTGCCAGATTGCCGCATCGGGCGTGAAACTGCCCTGCATCGTCGCGATGTCGCCCCGCTCGATCGCGTCAAAGAAGCGCGCGGCGAATGCGCGCATCTCGTCATCGGTCATCCTGCCTCTCCCTTTCATACCCGTCGAGATCGGCACGCACGTCGCGCGCCATGCGATATTGCGCCACCGCCGCGACGACGGCGAACGGCAGCACCCACAGTAATGCGAAACGCAGGCTCGCCACCCCATAAGCGGGGGCGAGCGCGTCGCTGATCATGCCGATCACCAGCGGACCGCAGCCGAGCCCGACGAGGTTGAACATCAGCAGCAGGATTGCCGAGGCGGTGGCGCGCGCGCGCGACGGGGTAAGGTTTTGCACCAGCGCCAGCGCCGGCGCGACATAGATCGTGCAGGCGACCATCGGCACCAGCATCAGCGCGAGCGACCATTGCCAGCTATCCACCAGCAGCGCCGCGGCGAAACTGGGAATCAGCACGACCGTCGCCACGCACGGCACCAATGCATAGGCCGCCGCCGAGCGCCGCGCCGCCCAGTTGACCAGTGCGCCGCCACCCCAGATGCCCAGCCCAAAGGTGATCCCGGCGGCCGGCGCAAACCAGGTTGCAAGCGCGCTCAACGGCATGCCCTGTGTGCGCATGAGGAAGGCGGGGATCCAGTTGAGCATCCCGTAGCTGACGAACGCCGACAGTCCGCTGGCGATCGCCAGCATCCGCAGCGAGCGGCGTCGCAGGAATAGCGCAAAGCTCGCCCCCATCGGCAGCGCCGTATCGGACCCGGTAGGCCGGGCTGCGTCCATTTGTCCTCGCGCCGGCTCGCGCACCAGCATCAGCAGCAGCGGCGCGGCGATCAGGGCACCGACGACGCCGATCGCGATGAAGGCATTGCGCCAGCCGATCGTTGCCGCGGCCCAGCCGCCGAACGCCGCGCCCAGAAACACGCCGAACGGCCCGTTGGCGGTGAAGATGCCGATCACCAGCGGACGGCGCTCGGGCGGATAATAATCTGCCAGCACCGACAGTGATGGCGCGGTCCCGCCTGCTTCGCCGATCCCCACACCGAAGCGTGCAAGCGCGAGTTGGACGAACGTCTGCGCAAAACCGCAGGCCGCGGTGAAGACGCTCCATATGGCGCAAGCCGCCGCGATCAGCCGCACGCGATGCCAGCGATCCGCCGCCATCGCGAAAGGCACACCCATCAGCGCGTAGAACAGGGCAAAGCTCAGCCCGGTGAGCAGCCCGAACTGCGTGTCGCTGAACGCCATCTCGGCGCGGATCGGCTCGACCAGCACGGACAGCAATTGGCGATCAACGAAATTGAGCGTGCCGATCGCGAACAGCATCCAAAGCGCGATCGTTCGCTGCGCGGCACCCGGTGCGGTCCGCTGCATGTTCATCGCCGTGTCGGTCATCCCGTCTCCTCGCAGCGATTCACCGTCGCCCTTGCGAGAGAAGCTTAGATACATAAGGATGTGTGTCAATCACACTGACGGTTGTACCAGGGAGAGGGCCAATGGAGATCAGGGGCAAATGGGCGATCGTGACGGGTGGCGCGTCAGGCATCGGACGGGCGACGGCACTGCGGTTGGCCCGGCAGGGCGCCGCGCGGGTGACGCTGGTGGATGTGGATCGAGTGGGGCTGGCGCAAACGGCGGCGCTGGTCGGCGCGGCGGCGGAGGTGGTGACGCTCGACCTTGCCGACGTGACGGCGGCGGCGGCGTGGTTCGCGTCCGTGGGCGCAGAGCGCGCGCCAGACATCCTGCACAACAATGCCGGCGTCGTCTCGGGCGCGGCGATGTTTCCCACGATGCCGCTCGACCGGATCGGCTGGATCGTCGACGTCAACCTTACCTCGCTGATCGCCGCGACGCAGGTTATGGCGCAGCGCATGCGCGATGCTGGCGGCGGCGTGATCGTGAACACGGTATCGACCGTCGCACTCGGCACCGGTTTTCGGGACGCGATGTATGCCACCACCAAGGCGGGGGTGATGATGTTCACCCGCTGCTGCGCGTCGTTGAAGGACGAATGGAACGTGCGCGTCGCCGGCGTGCTGCCGGGGCTGACCGATACGCCGATCCTGCATACCACCGGCGGCGATCGCGCGGCCGACTGGATGGCGCCGGTGCTTGCGAACAACGAGCGCTGCACGCCCGACGACATCGCCGCGGCGGTGATCGACCTGATTGCGGACGATACATTGCCGGGTGGCGACTGGGTTGCGGTGCGCCGCGAGGGCGGCGTGGTCACGCGGCAATGGGGACATGACGCGCGATAAGCCCCCCTCCCGACGCGGGAGGGGGATAGCTGTGCTTAGAACCGCACGCCCGCCTCGATTGCGATGTTGCGCGGCGGCTCGACGAACAGCATCGCGCGCGGCGACGAGGTAATCGGCGCGGGCAGCAGGAAGGCGCTGCCGGTGGTCAACTTGTCGGTCAGGTTCTTTCCCACGACCGCGACGTGCCATTGCTCGTCCTGCGGCCCGAATTGTATGCGCAGGTCTAGCTTGGCGAAGCCGCGCTGATAGCCGTAGAGCGGGCTCATATTGTCCGAGTTGAAAAAGCCTGACCGCCCGCCGACGATGGCGTTGCCGTCCAGCTTGTAGTCGCCGATGTCCGCGCGCCCGTGTACCGCGACATTGCCGGTGAACTTGGACGTATAGGCCAGCCGGTAGCCGGCGAGGTTGTTCGCCTGAATGCTGGCCGGCGAGGCCGGATTGCATTGCGAGAGGGGCTGCGTTGCGAGACAAGCCGCGCCTGGATAATCGTCGTATTTGACGTCCTGGTACGCGCCCGAGGCCGTGATGTCGAAATAGCGGCTGGGCGCGATGCGCAGCGAACCCTCGATCCCGCGCGATGTCGCCGCCGCGGCGTTGCCGACCTGATAGGTCGAGATCACCGGATTGTAGACCGATGATTGGAGATCGGTGAACTTGGTATCGTAGACCGAGACGTTGGCGTTCACCTTGCCGTCGAGCAACGTGGCCTTCACGCCGGCTTCCCAGTTGCGCGAGCGCTCCGGGCGATAGACGAAGGTGGCGTCGGTGGTGCCATAGGTGTTCGATACGAACCCACCCGATTTCGAACCGCGTCCGTAAACCGCGTACACCATCAGGTCGTGCGTGACGTCATATTGCAGCGTCACCGACGGATCGGTCAGCCCTTCTTCGATCTTTGCCGCTGCGGTGGTGTTTACCGGTCGCAGTGCGAAGGGGCCATAGCGCAGCCGTCCGCCGAACGTGCCGTCCTTATGGGTGTTGGTGTAGCGCAGGCTGCCGATGACGCGAAAGCCCTCGAACGGCCGAATGGTCGCCTGACCGAACACAGAGATCGAGCGGGCCTTCTGCCGGAAGTTGGTTTCCAGCAGACCGAAATAGTTGAGGGCGGCGATGTTGAACCCGCCGAGCTGCGTCAGATAGTAGCGCGACGTATCGTAATACGCGCCCACGACATATTCGAGCGTCCCGCCGGTCGGCGAAAGCAGGCGGAATTCCTGGGAGAATTGATTGAACCGCTCGGGATATTGATTGTAGACCGAATTGGCGACGATCGCGCCGGTGGGCGTTTCCTGATCGAAGTAATTGGTCACCTTGCCGTTGAACCACGAATAACCGGTGATCGAGGTAAGCGTGTGATCGCCGATGCCGACATTGGCGGTCACCGAGCCGAGCACCGCGCGATTGTCGGACTGTTCGGGGCCGAGCACGCCGTTGTCGGTGTAGCGTGTCTCCTTGATTTGCTGCGTCGTGTTGACGGGGCTGGAAACGCTGAGGCCGCCGCTGCGCTTCTGATTGGTCAGCTCCAGCTTGCCGGACACATCCACGGTGTCGGTGGGCGTCCACAGCGCGCTGACGCGGAACAACTGGAGCTGGTTGCGCGGCTCGTCCTTGCCGTTGAAGCGATTGCGCAGATAGCCGTCCTGATCCTGCACGCGCGCCGCCACGCGTAGCCCGAACGTGTCGGACAGCGGGCCCGCGACATAGCCGGTCAGGTCCACGCCCTTGAGATCGAAATTGTAGACGCCAGTGACCGATCCCTCGAATTCCTTGGTCGGCCCAGCGGATACGACGCTGACCGCACCGGCCGGCGTATTCTTGCCATAAAGCGCGCCCTGCGGTCCGCGCAGCACCTCGACGCGCGCGACGTCGAAGAATGGGTTGAGCGCCTGCCGCACGCGCCCGGCGTAAACGCCGTCGACATACACGCTCACCGCCTGATCGAACGAAAAGTTCTGCGGCGGCGAGCCGAAGCCGCGGATGTAGATCGTGTCGTTGCCGTTGGTCTGCTGCACGAACACGTTGGGCACGTAATTCTGCACCGACTTGAAGTCCGTCGCCTGGAACGCGGCAATCGTCTCCCCGGTGACCACCTCCATCGAGATCGGCACGTCCTGCAGCCGTTGCTCGCGGCGCTGCGCGGTGACGACGATGTCGCTGTCCGATGCCGCCGTCGCCGAAGGCAGCGGATCGGCAGGCGGCGCGGCAGGCGCGGCCTCTTGTGCCATCGCAGGCATCGCAGCCAGTAGCGCGATGACGGCCGCACCCGTCAACTCACGAACCATCCGTCCCATCGTTCCTCCCCTTCGCCACGCACGGCGCCTTGAACCGGGCCGCGCTTTACAATTTCACTTAGGCTACTAATTATTATCGTAAGTGTCTAGCGGGGAACATGCGATGGAGAAGGCGACCGAAACGGCACCGCAGACAGTATTGGGCGATTATCTGTGTACCGTAGACTTCCACGTCGCGGGCGGCATTCTCCCGCTAGGCGCGTCACCCTTCGGGGAGCGCCGGATCGGCTATGTGACCGGTGGCAGCTTCGCCGGACCTAGGCTGCGCGGAGCGGTGCTGCCCGGTGGCGGCAACTGGTCCGTTGCGGGTCGCCTCGACGCGACGACTGCTGTCGGCACCATGGATGCGCGCGCGATCTGGCAAACCGATGACGGGGCGATCATCTACGTCAGCTACGGCGGGCGCAGCGTGATCCCTGACGACGTACGCGCCGAATTTGCCGATCCCGCCCGCGCTGCGTGGGGCGATCCAGCGCGCTATTATCTGCGCATCGCGCCGGTGTTCGAAACGGCGGACCCGGCCTATGGCTGGCTCAACGGCGTGCTGGCGATCGGCCTTGGCGAACGGACCGATCTGGGCGCTCGCCACCGCATCTACGTCGTGCGCTGAGGGAGAGGGACGATGATCACGCTCTATGGCGGGCCCACGCCCAATGCGCGCAAGATTGGTATCGCCTTGTACGAAATGGCACTCGATTGGCGGCTGGAGACGGTTGATATCCTCGCCGGCGACCAACTGACGCCTGAGTTCCTGGCGCTGAACCCCAACAAGAAGACGCCGGTGATCGTCGACGAGGACGGGCCGGCGGGACGGCTGGTGCTTTGGGAGACAGGCGCGATCCTGCTATATCTCGCCGAGAAGACCGGCCGCTTCCTGCCGGCCGATCCGGCCGCGCGTGCGACCTGCTGGCAATGGCTGATGTTCCAGGTGTCGGGCATTGGCCCGATGTTCGGCCAGGCGGCGCATTTCGGCTTCTATGCCGCGGAACGGCATCCCTATGCGATCGACCGCTATGCTCGCGAGACCGATCGGCTGCTGCGCGTGCTCGACGGACAATTGCGCGCGGTGGAATGGGTGGCGGGCGACGACTATACGATCGCGGACATGGCGATGCTGCCCTATCTGCGCCGTCCGATTGCCGAGCAGGCTGATCGTTATCCGCACGTGGCGCGCTGGGGCGAGGCGATGCTGGCGCGGCCAGCGGTTCGTGACGGGATGGCGGTGGGCGTCGCGCGCAAGGAAACGATCGAGGGCGGGCTCGACGGCTTCACCGACGAGCATCGCTCGATCCTGTGGGGCGAGCGGCAGCATAGGGTGGCGCGATAGGCCCGATCGCCTGCGCCGCGACTCAGTCGTTGGCCCGCACCGCAGCATGCATCGCGTCGCCAAACATGTTGGACCATTCGGCGTCGCTTAGTTTCTGGTGACGGCCGAGATATTTGTCCGGCGCTTTCAGATCCGCACGCGCGGTCGCGCGCTGCACCGCTGGGCGGGCGGCGATCGCCTCGTACCAGCGGCGCGTGGCGGGTCGCTCCGCATCGTCGCGACCGAACACAAAGGCGGAGGCGCGGCCGGGCCAGACAGCCATGTCGGCGATCGAATAATCATCGCCGGCAAGATACGGGCTCTCCGCCAGACGGTTTTCCAGCACGTTGAGCAGCCGGTCGAACTCGCGAACGTAGCGCTGCGTGGCATAATCCTGGCCGGCGGGCGCGTAGCGCAGGAAGTGGCTCGCTTGCCCACCCATCGGGCCAAGGCCCGCCATCTGCCACATCAGCCACTGGATCGTCCGTGCCCGTGCTGCCCCGCGCAGGGCAAGGAAACGCCCCGTCTTTTCGGCGAGATAGTGTAGGATCGCGCCGGATTCGAACACCGCCAGCGGCGGCTCGCCATCGCCTGGCACAAGGTCGACGATAGCCGGCAGCTTGCGGTTGGGATTGATCCGGCCGAAATGCGGACGCAGCTGATCGCCCTCGAAGATATCGTACGGAACGATGCGGTGGGGAAGGCCGGTTTCTTCCAGCATCAGCGCCACCTTCATGCCGTTGGGCGTGGCGCAATAGTGCAGCTCGATCATGCGTCAGACCATCCGCCATCGATCGTCATCGCCGGCCCGATGCCGACGATCAGCACCCCCTCCATTCCGTTCACTCCTCATTCTCCGTGTCGGTTGATCCACGCGCTGAGCAGGCCGGTCACCGCCTCCGCAGCCTCGATGGTCGGCAGGTGGCCGATGCCGGGCAGGGTCACGAGGCGCGATCCGGGGATCGCGCGCATCTCGGCCTGTTGCTCGGGCGTGGTGATGCCGTCGGCATCGCCGCGGATCAGCAGTGTCGGCACGCTGACGGCCGCGAGGCCGGGGCGGCTGTCGATCCGACTCATGATGGCGCGCTGCTGGCGCAGAAACATGTCCGCGCCGGTATCCGCGGCCATGCGACGGGCGAGCGCCAGCAGCGCCGGATCGTCGCGCCGGTCTGTCGGGAAGAGCATCGGAATGCGCTCCTCGATCACCTGGTCGAAACGACCCGCTTCGACCAGATCGATATAGCCCTGTCGCCGCGCCGTCTGCGCCGGGCCATCGGCCGATGCCAATGTGGCGATCAGCGCCAGGCTGGCGACCCGCTCGGGCGCGCGCCGCAGCACCTCGAAGGCGACAAAGCCGCCCATCGCGTGCGCGACCAGTGCGAACCGCGCCGGGGCGGCGTCGAGCAGACGGGTTGCCATATCGGCGATGCTGTCGTCTTGCGTGTGATCCGCATGGCGCACGTCGCGGTCGGCCCAAGCGACGCGCTGCGGCGACCATGTTTCGGCGGTGAGCAATTGCCCGGAAGCGAGAATGATGGTCATGCCGGTATCCGGTTCAGCAGCGGTTCGCCGGCGGCGAGGCGGCGGACGTTCTCCGCTGCGGCGGCGAGGCTGCGGGCCAGCGTCTCGGGTGTTTGCCACGCGACGTGCGGGCTGACGGTGACATTTGGTAGCGCGAGAAGCGGATCGGCCGACGAGGCTGGCTCGGTGGCGAACACGTCCAGCCCGGCGCCGCGCAGATGGCCGTTCAGCGCAGCGGCGAGGCGCGTTTCGTCGACCAGCCCCCCGCGCGCGACGTTGATAAGGATGGCGCCGCGCTTCATCGCCAGCGGGTCGACGATATGGCGCGTCTCGTCGGTAAGCGGCACGTGGAGCGACACGATATCGGCGGTGGCGACCAGTTGGTCGCGCGTCACGCGGCGATAAGGGACATCATGGTCGGTGCGGGCGGCGTACACCACCTCCGCCCCCAGTGCGACGAGCGTGCGCGCGAGCCGCGTGGCGCTCGCGCCCATGCCGACCAGACCGACGGTGCGCCCGGCTACCTCGCCCATGTCGTCGAGCACGTCGGACGGCACCGCCCATTGACCGGCACGGGTCGCAGCATCGAGCGGCACCGTGCGGCGCAGGACGGCAAGGATCAGCGCCAGCGCGCATTCCGCCACTGCCTGCGCGTTGACGCCCGGCATGTTGCACACCGCGACCCCACGCGCCGCTGCCGCGTCCAGCGCGATCGTGTTCACGCCGACGCCGAGCTTCTGGATCAGCCGCAGATCGGGCGCAGCGGCGATCGCCTCGGGCGTGATCGGGTGAAGGACGTGGAGCAGGATCTCGGCATCGCCGATCGCACCGCCGGCGCCGATGTTCGTCACCGCACCGGCGCCGAACATGGCGTCGATCTGCGCCTGAAAGCCGGCGCTCGGATGCGTGTCGATCGCGATCCTCATGTCAGCGCGGCCGCGATCGGCGCGGCAAAGGCGTGCGTGCCGGCATAGTCGGCGCGCGCGCCGAGCGCTTCCTCGATCCGCAGCATCTCGTTCCACTTCGCCATCCGTTCGGAGCGGGTGAAGGAGCCGACCTTGAACTGCCCCGCATCCCAGCCGACCGCGAGATGCGCGATCGTCACGTCCTCGGTCTCGCCCGACCGTGCCGAGACGATCGTACCCCAGCCGTGAGCGCGCGCCGCATCAAGCGCGGCCTTTGCCTCGGTCACGGTACCGATCTGGTTGACCTTGATCAGCGCGGCGTTGCACGCCTTGGCGGCGGCGGCGGCTTCGACCCGCTCGGCACGGGTGACGAGCACGTCATCGCCGATCACCTGCACCCGGTCGCCGATCGCGGCGGTAACGGCCGTCATGGTGGCGAGATCGTCCTGCGCAGCCGGATCCTCGACCGAGATGATCGGATAGCGCCGCGTCCAGCCGATCACCGTCTCGGCCATCGCTGCGCCGTCCATCGCGCGATCGTCGAGTGCAAGGCGGTACGTAGTGCCATCGCCCAGTTCGTTGGCGGCGATGTCGAGCGAGATGAACACATCCTCCCCCGGCCGGTACCCCGCTGTCTCGATCGATCGCGTCAGCACGTCGAGCGCCTGTTCGTTGGACGCGAAATTGGGCCACCAGCCGCCCTCGTCGGCAACCCCGGCGAGCGGGCCGAGTTCGGCCATCAGTCGCCCGGCGGCGCGGTACACGTCGTCGGTGATTTCGAGTGCGCGGCGGAAGCTGCCGGCGTGCGGGGCCATCACCATGAAGTCCTGGATATCGGTGCGGCGGCCGGCATGTGCGCCGCCGCCGAAGATCTGGATCTCGGGCAATGGCAGTCGCACCGCGCGGTCCTGCGCCAGCCAGCGCCAGACAGGCACGCCCTCCGCCGCGGCGGCGGCATGGAGCACCGCCATCGACACCGCGACCACTGCATTACCGCCAAGCCGCTGCTTGGTGAGCGTACCGTCGAGCGCGACGAGCGCGGCGTCGACCGCGCTCTGATCGCGCGCATCCATCCCGGCGAGCGCCGGCGCGATCTCGCGCATGACATTGGCGACCGCCTGCGCCACGCCCATGCCGCCGAACGCCGCACCGCCATCGCGAAGGTCGATCGCCTCATGCGCGCCCCGCGACGCACCGGCGGGGGCAATGGCGCGGCCGATCGCGCCGCCGGCGAGCCGCACCTCGGCCTCCACCGTCGGCCGCCCGCGCGAATCCCACAGCTGGCGGGCAATCACGGTGTCGATACGATGGGTCATGCAGGCTCCCATTGGGCGATGATGGTGGGCAGCGGGGCGGGCGGGCGCGCCAGCAGCGCCAGCGCGCGGAGCGGACGATCGCGCCGGTGCGATCGTCCAGATACGGGGCGGGCGACTTGCCCTCGACACGGGCGAGCAGCAACGCGGCGACGAGGGCCCCGGCGCGGATCGCGAGCGGCTCAGGTGCTTCCCAGCTTACGCCGGCGAGATAACGGTCAACAAAGATTGCGGCTGCGGCATGGAGCGCGGCCTCATGCTCGGCGAGCCAGATCGTCTTCAGCAGCAGATGCGTGGTGCAGAAGGCGAGGTCGAACGCCGGGTCGCCGTACACCGCGGGCTCGGCGTCGAGGAACAGGCCGTGATCGCCCGCGACGATGATGTTCTTTGGGCTAACGTCGCCGTGGACCAGCGCGATGTGGCGGTTGGCGAGATCGTCGGCGAGCGCGGTCAGCACGTCTGCGGCGACCGGCACGCGTTCGGCAGCGTAGCGCAGGAACGGTGCGATGCGCAGCGCGTCGAACAGCGCGGGATCGTAACAACCCGGCTCACCCGCGGTGGCGGCATGAATGCGCGCCAGATCGGTGCCGAGCCGACCGGCGAACGCGGGATCGACGCGGCCGGCGACGAGTTCGTCGCGCCACACCGGGCCCTCGCACCAGCCAAGGACGAACAGATGATCGGCAGGTGACGTCGCCACGACGGCGGGCACCAGCGTCGGATCGATCGCAGCGACACGGCGCAGCCACGCCACCTCGTTTTCCGCACGCGCGACGGGCGCGCGCCAATCAGCGGCTACCCGCAACTTGGGCAGCGCCTGCTTCACCACCAGGGGCGCTTGCCCCGGAATGTCGGCGCGCCATACATCGCAAGAGACGCCGCCCGACAGCGGTGTAAGCTTCACGTCACCATCGGCGATGCCGAGGCGGCGAAGGATCGCGATTGTCTCGCGTTCCGCCATGGTCAGGACTTGGCCTCGATCCACGCCGCCATCAGGTCTGCGGCGGCATCGCGGTGAGCGGTGGAATCCTCGAAATAATGCGCGCCGGGGATCAACTCGATCTGCTTGTCGCGCGATCCGATGTGATCGAAGATCTTGCGGGCATCGCTCGGAAAGACGCCGGTGTCGGCGGTGCCCTGTACCACCAGTGCGGGCGTATCGAACTTGGCGAGATGCGGCGCGCCCTGGCAGGGCGACGTTTCGAGGCTCCACATGTTGAGCCACGTCTTCAGCGTATTGGCGCGGCCGATCGAGGGGGTGCGGTTGGCGATCGCCGGATCGCCGCGATAGCAGCGTCGCGGTTCGCGATCGGACGGGTCGAGCAAGGAGTCCATGCAGCGCAGGTCGCCCCAGCAGCGGAACAGGGGAAACAGGCGATCGGGCACGCCGGCGTCGTTCAGCCGCTTCAGCTCCGCCTTGGCCCAGTCGGTGATGCGCTGGTTGCGCGCGCGCTGCGCGGCGCGATAGCGATCGACGAACTCGGGGCTGTACGGCGGGCCGTTGTCGGGACTGAACGGATCGAGCGCCGGGTTTGTGGCGACCGGATCGGTCTCGTCCACCACCGAAGCGTCCATCCAGTCGGTCAGCACTTCGGGGCGGCCCTGATGCGCGTTCAACGAGATATACAGATCGGCCTTGATGAGCTGTTCAAGCGCATCCTGCCCCGCGGCGGGCAGCGCCGCGCCCAGCGTCGGTGCGATCGCCTCGCCCTGATAAGCGCCCATCAGCGAGCCGCCACCCGAATTGCCCAGGATCACGATCCGCTCGACCCCGGCCTCCTCGCGCAGCCAGCGCATGCCGACGCCGATGTCGAGCACGGCATGTTCGAGGAGGAACTGGTCCTCGAACCCGCGATAGCGCGTGTTCCAGCCGAGAAAGCCGAAGCCGCGCCGCGCGAAATAGGGCGCGATATAATGCTCGCTGAAATCGACGTTGTAATGCGTGGCAATCACCGCGGTCTTGGGCGTCCTGCCCGCCGGCGCGTAATAGATGCCCTGGCACGGATGTCCGCCGGCCTGAATGCGCGGCGCGGTTGGCGAGACCTTGCCGATGAATGTCACGTCAAGCCCATCGATGTCGCGCCGGTCCATACGCCCCTCCTACATATTACTTAGGCCGCTAAGCATACTGTCGCTCAGCGCGCAACCTCGAACGGCAGCGCATAACCCTCCACTCCGACGCGGATGCGCTTCTTGTCGATCTTGCCGGTGGGCCCGAGCGGGATCTCGTCGACGAACAGCACGTCGTCGGGCATCCACCAGCGCGCGATGCGGCCGTCGAGATAGTCGGAAAGGTCGGCGGCGGTTGCCGTCTCGCCGGGTTTCAGCTGGCAGAGCAGGATCGGGCGCTCGTCCCATTTTGGGTGCGCGATGCCGATCACCGCGGCGATGTGCACTGCGGGATGGTCGGTGGCGATATTCTCGATCTCGATCGAGCTGATCCACTCGCCGCCCGATTTTACCACGTCCTTGGCACGATCGGTGATCTGCATGTAGCCGCGCGGGTCGATCGTCGAGACGTCGCCGGTGTCGAAGAAGCCGTCCGCATCAAGCACGTCGCCGCCGTCGCCGCCATAATAGGATGCGGCAATCGTCGGTCCCTTGATCATCAGCCGGCCGGGCGTCTGGCCGTCATGCGGTAGGCGAGTGCCCGCATCGTCGGTGATCTTCAGCTCTAACCCGGCGAGCAGACGGCCTTGTTTCAGCTTGTACGCCATCTGCTCAGCCTCGGGCAGGGCGGCGACCTTGGGTGAGGGGACGGAGACGGTCGCCAGCGGCGATGTTTCGGTCATGCCCCATCCCTGGACGACATCGACGCCATAATCGTCGCGAAAGGTGCGGATGATCGACTCCGGGCAGGCCGATCCGCCGATCGTCACCCGCTTCAGCGTGGAAAAGCCCGCACCCGTTTCCTGCACATGCTGCAGCAGCATCTGCCACACTGTCGGGACGGCGGCGGAATAGGTGACACCCTCGCTTTCGATCAGCGCATGAAGCGAGGCCCCGTCCATGCGCTGTCCCGGCAGCACCAGCTTGGCGCCGACCGCAGGCGCGGAATAGACGACGCCCCAGGCATTGGCATGGTACATCGGCACCACCAGCAGCACCGTATCGCGTGCCGACAGCGCCAGCGCATCGGCTTGCAGCGTCATCATGGCATGGATGCTGTTCGAGCGATGCGAATAAAGCACGCCCTTGGGATTACCGGTCGTGCCGCTGGTATAGCACAGTCCGCATGCCAGCCGTTCGTTGAACCCGCCCCACGTTGCGGCGGGCTCCTCGTCCGCGATCCAGTCGTCAAAGGCGATCGCGGGAAAGCTGGTTGCCGGCAACGCGGCGCGATCGCACAGGAAGACGATCTCGCGCAGCGTCGGCACCTTCTGGCGCAGTTCCTCGACGATCGGCGCGCAAGCCGGATCGGCCAGCAGCATCCGGTCACCGGCGTGATTGGCGATATAGACGATCTGTTCGAGAAACAGGCGCGGGTTCAGCGTGTGGCAGATCGCCCCGATCCCGGCGATGCCGTACCAGGCGGCGAGATGCCGCGCGCCGTTCCAGCCCAGCGTCGCGATCCGGTCGCCCTGCTGCACGCCGGCGCGGCGCAACGCATTCGACACGCGCTGCGCATCGGCATGGACGCGCGCATAGTCGCTGCGCGTGACGTGGCCATCGGCATCGCGCGAGATCACCTCGCGATCGCCGTGCCATGTTGCCGCATGGGTCAGCAGTCGATCGACGGTCAGCGGCACATCCTGCATCAGTCCGAGCATCTCTGTTCCTCAGGCGAAGGTGACGGTCACGGAATCGAATCCGTCAATCCGGACTGTGAATTGGTCGCCGGGCACAGCCGGCAGAACCGGGCCAAGCGCACCGGTCATGACGATCTCTCCGGCGCGCAATGGCACGCCGCGCGCAGCGGCATGATGCGCCAGCCAATCGAGCGCCTTGAGTGGCCCGCCCATGGTTGCCGCGCCGATGCCACGCGACTCGATCGTACCGTTGCGCGCCAGCGTCATGCCGAGTGCGGCGAGGTCCAGCCCGGCGATCGGACGCGCCGGGCCGCCGAGCACGATACCCCAGCCCGAGGCATTGTCCGCCACCGTGTCGAACAGCCGCACGTCCCAGTTGGCGATGGCGCTGTCGACGATCTCGATCGCGGGCAGCGCATGATCGACGCAGTCGGCAGCGGTGGCGGGATCGTCCACGTCGCGGCCAAGGACGAGCGCGATCTCCGACTCGACACGTGGAGCGATCAGCGGCGTGGCGGTCGTATCACCGCTGGCGAAGCGGCAGTCGGCCCAGAGCCAGCCGCTGTCGGGCTCGTGGACGCCGAACATCTGTTGCGCAGCCTGCGAGGTGAGGCCGATCTTGCGCCCGATCGTGACGCCACCGGCGATGCGGCGGGCGGCGGTTGCAATGTCCTGAACGACATACGGGTCGTGCGTGGCGCCAGCGAAGTGCGGGATCGCCAAGCCGCTGGCGCGCGCGTCGGTGATGCGCGCGGCGATCTCTGCGGGGCTCACGCCACCGCCGCCGGGAAAGCAGGGGCGCGCAATAGCTTGCCGGGCAGATCACGGCCCAATGTCTCGCCCAGCCATCGCGCAGTCGCGATTGCCTTCCCCCGATCATAACCGGTGGCGATACCCGAACGGTCGAGCAGATAGAGCACGTCCTCGGTTGCGACATTGCCCGATGCGCCGGGCGCGAAGGGGCAGCCGCCGGTGCCGCCGAGCGAGCTGTCGATCGCCCGCGCGCCCGCACCGATCGCCGCCCAGACGTTGGCGATGCCGGTGCCGCGCGTGTCATGGAGGTGAACGCGCACCGGCAACGGGGCGATCGCCTCGGCCACGCGCGTCACCGCCTCCGCCGCCTGCGCCGGCACCGCGACCCCGATCGTGTCGGCGAGGGCGATCTCGCGCGGATTGGCGTCGGCGGCGCGGCGCGCCATGTCGACCACGCGCGCGAGCGGCACCTCGCCTTCGAACGGGCAGCCGAAGGCGGCGGCGATGGTGATCTGGCCGCTCCGCCCCGCGCCGCGGGCGAGCCTCACCGTTTCCCGTGCGGCGGCGAGCGACTCGGCGGACGTCTGCTTCTGGTTGCGCATGGCGAACGTATCGCTGGCGACGCAGACTGCGCCCAGTTCGTCGATCCGCGTCGCCAATGCGCGATCTGCGCCGCGGCGGTTGAGCACCAGAGCGATAAACGTCACGTCGTCGCGCTCGGGCAAGGCAGCCACGACCGCGTCGGCATCGGCCAGCTGCGGCACGCGCGCGGGATTGACGAAGCTGGTCACCTCGATGCGCCGCGCACCCGCGTCGATCGCACGGGCGATGAGCGACAGCTTGTCGGCGGTCGACACGCTGGCCGCCTCGTTCTGCAGCCCGTCGCGCGGGGCGACCTCGACGATCTCAACAGCCTGCACGTCTTGCTCCTCCCGAAAAGCATAGTATGCTAAGGATATCGCTACGGCAAGGCGGGTTGCGCAAACCGCCGGCACGCCGTCTAACCCCAGCCATGAAGTCGATCGAACTGATGATGCACCTTTTTCAGCGCTTCTGCTGGCTCGATGAGCGGCTGCAGGCGCGGCTGCACGATCACGGCTGGCCGGATGTGAGCCGCGCGCAATCGATGGTGATGATCAACATCGTCAGCGGTGTCACCCGCCCGTCGGAGATCGCGCGGCGGCTCGGCATTTCGCGTCAGGCGATCCACACGACGGTGCAGCAGATGATCGACAAGGGCATCGTGACACTTGCGCCCGATGCCGACGATGCACGCCACAAGCAGTTGCGGCTGACCGACTTCGGCGAGCGGATGCGCGGCGATGCGCAGGCGGTAATGGGCGACCTGACCGATCAGATCGCCGGGACGATCGGGGAGCAACGGTTCGAGGCGCTGCTGGAAACGCTGGCGACCGATTGGGAGCAGGCGGCATGACGCCGTGGCGGCCGCTGTCGGCGCCGGCGGCGGTGCTGGCCAGCCCGGATATCGATACCGACAAGATCCTGCCGGCGCGCTTCATGAAGGGGCTGGAGCGACATGGGCTGGGCGTGCACCTGTTCGCCGACGTGCGAACGGGAGACCCGGCCTATGCGCTGGCTGCCGACCGCGCGATCATCGTCGCGGGGCGCAACTTCGGTTCGGGTTCGTCGCGCGAACATGCGGTCTGGGCGTTGACCGGGCATGGCATCCGCTGCGTGATCGCGCCGAGTTTCGGGAGCATCTTTGCGGGCAATGCCGCGTCTAACGGCTTGTTGCTCGCGACGGTCAGCGATGCCGATCTGGCGACGCTGGCAGATCACCTTGCGGCGGTGCCGGATGCGCCCGTCGCGGTGGACCTCCACGCGCAGGATATCCGAACCGGCAATATAATGGTGGGCTTCGCAATCGATCCCGCCGTGCGCGAGGCGTTGATCGCCGGGCTGGACGATATCGGCCGCACGCTCCGGCATCAGGATGCGATCGCCGCCTATGAGGCAGCACACTGACAGCGCCTACAGCGTTCTCACATCGGTGATCCGCCCCGTCACCGCGGCCGCCGCGGCACTCGCGGGGCTCATCAGGTGCGTGCGCCCGCCCGTGCCCTGACGGTTCTCGAAATTGCGGTTCGACGTCGACGCACAGCGTTCGCCCGTGGCAAGCCGATCGGGGTTCATCCCGACGCACATCGAACAGCCCGGTTCGCGCCAGTCGAAGCCCGCCGCCCGCAGCGTCGCCGCGATGCCCTCGTCCTCCGCCTGCCGCCGCACCAGCCCCGATCCGGGCACGACCATCGCGCGCACCCCCGGTGCGACGCGCCGCCCATCGACCAGGGCGGCGATCGCGCGCAGATCCTCGATGCGGCTATTGGTGCACGATCCGATGAACACCCGATCGATCGGCAGCCCGGCCAGCGCCTGACCGGGCACGAGATCCATATAGGCGAGCGCCCGCTCCTGCGCGCGGCGCACCGCCGGTTCGGCGTGTGTCGCCGGATCGGGCACGCGGCCATCGACCGGCACGACCTGCGCGGGCGTCGTCCCCCAGCTCACCATCGGGGCGAGCGCATCGGTCGAGACATGCGCCTCGCGCGCGAACACCGCATCCGTGTCGCTGGCGAGCGCGCGCCACGCGGGCACGTGCGCGGATATGTCGCCCAGCCGCGCCGCAAGATACGCGAACGTCGTGTCGTCTGGTGCGATCAGGCCCGACCGCGCGCCCATTTCGATCGCGAGATTGCAGAGCGTCATCCGCCCTTCCATCGACAGCCCGCGTACCGTCGGGCCGGCAAATTCGATCACATGATCAATCGCGCCATCGACGCCGATCGCCGCCAGCACGCCCAGCGCAAGATCCTTTGCCGAAACGAAGGGCCCGGCCACGCCGTCGATCGTGACGCGCATCGCCGGCGGCTTGCGCAGCCGCAGCGTTTGCGTCGCCAGGACATGCTCGATCTGCGACGTGCCGATCCCGAACGCCAGCGCGCCGAATGCACCATGCGTGGAGGTGTGGCTGTCGCCGCACACGATCGTACTGCCGGGGATGGTGCGGCCCTGCTCGGGTGCGACGACATGAACGATGCCGTTGCGCGGATCGCCCATCGCGAACCGCTCGATGCCGTGGCGGGCGCTATTCTCCATCAACCGGCCGAGCTGCGCGCGCGCCTCGGGATCGGCGACCGCGCCGATGCCGCGGGCCTGATCGGTGGTCGGCACATTATGGTCGAACAGCGCAAGCGCGCGGGCGGGGGCACGTACCGGCCGCCCCGCCGCAACCAGCCCGGCAAAGGCCTGCGGCGATGTCACCTCATGGAGCAGATGCAGATCGACATAGAGCAGGGTCTCGCCGCCATCCTCGGCGACGACATGCGCATCCCACACCTTGTCCAGCAGCGTGCGCGCCACTCAGATGACACCACGCGCACGAAAGCGCTCGATCGCGTCGGCGTCGTACCCGGCGGCGGCGAGAAGCGCCGCCCCATCTTTGCCGACCTCGGCCGGTGCGGCGCGCGTGATTCCGCCGGGCGTGCGCGACAGGCGCGGGAAGACGCCCTGCATCGGGAGCAGGCCATGCCGCTCCGTCTCTACCGCCACCAGCGCCTCGCGCGCGCGGAAATGCGGATCCTTCAGCATGTCGCGCGCCGCGAACATGCGGCCCGCGGGCACGGCATGCTCCGCCATCAGCGCTTCCAGCTCGGCAACGTCAAAGCCGCTGGACCAGTCGGCAATCATCGCGTCCAGCGTGTCCTGATGCTGGCCGCGCGCGACATGCGTGGCATAGCGCGGATCGTCGGCCAGCTCGGGCTGCCCCATCGCGGCGGCAAGGCGGCGAAAGATCGCGTCCTGGTTCGCGGCGATCAGCAGCTCGCCGTCGCGGCATGGATAGACATTTGACGGGGCGATGCCCTTCAGCACCGATCCGCTGCGCGTGCGCACATGGCCGGCTGCGGCATATTCGGGCACCAGCCCTTCCATCACCTGAAGCACGGATTCGAACAGGCTAACGTCGACGATCTGGCCCTTGCCGCTTGTGTGCCGCTCATGCAGCGCGGCGAGCGCGCCAAGGCAGCCATAGGTGCCTGCCAGACTATCCCCGATCGACACGCCGAGCCGCGAGGGCGGGCGATCGGGCGAGCCGACCAGCGCACGCCAGCCGCCCATCGCCTCGCCGATCCCGCCAAAGCCGGCACGGGTGGCATACGGCCCCGTCTGGCCATAGCCCGAAACCCGCACCACGATGAGCCGCGGGTTCGCCGCGCACAGATCGTCGGGTGCGAGGTTCCATTTTTCTAGCGTGCCCGGCCGGAAATTCTCGATCAGCACGTCGGCGTCCGCGATCAGGCGGCGCGCGATCTCCTGCCCCTGGGCCGTGCGCAGGTCGGCAGCGACGGAGCGCTTGTTGCGTGCGATCACCTCCCACCACACCGGCGGGTCGCCAGCCCCCCATTGCCGCATCGGATCGCCCGTCCCTGGCGGCTCGATCTTCACAACGGTCGCGCCCATGTCGCCGAACAATTGCGCGCAGAACGGGCCGGCGATCAGCTGCCCCAGCTCAACCACGCGAATATCGGAAAGTGGCCCCACGCTCGCGATCCCTCCAAAGCTTAGATAGCTAAGCTATATGGGTTGAAACGCGGTTTGCAACCCCTGCGGGCGCGTCGCACAACAATGCTGCTCGGGCGAACGCCAGCGCCCGATCGAGCGGAGACTGATTGGCAGGTGTGGCGGCACCGCGGTTCTCGGCACGGCGCGGCGCGGCGTGGCGGTGCCACCGCCGTAGCGCGCTAGGCGCGGACGTCGGTGATCGTCGGCAGCTTGCGCGCTTCTTCGGAAAGGTTGCCGATTACCTGGCGCAGCAAACGCTGCAGCGTCTCGACTTCCTCGTCGCTCATCCCGGCGGTGGCGATGGCATGAACCTCGGCGTTCAGCGGCGCGAGATTGGTTTCCAGTTCTCGCGCAAAGGGGGTGAGATGGATGTAGATCTTGCGGCGATCGACCTCGCTCTTTTCGCGGCGTACGAGGCCGGCCGCTTCCAGCCCCTTTAGCGCAACAACCGTGGTCGGCTCACGCATGCCGACGCGCTCGCTCAATTCGCGCTGGGTGATGCCGTCCTCGATCCACAATTGGCGCAAAAAGCGCCACTGGCCGGCAGAAATATCATGCTGCAGCGTATATTTCTCGAGCACGCGCGAGAAATTGCGGAAGACGATCCGCGTCAGATAGCCGATGCTGTTTTCGGGGCTCCGGTAATAATCGGCGGGTTGTCTGATCCGCTTGTCGCTCAACTGCCGGTCTCCGCCACTCTGGCAGGGGATCGTAGCAGGCAGGGGGGAGGGGGCAAGTGGAAGGGCGGGAGTTAGATTATGGCGGACGAAAGTCGACTTTAGACGGTAAGCCGCGTCAGTAGTGCATCGGCGAGGTCTAGCTCGCGTCCCATGCTCTGGACCGGCCAGCGCCGCGGCGACGCGATCCGCATGGGTCGCCAGCATATCAGCGACGGGTTCTTCGACTTCGGCCAGCGCAAGACCGGCAAGGAAATGGTCCTGCCGGTCGCGCCCCCGCTGCTCGAAGCAATTGTCGCGCTGCCCCCGGCCGCCAAGGGGCACTTATGCTTCCTCGTCAACGATTACGGAAAGCCGTTCAGCGACGCGGGCTTCGGCAACCGCATGCGGAAATGGTGCGATGAGGCAGGCCTGCCGCAGTGCTCCGCGCATGGGCTTCGCAAGGCGATGCAGCGGCGGCTCGCCGAACTTGGAATGAGCAACCAGTCACTCAAATCCGTGTCCGGTCACAGCGGCGATGCAGAAGTCGCGTTGTACACACGCGCAGCCGATCAAAAGCGCATGGCCACTGAGGCTATTTCGGCTCTTGCGCGCTGGGAAATGTCTAACCGGCCGCGGAGGTTAGACACCAACGCGGACGAACCGACCGAAATACAATGACAATTTGGGCGGGGTGGTGGAGCCGAGGGGAATCGAACCCCTGACCTCTGCAGTGCGATTGCAGCGCTCTCCCATCTGAGCTACGGCCCCGCCCGGATCCCGGCGCAGCCGGGAGCGTCGCCCTTAGCTTGCGTTGTGCGGCGATGCAACGGCTTCTCTTCGGCGGTCGACCGTCAGCGAAACGCAACTCACCGATGACCGGCTGCACTTGGCCGAAAGTGGCAAATCCGATCGGAACATAAGCCCTTGTCGTCGCTTGAATCGGGCATGGCGATCGGGCGCCAGAGCCCGGCGCCGTCCACAGACGGAAGGAGACGGGACATGGGCTACGAACGCTATCCGCGTGGCGATTACAACGGTCGCCGCGACCCGCAGGATTTTGGCCGAGACTACGGGTCGGGCCGCGACTACAGCTATTCCAGCGCGCGTGAGTACGGCGCGGCCGGCGCCTTCGATGGCGGTCGCCAGCGCGGGTCGCAGCGTGACGACGATCGCGATTACACCGAAAATTTCGTGCCTTATGGCGAGCGCAACGATCGCGGTCGTGGCTATGGTGCGGGCGGCGGCTATGGCGGGCGCGGCGGTGGCCGTGGCGGCTGGAACGATCGCGACAACGACACGCGCGATTGGGGTGATCGTGGCGGCGGCAGCCAGTTCTATGGCCAGTCGGGCGGCGACCAATATGGCCGCGGCGGCTATGGCGATGACAATCGCGGTGGTTACGGCGGTGGCTATGGTGGCGGTGCGCGCCGCTTCGACAACAACGACCGCTATCGCGATCGCGAGTTCGGCGGGCAGCGCCAGCGCATGGGCGGTGACCGGATGGGCGGCGACCGGATGGGCGGCGGCAATCGCCAGCAGCGCGGTGGCTATCGTGGTGTGCCGCAGGGCTATGACTATGAGGATCGTGGCTTTTTCGCCCGCGCCGGGGACGAGGTTCGCTCGTGGTTCGGCGACGACGAGGCGGAGCGCCGCCGCGAGGCCGACATGCGCTATGACGAGCGTGATTACGGCAACCAGTACGGGCACGATCGCGATTCCGACTATGGCTCCTGGCGCCGGACGCAAATCGCGGCGCTCGACCGCGACTATGCCGAATATCGCAACGAGAACCGCAGCAAGTTCGAGAATGAATTCTCGTCCTGGCGCTCCAACCGTCAGACGCAGCGCGATTCGCTGAACAAGGTGACGGAGCACATGGAAGTGGTCGGCTCCGACGGCTCGCATGTCGGCACCGTCGACAAGGTGCGCGGCGACCGCATCCTGCTGACCAAGAACGACAAGGATGCCGATGGCCACCACCATTCGATCCCGTCGAGCTGGCTCAGCAGCGTCGACACAAAGGTGACGCTGTCCAAGACCGCCGACGAAGCCAAGAAGCATTGGCGCGACGAGGAAAACAGCAGCGCCTTGTTCAACTATGGTGACAAGACGGCCGATCGCGACGGCAACCGGACGACCCAGAGTGGTCAGTCAGGTCAGACCACGTCGGGCGACCGCACCAATCTCGATCGGAGCTTCTCGGGCACTTATTGATCGAGCCGAGCCAATCGCCGGCCGTTTCCCTCTGCGGCCAGGCGAGTGGGGAGCCCGGGCATGTCGCCCGGGCTCTTTGCGTTGGAACGGGTGCTGGGGCATGGTGGCGCAAATCACACACCATGGGAGAGAAAGAATGCCACGCGCCTGGACCCTCAAATCGCGCCCGAAGGGCATGCCGACGGCCGACAATTTCGCGCTGGTCGACCAGCCGTCGGCGACGCTGGAAGACAATCAGATCCGCGTCGCCAACCGCTTCCTGTCGGTCGATCCGTACATGCGCGGGCGGATGAACGACGTGAAAAGCTATGTGCCGCCCTTCGCGCTGGGCGAGCCGATGCAGGGCGGCGCGATCGGCGAGGTGGTCGAAAGCCGCGCGGCTGACGTGCCGGTCGGCACCAAGGTGCAGCACATGATGGGCTGGCGCGACGAGGCCGTGCTGCCGGCCAATCAGGCGCAGAAGCTGCCGTCGATGGATGTGCCGGATGAGGCGTTCCTCGGGCAGTTCGGCATGCCGGGCATGACGGCGTATTTCGGGCTGCTCGACGTCGCGGAGGCAAAGGCGGGCGAGACGGTGTTCGTTTCCGCCGCGGCGGGCGCGGTCGGGTCAACGGTGGTGCAGATCGCCAAGGCCAAGGGCATGACGGTGATCGGCTCGGCCGGCGGCGCCGACAAGTGCGACTGGGTGAAGTCGCTCGGTGCCGACGAAGTGATCGATTACAAGGCCGGCGATGTGGTCCAGGCGCTGGCCAAGGCGGCGCCCGAGGGCATCGACGTCTATTTCGACAATGTCGGCGGCGATCACCTCGATGCGGCGCTGCTCGCATGCCGTATGCACGCGCGCTTTGCGATTTGCGGCATGATCGACATCTACAACGAGGGGCAGCCGCAGGCGCTCAAGTATCTCGCGAAGGTGATCGGCGCGCGCGTGACGATCAAGGGTTTCCTGGTCGGCGATCACATGGCGCGGGCGGCGGATTTCTATGCCGAGATGGGCCAGTGGCTGAAGGACGGCACGTTGAAGCGCGAGGAGACGGTGTTCGACGGGCTGGAGAAAGCGCCCGACGCGTTCCTCGGGCTGTTCACCGGCGCCAACAAGGGCAAGATGCTGGTGCGCGTCTGACCTGAAAACGGGGCGTTGCCGATGCTGCAGCGACGCCCCTAGTCCTTCAGATCGTTGATCCGCTTCCGGTGTGATCAGATCGCGCCGCTGAACGTGTCGCAGACCGCCGGGTCGCCGCTTTCCAGCCCGCGGCGCAGCCACGTCTGGCGCTGCGCCGAGGTGCCGTGGGTGAAGCTTTCGGGCACCACGCGGCCCTGCGCCTCGCGCTGCAAGGTGTCGTCGCCGATCGCCTGCGCGGCGCGCATCCCCTCCTCGATGTCGCCGGGCTCCAGCCGGTTGCGGTTCTGCGCCGCCCAGACGCCGGCATAGCAATCCGCCTGCAGTTCCAGCCGAACCGACAGCGCGTTGCCCTCGGCGCGGCTGGCGCGCTGTTGCGCCTGGCGCACCTGCTGCGAGGCGCCGGTCAGCGTCTGAATGTGATGGCCGAATTCATGCGCCACGACATAATATTGGGCGAAATCGCCGGCGGCACGGAAGCGCTGCTCCAGTTCCTGGAAGAAGCTGGTGTCAATATAGATGCCCTGATCCGACGGGCAGTAGAACGGACCCATCGCGGACGATGCCGCGCCGCAGCCCGACATGCCCTGGCCGCCGTAGAACACCAGCTTAGGCGCCTGGAACCGCTCGCCCGATTGCGCGAACAGCCGCTCCCACGTGTTTTCCGCCGAGGAGAAGGCGTTGCAGGTAGAGCGCGTCGCCGCGTCGACCGAACAGGCGGCCGCCGCGCCGCCGCCGGCGCTGCCGGCATCGTTCCGGCTGACCTGTGTCGACGGCGCGCTGCCGCCACCGCCGAGCAGTCCGCCAAGATTGCCGAGCCCGCCGAACACCGCAAAGATCAGCAGAACGACGACAATGCCGCCGCAGCCGAAGCGGCTGCCGATCATCGGCAGCAGGCCGAGCAGCAGCCCGCCACCCCCGCCGCCGCCGAAGCTTTGACCACGCTGATCCTCGACGTTGATGTCGTTGTCGAAATCGTCGAGCCGCATTGCGGGAGCCCCTTTGTTACTGTTCCGGCATGAATGCGCGAAGCCGAGCAGCGGTTGCACGCGCGGGCGGGTTGATCGTGCGCGCCCGCGCGGCAATGGTGCTGCGGCAGCGCGGACGGCGTGACGGCAGACGGGAGAGCGGCATGTTTCTGAAGGGCAAGACGGCGCTGGTGACGGGCTCCACCTCCGGCATCGGCGCAGCCTATGCGAAGGCGCTGGCCGGCGCGGGCGCAGCGGTGATGATCAACGGCTTTGGCGATGGCGACGCGATCGCGCAGCAATGCGCCGATCTGTCGGCGGCGAGCGGCGCGGCGGCGCTGCACGACGGCGCGGACATGACCAAGCCCGAGACGATCGCGGCGATGGTCGCGCGCTGCCACGAGGAGCTTGGCGGGCCCGACATCGTCATCAACAATGCCGGCATCCAGCATGTCGCGCCGGTGGCCGATTTCCCGATCGACAAATGGGATGCGATCATCGCGATCAACCTGACGAGCGCGTTTCACGTCATGCGCGCGGCGGTGCCGCTGATGCGGAAGGCCGGCTGGGGGCGGATCATCTCCACCGCATCGGCGCATAGCCTGGTCGCCAGCCCCAACAAATCCGCGTATGTCGCGGCCAAGCACGGCGTGGTCGGGCTGACCAAGACGGTGGCGCTGGAAACCGCGACCGATGGGATCACGGTGAATTGCATCTCGCCCGGCTACGTCTGGACCGGGCTGGTCGAGAACCAGATTCCCGACACGATGGCGGCGCGCGGGCTGACGCGCGAGCAGGTGGTCAACGATGTGCTGCTCGCCGCGCAGCCAACCAAGGAATTCGTGACGCCCGAACAGGTTGCAGCCTTTGCCCTGTTCCTGTGCCGCGACGAGGCCGCGTCGGTGACGGGCGCGAACCTTTCGATGGACGGCGGCTGGACCACCGCCTGATCACCGGCTAGCCCCGGTGCAAAGGAGATGGGTCGTCCGCATGAGGCAGGTGCTGATCGCATTGACGCTGGCGGCGACGCTGGGCGGCTGTGGCGGGCGCAAGGTGGCGCTGACCGCCGAGGCGGGGCCACGTGAAGCGGCGCAAGCGCCAGCAAGCAGCTGGCGCGCGATCGCCACGCCGGCCGATCGTGAGCGGCTGCGCGCCTGGCGCGACAGCTGGGTCGATGCGCTGGCGCGTGCGCGGGCGAGCGGCGCGGCGCAGGCGATCGCCGCGCAAGGCGCGCTGCTGCTGCCCGACACCAGGCTCGCCGATCCGCTGCCGCCGCCGGGCGACTACCGCTGCCGCGTGTTCAAGCTGGGCGCTAAGGGCCTCGGCGGGCTGAACTATGTCGCGTATCAATATTTCACCTGCCGGATCGCGCGCGATGGCCCGCTGCTGCGGCTGGAGAAGATGACCGGATCGCAGCGGCCAGTCGGGCGGATCTTCCCCGATCCGGCGGGACGCCCGGTGTTCCTCGGCACGCTGATGCTGGGCGACGAGACACGCCCGCTCGCGTACGGCCGCGATCAGAGCCGCGACCTCGCCGGCTTTGTCGATCGGGTAGGGGAGCGGCAATGGCGGCTGGCGCTGCCGCTGCCGGCGTTCGAGTCACTGGTGGACGTGATCGAGCTGGTACCGGCGGCTTCGTAGCGGGAGCAGCCTCGTCTAGCGCACCGCCTCCAGCGTGGCCGGAGCGATCATGGCGTTCGGCGGCGATGCCGGCTGCGGGGTTGTGGCCTCCGCCGCCAGCGCGGCGAGATATTCCTTGCCGTGGCGATCGATCACGGTGACCTGCGCCGCATTGGCGGCCGCCACGGCCTTCAGATACGAGCGCGGCTTCTTCATGAGGTTGGGAAAGTCGACCTGCACCAGCCCGGCGCGACGCGCGGCCTCTTGCGTGAAATGCACGCAATTGCGGCTGTTCATGCGATAGGTGTTGTCGCCCTTCGTCTCGTCCCATTCGTCGACGAGGCGCAGGATGCTGGCATATTGCGCATCGGTGAGCACCAGCGAGAATTGCGCGTCGCTGCCGTCCATATAGCCGCCCTTGGCGATGTCGATCCGCCCCTTGACCGGGCCAAACAGGATCGCGGGCGTGATCGCCTTGGGCGTAGAGCCGTAATTCAGGTCCACGGCTGCGCCACCGGCATCGGGCGTCCCGCGCAGCGTGAAGAACGCATGCGGGAAGTGGTTGCCGAACTCGTGGCTCCAGAAGGTGATGGTCACCGCCGCATGGGCGGGCAGCGCGGCGAGCGACAGCAGCAGCGCGGCGAGGGTGGCGACAAAACGCGTCATGGCGCTGGTTGTGTCACTGTGCGGTGGATGGCTCAAGCCGTTGATTTGGCAGGGGTGCACGGAAATACCCGCCGGTGACTCGCACCGACGGGCATCCTTCCTCCCCAGGAACTTGGTGGCCGAGTGGCCGGATTGGGTGGCCGGGTGGCGCCGCGGCTGAGCCGCGTCGTCGGACGGCGCTTTAGGAGCGCCGCCGGCCGGGCGTGCGCGAGGTGAGGGCAGCGGCGCTGCCCTCGTCCGCGCTTACGCCGCGAACTGGTTCATCGTGTTGTGGACGCCGCCGGCCTTCAGCGCGGCCTCGCCGGCGAAATATTCCTTGTGATCGTCGCCGATGTCGCTGCCCGACATGTTCTGGTGCTTCACGCAGGCGATCCCTTCGCGAATCTCCTTGCGCTGCACGCCCTTGACGTAGCCGAGCATGCCCGCCTCGCCGAAATACTCCTTGGCGAGATTGTCGGTCGACAGCGCTGCGGTGTGATAGGTCGGCAGCGTGATCAGGTGGTGGAAGATGCCGGCACGCGCCGCCGCATCCTTCTGGAAGGTGCGGATCCGCTCGTCGGCTTCCGCCGCCAGATCGGTGTCGTCGTAATCGACGCTCATCAGCTTGGCGCGGTCATAGGCGGACACGTCCTTGCCGGCCTCCACCCAGGCGTCGAACACCTGCTGGCGGAAATTCAGCGTCCAGTTGAAGCTCGGGCTGTTGTTGTACACCAGCTTGGCGTTCGGGACCACCTCGCGGATGCGATCGACCATGCCGGCGATCTGCTCGATGTGTGGCTTCTCCGTCTCGATCCACAACAGGTCGGCGCCGTTCTGGAGCGAGGTGATGCAATCGAGCACGCAGCGGTCGGCACCAGTTCCTTCGCGGAACTGGAACAGGTTCGACGGCAGGCGCTTCGGGCGCATCAGCTTGCCGTCGCGCTCGATCACCACATCGCCGCGCAAGCTGGCGAGGTCGGTCACTTCCTCGCAATCGAGGAAGGCGTTGTACTGGTCGCCGATGTCACCCTTCTCCTTCGAGAAAGCGATCTGCTTGGTGAGGCCAGCGCCGAGCGAGTCGGTGCGCGTCACGATGATGCCATCGTCGACGCCCAGTTCGAGGAAGGCGTAGCGGCAGGCGCGGACCTTCGCGAGGAAGTCCTCATGCGGTACGGTGACCTTGCCGTCCTGGTGGCCGCACTGCTTTTCGTCCGAGACCTGGTTCTCGATCTGCAGCGCGCAGGCGCCTGCCTCGATCATCTTCTTGGCCAGCAGATACGTCGCCTCGGCATTGCCGAAGCCGGCGTCGATGTCGGCGATGATCGGCACGACGTGCGTCTCGTAATTGTCGATCGCCTGCGTCAGCCGCTGCGCCTCGATCTCGTTGCCGCTCTCGCGTGCCTTGTCGAGATCGCGGAACATCATGCCCAGTTCGCGGGCATCGGCCTGCTTCAGGAAGGTGTAGAGTTCCTCGATCAGCGCGGGAACGCTGGTCTTCTCGTGCATTGACTGGTCGGGCAGCGGGCCGAACTCGCTGCGCAGCGCGGCGACCATCCAGCCGGAAAGGTACAGATACCGCCCCTTGGTGGTGCCGAAATGCTTCTTGATCGAGATGAGCTTCTGCTGGCCGATGAAGCCGTGCCAGCACCCCAGCGACTGGGTGTAATTGGCCGGATCGGCGTCATAAGCGGCCATGTCGCGGCGCATGATGCCGGCGGTGTAGCGCGCAATGTCGAGGCCGGTGCGGAACCGGTTCTGCAGCCGCATCCGCGCCACGGATTCAGCGTCGATCCCGTCCCACGTGCCATTGTAGCTGGCAACGAGCTGGCCGATCTGACTGGTCTGTTCCTGGTAGGTCATGATTGTTCCTGTCGCGGATGGTGGCACGCGGGACCGGTCCCGCAGTCTGAATCGGTCAGCCGAGGCGGCCGAGGCGGTGATAAAGGTTGGAGAATTTGGCCGAGCGGGGCTCGTCGGCGATCTTCTTGATATACTCGCCGATGGCTTCCTTCATGAGGCCGAAGTCCTCGGTCGAGAAAACGGCGCGGCTGCGCTGCGGGGTAGCGTCCATGGTCGTTCTCCTGTGTGAATGCTTACAACTGAGATCGTAAAAACAGCATCGGACGCGAATTCACAACGCGGCTCAAGGGTGATTCGGTGTAAGCGGGTCGGACAACCAGGAGCTCGCGACTGTAAAGCTGTGAACAATTGACAAGAGTAGCCGGCGTGGCCAGCATTGCGGCATGGCAGAGCGCAAGTTGATGGCGGGGCATGTGGTACGGCGGCTGCGGCGGCAGCAGGCGCTGAGCCAGGCGGCGATGGCCGAGATGCTGGGGATCAGCCCGAGCTACCTCAATCTGGTCGAGCGCAACCAGCGCCCGGTGTCGGCGACGCTGCTGGTGAAGCTGGCCGAGACGTTCGATTTCGACCCGCGCGCGCTGACGGCTGCGGAGCCGGGCGGCGGGCGAGATGCGATGCGGCGGCGGCTGGCCGATCCGATGTTCGCCGACCTGGAGATCGACCGTAACGAGCTGGAGGAATGGCTCGCCGCCGCGCCCGGCGGGGCGGAGGCGTTCGCGCGCGCCTTCGACCGGATGGGGCAGGGGGCAGCGGCGGCGGCGCCGAGCGACGATCCGGTCGCACTGGTGCGGCGCGAGATCGGGCGTTGGCGCAATCATTTTCCCGATCTCGATGCGGCGGCGGAGGCGCTGGCGGACGAATTGCGGCTCGGCGCGGGCGATGTGTACGGCGCGATCAGCGAGCGGCTGCGCGTGAAGCACAGCATCGCGATCCGCGTGCTGCCGGTCGACGTGCTCCCCGACGTGCTGCGGCGGCTGGACCTGCATGCACGTCAGCTTCAGCTGTCCGAACTGCTCGATCCGGCGAGCCGCACCTTTGCCGCCGCGTTTCAGCTGTCGCTGATCGAGGCGCGGAGCGAGATCGACGCGCTCGTCACCGGCGCCGCCTTCGGCCAGATCGCGGCGGATCGCCTGTTTCGTCGGCATCTCGCCAGCTATTTCGCCGCGGCGGTGATGATGCCCTACGCCCGCTTCCTGCGCGCGTGCGAGGCGACGGGCTATGATATCGAGCTCTTGCAGCGCCGTTTCGGCGCGGGGTTCGAGCATGTCGCGCATCGGCTGACGACGTTGCAGCGCGTAGGTGCGCGCGGCCTGCCGTTTTTCATGATCCGCGTCGATCGTGCCGGGCAATCATCGAAGCGGTTCGCCGGCGCGAGCGGGTCCGCGCTGGTCGAGGCGGAGGGGCGTTGCCCGCTGTGGCAGCTGCATCACGCCTTCGACCGACCGGGGCATCTGGCGGTGCAATTGGTCGAGCTGGAAGATGGCGAGCGCTGGCTGACGATGGCGCGCACGGTGACGCCGCAGGGTCAACGCTATGGGCTGGTGTCGGCCGAATTCGCGGTAGGGATCGGGGTGGCGGCGGCGCATGCCGGGTCGCTGTCGGCCGCGCGCGGCTTTGATCTGGCCGGGGCGGCGATGCCGATCGGGCTGGGGTGCCGGCAGTGCGTGCGCGCCGACTGCCCGCAGCGCGCCGCCGCTCCCGCCGGGCGCGCGCTGACCATCAATGAGCGCGAGCGGCGGGTGTCGGCGCTGACCTTTGCCGGAGATTGAGCAGCGGGCGCCCCGCTGCCTCAGATCGCCTTGACGGGCTCACCGACCGAGAGCGTTTCGCCGCGCGTGATGATCACCTTGTCGCCCAGCTTCGCCACGTTGAACAGCTTCTTGGCGAAGGGCAGCGGCACGCCGATGCAGCCGTGCGTCATATAGCCCTCGGCTACTTCGCTGGCGTGTACCGCCACGCCATCGTTGGTCAGGCGCAGCATGTAGGGCATCGGCGCGTCGTAAAGGTTGGACACGTGATCCGCGTCCTTTTGCGTGATCGGGTATACGCCGAGGGGAGTCGGCTTCGCATCCGCGCCAAACAGGATCGCGGCGGCGCCGATTTCATGCCCGTCGCGGAACACGCTGAGCACCTGTGCGGCGAGATCAACGGTAACGACGAGGGTGCCCGTCTTGGGCGCAGCGCTTTCGTCCCAATGATAATCGCCCATCTTCATGGGTCCGTCGATCGGCAGGATCGATTTGATAGTATAGGCGTCGGGATCGAGGCTTTCGAGCGGGGCGGGGGCGGACGTCTTGGGGGTCTCGCTCGCCGTTGGCACCGCCGCCTTTGCCGGTGCGGCAGCCTGGGCGGCGGGTACCGGCGCGGCTTCGCGCAGCTGGCGCGTGGCGACGAAGGCGACCGCGCCGATCAGGGCGGCGATCGCGGCGATGATGGCGAGGCTGCGGGTAAACATGATCCTGCCTTAGGCCCGGATGGTTGCGCGAGGCTGATACGACACGGTTAATGCCCTATCAGCTTTGCCCGTCGGTCACCACCGGCGCCACGGCCGGGCGCCCGACCTGTCCCGCATGTGGACAGGTTCAGGCGCCGGCCTCGTTCAGGCGTTCGACCTGATCCTTCGACAGCTCGAGCGTCATCGCCGGCAGCAGCTCCTCGACCTGCTTCACGCTGGTGGCGCTGGCGATCGGCGCGCTGACGCCCGCCTGCGCGATCAACCATGCAAGCGAGATCTGCGCGAGCGTCGCGCCGGTTTCCTCCGCCACGCTGTCGAGCGCCTTCAGCACCGCGGCGCCCTTGCCCTCGAGCAGGTCGCCCATGCGGCCACCGCGCACGCTTTTCGACAGATCGTCGCGCGAGCGGTACTTGCCGGTAAGAAAGCCCGAGGCGAGCCCGTAATAAGGCACGACGCCGACATTCCACTCCACGCAAAAATCCTGCAGCTCGCCCTCGAACTTGTGGCGGCTGACCAGATTATATTCGGGCTGCAGCACGTCGTACCGCGGCAGGCCGGCGGCACGCGCCTTTTCGTTGGCGGATTTCAGCCGCGCGGCATGGAAGTTCGACGCGCCGAGCACACGCACCTTGCCGGCATCCACCAGCTTGGCGAACGCCTCCAGCGCCGCCTCTTGAGGCGTGTCCTCATCATCCTGATGCGCGAAATAAAGGTCGATGCGATCGGTGCCGAGCCGCTTCAACGATGCCTCGCACGCCGCCGCGATCCGGGCAGGCGCCAGCTTCTCGCCGCCCTCGCCGGGCAGCATGCCGACCTTGGTCGCAATCAGCACATCGTCGCGCTTGCCCGATGCCTTCAGCCATTCGCCGATCATGCTTTCGGATTCGCCGCCTTTGTGGCCGGGCACCCAGGCGGAATAGACGTCGGCGGTGTCGATCATCGTGCCCCCGCCGGCGACAAAGGCGTCGAGCACGGCGAAGCTCGCGTCGCGATCCGCCGTCCAGCCGAACACGTTGCCGCCCAGCACCAGTGGTGCGATCTGCAAGTCGGACGAACCAAGGCGCTGCTTCACTGCACGGCTCCATTATCCAGATTGTCGAGCGAGACGCTGTTGGCGTCCAGCATGGCCGCCGCGTCGTTGAGTTGCTGTTCCTCGTCGGCCGATGGCGCATCGGGCGCAGTCGGCTCGGCCGAGCAGGCGGCGAGCAGCAACAGAAAGGGGAGCGCGAGCTGCGCTCCCCGATCAGGACGGATCATTACTGGCGAATCTCGCGGCCAGCGTCGATCATCGCATTACCGGTCGCGTCAGCCGCGCGATCCGCGCCGCGCTCCATCGCCGCACCGGCGCGGTCCGCACCGGCCTCGGCGCGATCGCCGGCGTTGTCGAGCGTCGCCTCGGCCGAGCCCAGCGCCTCGTCGGTCGCGCGATCGACGTCGTTCACGGCGTTCTCTGTGGTCGCGCTGATGTCCGCGCCGACCGCGTCGGCCGCCTCGGACGTCTCGTTCTGAGCGTTCGGGCTGCAGGCGCTGAGCGCAACGGCGGTCGCGAACGTGGCGGCGGTGGCGAGGAATTTCATCAACTATCTCCCTTTTGATATCCGGTGCCGCAAGGCGGCGTTCCGCGCCTGAAACGTCGCGTCGGCCCATTTGGGTCCGTAAAGGCTGACGGGCGCCGCTGGTTCAACCATCCCGATCTGTTTGTTTGACGAGATATAAAGATATCTTTATATCTATTTGCGTGACCCAAGCGCTGGAAACCTTTCGTGCCCTGGCGGACTCGTCCCGTCTTCGCATCCTGCGCCTGTTGCGCACCATGGAACTGTCCGTGGGGGAACTGGCACTGGTGCTCGGGCAAAGCCAGCCGCGAGTTAGCCGGCATGTGAAGATCCTGTGCGATGCCGGGCTGACCGAGCGGCGCAAGGAAGGCAGCTGGGTGTTCGTGGCGCTCGGCGCGCGCCGGCTGGTGGAGCCAGTGCTCGGTGCCATCGACGCGCTGGACGGCGAAACGGCCGACGCCGAGGGGACGACCGATGCCGCGCGGCTGGCCGCGGTCCGCGCCGACCGTGCCGCCTCCGCCTCGCAATGGTTCGAGGCGCATGCCAGCGAATGGGACGCGATCCGCTCGCTCCATATCGCCGAAAGCGAAGTGGAGGGCGCGATGCGGCGGCTGCTGGGCGAGGCGCCGCTCGGCCGCTTGGTCGATATCGGCACCGGGACCGGGCGGATGATCGAGCTGTTCGCGCCGCGCGCCACCAGCGCGCTGGGTATCGACCGCAGTTCCGAAATGCTGCGCATCGCGCGCGCCAAGATCGGCGAGCGCGGGCTCGCCAATGCCGAACTGCGGCAGGCGGACCTGTATTCGCTGCCGGTGGCGGACGGCGGCGCGGATGTCGCGATCGTCCACCATGTGCTGCATTACGCGCAGCAGCCCGGCGCCGCGATCGTCGAGGCGGCGCGCGCGCTGGCGCCGGGCGGTCGCCTGCTGATCGCGGATTTCGCGCCGCACGATCGCGAGGAGCTGCGCGCGCAGGACGCACATACCCGCCTCGGCTTTTCCGATGCGCAGATGGCCGGCTGGTTTGATACCGCCGGGCTCGCGATCGCGCAGACCGAAACGCTCGAAGGCGGCGAACTGACCGTCAAGATCTGGCTCGGGCGCAAACCGGCACCCGGCAATCCGAAGCAGCAGCGCGGCACATTCCAAGAGGCACAGGCAGCATGACCCTTTCGATCAACCAGCTGGAAGAAGCGCGCCACGCGTTGGAAGCGCCGCTATTCGCCGACGTGGCCGGCGATATCGACGTGAGTTTCGAATTCTTCCCGCCCAAGACCGAGGCGATGGACGCGACCCTGTGGCAGTCGATCGCGACGCTGGCACCGCTCGGCCCGCGCTTCGTGTCGGTGACCTATGGCGCGGGCGGCACCACGCGCGAGCGCACGCACGCCACCGTGGCGCGGATCGCACGCGAGACGAACGTGCCGGCGGCGGCGCACCTCACCTGCGTCGAGGCGACGCGTGACGAGATCGATGCCGTGGCCGAGGAATATTGGGCCGCCGGCGTGCGCCACATCGTTGCGCTGCGCGGCGATCCGCCACGCGCGGGCGAGCGCTATGCCGCGCATCCGGGCGGATATGAGAATGCCGCCGCGCTGGTGGAGGGGCTGCGCCGGCTGCACCCGTTCGAGATTTCGGTGGCCTGCTATCCCGAATGCCACCCGGATTCGAACGACGCGGTGGCCGATCTCGACAATCTGAAGCGCAAGATCGATGCCGGCGCGACGCGCGCAATCAGCCAGTTCTTCTTCTCGCCCGACGTATTCTTCCGCTATCGCGATGCGGTGGCCGCCGCCGGGCTGGACGCGGAAATCGTGCCGGGAATCATGCCGGTGAGCAATTTCGCCGCCGTGCAGCGCATGTCGGCGATGTGCGGCACCGAGGTGCCGGCGTGGATGGGGCGGCTGTTCAACGGGCTGGATGACCTGCCCGCCGCGCGGCAGCTGGTCTCCGCGACGCTGGCGGCCGAGCTGTGCCGCAAACTGTATGCCGGCGGGGTAAAGCAGTTCCACTTCTACACGCTGAACCGGGCCGAGCTCAGTTTCGCGATCTGCCACTTGCTGGGCGTGCGCGCACAGGCCGACGAGGGCCGCGCGGCGGCGTGACACTCGCGTCGTGCCGGGGTGAACCCGGCATGGCGGTGACGGTCAGGCCGGTTCGGGCACTCGCATCGCCTCGGCCGCGATGGCGATCGAGCGCTTGCGCGCCTCGTGATCGTAGATGCTGCTGGTGAGCATCACCTCGTCCACCCCGGTGCGCTCCACAAATCGGGCGATGCCTGCCGCCACATCGTCGCGGTCGCCGATCGCGCTGCACGACAGCACTGAGTCGAGGAGGCGCGCGTGCATCGGCGGCAGGCTGTCGCGATAGCCGGGCACCGGCGGCTTCATCTTCCCCGGATTGCCGGTGCGCAGCGCCACGAACTGCTGCTGCTGCGAACTGGCAAGCAGCTCCGCCTCGGCGCGCGTGTCGGCGGCGAAAACGTTGAAGCCGGCCATGGCATAGGGCCGCTCGAGCTGCGCCGACGGGCGGAAATCACGGCGATAGATCGCCATCGCCTCGTCGAGCGCATCGGGCGCGAAGTGCGAGGCAAAGGCGTAGGGCAGGCCAAGGATCGCGGCGAGCTGCGCCCCGAAGGTGGAGGAGCCGAGGATCCAGAGGTCCGGCTTGGCGCCCGCACCCGGCGTCGCGCGGATGCCGGTGCGCCCGTCATCGGCGAGGTAGCTTTGCAGCTCCACCACGTCGTTCGGGAAGGCATTGGGATCGCTGTCGAGCGTGCGGCGGATCGCACGCGCGACCCGCTGGTCGCTGCCCGGCGCCCGGCCGAGCCCAAGGTCGATGCGGCCAGGGAACAGCGCGTCCAGCGTGCCGAACTGTTCGGCGATCTGCAGCGGCGCGTGGTTGGGCAGCATGATGCCGCCCGCGCCGACGCGGATGGTGCTGGTCGCCGCGGCGACATGCGCGATCACCACCGCTGTCGCGGCCGACGCGATACCCTCCATGCCGTGATGCTCGGCCACCCAATAGCGATTGAACCCATGCGCCTCGGCATGGCGCGCCAGGTCCGCCGCATTGGCGAGCGCGGTGGAGACGGTGCCGCCTTCGACGACGGGGACGAGATCGAGCAGCGAAAATTTTGTCATGGGTGGAATGTGGGCCGAAGGGTTGCGGATCGCAACCTTGAACACCGGCGTGCGCGGCCAAGCGCTTCTTGGTCGCGGCCAAGCTTTGCTGCGGCTCGGCGCGGGGCGGATTGGCTTGCCCAACGCCCCCTCGCTTGGGTACGACGCGCGCCATGCCGCCAGGACTTGATCATATCCGCGCCTGGGTCTTCGATCTCGACAACACGCTGTATCCGTCGAGCGCCGATCTGTTTGCGCAGATCGACACCAAGATGACCGATTATATCGTCCGCCTGCTCGGGCTGGACCGGGCGGAGGCGCACCGTATTCAGAAGGCCTATTTCCTCGGCCACGGTACCACGCTTGCCGGGCTGATGGCCGAGCATCACGTCGACCCGCACGATTTCCTCGCCTTCGTCCACGATGTCGAGATGGACGTGCTGGAGGAAAACGTGCCGCTCGCCGCGGCGGTGGCGAAGCTGCCGGGGCGCAAGGTGGTCTTCACCAATGGCGACGGCCCCTATGCGACCCGCGTGCTCGAGCGGCTGGGGCTGGGCGAAAGTTTCGAGGCGATCCACGACATTCACGCGATGGACCTCGCGCCCAAGCCCGCGCCCTCGGCCTATGCCGGGCTGTGCGCGGCGCTGGACATCGACCCCGTCACCGCGCTGTTCGCCGACGACATGGCGCGCAATCTGGCGCCGGCCAAGGCGATCGGCATGACCACGGTGTGGGTCGACAACGGCTCCGAACAGGCCGCCGACGCCGACCGCAGCTTCATCGATTACACCACGCCCGATCTCACCGCGTGGCTCTTGGGGATATTGGAAGACGCATGACCGACCTTGAGACGACCATCGACGCCGCCTGGGAAAACCGCGCCGAGATCGGCCTTGCTACCTCTGGCGAGGTGCGCGACGCGGTGGAGCGCGCGCTCGCGCTGCTCGACGCCGGCGAGGCGCGGGTGGCGGAGCCCGACGGCAACGGAGGCTGGCGCGTCAATCAGTGGCTAAAGAAAGCGGTGCTGCTGTCGTTCCGGCTGAACGACAATGCCCTGATCGACAACGGCCCCGGCGCCGGCCATTGGTTCGACAAGGTGCCGTCGAAATTCTCCGGCTGGAGCGAGGCGGAGTTCCGGGCCGCCGGCTTCCGCGCGGTGCCCGGCAGCGTCGCGCGCCGGGGCGCCTTTATCGGCAAGGGCGCGATCCTGATGCCCAGCTTCGTCAACATCGGCGCCCATGTCGGCGAGGGGACGATGGTCGACACCTGGGCCACGGTCGGAAGCTGCGCGCAGATCGGCAAGAACGTGCATCTGTCGGGCGGCGTCGGCATCGGCGGCGTGCTGGAGCCGTTGCAGGCCGATCCCGTCATCATCGGTGACGGCGCGTTCATCGGTGCGCGCTCCGAAGTGGCCGAAGGCGTGCGCGTGGGCGAAGGCGCGGTGCTCTCGATGGGCGTCTATCTCGGCGCGTCGACCAAGATCATCGACCGCGCGACCGGCGAAACCTTCATGGGCGAGGTGCCGCCCTATGCCGTGGTCGTTCCCGGCTCAACTGGCGGCAATCTCGGCCTGTATTGCGCGGTGATCGTGAAGCGCGTGGATGAGCGCACCCGCTCGAAGACGAGCATCAACGAGCTGCTGCGCGACTGATAAGGACGGGGCGGGCCAGCCCCGTCCCATCTGCCGACCAGCCGCGGATCGGCCCCTCATTTCCTCGATGAACGCGACGTTGTTTCAGGTTCATGCAACCGGCGTCATTAGCGCACGTTACGGTCGCGTACCTGATTTCATTATTCGCGACTTATACGAGGGAGTGTAAAATGCGTAAGATTATGCTGGCGCTTGGCGCCTCCGCCATGGTGCTGCCGAGCGTGATGGTCACCACGACCCAGGCCGACGCGCAGCGCCGCTACAAGTACCGCGAGTGGAAGGGCAATGATGGCCGCTGGCGCTGCCGCAAGCCCGATGGCACCACCGGCCTGATCGTCGGCGGCGTCGCCGGCGGCGTGTTGGGCAGTCTGCTGACCAATGGCGGGTCGAACACGCTGGGTGCGCTGATCGGCGCCGGTGCGGGCGCGCTGCTCGGTCGCTCGGTCGATCGTGGCCAGGTAACCTGTCGCTAAGCCATTGATGCGATAACCCTTTTAGCCGAAAGTAACGGCGCGTAAACCGAGGCTCGGCGAGTGATCGCCGGGCCTTTCGGCTGTAGTGATGACATGAGGAACATGACGTGAGTGGGCAGCATCGCACGATCGGCGCGATTCTGGCGGGCGGTGCATCTAGCCGCTTCGGATCGGACAAGGCGGTGGCGCTGTTCCATGGCGTGCCGCTGATCGATCATGTCGCGGCTGCCTTGTGGGCGCAAACCAGCGCTCTGATCGTCGTCGGCCGCAAACATGGGTCTCTGGTGAGTGTGGCGGATCATCCGGCGCCGGGTCTCGGGCCATTGGGCGCGATCGCCGGCGCACTGCGCTGGGCCAAGGCGAACGGCTATGCCGCGGTGCTGAGCGCACCGTGCGATGCGCCGCTTCTGCCGCGTGATCTGCAAGCCGCGCTGGGGGGTGACGGCCCCGCCTATGTCGCCGATCTGCCGGTGATCGGCTGGTGGCCGGCCGCGCTTGCCGATCACCTGTCGGACTGGCTCGCCGCCGATCAGCCGCGCGCGGTGCGCCGCTGGGCGGCTGCCGTGGGCTCGCGAACGGTGACGCTCTCCGCCATGCCGGCGAACGTGAATACGCGAGAGGATCTGGCGGCGCTCTGCGATTGACCGCCGGCGCCGGAGCCAGCGCCGGTCAGGCGATCCAGCGCCAGATGCCGGCGGGCCAGCCGGCGAGCGGCAGGTGCGCCCAGGTTGCGGACAGCCAGACGACGACGCCGCCCGCCAGCGCATGCATGCCGATCTTGCCGATCCGCGCGCGCCCTGCGGCGACGGCGGCAAAGGGCCAATAGCTCGTCCGCCGCTCCCATTCGCGCCAGAAATCTGGCTGCAACGCCTCCTTCTTGCGATCCTGCAAGTGCGCGCCGACCAGCGCCAGCACGATAATTGCGAGCGCGAGCACGACGTTCGACGGATCGGGAAAGACGAGGATATGGACCACGCCCCAGATGGCGAAGCTCCACATCATCGGGTGGCGCGTGATCGCGAAAACGCCGTGCGCCTCCGGCACTTTGCCCTTTGCGGCCTCCGGCAGTGCGGGATTGCGCACCAGCGACCCCATGAACAGGATCGCGGCGAGCAGCATCAGCACGGTTGCGATCGCCCACAGCACATCACCGACGGGCCAGAGCGGCGCGCCCGCAGGCGCCGCGCGATAGGCGAAGGCAAGCCAGCCCAGCGTGATCGCCGCCACCAGGCTGTAGAGCCCCAGAAAGCCCTTCTCGCCAATCGCCCGTACCAGCGGCGCACGCAGCGGGTGCGAGAGAAGAAAATGGGTACCCACGAACGCCGACGCTGCCGCCACGGCATTGCCCATCTGCGTCTCTCCCCCCCCCCCGGTTGTTTAGATCACAGTCTCCTGACGGCGGCCCCGCGAGCCCGCGGGGCGCCGGAACGATAAGGGGCGCGGTGCGGCGAGATCAATGCCGCGTCTCGCCGCGTGTGTTCAGCCCGGCCGCCTTCGGTTCGGCCAGTTCCGCTTCGCCCGCCATCGCGTGGTCGACATCGTCGTGCAGCGTGTCGAGGTGCATCAGGCGCTTCACCAGGGGGCTGAGCGCCAGCACCACCACGGCGATACCGATCGTCCACCAGCCGATGGTGGAATAGACGGCGAGCGTGCCTTCCTTGGTCATCTCGCCGCTTTCGCCACCGGTCGCCTCACCGATCTTGCCCGCGACGAAATTGCCCACCGCGGTCATGTAGAACCACGCGCCCATGATGAGGCTGGCGAGGTGCTTGGGCGCGAGGCGGTTCATCGCGCTGAGGCCGACGGGCGAGAGGCAAAGCTCGCCGGTGGTCTGCAGGAAGTAGATCGCGAACACGAAGAACACCGGCGTCGCCACTTCGACGCCGACCGTGTTGGCGCCCCAGACGAAGACAAGGAACGACAGGCCGACCTGCGCCAGCGCGAGGCCGAACTTGGCCGGCGCCGACGGCTCCAGCCCGCGCTTGCCGAGCCACACCCACAGCCCGGCAAAGATCGGGCCGAGCAGCACGATGTAGATCGGATTGATCGACTGGAAGAGCGAGGCGGGCACGCCGCCGCGCGCGACATAGCGATCGGTGTAGAGGTTGAGGCTGCCGCCGGCCTGTTCGAACAGGCCCCAGAAGACCGGGTTCAGCGCGATCAGGAACAGCACGGCGAACATCCGGTCGCGGGCATGCGGCTCCAGCTTGAAGCTTTCGAACAGCACATAGCCGAGCATCGCGACGCCCGAGATGATCAGCAGCGTCTCGATTACGTCCTGATACTGGACCAGCGCCCAGATCACGCCGACCGAGGCGAGGCCGATGCCGTACAGCGACCATTCGGTGCGCTTCGCCAGCGGGCGCGGTGCCTCGCCCTTGCCCAGCAGCAGCGGCTTGCCGAGGATGAAGACGATCAGGCCCGCCAGCATCCCGACGCCCGCCGCGCCGAAGCCGTAGGACCAGCCATAGGTTTCGCCCAGCCAGCCGGCCATGATCGTGCCGATCGCCGCGCCGGTGTTAATGCCGATGTAGAAGATGGTGTAGGCGCCGTCGCGGCGCGTGTCGGTGAGCGGATAAAGCTGCCCGACGATCACCGAAATGTTCGCCTTCAGGAAGCCAGTGCCGACGATGATGAAGGCGAGCGCCAGCCAGAAGATGTTGATCGCGGCCGATCCCTGGCCGCCGTCGCCCTCCACTGCCATCAGCAGGTGGCCGAGCGTCAGCATGGCCGCGCCGAACGTCACCGCCTTGCGCTGACCCAGGAAGCGATCGGCGAGATAGCCGCCCAGCACCGGCGTGATGTACACCAGGCTGGTATAGGCGCCGTAGATCAGGTTCGACTTGCCGTCGTCGAACAGCCAATGCTTCGTCAGGTAGAAGATCAGCAGCGCCCGCATGCCGTAATAGGAGAAACGCTCCCACATTTCGGCGAAGAACAGGACGTAGAGCCCCTTGGGATGGCCAAGGAAATCCGGGCCTTTCTTCAGGGCGCCGGCCGTGCCGCCGGCGAGCAGGATCGCAAGAAAGCCTAAGGCAATCGCGGGAATGATGGGCAAGAATACGCTCCCAAAAGGTCCGGTCGTCAGGGCACAAGGCCCGCTTTGCGGGCAAGCCTAGCGCGCAAATTCACCAGACCAAAGCAGTTGTTGCAATCGAAACGAAACACGCGCTGCCGTCACGCCACCTTAGCGGCCGCGGAACAGCCCGCCCAGCATCCCGCGCACGATCGATCCGACCAGTCCCGAACTGGCCTTGCCGCGGCGTGCACCGAAGACCTGACGTCCGACTTCGTTCGCCACCTGACGCCCGATCGACGAGCCGGCAGCGCGGGTGGCGGAGGCGATCGCCTGATCCCAGGGGGAGGCGGGTTCGCGGCGGCTTGCGGTGCGCGTCGCCTTGGCGTCCGCCTTGTCGCGTGCGCTTGCCGCCTCGGCCTCAGCGCGATCGGCGGCGGCCGCGGCGGCGCGCGCGGTGAGCAGTTCCTCCGCCGACTCGCGATCGACGGCGGTGTCGTATTTCGTGCCGACCGCATCGGTCGCGATCAGCGTCGCGCGCTCGTCGGCGGTCAGCGGGCCGACGCGGCTGGCGGGCGGACGGATCAGGCAGCGCGCGACCGGGGCCGGCGCACCGTCCGGCTGGAGCAGCGACACCAGCGCCTCGCCGATCTTCAGCTCGGTGATGGCGGCGGCGACATCGAGCCCCGGCCGCGCGCGAAACGTCGTCGCCGCACTGCGCACCGCCGCCTGATCGCGCGGGGTGAAGGCGTTCAGCTTGTGCTGGATGCGGTTGTTCAGCTGCCCCGCCACGGCATCGGGAATGTCGATCGGGTTCTGCGTGATGAAATACACGCCCACGCCCTTGGACCGGATCAGCCGCACGACCTGCTCGATCTTGTCGACCAGCGCGGCGGGGGCGTCGTCGAACAGCAGGTGCGCCTCGTCGAAGAAGAAGCACAACACCGGCCGGTCGGGATCGCCGATCTCCGGCAATGTCTCGAACAGTTCGGACAACAGCCACAGCAGGAATGTCGCGTAGAGCTTGGGCGCCGCCATCAGCTTGTCGGCAGCCAGGATGTTGACGACGCCGCGGCCGGTATCGTCGGTGCTCAGGAAATCGCCAAGGTCGAGCGCCGGCTCGCCGAAGAACCGCTCGCCGCCCTGGCTGCGCAGCTGCAACAGCGCGCGCTGGATCGCGCCGATCGATTGCTTCGACACGTTGCCATAGGTGCTGGTGAGCTCGCTCGCCCGCTCCGCGCAATGCGCCAGCATCGCCTGCAGGTCGTCGAGGTCGAGCAGCAGCAGCCCATCCTTGTCCGCGACGTGAAAGGCGATGGTCAGCACGCCTTCCTGCACTTCATTAAGGCCCAGCAGCCGCGCGAGCATCAGCGGCCCCATTTCCGAGATGGTCGTGCGGATCGGGTGACCCTGCTCGCCGTACAGATCCCAGAATTGCACCGGCGCCGCGGCATAATGCCAGTCGGCAAGCCCGATCTCGGCGGCGCGCGCGGCAAAGGCACTGTGCGGCTTGGCGAGCGGCGACCCCGCTATCGCCAGCCCGGCGAGATCGCCCTTCACATCGGCGACGAAGCACGGGACGCCGGCTGCCGACAGGTTCTCGATGATGCCCTGTACCGTCACCGTCTTGCCGGTGCCCGTCGCGCCCGCGATCAGGCCATGCCGGTTGGCGAGCCGCAGGCTGAGCTGTTGCGGATCGGTGCCTTGCTCGCCCGCCCCGATGAAGATGGTATCGCTCAACGCCGTTCTCCGCTTGTGCGGCATTTCTAGGGGCGCAAGCGGCGCGGCGTCGAGCGAAATGGCGCAAACGGCCCGCGCAAAGAGAAAGGGCCCCGCACTACGGTGCGAGGCCCCTTAAAAAGGACGGATTGTCGAGGTTACTTGAGCTTCACCGCGATGAACACGGCGGGGTTGCGACCGCGTACGACCGACAGCAGCACCTGCGGGCGACCGGCGGCCTTTGCCGCCTGCACGCCGCGCGCCACGTCTGCCGGGGTGCGTGCCGGCACCGAATTGACCGACACGATCACGTCGCCGCGCCGCAGCTTCTGCCCGGCGTCGCTCGACGGATCGACCGCACCGATCACCACGCCCTGCACGGTCGAATCGACGCCCACCTGGCGCGCGATCGCGGGGGTAAGCGGCTGCACCGTCACGCCGATGCCGCTGCTGCTGTTCGTTGCCGGCGTTTCGGCATCATCATCGTCGCCGAAGCTGTCGTCACCGCCCAGCTGCTGCGCCAGCTGCTCTTCCGCGGGGCGGACGGCAGTGGTGACGGTCACGCTGGTCGGCTTGCCGTCGCGGATTACGTCAAGCTTCGCCTGCTCGCCCGGCGGCACATTGGCGACGAGGTACGACAGCGTCGTATCGGGGGTCACCTGCGTGCCGTTCACGCGGGTCACCACGTCACCCGCACGCAGACCGGCCTTGGCGGCGGGGCCACCCGGCTCGGCACGCGCAATGATCTCGCCCGAATCCTTCGGCAGGTTGAGCGCGGCGGCGATATCGTCGGTCAGCCGCTGGATGCTGACACCGATATAGCCGCGCTGAACGGGCTTGCCCTTCATCAGCGTGTCGATGATCGGCTTGGCGTCCTCGGCCGGAATGGCGAAGCCGATGCCGATGTTGCCGCCCGACTGCGAGAAGATCTGGCTGTTGATGCCGATCACTTCGCCGTTGAGGTTGAACATCGGGCCGCCCGAATTGCCCTGGTTGATCGAGGCATCAGTCTGGATGAAGCGGTCGTTCGCGCCGCCCTGGCCGGTCACGCGGTGAACCGCGGAGACGATGCCGGCAGTCACGGTGCCGCCCAGACCGAACGGATTGCCGATCGCAACCACCCAGTCGCCAACGCGCGCGCGCGCCGAATCGCCGAACTTCACATAGGGCAGCGGCGCCTTGGCATCGATCTTCAGCAGCGCGAGATCGGACGCGGCATCGCGGCCGACCAGCTTCGCCACATATTCCTTGCGATCGGGCAGCGTGACGCGGATCGCCTCAACGGTCGCGCGGCTGTTGCCCGGCGCCACCACGTGATTGTTGGTCACCACATAGCCATCAGGCGAAATGATGAAGCCCGAACCGAGCGACTGCGCCTCGCGCGTTACCGGCGCGCTATTCTGGCCACCGCGGCCGCCACCGAACTGACCGAACAGCTCCGCGAACGGCGTGCCGGAGAAGGGGTTCGCCGGCTGCGCCACCGTCACCTTCTGGTCGGTGGAAATGTTCACCACGGCGGGCTGCAGCTTTGCCACCATGTCGGCGAAGCTGCCCGGCGCGCCCGGACGGGGCGCAGCGGCCTGGATCGTCCCGGGCTCGTTCTGCGCGCTTTGCGCGGTGGCCGGGTTCTGCAGCGCGAGCGAGGCGGCAGTGCCGCCTAGGAGTAGGGCACCAGTGAGGGCGTAGGCGTAACGCACGATCGTCATGTTCCTCTCGTTTGGCCTCTGAATCGGCCTAACCGTTGGATAATGCCGGCAGGACGATGAACAGCATTTGAATGCTCAACGATCCTGCCGCTTTGGCGTTGCCGGCTTACCGGCCGTTGAATTCCTTCAGATAGGCATTGTCGCGACCCATGATGATATTGGTCGAGCCTTCGGGTCGCGGACCGCCATCGGCACCGAACGTATGCCGGTACGACTGCATGGCGCGATAGAAATCGTAGAAGCTGGCATCCTTGCTGAACGCCTCGGCATAGATGCGCGCGGCGGTGGCGTCCGCCTCGGCGCGCACGATCTGCGCTTGCTTCTGGCCCTGCGCCCGGATCGTGTTCGCCTCCTGCTGGCGCGCGGTGCGCATGCGCTGCAACGCGCTGTCGAGCGGGCTGCCCTCGGGCAGGTCGGCATGCTTGATCCGCACGTCGACGATGGTGGCGCCGTACTGGCGCGCCTGCCGCTCGAGCGAATTCTGGATCGCGTCCATCACCCGCCCACGCTCGGGGCTGAGCAGCACGGAAAAGGGCACCTTGCCCAATTCGTTGCGCAGCGCGGTGCCGAGCAGCGGGCGCAGCTGATCCGCCACGCGCTCCTCGGTGTTCGACGTGCTGCCGGTGGAGGTCACCGCGCGCAGCGGATCGGTGATGCGGAAACGCGCAAAGGCATCGACGTTCAGCCGCAGCTGATCGGTGGACAGCACCAGCGTGTTGTCGAGATCGGCATCGAGCACGCGCTTGTCGACCCACACGATCTTGTCGATCAGCGGGATGCGCGCGATGAGGCCGGCGCCCGTGCGGCCGATCACCTGGCCCGGCTGATACTGGTTGACCGGCTCACCCACCGGATTGTTGAGCCGCAGGATCACCGCCTGCTTGGTTTCCGGCACGATGGCAAAGGTCATCGCCGCCAGGATCACCACGAACAGCGCGGCAAAGGCGAGCGCCACCGGGTTGCGCAAGAAGCCCTTCATCGTGCGCCTCCCTGCGCCGGCGCGCTATCCACCGCCGGCTCCTCCAGCTTGCGCGCGCGGTCGAGCGGCAGCAGCGGGGCGACGCCCGGGGTTTCAACAATCGTCTTGTCGGTCCTGGCCAGCACGGCCTCCATGGTCTCGTAATACATGCGGCGGCGCGTCACCTCGGGGGCGAGACGATACTGCTCGTACACCTTGTCGAACGCCGCGGCCTCGCCCTGCGCGCGAGCGATCACCTGCTGCGAATAGCTGCGGGCGTTGTTGAGGTTGGCGACGGCCTCCTGCTGCGCGGCGGTCACGGCGTTGAAATCGTCGATGAGGCTCGCCGGCGCGGCGGCCTGACGGATCGAGACGCCCTGGACGCGCACGCCCGCTTCGTAATCGTTCAGGATCTGCTGCATCATCGTGGCGACGCGCGCCTCGATGTCGGTGCGGCCGGCGCCGATCGCCTGGTTCAGCGTGGTCGTGGCCAGCACCGCGCGCATCGCGCTTTCGGCCGTGGCGCGCACCGTCTCGGTCGGATCCTTGATCTCGAACACGAACTGACGCGGATTATCGACGCGCCAGCGCACGGTATAGGCAAGGTCGATGATGTTCTGGTCGCCGGTCAGCACGCTTTCGCTGCCGTCGCGCGGGAATTCGTCAACCCGCACCGCTTCCACGTCGACCTTTTGCACGGCCACGAGCGGGGCGGGGAGCGTCAGGCGAAAGCCCGGCTCCAGCATGCCCGAATAGCGGCCAAGGAAGGTCACCACGCCGCGCTGCTGCGGCCCGATCTGGTGAAACGAGGTGAAGATCAGCCACACGCCCACCACCAGCGCGACGCCGATCAGCCATAGGTTGCGCGCATTAGCGCCGATCGGGAACTGCGGCCCGCCACCGGTGCCGCCGCCGCCACCGCCCGGACCGCCGCGTGCTTTTTTCAGAAACTCGTCGAGCGCCGTCGGCTTCGGCGTGCCCTTGCGGCCGCCGGGCGGCACCGCCCAGGGATTGCGCGGCCCGCCATCACCATCGTCACCGCCGCCCCACGGGCCGTTGGAGGGATTGTTCATCAGGATCGAAGGTCGGCGCAGCCACTGCGGCAGGATGGTCATGACAGTCTTTATAGGGTTCCTCGGCTCGAAAAACAGTGCCCCTCGGGGCGGAACGCGCGTAACGACTTGTTGCCATGGACGAGAATGACGTGAAGCACGCCGTCGCCGCGGTTGCCGGCGGCCGCGCAACGGTACGGATCGATGGCGAGCGGGTCGGCGTGGTGGTCGATGCCACGGGGCTGGATGCCAAGGCGCGCGACGCGATGGAGGCGGCGGTGCGCATGGCCGCCGGGCCGGGCGCGCGCGTGGTGGTGACGGCCGAGCGCAGCACGCGCCGGCTGATCGCGGTGGCGAGCGGCAAGGGCGGCGTGGGCAAGTCTACGCTGGCCGCCAATCTTGCCATCGCGCTTTGCCAGCACGGCCGCCGCGTCGGGCTGGTCGATGCCGACATCTACGGCCCGTCGCAGCCGCGGCTGATGGCAGCCGAGGGCGCGCGGCCCGAGGCAAAGGACAAGGTGCTGATGCCGGTGCCGACGCCTTTTGGCGTGCCGATGCTGTCGATGGGACAGCTGATCGAGCCGGGCAAGGCGATCGCCTGGCGCGGGCCGATGGCGGCGGGTGCGCTGGGGCAGCTGGTGGAGGCCGATTGGGGCGCGGCGGATACGCTGGTGCTCGATTTGCCGCCCGGCACCGGCGATGTGCAGCTGACCATGATCCAGAAATATCGCCCCGCTGGCGCGGTGATCGTCTCCACGCCGCAGGATCTGGCGCTGATCGATGCGACCCGCGCGATCGACCTGTTCAACAAGGCGGGCGTGCCGATCATCGGGCTGGTCGAGAACATGGCGGGCTATGTCTGCCCGCATTGCGGCGAAGTGTCCGATCCGTTCGGGAGCGGCGGGGCGGAGGCGGCCGCGCGCGAACTTGGCGTGCCGTTCCTTGGCCGCGTGCCGCTCACCATCGCGATCCGCACCGCCTCCGACGCGGGGCGCCCGCCGGCGGCCGAGCCGGACGATGCGATCTTCCGCCCGCTTGCCGGTGCGGTCGCCGCCTGGCTGGAAACCGGCGGGGGCGGCGCGCGTTAGCGAGGAAACCATAGCTGAAAGGCCGATCATGCCGTTGACCGCCGATGCCGAGATCAAGGCGCTGCTGGAGGAAGCCCGCGTCATCGCGCTGGTCGGCGCGTCCGACCGGCCCGATCGCCCGAGCTATCGCGTGATGCAGCAGTTGCAGGCGCACGGCTATCGCGTGATCCCGGTCAATCCGCAGATCACGGGCGAGCATGTCCACGGCGAGTTCATCTTCCGTGACCTGAGCCAGATCGGCGAGCCGATCGACATGGTCGACATCTTCCGCCGCTCGGAGGCCGCCGGCGACGCGGTGGACGAGGCGATCGCCGCCGGCGCGAAGGCGGTGTGGATGCAGCAGGGTGTCATCAACGAGGCCGCCGCCGCGCGCGCCGAGGCGGCCGGGCTGAAGGTGGTGATGGATCGCTGCCCCGCGGTCGACATTCCCCGACTGGGCGTCGCACGCGTCGCGGATTGAGCCGCCCGCCCCACCGTCATCGCCACGTCTGGCAGACGACCGGCCGCCACCCTCGCCGGTGAAAGCGCCTTGTCGGGCGGCCGTGGCTGCCGCATGGACGGCAAACGATCGGGCAAACCGGCATAGCAGGAAGGAAGGGGGGCGACATGGACGAACCGGTTGCGCAGGTTCACGGCCGTCCCGGTCAACGTGATCTTACCACGGGGCCGATCGGCTCCGCGCTGCTCCTGTTTGCGCTGCCGACGCTCGCGTCCAATGTCCTCCAGTCGCTAAACGGCTCGATCAACACGATCTGGGTCGGGCGTTTTCTGGGCGAAGGGGCGCTTGCCGCCACGTCAAACGCCAACATCATCATGTTTCTGATGTTCGGCGCGGTGTTCGGTTTCGGCATGGCAGCGACGATCATCGTCGGGCAGAGCTGGGGCCGGCGCGATGTGGATGCGGCGCGGCGCGCATTCGGCTCTGCGATCGGGCTGGTGCTGATGGGTTCGATCATCGTCGGGGCGCTTGGCTGGATCTTCGCGCCGCAGATCCTCCGCCTGCTCGCCACCCCGCCCGACGCGTTCGAGCCGGCGCTCGATTACCTGCGCGTCATTTTCCTCGCCTTGCCCGCGTCGATGCTGCTGGTGCTGATGTTCATGGGGCTGCGCGGCACCGGCGATTCGGTGACGCCCTTGTGGTTCATGGGCCTTGCCGTGCTTGTGGATGCCGGCATGAACCCGGTGCTGATCGCCGGCATGGGGCCGTTTCCGCGCATGGGCATCGCCGGCTCCGCGACCGCCACCTTGCTTGCCAACATCGTCGCGCTCGGCGCGCTGGTCGCCTGGATCCGCTGGCGCGACCTGCCGCTGCGGCTGAAGGGCGCGGAGATCCGCTACATCCTGCCCGAGCGCGAACTGGTGCGCACCATCGTCAGCAAGGGCGTGCCGATCGGCGCGCAGATGCTGGTGCTGTCCGTCTCCGCGCTCGCGATGGTCGGGCTGGTAAACCGCAACGGCATCGACACGGTCGCCGCCTATGGCATCGTGCAGCAATTGTGGGGCTATGTGCAGATGCCCGCCATGGCGATCGGCGCGGCCGTATCGGCGATGGCGGCGCAGAACATCGGCGCAGGCCGCTGGGATCGCGTCGCACGCATCACCCGCGCCGGCATCACCTACAACATCCTCATCACCGGCGCGACGGTGGCGCTGGTGCTGCTGTTCGACGGCAGCATCATCGGCCTGTTCATTCCCGGCGGCAGCCCGGTCGTGCCGATCGCCAGCCATATCAACCTGCTGGCGACCTGGGGTTTCATCATGTTCGGCGCGACCATGGTGCTGTTCGGCGTGATCCGCGCCAACGGCGCCGTGTGGGGGCCGCTGCTCATCATGACCATCTCGATGTTCCCGGTTCGGCTCGGCGTCGCCTACGCCCTGCTGCCGATCATCGGCTCGGATGCTTTGTGGTGGAGCTTCCCGATCGGATCGGGCGCGAACGCTTTGCTCGCCGCGCTTTACTATCGCTACGGCGGCTGGCGCGAGGGCGGCCTGCTGGTGCCCGAAGAGCATTGCGAAGAGCGCAGCCACGCCGATATCGAGCCCGCGGGGACGCTGAAGCCCGCCGCCTGATTCAGCTGTCCAGCAGGGCGCCGCGCTCGGCCGGATCGCGCGGCACCATCACGCGAATGGCCTGCGCGGCGATCTTTGCCTGGACCGGCGTATGCGCCAGCACCTCGCCGTCGATCGAGATCGGCAAGGGCGGCCGCGTTTCGACCTTCAGGCTCTTGCCCGAAAACGTCACGGTGTCCTGATGCCGCGCGGCAAGGCCGAAGAAGCTCGCGAACCAGTTCTTCAGCAACGTGCGGCGGTACCGCCCGGTGACGGCCTGCACCACGATCTGCCCCGAATCGACCTTCGCCTCGTCGACCAGCCAGGTGCCGCCATGATAGGGGCCGTTGGAGATCCGCACCTCCACCACGCGCATCCGCTTTTCCTCGACACCGTCGTCCACCGTCAGGATGAACGGGCGGAAACGCAAATATTGCAGCCCCGCCCAGCCGAGATAGCCGATCCGTCCCAGCACCTTTTTCAGATTGTGCGGCACCGTCTCGGCGATCTGCGGCGACAGGCCCATGGCGGCGCAATTGGCGAAATAATCGCCGTCGATCATGCCAAGGTCGATCCGCTTGGGCACGCCGTTCGCCAGCACCTGAATCGCACCGTCCAGATCGAGCGGGACGCCCAGCGTGCGGGCAAAGCTGTTGGCGGTGCCGAGCGGCAGCACGCCCAGGATCACGTCAGGCCCCACCAGCAGGTCGACGAGCCCGCTCACCGTCCCGTCGCCGCCGCCCAGGATCACCAGATCGGGCTTTTTCGCCAGCGCCCGCTTCACCGTGCGCTCCAGATGTTCGGGTTTTTCCACCGCATGCGCGTCGACCGGGAACGGCAAGTCGTGCAGCCGCTCGCACGCCTGTTTGAACAGCTTTTGCCCCTTGCGGGACTTCGCATTGACGATCAACGCCGCCGACCGGATCTCGCTCATTCCCGCCTAACGCACGGCTGGCCTTTTCGCCCCCGTAACGCTTGCGTGACGAATGGGAGGGGCGCAAGGCAGCGGCATGACTGCCTCTTTCCCCGCCCTGCGCCTGCGCCGAACCCGTGCCGCCGACTGGAGCCGGCGCCTCCACCGCGAGACGATGCTGACCCCGGCCGACCTCATCTGGCCGCTGTTCATCGCCGAGGGGGAGGGCGCCGAGGAGCCGATCGCCTGCCTGCCCGGCGTGTCGCGCTGGTCGGTGGACCTGATCGTCGCACGGGCAAGGGAGGCGCATGCGCTGGGCATCCCGTGCCTCGCGCTATTCCCCAACACGCCCGGCGCGTTGCGCAGCGACGATGGCCGCGAGGCGCTGAACCCCGACAATCTGATGTGCCGCGCCATTCGCGCCATCAAGCAGGCGGTGCCCGACATCGGCATCCTCACCGATGTCGCGCTCGACCCCTATACCGCGCACGGTCACGACGGGCTGGTCGACGATCGCGGCTATGTGCTGAACGATGCGACCGTAGACGTGCTGGTTGGCCAGGCGATCAACCAGGCGGCGGCTGGCACCGACATCGTCGCCCCGTCGGACATGATGGATGGTCGCATCGGCACGATCCGCGCCGCACTGGAGCGGGCAGGGCACCACAATGTCCAGATCATGGCCTATGCCGCCAAATACGCCAGCGCCTTCTACGGCCCGTTCCGCGATGCGGTGGGCAGCCGCGGGCTGCTGAAGGGCGACAAGAAGACGTACCAGATGGATTACGGCAATGCGGAGGAGGCGCTGCGCGAAGTCGCGCTCGATCTCGCCGAGGGCGCGGATAGCGTGATGGTGAAACCCGGCCTGCCGTACCTCGACATCGCCCGCCGCGTGAAGGAGCGGTTCGAGGTACCGGTGTTCGCCTATCAGGTGTCCGGCGAATATGCGATGATCGAGACGGCAGTGGCGGCGGGCGCCGCCGATCGTGACGCCATGGTGCTGGAAACGCTCACCGCGTTCAAGCGCGCGGGCTGTTCGGGCGTGCTAACCTATCATGCGGTGCATGCCGCGCGCCTGCTCGGCTGATGCAGCCCGCCGCGGTGCCGCCGATCGAAACCGATCGCCTGCTGCTGCGCGTGCCCCTGCCGCAGGATCGCCTGCCGCTCCACGCCATGTGGGCCGATCCGGCGGTGATGGCCGATCTTGGCCCGGTGAAGAATGCCGCCGAAAGCGACGCGTCGATCGCCCGCCACGCCTCCTATGCGCCGCTCGGCTTTCGCGCCGTCATCTTGCGCGAGAGCGGCGCGACGATCGGCTTTTGCGGGCTGAAGCCGGGCGCGCCCGACACGCCGATCGCCGGGATGCTCGAGATCGGCTGGATGCTGGCATTGCCCTATTGGGGTGGCGGCTATGCGCGCGAGGCGGCGGCGGCGGCGATCGCCTGGGGCTGGGCCAATCGCCCGGAGGACGCGATCGTTGCGATCACGGCGGAGCAGAACGCCAAGAGCCGCCGGCTAATGGAGCGGCTCGGCATGAGGCACGAGCCGACGATGACCTTTGATCACCCCAGCTTTGCCGCAGACGACCCTCGCCGCCGCAGCGTGACCTACCGGATCGCGCGCCCGTCATGATGTAAGGCGCGCCGACACGGGGCCGGGCACCCGCCCGCACTCACTCGGCGTTGCGCTCCACCGATTCCAGGATCCGTCCACCCGCCATGAACACGGCGACCGGGCAGGCCGCAAACAGCAGCCAGCCGCCAAAGCCCGGATAATCGCGCAGGTAATGCACGCCGCGCTCGGTGGCGCCCAGGCCGAGGCCATAGATCACCATAAAGGCTTCGAACTTGGTCTTGATCGTGAACAGCCGGGCGATCTTGGTAAACATATTCTTAACACAGCAAGAGCCGGGCCAACGGCGGAAATCCGCCATTTAGCACCGCTCACGCCCCGTCAGTTGTCAAGCAATCCGACAAGATCGAGCGCTTCGTAGAGCGCGCGCCGCGCCGCGATCACCTGCGCCACCACTGCCGGGTCGCCGATCGCATCCGCGGCGATCGCCTCGGGCCAATGCTGCTCGATCACCGCCGCGATCCGATCCAGCCTGGTATTGTCGACCATGAAGCGGGGATCGACCAGCGTCGGATCGCACGCGACGCGCAACCGCAGGCACGCCGGCCCGCCGCCGTTCGACATGGATTCGCGCACGTCCACCACCTCGACCGCGCGGATCGGGCCATTGCCTGCCAGATGATCCTGCAGCCATGACCAGACGGCCTCATTCTCGCGCGCTTCGCCTGGCACGATCAGCGTCTGCGCGCCCGACGCAGCCGTCACCAGCTGTGCGTTGAACAGATAGGAACGGATCGCGTCCTCCAGGCTGACGCGCGCGGCGGGCACCTCGACGATCTCGACCGACGGCAGAAGCCGGCGCAGATCCGCATAAAACGCTTCGCGATCGGCAAACGCCTGTTCGTGCGCGAACAGCACGCGCTCGTTCGCCACCGCAACCACGTCATTGTGGAACGCACCCGCCGCGATCGCCTCGGGCGATTGCTCCACGAACAATGTGCGCGCCGGGTCGAGGCCATGCGCGCGTGCGACCGCCTCCGACGCCTCACGGTGCTGGCGCGCCGGGAACGGCCCGCCCGATACGCCATAGACGAACACCTCCACGCCCGTTGCATCATGCGCCGCGCACAGCCGCATGTGATTGGCCGCGCCCTCGTCGCCGAACGGGGCGGGCACCGGCGGGTGCACCGCGAACCGCTCATGCGCGAAGGCGAGCTGCAACTGCGCCAGCGTCGCCGGCCATTCGTGGCTGCGATGCGGCATGGTGACGAGGTTCGCGACGGTCAGGTGGCAGCGCCCGTCCGCCGTGTCGGGCGCGGGCGAAACGGTGGCGGCATTGGCGGCCCACATTGGCGAGGCAGAAAAGGCGCGCGCCTTCAGATGCGCTGGCGCGGCGGCATAATCGGTGTGCAGCGCCGCCAGCCAGTCATGATCAGGGCGCGGATGCGGCAACAGCACGCCCTGTGCCAGCCCCAGCGCGAGATTGGCGCGCATCTTCGCCACCCCCTGCAACGCGGCGGCGCGCGGATGCGCCGTGGCGCCCGCGCTGCGCGTCGCCGCCAGATTGCCGGGGCTCAGGCCGGCATAATTGTGGCTCGGCCCGACAATGCCGTCGAAGTTGATTTCCTGGATCATGACGCCTCTCGCTCAGACCCGCGCGACGTGCAGCACGGTCGATTGCGCATCTGCCCCGATCGCGGCAGCGCAATCGGGATCGAGCACCACCTCGCCTTCGGCCCCGCGCACCGTGCCGAAGGCGCAGCGGAAATCGGACAAGCGCCCGTGCGCCACCAGCGCCTCTGTGCCGGCATCGCGCCCGATCGCCGCGACGCGCGCTTCCTGCGCGTCGCGGATCGAGCGCACCGCATCGATCCGTGCCGTCATCGTCGGGCCGCCGTCGAAAATGTCGATGTATTTTTCAAACGCAAACCCCTCGTTTTCCAGCATCCGCATCGCCGCGCGGCCGGAGGGGTGGGGCAGGCCGATCGCCGCACGCGCCGTTTCGGACAGCATGGCGGTGTAGATCGGATGCTTGGGCATCAGGTCGGCGATGAACTGATGGCCGTGGATCGCATTGAACGCGTCGGCATCCTGGAAATTCATCCCGAAGAAACGCCCCGCCAGGCCGTCCCAGAAGGGCGAGCCGCCCGCCTCGTCGATCACCCCGCGCAATTCGGCGAGGATCCGGTCGCCGAACCGCTGACGATGCGCCTTGATGAACAGATAGCGGCTGCGCGCCAGCAGCAGGCCGAGCCCACCGGCGCGCTCGCCGGGGTGCAGAAACAACCCGCCGACTTCGCTCGACCCTTCCAGATCGGTGGTGAGCGACAGCATCTCGGCGCGAAACGTCCGGTCGAGCTCGCGGCTGTGCTGCGTCAGCATGCTGATGCGATAGCTGTAGAAGGGATGCCGCTGCCCGACCTGGGTAAAGATCTGGCAGGTGCCGCGCACCTCGCCGGTGGCGGTGTTCTCTAGGATCAGGACGAACAGGTCGTCCTCGACGCCCTCCTCCTCGCGCGCGAAGGCGGCGTGGCTACGCTCCAGCTTGGCGCGAAGCGCGCTGCGATCGGGCGGCAGGTTGGTGAACCCACCCCCGGTCAGCTTCGCCATCTCGTACAGATGCGCCAGATCCTCGTCGCGCGCCGCGCGAACCACGAAAGTCACAAGCCGTTCTCCGCCAGTCGCAGGATGGTGATCGTGGACAAGGCCGCGCGTTCGGCCAGGCTGTCGACGATCAGATATTCGTCCGATGAATGGATTGCCCCGCCGCGCACGCCCATGGTGTCGATCACCGGCGTGCCAGCGGCGGCGATGTTGTTGCCGTCGCACACCCCGCCTGTGTCGCGCCAGGCGATCGGCAGCTCCATGTCCGCGCCGACCGACTGCACCAGATCGAACAAGCGCTGCGCGCCCGCGTCGATCGGCTTGGGCGGGCGGTTGAAGCTGCCATGCACCTCGATCGACACGTCGTGCGCGGCGGCAATTTCGGCGACGGCCGTGTCGATCGAGGCACGCGCGCGATCGATTTCGGCCAGGTCCTTGGGGCGGAAGTTGACCCGCAGCACGGCAAGGTCGGGCACCACATTGTTCGGGCCACCACCGTCGATCCGCGCCGGATTCACCGCCAGCCGCGGGCTCTTGGCGGCGTTCAGCGCCAGTGCCAGCGCGGCGGCCGCGACGATCGCGTTGCGCCCGTCCTCGGGATTGCGGCCGGCATGCGCCGCGCGGCCCCGCACCACGATCGAGAAATTGCCCGTCCCGCCGCGCGCGCCTGCCAGGGTGCCGTCGGGCAGCGCCGGCTCGTACGTCAGCGCCGCGAGCTTCCCCCGCGCGCTCGCCGCGATCAGGTCGGCCGACGAAAAGGAGCCTGTCTCCTCATCCGAATTGATCACGACATCATAGCCGATCGGGCAGCCGACCGCCTCTACTGCCTCGAGCGCCGCGAGCATCACGGCCAACCCACCCTTCATGTCGGCAACGCCCGGCCCGTTGATCGTGCCGTCGGGCCGGTCGGTCAGCGTCTGAAACGGGTGATCCGCCGGATAGACCGTATCCATATGCCCGGTCAGCAGCAGGCGCCGTTCTGCATCGGAGCGCACCGACAGGTGGAGATGCTGGCCGTGCGGCACCGCCGAGACGCTGCCATCGGTGCCGACGCGCTCCGCCGCAGCCGGCGCGACCAGCCTCAAGGTGCCGGGCAGGGCGCCGAAGTCGCGCGCCAGCATCTCCGCCACGCGCGCCAGCCCGTCGATATTGCCCGTGCCGCTGTTCACCGCCGACCAGGCGCGCGTCCGCTCAAGCATCGGCGAGGCGTGCGCCGCCGCCACCGCCTGTTCCTCACGTTCCGTCAAAGCTGTCATGCCGCCGGTTGCTAGCCGATGCCCCGACACGCGGCCACCCCCAGCCAGATGCGAGTGATTCTCACCGGCCCCATGCCTTGCCCCGCCAGCCCAGCGGGCCTAAAGCGCCCCCGTTCCGTTCGCCCTGTTCCGATCGCCTGTGCGAGAAAAGCCCCGAAAGAGCGCCGATGGTTGACCTGTCGCAATACCTGCCGATCCTGATGTTCCTCGGCGTGGCCCTCGTGCTTTCGTCGGCGTTCGTGTTTCTGCCCATGGCCGTCGCCCGACTGACCGGCGCGCACAAGCCCTCGGTCGAAAAGCTGAGCGAATACGAGTGCGGCTTTCCCGCGTTCGAAGACAGCCGCGCGCAGTTCGACGTGCGTTTCTATCTTGTTGCAATTCTTTTCATTATCTTTGATCTCGAGGCCGCGTTCCTATTTCCGTGGGCAGTCAGCGTGTTTGATCTCGGCTGGACGGCCTGGATCAGCATGATGATCTTTATCGGCGAGCTTGCGCTCGGCCTTGTTTACGCCTGGAAAAAGGGCGCACTGGATTGGGAATGACCATGCACTCCGGCCCCGTAGAATTGCCGCGCGACGCCCGCCCGATTTCGAGCGGCACCGGCCTCGTTCAGCCCGACCCCGGCTTCTTCAACGATCTGAACGGCGAACTGACCGACAAGGGTTTCCTTGTCACCTCGACCGAGGAGCTGTTCCAGTGGGCCCGCACCGGCTCGCTATGGTGGATGACGTTCGGCCTCGCCTGCTGCGCGGTGGAAATGATCCACGTCAACATGCCGCGTTACGATCTGGAGCGCTTCGGCGCCGCGCCGCGCGCGTCCCCGCGTCAGTCGGACGTGATGATTGTCGCCGGCACGCTCTGCAACAAGATGGCCCCGGCGCTGCGCCGCGTGTACGATCAGATGTCGGAGCCGAAATACGTCATCTCGATGGGCTCGTGCGCCAATGGCGGCGGCTATTATCACTATAGCTACAGCGTCGTGCGCGGCTGCGACCGTGTGGTGCCGGTCGACATCTATGTCCCGGGCTGCCCGCCGACTGCCGAGGCGCTGCTGTATGGCATCATGCAGCTGCAGCGGAAGATCCGCCGCTCGGGGAGCATCGAACGGTGAAGGCGCCCGCACCCCGCTGGGCCTATGAGCTCAACGACGCGACGCTCGATGCGGCGCGTTCCGCCATTCCGAATGGGCTGAAGGACGCCTTCGCGCACGTCGGCGAGATCCAGCTGCACGTCCACCGCGATCATCTGATCGCGGCGCTGACGGCGCTGCGCGACACGCCCGGCCTCGAATATCAGCAGCTGATGGACATCGCCGGGGTGGACTATCCCGATCGCGGCGAGGAGCGGTTCGAGGTGGTCTATTGCCTCCTCTCGCTCACCCGCAACCATCGCCTGCACGTCCATGTGACCGCGAGCGAGGACACGCCGGTGCCGAGCGTGACCGAGCTGTGGCCGGTCGCTGGCTGGTACGAGCGCGAGGTGTACGACATGTACGGCGTGCTGTTCGCCGGCAACCAAGACCTGCGCCGCATCCTGACCGACTATGGCTTCCGCGGCCATCCGCAGCGCAAGGACTTCCCGCTGACCGGCTATGTCGAGCTGCGCTATTCGGAAGAAGCGAAGCGCGTGGTGTACGAGCCCGTGCAGCTCGCACAGGATTTCCGCACGTTCGATTTCACCAGCCCGTGGGAAGGCGCCGAATATGTGCTGCCGGGTGACGAAAAGGCCGCGTTGCCGCAGGCCAAGGGCGCTCCGACGCCCGTGACAGCGGATCAGATCCGCAAGGCCGGCGACGATCAGTCCGACAAGAAGCCGGCCGATGCGCCCAGCCAGCCCTATGCCAAGGAGGACGCGGAAAGCACCGCCGAAACCGGCGCGGGCAAGCCGCATCCGAACGCCACGCCAAAGCCATCCGACCCCGATGTCGTTCCCGGCAAGGGAGGGCAGAACCAGTGACCGATACGCTTGTAGATCCCAACATCGATCCCGCCGTCGCCAAGACGGTCGGCGCGCTGGACGGCGCGCACGACACCGAGGGCGATGTCGCGATCCAGAATTACACGATCAACTTCGGCCCGCAGCACCCCGCGGCGCACGGCGTGCTGCGCCTCGTCATGGAGCTCGACGGCGAGATCGTGGAGCGGATCGACCCGCACGTCGGCCTGCTGCATCGCGGTACCGAGAAGCTGATCGAATACAAGACCTATGCGCAGGCGATCCCTTATTTCGATCGCCTCGATTATTGCTCGCCGGCATGCATGGAGCACAGCTTCGTGCTGGCGATCGAGAAGCTGCTCGATCTCGAAGTGCCGCTTCGCGCGCAATATCTGCGCGTGTTCTTCGCCGAGCTGACGCGCATCTCGAACCACATGCTGAACCTCGGGTCGCACGTCATGGACGTCGGCGCGATGACGCCGAACCTGTGGCTCTTCGAGATCCGCGAGGATTGCTACGGCTTCCTCGAGCGCGCGACCGGCGCGCGCATGCACCACAATTATTTCCGGCCCGGCGGCGTCCACCAGGACGTGCCGCTGAAGCTGCTGACCGACATCGCGGAATGGCTCGACACGCGCCTGCCGCGCCTGTTCGAGGATGCGATCAGCCTCGTCGCCGACAACCGCATCTTCAAGCAGCGCAACGTCGACATCGCGGTGGTCAGCCGTGACGATGCGATCCGCTGGGGCTTTTCCGGCCCGATGATTCGCGCCGCGGGCATTCCGTGGGACCTGCGCAAGCAGCAGCCCTACGACGTGTACGACCGGATGGATTTCGAAATCCCCGTCGGCACCAAGGGCGATTGCTACGACCGCTTCATGGTGCGCGTCGAGGAGGTCCGCCAATCCGCGCGGATCATGAAGCAGTGCCTCGCCGAAATGCCCGAAGGGCCGATCGCCTCGCTTGACCGCAAGGTCGTGCCGCCCAAGCGCGCCGAGATGAAGCAGTCGATGGAAGCGCTGATCCATCACTTCAAGCTCTACACTGAGGGTTATCACGTGCCCGCGGGCGAGGTGTATGTCGCGACCGAAAGCCCTAAGGGCGAATTCGGCGTGTTCCTCGTCTCGGACGGCAGCAACAAGCCGTACCGGTGCAAGATCCGCCCGACCGCCTTCTCGCACCTTCAGGCAATGGATTTCATGAGCCGCGGCCACATGCTCGCGGACACCACCGCCATTCTCGGCGCGATGGATATCGTTTTTGGTGAATGTGACCGCTGATGGCTGACGCACCCCAGATCCCAGACGAGGCAGAGGTTCGCGCCCGCTGGGGCAATTTCCAATGGACCGACGAAAGCCGTGAAAAGCGCAACGCGATCCTCGCGCGTTATCCGGCCGGTCGCGAGCAATCCGCCTCGATCCCGCTGCTCGACCTGGCGCAGCGCCAGGTCGGCGCCGAGACGGACACGCAAGGGTGGCTGCCGGTGCCGGTGATCGAGTTCGTCGCGCGCGAGATCGGCGTGCCGTACATCCGTGTGTACGAAGTCGCGACCTTCTACACGATGTTCAATTTGGCCCCCGTCGGCCGCTTCCACGTGCAGGTCTGCGGCACCACGCCGTGCATGCTGCGCGGGTCGGACGACGTGATGGCGGCGTGCAAGAACAAGGGGCTGATCAAGGGCAAGACCACGCCCGACGGCCTGTTCACGCTGACCGAGGTCGAGTGCATGGGCAATTGCGCCTCGGCGCCGATGGTCCAGATCAACGACGACAATTTCGAGGATCTCGACTACGATCGCACGATCGCGATCCTCGATGCGCTGGCGCGCGGCGAGCAGCCGAAGACGGGGACGCAGGAGCCCGGCCGCCACACGGTGGAGCCGCTCGGCGGGCCGACGACGCTGACCGCAATGGTGAGCGAGAATCACGATTACCGTTCCGAATGGAACACGCCTGCGGTGGGAGCGAGCGCATGAGCGTGATCACGTCCCTCAGCGACAAGGATCGCATCTTCACCAATCTCTACGGCTATCAGCCGTGGACGTTGCAGGCCGCGCGCCAGCGTGGCGATTGGGACAATACCAAGGCGCTGCTCGACCTCGGGCAGGACAAGATCATCGACGTGATCAAGGCCTCGGGCCTGCGCGGTCGCGGCGGTGCGGGCTTCCCGACCGGCACCAAATGGTCGTTCATGCCCAAGACGCCGAGCCCCGAGCGGCCGAGCTTCCTGGTCATCAACGCCGACGAATCCGAGCCCGGCTCGTGCAAGGACCGCGAGATCATCCGCCACGATCCGCACAAGCTGATCGAGGGGGCGCTGGTCGCGGGTTTCGCGATGCGCGCGCGCGCCGCGTACATCTACATCCGCGGCGAATATATCCGCGAGGCCGAGACGCTGTTTGCCGCCGTGCAGGAGGCGTATGACGCCGGCCTGGTCGGCAAGAACGCCTGCGGTTCGGGCTACGACTTCGACGTCTTCGTCCATCGCGGCGCGGGCGCCTACATCTGCGGCGAAGAAACCGCGATGATCGAGAGCCTCGAGGGCAAAAAGGGCCAGCCGCGCCTCAAGCCGCCGTTCCCGGCCGGCGCCGGCCTCTATGGCTGCCCGACGACGGTGAACAACGTCGAGAGCATCGCGGTCGCGCCGACGATCCTGCGGCGCGGCGCCGAATGGTTCTCGAGCTTCGGCGCGGAGAACAACAAGGGCACCAAGCTCTTCCAGATCAGCGGGCACGTGGAGAAGCCGTGCGTGGTCGAGGAAGCGATGAGCATCCCGTTCCGCGAGCTGATCGAGAAGCATTGCGGCGGCATCCGTGGCGGCTGGGACAATCTGCTCGCCGTCATTCCGGGCGGTTCGTCGGTGCCGCTGGTGCCGGCCAAAGACATCATGGACGCGCCGATGGATTTCGACGGCCTGAAGGCGGTCGGCTCGGGCCTCGGCACCGCGGCGATCATCGTCATGGACAAGTCCACCGACGTGGTCCGCGCGATCAGCCGCATCTCGTATTTCTACAAGCACGAGAGCTGCGGACAGTGCACGCCGTGCCGCGAAGGCACCGGCTGGATGTGGCGCGTTATGGAGCGCCTGCGCACCGGTGACGCCGAGATCGGCGAGATCGACATGCTCCAGCAGGTGACGAAGCAGGTCGAGGGCCACTCGATCTGCGCGCTGGGCGACGCCGCGGCCTGGCCGATCCAGGGCCTGATCAAGCATTTCCGCCCCGAGCTGGAACGCCGCATCACCGAACGTCAGGGCGGCGGTCTCGCCCCCATGCAGGAGGCGGCGGAGTGAGCGTCGCCACGCTTTTCGCGCTGATCGCGGCACCAGCTGCTCAGGGCCAATTGGTGCCCAAGCAGCTAATTGTCAGCGAGTTCGCTACCTGCGTGGCGCGCCAAGCGGGTGATCGCGTGCATGCGGCGCTGACAACCGATTTCAGCTCGGCAGAGGAGCGTAGAGCTATCGGGCAAGTCGCCCGCGCGAATCCGGCGTGCCTGAAGGGACGCCGCCAAGGACTTGGCCTGCAAACTGGTGCGATACGCGGAGCATTGGCAGAGGCGATGCTGGCGAAGGAGCCGGCGTTGCTTTCGTCGTTTGCCCAGCGCCCTGACGCATCTCCGACGCGACCGGCAGCGGCGGATGGACGAGCGTTTGTGATCGCGTTCTCCACCTGCCTGGTAGCGGCAAAGCCTGCGCAATCCGCCGCGTTCCTGCGCAGCCCGCTTGCCAGCCCCGAACAGCGCGCCGCGTTCGAGGGCTACGGCGACACACTGATGGCGTGCATGCCGGAAGGCCTGCGCTACACAAGCAATATCACCGACGTCCGAAACCACGTTGCAGCAGTCGTTTATCGACGCGCGACCGAGCGGGCGGGAGCGTAAGAATATGCCCAAGTTGAAGGTAGACGGGATCGAGGTCGAGGTGCCCGCCGGAGCCACCGTGCTCCAGGCGTGCGAGGCGGCCGGCAAGGAAATCCCGCGTTTCTGTTATCACGAACGGCTGAGCATCGCCGGCAATTGCCGCATGTGCCTGGTCGAGGTGAAGCCTGGCCCGCCCAAGCCGCAGGCGTCGTGCGCGCTGCCGGCGGCGGACAACCAGGAGGTCTTCACCACCACGCCGATGGTGAAGCATGCCCGCGAGGGCATCATGGAATTCCTGCTGATCAACCATCCGCTCGATTGCCCGATCTGCGATCAGGGCGGCGAGTGCGACCTCCAGGATCAGTCGATCGCCTATGGCCGCGGCCAGAGCCGGTTCCAGGAGAACAAGCGCGCCGTCACCGAGAAGTACATGGGTCCGATCGTCAAGACGGTCATGACCCGGTGCATCCAGTGCACGCGCTGCGTCCGCTTCGCCGAGGAAGTGTCGGGCGTGGAGGAGATCGGCGCGATCTATCGCGGCGAGAACATGCAGATCACCTCCTATCTCGAAGAGGCGGTGACGAGCGAGCTCAGCGGCAACGTGGTCGATCTGTGCCCGGTCGGTGCGCTGACCAGCAAGCCGTATGCCTTCGAGGCGCGGCCGTGGGAGCTGAAGAAGACGCTGACGATCGACGTCATGGACGCGGTCGGCACCAATATCCGGCTCGACAGCCGCGGGCGGCAGGTGCTGCGCGCGGTGCCGCGCATCAACGAGGACGTGAACGAGGAGTGGGCGACCGACAAGACGCGCCACGCCGTCGACGGCCTGGTGCGGCGCCGGCTCGACCGCCCCTACGTGCGCCGCGACGGCAAGCTCGTGCCCGCAACCTGGGACGAGGCGTTCGCCGCAATTGCGGATGTCGCCAGGACCGCCGGTGACAGCGTCGCCGCGGTGGCGGGCGACATCGTCGATTGCGAGACGATGTTCGCGGCCAAGGCGCTGCTCAAGTCCATGGGTTCGTCGCTGCTCGAAGGGCGGCAGACCGGCATGACGTACGACACGTCGAGCCTTGCCGCGGTGAACTTCAACACCACCATCGCGGGTGTCGAGCGCGCGGACGCGATCCTGCTGGTCGGCACGAACCTTCGCTGGGAGGCCAGCCTCGTCAACACGCGGGTGCGCAAGGCGATCAAGCGCGGCGCCAAGGTGTGGGCGATCGGCCCCGAGACCGAGCTGACCTACAAGGTCGAGTGGCTCGGCGACGATCTGGCCGTGCTCGGCAATCTTCCGCAAGCGGTGACCGAGGCGTTTGGCAAGGCCGAGCGTCCGGCGGTGATCGTCGGCGGCGCCGCGCTGAAGGGCGCGCAGGGCGCCACGCTCGACCTCGCCACGTCGCTCAATCTCGTGCGTGATGGCTGGAACGGCTACAATGTCGTGCACTTCTCGGCCGCGCGCATGGGTGGCCTGATGCTCGGCTATGCACAAAAGGACGGGATTTCAGCGCTTCACGGCGCAAAGCTCGCGTTCTTCCTCGGCGCGGACGAGGCGGACTTCGCCAAGTTCACCGGATACAAGGTCTATATCGGCCACCACGGCGACAAGGGCGCGGCCGCGGCCGATGTCGTGCTGCCGGGTGCAAGCTATGCCGAAAAGTCGGGTACCTACGTCAACCTCGAGGGCCGTGTGCAGCGTGGCAACCGCGCGGTGTTCCCGCCGGGCGATGCGCGTGAGGACTGGACGATCCTGCGTGCGCTATCGGAGCGGCTGGGCAACGTCCTGCCGTTCGACACGGTCGAGGAACTGCGCGCCGCCATGGCGCTCGACTGCCCCGATCTTGCTCAGGAGGGTCTGGTGACCTTTGCCTGGAACCCGCCGTCGCTCGGCACCGAGGCGCAGGGCGTGCTCGCCGGCTATCCGATCAAGGACTTCTACCTGACCAACGCCATCTGCCGCGCCTCGCCGACGATGCAGCGCTGCTCTGCCGAACTGGTGCACGGCGAAACCTTCGCGGAGGCCGCGGAATGACCGCGTTATTCACATCCTGGGGCATGGATTACGGCTGGGCGTGGTTCCTCGCCACGCTGATCGGCATCCTCGTGATCGCGCTGCCGCTGATGCTCGCCGTCGCGATGATCATCTATGCCGATCGCAAGATCTGGGCGGCCATGGCGTTGCGCCGTGGCCCCAACGTGGTCGGCCCGTTCGGCCTGCTGCAATCCTTCGCGGACGGCCTGAAGGTCTTCCTGCAGGAAACGATCGTTCCGGCGGCGGCCAATCGCGGCTTGTTCCTCCTCGCACCGATCATCACCTTCACGGTGGCGCTGATCGTCTGGGCGGTGGTGCCGTTCGACATCGGCGTGGTGCTGGCCGACATCAACGTCGGGCTGCTCTACGTCCTCGCGGCGTCCTCGCTCGGCGTGTACGGCATCATCCTCGCGGGTTGGTCGTCGAACTCCAAATATCCGTTCTTTTCCGCGATCCGCGCCGCGGCACAAATGGTCAGCTATGAAGTCGCGATCGGCTTCATCCTGATCTCGATCGTCATGTGGGCGGGATCGTTCAACCTCACCTCGATCGTCGAGGCGCAGCGCGGTGTGCTGAACACGCCGATCAACGGCTTCTTCCTCAACCCGCTCTTGTTCCCGATGGCGGTGATGTTCTTCATCTCGTCCCTGGCCGAGACGCAGCGCGCGCCGTTCGACCTGACCGAGGCGGAGTCGGAGCTCGTTGCGGGCTACCAGACCGAATATTCCTCGATGAGCTTCGCGCTCTACTGGCTTGGCGAATATGCCAACGTCATTCTGATGTGCACGCTCAACGCGACGCTGTTTTGGGGTGGCTATCTGCCGCCGCTCGACTGGGCGCCGCTGTATTATGTGCCGGGGATCGTCTGGCTCTTTGCCAAGATCCTGTTCTTCTTCTTCTGCTTCAGCTGGGTGAAGGCGACGGTGCCGCGGTACCGTTACGACCAGCTGATGCGGCTGGGCTGGAAGGTGTTTCTTCCCGTCTCGCTGTTCTGGGTATTCCTCGTGTCCGGCGTTCTAATGCTGAACCGGGTTGGGATCTGATATGGGTATCGCATCGACGATCAAGGCTTTCACGCTCTGGGAGTTCGTGAAGGCGCACGCTTTGACCTTGAAGTATTTCTTCAAGCCCAAGGCGACGATCAACTATCCGTTCGAGCGCAATCCGGTATCGCCGCGCTTCCGCGGCGAACATGCGCTGCGCCGTTACCCCAATGGCGAGGAACGCTGCATCGCATGCAAGCTGTGCGAGGCGGTATGCCCGGCGCAGGCGATCACGATCGAGGCCGAGCCGCGCGACGACGGCAGCCGCCGCACGACGCGCTACGACATCGACATGACCAAGTGCATCTATTGCGGCCTGTGCCAGGAAGCGTGCCCGGTCGATGCGATCGTCGAGGGGCCGAACTACGAATTCGCCACCGAGACGCGCGAAGAGCTGATCTACGACAAGGCCAAGCTGCTCGATAACGGCGATCGCTGGGAAAGCGCCATCGCGGCGAACCTTGCCGCCGACGCGGCATACCGATAGGCGGCGCGCGATGATTCAACAGCTTTCAGGGGTGGCGGCATGATCCAGGCCATCGCCTTCTACATTTTCGCGATCGTGGTGCTGGTTTCCGGCGCGATGACGATCGGCGCGCGCAATCCGGTGCACAGCGTGCTTTGGCTGATCCTGGCGTTCTTCAACGCCGCCGGGCTGATGGTGCTCGTCGGGGCCGAGTTCATCGCGATGCTGCTCGTCATCGTCTATGTCGGCGCCGTCGCGGTGCTGTTCCTGTTCGTGGTCATGATGCTCGACATCGACTTCGCGCAGCTGCGCGCTGGTTTCGTTCGCTATTTCGGCATCGGGCTGGTGCTGGCAGTCGCGTTGGTGTGCGAGATCCTGATTGCGGTCGGCGCGTGGAGCGCGGGCGGCGTCGATCTTGCCCGTCGCGGCGCACCCGTTGATCCCACGATCCCGAACATCCAGGCGATCGGCAACCTGCTCTACACCCGCTATCTCTTCGTGTTCGAAGGCGCGGGGCTGGTGCTGCTGGTCGCCATGATCGGAGCGATCGTGCTGACCCATCGTCAGCGCCAGGGCGTCCGCCCGCAGAACATCGCGCAGCAGGTCGCGCGCCGTCCGCAGGATGCGACGCGCAACATGCGGCCGGAAATCGGACAGGGGGTGCAGCTGTGACCGGGTCGATCGGGCTCATCCACTATCTCGTCGTGGCGGCATTGCTGTTCACGATGGGCGTGCTGGGCATCTTCCTCAATCGCAAGAACATCATCGTCATCCTGATGGCGATCGAACTGATCCTGCTGGCGGTGAACATCAATCTAGTCGCGTTCAGCGCCGCGCTGGGCGATCTCGTCGGCCAGGTGTTCGCGATGTTCGTGCTGACCGTCGCCGCCGGCGAGGCGGCGATCGGGCTGGCGATCCTCGTCATCTTCTTCCGCGGCCGGGGCTCGATCTCGGTTGACGATCCCAGCCGGATGAAGGGCTGAACGACCCGTGACATCGATCCTCTTCATCGTCTTCCTGCCGCTGCTCGCGGCGATCGTCGCCGGCTTCGGCAACAAGTCGATCCCCGGCACCGTCGCCAAGGGCATCACCACCGGCGCGCTGTTCGTGTCGTGCGCCTTGTCGTGGCCGATCTTCATCGGCTTCATGACCGGCGGCATGGCGGCCAGCGTCACGCCGGTGCTGCACTTCATCACCTCGGGCTCGTTTGACGCGTCCTGGTCGCTGCGTGTCGATGCGCTGACGTCCGTCATGCTGGTGGTGATCACCAGCGTCTCCGCGCTCGTCCACCTCTATAGCTGGGGCTATATGAGCGAGGATCCGGATCAGCCGCGCTTCTTCGCCTATTTGTCGCTGTTCACCTTCGCCATGCTGATGCTGGTAACGGCGGACAACCTCATCCAGATGTTCTTCGGCTGGGAAGGCGTCGGTCTCGCCAGCTATCTGCTGATCGGTTTCTGGTTCAAGAAGCCGAGCGCGCAGGCTGCTGCGATCAAGGCATTCGTCGTCAACCGCGTCGGCGACCTCGGCTTCATGCTCGGCATCTTCGGCACCTATCTGGTGTTCGACACCGTCTCGATCCCCGCAATCCTCCAGGCCGCGCCCGGCATGGCCGGCTCGACGATCGGCTTCCTCGGCTACCGCTTCGACACGATGACGGTGCTCTGCCTGCTCTTGTTCGTCGGTGCGATGGGCAAGTCGGCGCAGCTGGGCCTTCACACCTGGCTGCCGGACGCGATGGAGGGCCCGACCCCGGTGTCGGCGCTGATCCACGCGGCGACCATGGTTACCGCCGGCGTGTTCATGGTCTGCCGCCTGTCGCCGATGTTCGAGGCATCGCCCACCGCGCTGACCTTCGTCACCGGCATCGGTGCCGCGACCTGTCTGTTCGCCGCGACGATCGGCACGACGCAGACCGACATCAAGCGCGTGATCGCTTATTCGACCTGTTCGCAGCTCGGCTACATGTTCTTCGCCGCGGGCGTTGGCGCCTATGGCGCGGCGATGTTCCACCTGTTCACGCACGCCTTCTTCAAGGCGCTGCTGTTCCTGGGTGCGGGCTCGGTCATCCATGCGATGCACCACGAACAGGACATGCGCTTCTACGGCGGACTGCGTAAGCACATTCCGATCACCTTCTGGGCGATGCTGCTCGGCACGCTCGCGATCACGGGCGTCGGCATCTACGGCGTCGGCGGTTTCGCCGGCTACCATTCGAAGGATGCGATCCTCGAAGTGGCCTGGGCATCGGGCCGCGGGCAGGGCGCTTTCTGGGTCGGCACCTTCGCGGCCTTGCTGACGAGCTTCTACTCGTGGCGTCTCATGTTCCTCACCTTCTGGGGCAAGCCGCGCTGGGCGGGGTCGGAGCATATCCAGCACGCGGTGCACGATGCGCACGGCCACGGCCACGGCCACGATCCGGTGCATGACGCGGACGATCATGCTGCCGAGGCGCATGGTGGCGGCATGGCGCATGAGGATGCCGGTCACTCGCCGCACGCGCACGGCCCCGATGCGGAGGAAGTGCCCACCGGCACCGGCGGGTATCACCCGCACGAAAGCCCGCTGGTCATGCTGATCCCGCTGATCGTGCTGTCGCTCGGCGCGGTGTTCGCCGGCTTCGTCTTCCATCACTGGTTCATCGAGCCGGAGGCGGGCGAGACGTTCTGGCGCGGCAGCCTGTTCTTCAACGAACATCTGATGCACGAAATGCATGCCGTGCCGCTGATGGTGAAGCTTGCGGCGACGATCGTGATGCTGATCGGCCTGTTCGGCGCGTGGATGGCCTATATCCGCCGCACCGACCTGCCGAAGCGGTTCACCACGACCTTTGACGCGCTGTACGATTTCATCGCGCACAAATGGTATTTCGACGAATTGTACCACCTGCTGTTCGTCCGGCCCGCGTTCGCGATCGGACGGCTGCTGTGGCACAAGGGCGACGAGGGCACGATCGACCGCTTCGGTCCGAACGGGTCGGCGTGGGTGGTGGCACTTTCCAGCCGCGTCGCCGGCCGGGTGCAGACGGGCTACGTCTATACCTATGCCTTCGTCATGCTGATCGGCCTGACCGCCGCGGCAACCTGGGTGATCGCAGGATGAGCCTCACCCCATTCCTTATCTGCTCAGGGCGAACGGACGTTAACGCGTGACTTCCTTCCCGATCCTTTCGCTGATGCTTGCGATCCCGGCTATCGCCGCGGTCGTCTGCCTCTTTCTGTCCGCGCAGAGTGCGCGCTGGCTCGCGCTGGGCGCGACGCTGGCCGACCTCGCGCTCGGCGTGATCCTGTGGCTCAGCTTCGACGTGGGCGGCGCGCAGTGGCAGTTCGTCGAATATGCCCCGCTGTTCGGCCGCTTCGCCTGGGCGCTCGGCATCGACGGTTTCGCGCTGCTGCTGATTGCGCTCAGCGTCTTCCTGATGCCGATCTGCATCGGCGCCTCGTGGCAGGCGATCGAGAAGCGCGTGCCGGAGTACATGGCGGCATTCCTGCTCACCGAAGTGCTGATGATCGGCACCTTCGCGGCGCAGGACATCTTCCTGTTCTACATATTCTTCGAAGCCGGCCTCATCCCGATGTTCCTGATCATCGGCATCTGGGGCGGCGCGAACCGCATCTACGCGTCGTACAAGTTCTTCCTGTACACGCTGCTCGGCTCGCTGCTGATGTTCATCGCGATGCTTTACATGAGCATCACCGCCGACACGACGTCGATCCCGGCGCTGATGAACTATGACTTCCCGCCGGAGGTACAGACCTGGCTGTGGCTCGCCTTCTTCGCCTCCTTCGCGGTGAAGATGCCGATGTGGCCGGTCCACACCTGGCTCCCCGACGCGCACGTTCAGGCACCGACCGCGGGTTCGGTGATCCTGGCGGGCGTGCTGCTGAAGCTCGGCGGCTACGGCTTTCTGCGCTTCAGCCTGCCGATGTTTCCGGAGGCGTCGTCGCAGCTCGTATGGCTGGTCTTCGGCCTCAGCGCGGTGGCGGTGATCTACACCAGCCTCGTCGCGCTGGTGCAGTCCGACATGAAGAAGCTGATCGCTTATTCGTCGGTCGCGCACATGGCGATCGTCACCATCGGCCTGTTCGCGTTCAACGCCCAAGGGATTGAGGGCGCGATGCTGGTCATGCTCGGCCACGGCCTCGTCTCGGGCGCGCTGTTCCTCTGCGTCGGCGTGATCTACGATCGCCTGCACACCCGCGAGATCGCGCGCTACGGCGGGCTTGCCAACAACATGCCGCGCTACGCCATCCTGTTCCTGCTGTTCACCATGGCCTCGATCGGCCTGCCGGGCACCAGCAACTTCCCGGGCGAGCTGCTCGCGCTGATGGGCACCTATCAGGTGTCGACCACGATCGCGCTGCTCTGCACCACCGGCATCATCCTGGGCGCGGCGTACATGCTGTACCTGTACCGCCGCGTGGTCTGGGGCGAGATCAAGTCCGATGAGGTGCGCGCCATGCCCGACCTGTCGAGCCGCGAGCTCTGGCTGCTCGCCCCGATCGCCGCCGTGGTGATGTGGATGGGCGTGTATCCGGAAAGCTTCATTGCGCCGATGCGCGCCGATACCCAGCGTTTGCTCGCCCGTATCGAGCGTGCCCAGCCGGTGAGCGATTCGCGCCCGACGCCCGGCACCGGGATCGTTCCCGCCGCCCATGCTGAACCTATCGCGCACGGGGAGGCGCATTAAATGACCTACGCATCGCAGGTCGCGATGACCCTTCCCGAGATCGTGCTGGCGCTCGGCGCGCTGGCGCTGATGCTGGTGGCCGCCTGGGGTGGCCCGTCCTCGACGCGCGCCGTGTCGTGGACCGCGGTCGCGGTGCTCGGCGGCGCGTGCCTCGCGCTGATCGGCCCGGCGACGAGCGGCCTGTCGGCGTTCGACGGCATGTATCATGCGGACGCCTTTGCCGGTTTCTCCAAGGTACTGATCTACATCGCCGCAGCGGTGGCGATCCTGCTCGCACCGGGGTTCTTCGAGCGCACCGCGGGTGACGATCTGCGCCCCGAATATCCGGTGCTGATCCTCCTGTCGGCGATCGGCATGGGCATCATGGTGTCCACCGGCGACCTGCTGACGCTCTACATCGGTCTCGAGCTGCAGAGCCTTGCGGCCTACGTCCTCGCCAGCTTCATGCGGCAGGATCAGCGCTCGGCAGAGGCGGGGCTGAAGTATTTCGTGCTTGGCGCGCTCGCCAGCGGCATCCTGCTCTACGGCATCAGCCTGGTGTACGGCTTTACCGGCTCGACGCTGTTCTACGAGATCGCCGGTGCCTATGCCGCAGCCCCGCTTTCGGGCGACGGCAAGTCGATCGGGCTGATGTTCGGCCTCGTCTTCGTGTTCGCCGGCATCGCGTTCAAGATCAGCGCCGTGCCCTTCCACATGTGGACGCCCGACGTGTACGAGGGCGCACCGACCCCGGTGACGGCGTTCTTCGCCTCCGCGCCGAAGGTCGCCGCGATGGGCCTCGCCGCCCGTGTCGCGATTGAGGCGATGGGCCCGGCCGAAGCGCAATGGCGCCAGATCGTGATCTTCGCGGCGCTCGCCTCGATCATCTTCGGTGCCGTGGCCGCAATCGGGCAGAGCAACATCAAGCGCCTGCTCGCTTATTCGTCGATCAACAACGTCGGCTTCGCGCTGATCGGCCTTGCTGCCGGCACGCCGGAAGGTGTCGCCGCGGTGCTGACCTATATGGCGATCTACGTCGTCATGACGCTCGGCTCGTTCCTGGTCGTGCTGCAGATGCGCGCGTCGGACGGTCAGCCGATCGAGACGATCGCGTCGCTGTCGGGCCTGTCGCGCACGCGCCCCGGTCTGGCCGCTGCGCTCGCGATCTTCATGTTCAGCCTCGCCGGCATCCCGCCGCTCTTCGGCTTCTGGGCGAAGTTCGCGGTGTTCGATGCGGCGGTGCGCGCCGGGCTGTTCCCGCTCGCGGTCGTCGGCATCGCGGCGAGCACGATCGGCGCTTATTATTACCTGCGCGTCGTCAAGACGATGTACTTCGACGAGCCGACCGCCGAGTTCGGCGAGGGCGACAAGCTGGAGGGCGGCCTGATCGCCGCCGCCGCCGTCGTCGTCTCGCCGCTCGGCTATCTCGCCATTCCGCTGCTCGGCGGCTGGACCATGGCAGCGGCGCAGGCGCTGTTCTGAGGGCAGAGCGCTGGCTCGCATCCTGACGGTCGGCGAAACCGGCTCCACCAACGCCGATCTCCTCGCGCTCGCCAGTGAGGGCGAGCCGGAGGGCACCTGGCTGCGCGCCGAGAAGCAGACCGCCGGCCGCGGCCGCCAGGGCCGCGCCTGGAGCTCGCCGGCGGGTAATCTTTACGCCAGCACGCTGGTGCGCGTGCGACCCGGCGATCCGTCGCCCGCCTCGCTCGCGCTCGTCTGCGCCGTCGCGCTGGCCGAGACGATCGCAACGCTCGGCTGCCCGGCCGTGACGATCAAATGGCCCAACGACCTGCTGCTCGATGGCGCCAAGCTGTCAGGGATCCTCCTCGAGCGGCAGGGCGATGCGATCGTCGCCGGCTTCGGCGTCAATCTCGCCAGCCATCCCGCGATCGAGGGACGCCGCACCGCCAGCCTCGCCGGCCGGCTGTGGATCCACGCCGCTGACGAGCTGTATCAGCACCTCACCGCCGCCTTCGCGCGCTGGCTGCACCGCTGGCGCAGCGAGGGGCTCGCCCCGGTGGTCGCGCAATGGGAGGCGCATGCCCACCCACCCGGCACGCCGCTCAACGCCAATCTCGCCGATGGCAGCACGATCACCGGCGCTTACGATGGCCTTGCGCCCGATGGCGCGCTACGGCTGCGCTTGGCGGACGGGCGCGTGCATGTCATCCATGCGGGCGATGTGTTCCTGGTATAACGGAGGGGTCGATGCTGCTCGCGATTGATGCGGGGAACACCAATGTCGTTTTTGCGCTGGTCGCGGTTGGCGAGAACGGCGGGCGCGAGATCAAGACGCGCTGGCGCATCGCCACCGATCCGCGCCGCACCGCGGACGAATATGCCGTGTGGCTCAGCCAGTTGATCGCACTAGAGGGGTATCAGCGGTCCGACGTGGAGGGCGTGATCATCTCCACCGTGGTGCCGCGGGCCATGCATAATCTCGAAGTGCTCTCGACCAAATATTTCGGTCACGATCCGCTGATCGCCGGCCGCCCGCCGGTGGAATGGGGCGTTGCGCTCGATGTCGACGAGCCGCAGAGCCTCGGCGCAGACCGTGCGGTGAACACCATCGCCGCGCACGCGCTCCACGCCGGCGACCTCATCGTCATCGATTTCGGCACCGCCACGACGCTCGACGTGTCGGACTTCAACGGCGCCTACAAGGGCGGCATCATCGCGCCGGGCATCAACCTGTCGCTCGACGCGCTGGTCAACGCCGCCGCCAAGCTGCCGCGTATCGCGATCGAGGCGCCCAAGGCGCACGTCGGCGTGATCGGTCGTAACACCGTCGATCAGATGAATATCGGCGTCTATTGGGGCTATATCGCGATGATCGAGGGGCTGGTCACGCGCATGAAGGCGGAGATCGGCCGCCCGGCCAAGGTCGTCGCGACCGGCGGCCTCGCCACCTTGTTCGAGCAGCATACGAACGTCTTCGACGCGATCGAGCCCGATCTGACCATCCAGGGTCTGGCGATCATGTGGGAGCGCGCCCATATCGGGCATTGAGATTCAAGCGTCATCCCGGCCTTGAGCCGGGATCCAAGGTGCCGCGGGCGCCTCGCTCCGTTTGAGCCCCCAGCGCTCGCGGAGGGATGGATCCCGGATCGAGTCCGGGATGACGAAGAGATTGGGGAACGGCCTCACCCATACAATGAGGCTCCGAAAGTATGGCGCCGACGCGCGCCTGCACCCCGACATGAGTCGCGGGTGACCATCAAGGACGAATACGATTTCCAAGAACAACGAACTTCTCTTCTGCGCCCTCGGCGGCTCGGGCGAGATCGGCATGAACGTGAACATGTACGGCAGCCGCGGCCGCTGGGTCATGGTGGATTGCGGCGTCACCTTCGCCGATCACCAATATCCCGGCATCGACCTCGTGCTGCCCGACCTCAGCTTCATCGAGGAGCAGATCGACAGGCTCGACGGCATCGTCATCACCCACGGTCATGAGGATCACATCGGCGCCTTGCCGTATCTCGCCGACGAACTCGGCGTGCCGATCTATGCCACCCCCTTCACCGCCGGCCTCATCCGCCACAAGCTGGAGGAGGAGCGGATTGCCGATCGCATCAAGCTGCGCGTGATCCAGCCCGGCGAGGGCTTCAAGGTCGGCCCGTTCGGCTTTGAATTCGTGCCGATGTCGCACTCGATCCCCGAGGCGAATGCACTGCTGATCGATACGCCGGCCGGCCGCGTCTTCCACACCGGCGATTGGAAGCTCGATGCCGATCCGGTGATCGGCAAGCCGGCCTCCGCCGAACAGCTCACCGCGATCGGCGACAAGGGCGTCGACGTGCTGGTCTGCGATTCGACCAACGTGTTCAACGCCGAGGCGTCGGGCTCGGAAAGCACCGTACGCACCGGGCTGATGGAAACGGTCGCCAAGGCGCGCGGCCGCGTGCTGGTGACGACCTTCGCCTCCAACGCCGCGCGGCTCCAGACGCTGGGCGAGGTGGCGGAGGAAACCGGCCGCGCCTTGTGTGTCGCCGGCCGCTCGCTCGATCGCATCATCAAGGTGGCGAAGGCGTGCGGCTACCTGCGCGATTTCCCCAACACGGTTTCGCCCGAGGAGGCGATGCGCCTGCCGCGCAACGAGGTGCTGATCGTCGCCACGGGCGGGCAGGGGGAGGAGCGGGCCGCGCTCGCCCGCGTCGCCGCCGGCAGCCACCCGATCAAGCTCGATTCGGGCGACACGGTAATCTTCTCGTCCAAGCAGATCCCCGGCAACGAAGTCGCCATCGGCCGCATCCAGAACGCGCTCGCCGGCAAGGGCGTGAAGATGGTGACCGAGAAGCAGGCGCACGTTCACGTCTCCGGCCACCCCGGCCAGCCTGAGCTAGCCGCACTGTACGGCTGGCTGCGGCCCAAGCTGCTCGTGCCGGTCCATGGCGAGATGCGTCACCTGATGGAGCATGCCCGCTTCGGCCAGGCGCAGGGCATCCCGGCGGCGCTGGTGCAGACCGACGGCGATCTCGTCCGTCTGGCGCCCGGCAAGCCTGAGAAGATCGGCCACGCACAGGTCGGTCGCCTCGTCCTTGATGGTGACGTGATCCTGCCGGCCGACGGCGCGACGATCAACGAGCGCCGCCGCCTCGGCCTCTACGGCCAGATCTCGGTCGCGGTTGCCGTTACCAAGAACGGCCGCCTCGCGGGCGCCCCGCAGGTCCGCCTGCAGGGCATCCCGGTAGAGGAAGAGCAGGCCGAGTTCATCGCCGAGGCAGAGGATGCCGCCGCCGAGGCGGTAAAGGGCAGCGCGCGCGATCGCGATCGGCTGCGCGAGGACATCCGCCTGTCGGTGCGCCGCTGCGCCACGCGCTGGACGGGCAAGAAGCCGATCGTCGACGTGCTGCTTCTGGAGGTCTGAGGCGTCATGCGGTGGACCTCGGCACTGGCCATCTACATCCTGTTCTGGACCTTCTCCGTCTTCCTGGTGCTGCCCTTCGGGGTGCGCACCAGCGACGAGGCAGGGATAGAGCGCGTGAGGGGCCAGGCCGAAAGCGCCCCGCATGATTTCGCCCCCGGCAAGGTGGCGCTGCGCGTTACGATCGTCGCGACGATCCTGTTTGCGCTATTCTACGCAAACTACGTGTTCGAATGGATTACTCCCGACATGGTCGACATGACCAAATATTGATCGGTCAGGGCGTGGGCCGTTCCCTGGGCCGACCCCCGCGGCCATGAAGCTCTGGCTTCCCCAATAACGCATGTCACCCCGGCGAAGGCCGGGGCCCAGGTGGGAAGGCGGCCCTGAAAGCCGCCGCGCCTTCCAGCGGCGTGTCGCAACTGGACCCCGGCCTGCGCCGGGGAGCAGCTTAACTCACTAATTAAGCCAAAATCGGCTCTGCGATTGGCGCAACCAGCGCCGCGACCAGGCAATCCGCGCAGCGATCACGCAAAGGCGCCAGACCGCGCCCTCTACCCCCCAATCAGCTCAACCGCTCGATCGCCTGCGCCAGCGCGACATACAGCTTGCCCATGTCCGACGACAGCAGGGTAACGCCCAGCGGCGACCCGTCGCGCTGCGTCAGGATCACGCGCAGCATCGCCTCGAAATCGTGGATGTAGCGGTTCACCTGATCGCGGAACGCCTCGTCGCTGTGGTAATATTCGGCGATCTGTGCCTGATCCACCTCGTCGAGCAGCCGCACCGCGCGGCGCGTGAAGACGCCGCGATCACCCTTCAGATACGCCGCCCACGCGCTGTCGGACACATCGGCGGAGAAGCGCTTGGTGATGTCGATCGAGGCGGAGTTCAGCACCTCGATCAGCTGCGAGGCGCGCCGCGCGAAGCTTTCCAGCTCCTGCTCCTCGCGCTCGGTCCGTGCCCGGTCGATCCGCGTCTCCACCGCGGCGGAGACGGTTTCGATCTCCTTCAGCCGCTCGTCCAGCCGGTCGGCGGCCTGCGACGCGGCCTTGACCGCCACTTCGGCGGTGGTCGCGATCTGGTGGATCTGCGTGTCGAGCCCGGCATTCACCGCGCGCCGCAGCGCGTCGGCGCCCGATTTGCCCAGCGCGTCCGCCGCCTCGGGGATGACGCGGCCCAGCACCTCGCGCGCATGTTCGGCCGCCTGACTCGCGGTATCGCGCACCCGCAGCAGCATTTCGATCAGGCGCGGCGCGGCCTCCTCGGCAAAGCGATTGGCGCGGTCGGCGGCTTCGTCCACCATCTGCCCCATCGCATCGGCCTTGGCGCGCCCCGTCGCCAGCGTCTCCAGCAGATTGCCGGTCAGCATGTCGACATTGCCGCGTTGGTCCGCAATCACCTGCGCGATCGCCTCGATCGCCGAATGCGTGCTTTCCGCCGCGGTCACCAGCGCGAGCAGCTCGGGCTTGGCGGCGGCGACCACCTGCTTGGCGGCGACCACGCGCGAATCGAGCCGGTCGACCGCAGCGGGCAGCGTTTCGTCGATCTCGCGCGCGGCGGCGTCCAGCGCCACCAGCAGCGCCTCGGTCGTCCCGATCGCCTTGGTCGCCATCGCATCGCCCGCGGCGAGCGCCTGCGTCATTGCATCCGCCGATCCGCCCAGCGCGCTGATCGAGGCGGCGAGCGTCTGCGATCGCTCGACCCCTTGCTGGTGCAGCCGGCCGAGCTGGCCCTCGACCCGCGCGATGCCGCCCTCCAGATCGCCGACCAGCCCGTCGCCCGCCGCGCGCTGGCTGTCGAGCCGCTCGGCGATCCGCTCGATCACCGCCTCGATCCGCGCCACGCGCTCGGCCAGCGCCTCGGCGCTCTCGCGCGCCGCGCTGTCGAGCGCCGCCTGGTTGGTGTTCACCATCGCCAGCATCGCATCGGCCTGCGCCGACAGGCTCTTGCGCGATTCCGCCACCGCATCGGCGGTCCGGGTGAGCAGCGCATCCACCGCGGCGGACATCTCGCCCGTCACCGCTTCCAGCCGGTTGCCCGCGGCGGCGCTGGTCTCTTCCATCCGCGCCAAATGCCTCGCCAGCGTCTCCGCCGCCGCCTCGGCCACGCTTTCCGCCTCGCGCCCGCGCGTCGCCAGCGCGGCGATCTGCGCCTCCAGCGTCGCGGCATGCGCGGCCGCGGCAGTGCCCGCGCCCTCGATCCGCCCGATCAGTGCCTCGGCCTCGCCCTGCGCCTTGGGCAGGGCGTCGAGCAGCGCGGCCAGACTCGTCTGCGCCTTGTCCGCCGCCTCGGCGAGCGAGCGGGCGTGGACGTCCGCCTGGTCGATCTCTTCCGAAAGCCCGCGCCCGATCGCCGCCAGCCGCGCATTCGCCTCGTTGCCGATCGCGCCGATCTGCCGCGCCTGCTCGGCCAGCCGCCCGCGGTTTTCCTCCAGCGTGCCGGTCAGCGAGGAGACCAGCCACTCCAGCGCCGCCGCTTCTTCGCGCATGGCGTGTGCCGTGGCGGTGAAGCGCAGCGCCTCGGTCCGGCTGGTGCGCAGCAGGATGAGCCAGACGATCCCGGCCAGCGCCGGCACCGCCACCAGCGCCGCGGCGAATTGCGCCAACTCCAGCGCGCGCATCGCGGCGAACTGATCGCGCGCCAGCCAGATCAGCACGCCGACCCAGATCAGCGACACCGCCACCAGCGCGATCGGCGCGGCATGGTCGCGCGGGGTCGCCGGTTCGATCCCGTCGGGCGCCCCGGACGCTTCGGGCGCGGTCCATGCCGCCGGCGCAACCGGCTCGCCCGGCAGGTCCGCTGCATTGCTGGTCGTCGTGTCGGTCGCGTCGTGCGCGCGGATATCGGTGATCGTCTGCCCCCCGGTCATGGCGCGAGATGTACCATGAAATCCCCTCCTTCAAAGCGAATAGCGGCAACTTGCGATTAAGCGTTTCGTCGTAGCGTCGTGCGAATGGCGATCGATCCGGGAGCAATTGATGCGGCGCTGGCGGCGGCCGTGGGGGATGACCCTGCGCTGATCGCCGAGTTGCGCGCGGCATTCGTCGACAGTGCGCGGCGCGGCTTGGCAGCGCTGGAAGGCGCGGCGGATGACGAGGCGTGGCGCGCCGCCTGCTGGCGACTGAAGGGGCTGGCCGCCAGTTTCGGTGCCGTGCGCCTGGTCGCGCTCGCCACGGAGGCGACGCGCCGGCCGGCAGGTGACCTCGCCATGCTGAAACGGCTGCGCGCAGTGATCGCGCGGCTTTGAAGCGCCTGTCGACGCAGCGGAATTTCGGGGCGTTTCCGCCCGCTTGATGATTGCTCCGCCGCCCGACAATCCCTAACAGCGCGCGATGCTTGCAGGGCTGATCTTTGCCGTTCGGGATGCGGACGAACCGACAGGCGCGCTTGCCGCCACCCTGCCGTTCGCCGGCATGACGGTGATCGAATATCAGGCGCGGCTGCTTGTTTCCGCGGGCGTCTCGCAGATCGTGGTGGTGGTCGCGCGGCTGACGCCCGAACTGCTCGGTGCGGTGGCGCGGATCGGCGGGCGCGGCGTCACCGTGGATACGGTACGCAGCGCCGCGGAGGCCGCCGCACGGCTCCATCCGCTCGCGCGCCTGCTGGTGCTGGCGGACGGCCTTATCACCACCGATACTGTGCTGGGGCCGCTGGCGCGCGAACAGGCCGATGCGCTGCTCGTCGTGCCCGAGGCGGAGGCCGATGCCGGGTATGAGCTGATCGGCGGCGGCGATGCCTGGGCGGGGATCGCCCGCGTGGATAGCGGGCTCCTGTCGCAGGTCGCCGCCATGCCGCGCGATTATGATGTGCAATCCGCGCTGCTCCACGTCGCGGCACAGGCCGGCACGCTGCGGCTGGTGCTGCCCGAGGGCGAGCCGCGCGGCGGCCACGGTGTCGAGGCGCGGCGCGACACGCTGGAGGCGCGCAGCCGTGCGGTGGTCGGCGCGACACTCGCCGCGCGGCCCGGCTGGTTCAATCGCTGGGTGGTGCGCCCGCTCGCCCGCGTTGCCATGCCCGCGCTGATGCGCCGCCACCTGCCCACCGGCGCGCTGGCGGGCGGCGCGGCGGCCACGGCGCTCGCCGGTCTGGTCGCCTTGTGGTTCGGCCAGCTGGTCGCCGGGCTCATCCTTGGCACCGTGGGCGTTGCCGGGGCGATGCTGGTCGCCACCTTCGCCTGGCTGCGCGACGAGGAACTGCTGGCGCGCCTGATGGGCTGGACGGCGCTGGGCGTGCCGGCGCTCGCCGCGCTGCTGCTCGGCCACGCGCTAGACGCACAGACGGGTGAGCTGACCGCGCGGCTGCTGGCGCTGGTGCTGGTGGTACTGGGCGCGCTTGGCCATCGCGCCATGCCGGCGGCCCGGCCGACCGGATGGGGCGATCCGCCGGCGTACCTGGTGGTGCTGGCGCTCGGCACGATCCTCGGTCTGCCGTTCCTCGGCCTTGCCGCCGCGGCGCTTTATGCCGCCGTCACGCTGGCGCTCGCCATTGAAGAACTTCGTCCGCCAGTTTAGCAGCGCCTTAACATGACCGGCATTAGGGCAGGTCGCATGTCGGTTGATCTCAGCGATAGTACACCCGCCCCGGCGCCGGATTCGCCCGCTTTCCACGCGCGCGCCGCCGCGGCCGAATCGCGCGGCGCCGCGCGGCTCGCGGCGCAGGTCGACGATTTCTTCCGCGCCGATGCCGACCGGCTGGACGATCGCACCCGGGCGGCGGCTGCTGCCACGCTGCGGGCGAACCTGTTGGCGCTGCTCCACGATCTTGTGCAACGCGTGGCCGATCAGGTGCCCGGCCTGGACTGGACGGGCGACACGATCGCCGAATCGGTGCAGCGGCGCCTGCACGCGTCGGGGCTGCTTCGCCAGCCGGCGCTGATGGCGGCGCTTTTTGCCCGCGTCCGGCAGGATATTCTCAGCGACACGCTGCGCGCAAACCGGGCGCCGGATGCGCCCGCGTCGGTGCTTGCCCGGCTCATCGCCGAGGGGGATCCGACGATCGCCGATGCGGCGCGCGCCTATGTCGCGACCGATGGGCGCCGGCATCGCGGGTCGCACGCGGATCTGCCCCCGTCCTCCCGCGAAACGCTGCTCTGGTCGCTGGCCGCCGCCTTGCGGGAACACGGGGCGGCGGGATCGTCCACGCAGCCGCTTATCGATCGCGCACTGGCCGACGCGGTGCAGGCCAGCATCGCCGAACATGACGACGCCGATCGGCTGGAGAGCATCGCGACCCGGCTGGCTGGCCTGATGGGCAGCGACGACGGCTTGCTCGCAGACCAGTTGGTCGGCGCGCTGGAGGAGGGGCATGTCGCGCTCTTCATCGCGCTGGTATCCGCCGCGCTGGTGCTGGACCAGTCGATCGTCCGCGCGCTGGTGCTCGATCCCGCAGACGAGCGGCTGTGGCTCGCCCTGCGCGCGCTTGAGCTCGACCGCGCCACCATTGCACGTATCGGCTTTCTGTTGAGCGAGGCGGACCCCCGCCGCGATCTCGAGGTGCTGGCCGAGCGTGTCACCACCGCCGCCGCGCTGCCGCCGCACAAGGCTGCCGAGGGGCTGGCGCTGCTGGCGCTGCCGACCCCCTTCCGGGCGGCGGTCGGCGCGCTCGACCGGGCGACCGTGCGGTGATCGACGCCGCTTCCTATACGGCGACGCTCGACGGCGAGGATCGGCTGGTCGAGGCCGATCCCTCCTTTGCGGCGCTGAACGCCCGCGCCGGGGGCGCCCTCGGCCAGCCGCTCGCCGCGCCGCCGCTCGCCACGCTCGCCCGTCTGGCGCGCCGGCTGGCGATCCCAGTGGCGCGGGTGGTGACGATCGCGGACGCCGATCAGGACATGGATTGCTGGGTCCGCGCCGCGCCGTCCGGTGACGAGGTGGCGGTGACACTCGCGGTCATTCGCGAACGCCCGGCGTGGCGCCCGCCGCTCGCCGCCGCCGTCCCGCCACCGCCGGGCGGCGATTGGGCGTGGGAAGTGGATGCGCAGCTCAAGTTCCGCCAACTCCTGATCGACGCCGGTCAGGATCACGGCGTGGACGAAACGCTGGTGATCGGCCAGCCACTCACCAGCGTCTTCCAGCTCGAAAGCGACGAGGCCGGCGCCATGCCGTTGCTCGACGCGGTGGCGGCGGCGGATCATTTCGCCGATCAGCCCGCGCTGCTCGGTGCCGGCGGCGCGCGTGTGCTGCTCGCCGGGCACGTCCGGCTGGACCGTGCCGGCGGGTTCAACGGCTTTGTTGGCGCCACCTATCACCAGCCGCGCCGCGAGGCCGCGCCCGATGCGGAGATCGCCGGGCGGTTCAATCACCAGCTCGATACCATCCTGCGCCGTCCGCTCAGCCGCATCGTTGCGAACGCCGACAGCATCAATGCCGGCCTCGATGGCGACATCGATCCGCAATATGCCGATTACGCTGCCGACATCGCCAGCGCCGGTCGGCACCTCATGGGGCTGATCGACGACCTGTCCGATATCGAGGCGATCGAGCGCGAGGATTTCACCGTCGAGGACGAGGGGATCGACCTTGCCGACGTCACCCGCCGCGCTGCCGGGCTGCTGTCGGTCCGCGCCGCCAATGCCGGGGTGGCAATCGACCGCGGCGATCTCGACAGCGCGGTGCCGGCGCACGGCGAATTTCGCCGCACGCTGCAGATCATGGTCAATCTCATCGGCAACGCGGTGCGCTATTCGCCGCGCGACGCGATCGTCTGGCTGCGGCTCCAGCGTGACGGCGACCGCGTCTACGCCATCGTCGCCGATCAGGGAAAGGGCATCGCGCCCGAGGACCAGGAACGCATCTTCGCCAAGTTCGAGCGGGTCGACACCAGCGAGCCCGGCGGCAGCGGGCTCGGCCTCTACATCGCGCGGCGTCTGGCACGTGCCATGGGCGGCGATCTGACCGTCGACAGCGCGCCCGGAGAGGGCGCACGGTTCATTTTGCGCCTGCCGGCCGCCTGACGGGCGATCGAGGCCAAAACGACGCCGGAAACAGGCCGCTCGGCCGCGGTTCGAGGCTGAAGTGCGCCCGGAAGCAGGCTAAAGCTGACCCCCCTTTATGCGGAACAGCCGCAGCGGCGATCCCTTGGGGAGCGGCAGCGGGGTCAGCCAGTCGAACTTTTCGCCATGCGCCAGCCGGTCGTAGAAACCGCCCGGCGCCTTGTCCCGATACACCGTTGATTCGGCCATGTTCGGGCACACCAGCATCAGCGTCGCGCCATGTTTCAGCATGATCGCGCGCGCCTGCTCCGGCGATCCCTTGAACGCATGATGCACATCCAGGATCGCCTCGCCATTGCGGTGGTAAGGCCCTGCAATCGCGTCATGATGCGTCAGCGTGATCAGCCGCGGGCCAAGGTCGACGAAGGTGAAGATCGTCGTTCGCGGCATGCGGTTGAGCGGCGCCAGCGCCGGCACCGTCAGGCACCGCCCGGTCGCGCGATTGACCCGCTGCACATAGGGCGCGGGCCGGTCGATCGGCAGCGTGCGCAGCATCATGCTCGCAAAACTCCCTGAAATCAGGGCAAAAACCGCCGCGCCGGCGAAAATGCGAACAAAGATTGATCGCTGCGCCAGCAGCCACGGCAGCAGCAGCGCGGCGAGCGCCGTCACGCCGGGGATCGCCATCAGCTGCGCCGCCGCCCCAGCGCGCACCTGCCACAGCAGCATCGCGGCGGAGAACAACAGAAACAGGCTGACGCACGCCCAGCCCACCAGCCGCGCGCTGTTCCGCGCCCGCCACGTCGCGATCCCCGCGCCGATGATCCCCATCACCGGCAGCGCAGCCAGCGGAAAACCGGTGCGGAACGGGTGCCGATAGATCGGCTTGGCCTCGCGCACGTTGCTCAGCCAGCTGTAATATAGCTCGTCCGAAACCTGCTCTGGCCGCGACAGGCATTGCGGGAACAAGGTGGCAAACGCCCCCGCGATCACTGCTCCGACGACCGCCGCCAGCACCAGCCGCACCTTGCGATCGGCCGGTGAGAGCAGCGCCAGCAACGCCAGCCCCGCGCCCGCCGCCACGAACACGCTGAGCCAGATCGGCGTCAGCGCATCGCACCGCATCACGCGGTTCGCGTCCGACGCGAAGACGACATAACCCGCCGCACAGCCGCCACCCAGCGTCAGCGCATAGCTCATCAGTCGCGCGCGGTCGGCGGCATCCCACACCCAGCGCAAGGCGATGATCGCCCCCGCCATCACGCAATAAGGCAGCATTTCCAGCCCGATGGCGAGCGAGATCGCGCTGGCGAGCCCGACCAGCGCGCCGCCGCGCGCTTGCTTCGGATCGCACAATCCGGCCACCGTCACGCTCAGCATCGCAAGCTGCCAGCCGTGATGGTCGATGCGGTCGGGCATGAACATCAGAAGCGCGTTGGTGGAGCTCAACATGAATACGATCGCGAGCGGCCAGGCGAGTGGCGCCACAAGCCGCCGAACGGTCGCGCCCAGCGCCACCAGCACCACGCCGAGCGGCAAAAGCGGCGCGATCCCGCACGCCAGCTTCTCCGCCTCCGCTACACCCACGAACGGGCGAAAGAGCAGGATCAGCCCGGCAATCGGCAGATCCACGATGCGCGACCAGTGGATGTTGAAGCCTTGCGGCGGGTTCAGGCGATAATTGCGCAGATCATACCAGCCTTGCCCGTCGAGCAGCGCGCGTACCTGCATCAGCCGCATGTTATCGTCGGTATCGCCCAACGACAGCCAGTGGATCGCCGCCCAGCGCTGCCAGACGTAGAAGATCGCGATCACCACCCAGGCGATCGTGGTCAGCTTGATCCAGTGCCGATCGAGGTCGCGCCCGAGTAATTGCAGTTGATCGTTCACGGGCTTCCCTCGCCGACGCCGGCGGACTAGACGCCGATCGAAATCACATGTTCGCTCTGGCTTGCCGCCGGCACCACTTCCCGTCGGCCAAGGAAAAGGGCAGGGCAAGAACAGGCGCAGCCCCGATCGGGCTGTACGTGGCGCCCGCCTCTAGCCAAGGCGGCACAAAGGGCAAGGCGTGGACGCACTCCGCAATCGAGACGCATCGGCGATGCGCGAGACTTTCTGGCAGCTTGTCCGCTTCGGCATCGCCGGCGGACTGGCGACGCTCTGCTACGCCATGGTCTATTCCCCACTCGCCGCGTTCAAGATCACCTCGGAGCAGGTGGCGAACATCTGCGGTTATCTGGTGGCGATGGGCTCGGGCTATGTGCTGCACAGCCGCTGGAGCTTTCGTGGCCACGGTGCCGATGCCAAAAGCTCGATGCCGAAGTTCTTTGCGGTCTCGCTGGTCAGCTTTGCGCTCAACACCTTCTGGGTGTGGCTGTTGACCGATGACGCCATGGTGGCCGGCGCGTGGTGGTGGCCGCTGGTGCCGATCGTCCTGGTGACGCCGCTTGTCACCTTTGCACTCAATCGTTTGTGGGTATTCGCCTGATATGGACCGCCGTGTTTACGATCGCATGGCCGAGCACGATTCTACCCATTGGTGGTATCGTGCCCGCCGCGACATTCTTTCCGACTATCTGACGCGCGAGGCTGGGCTGCCGGAGCAAGCGCGCATTCTGGAGATCGGCTGCGGCACGGGGCACAACCTGCCGATGCTCGCGCAGTTCGGCACCGTGGATGCCATCGAGATCGATCCTGCAGCGCGTGAGGTCGCCAGTCTGCGCCTTGGCAAGGCGGTGGGTGAGGCGCCGCTGCCGGCGCTCTCCGGCGTGCCGACGGCAGCCTATGATCTGATCGCGGTGCTCGATGTTGTGGAGCATATCGAGGATGATGTCGCGGCGTTGCGTGCCATGCGCGAGCGGCTGGCACCTGGCGGCAAGATCCTGATCACGGTGCCCGCGCATCAATGGATGTGGAGCGCGCACGACGTGGTGAATCATCACCACCGCCGCTATTCCAAGGCCACGTTGAGTGCGGCAATCGAAAAGGCCGGGCTACGTCCGCGCAAGCTCGGCTATTTCAACTCGTTGCTGTTTCCGCTTGCCGCCGGTGCGCGGCTCGCTGGCCGGATCACCGGCCGCGATGACAGTGACGATACGCCGCCACCAGCGCCCGTGAACAAGCTGTTCGAAGCGATCTTCCGCGCCGAACGCCACCTCGTTGGGCGCTTGCCGATGCCGCCGGGTGTATCAATCCTGACGCTCGCCGAGCCGGCCTGAAAGATCGCGCGCGCCGGGTTCAGGCGCGGGTGTCGTCCACTAATTCGGCTTCGGGTACGCGCGTCGCGGCGGCCTGAAAACCAAGAGTCGCCCGGCTGTGCACCGTGCCCGCGATGTCCGCGACGAGATATAGCGGCCGCCGCTTCGATTCGATGTACAGCCGGCCGATATATTCGCCGATCATGCCCAGCACGAACATCTGCACCGCGCTGAGCACCGTCACGACCAGCATGGTCGAGGTCCAGCCCTGCACGGGATCGCCCTCGAAATATCCCCACAGAATATACACCAGCAGCAGCAGCGATGCGCCGGCGAGCGCGACCGACGCATGGCTGGCGAAGCGCAGCGGCGCGGTTGAAAAGCCGGTCACCGCATCAAAGGCAAGGCGCAGCATGCGCGATAGCGGATAATTGGTCTCGCCGGCATGCCGCTCGGCGCGGTCATAGGGGAACGGCACTTGGCGGAAGCCGATCCAGGCCACCATGCCACGAATGAAGCGCGCCTGTTCCGGTAGCGCGAGCAACGCATCGAGCGCGCGCCGCGTCATCAGCCGGAAGTCGCCGGTATCCAGCGGTATGGGCGTGTCGGTCAGGCGATCGAGCACACGGTAGAAGGCAGCAGCCGTTGCCTTCTTGAACAAAGTCTCACCCGCGCGTTTGCGGCGTACGGCAAAGACCACGTCGGCGCCTTCGCGCGCCATCGTTGCGCGCATCTCGGTGACCAACTCGGGCGGATCCTGCAAATCGGCATCGATGATCAGGATCTGCTCGCCCGAGCACAGGTCAAGGCCGGCGGTCAGCGCCAGTTGGTGTCCGTGATTACGCGACAGGTTGATCGCCGCCACACGCGGATCGGCGGACGCCAGCTGCTGCATGATGGGCCAGCTGGCATCGCGCGAGCCATCGTTGATGAAGATGATTTCGTGATCGTCGCCAACTGCCGCCGTGGCAGCGGCCGAGACGCGCTGGTGGAGCACGGGCAGGGTCGCTGCTTCGTTGTAGCAGGGCACGACGATGGAGAGGGCGGGACGGTGCATGATCGCTGCGATCTACAGGCCGTCCCGCTCGAAATCACGTGGAAGTTGCGCGATCAGGCGCGCGCCTGCTCCTCCACCAGCCGTTCCAGGATCGTCAGTGGCACTGCGCCATAGCGCAATACCTCGTGGAACTGCTTCAGGTCGAAGCGGTCGCCACGGATCTGCTGCGCCCGCTCACGCGCCCGAACCCAGGCGGCGTGACCGACCTTGTAGCTGCACGCCTGGCCGGGCTGGGTGCAGTAACGCTCCACCTCCCGCTGCGAGCGCGGCTGCGCAAAGCCGACGGTCTCGACCATGTAGTTGGTCGCCTGATCGCGCGTCCACCGCTTGGTATGGAGCCCGGTGTCGATCACCAGCCGCGCGGCGCGGAACAGGTAGCTTTGCAGGAAGCCGGCGCGCTCCAGGTCATCGGCATAGCCGCCAAGCTCGTCCGCGACGCTTTCGGCGTACAGCGCCCAGCCTTCGGAATAGGCGCTGAAGAAGCTGAGATTGCGCAACAGCGGCTGCGGCGATTTCTGCGCAATCGAGATCTGCAGGTGATGGCCGGGCACACCCTCATGATAGGTAAGGCTTGGCAGCGAATACTTCGGCCAGTCGCCTACATTCTTCAGGTTGATCCAGTAGATCGCCGGGCGCGACCCATCGAGTGCGGCACGGCTATAATAGCCGTTCGACGCGCCGTCCTGAATCTCGACAGGAACCGCCTGGATATTCAGCGGCTCGTTTGGCGGGTTGATGAAGGCTTGGCCTAGCTTCGCCGTCATTGCAGCGTTGCCTTCGTTCAGGCTGCGGATCAGCGCGGCGCGCCCTTCTGGCGTATCCGGGTACAGCTGATCGGCGCGTACGTTGAGCTGGTTCAGCCGCTCGCCGACATTGCCCTTGGTCAGGCCCTGTTTCTTCAGGATGGCGTCGAGCTGCGCCGAGATCTCGCGCACCTGATCAAGGCCCATCTGGTGAACCCCTTCCGGCGTGAACTTGGTGGTGGTCGCCTGCTCCAGCGCGGCGGCATATATTTCGTCGCCGTGCGGCACGTCCCAGATGCCTGCCGAGCTGCGCGCGGTCGGCCGCAGCGACTTCATCAATGCGATCTGCCGATCGAGCGCTGGATAGACCTCCGCCTGCACGATCCGTGCGGCGCGGGCCTGCCAGTCACCGGCGATGTTCTTCGCAGCGGCCCGCTTCGCCACCGACTGCGCAAGCCCGCTCTCGGCCGGCGCCGGCGAGCGGAGCTTCGCCATTTGCAGCAGCGTGAGGTCGAGCGAGAAGTCGGGTGCCAGATAGCCGCGCGCGGCTTCCTCGCGCTGATCCGCCGTGTCCTGATCCAGTCGCTTGGCAAACGCGCCGAGCCGGTCGAGATAGGCCTCGCAATCCTCGGCATTGTTGATGGTGTGGGCGGAGTTCAGGAAGTCGGGCGTCGAGAAATAGCTGCCGCCCTGCTGAAAGATGGTGAAGGGACGCTGCACCCCATCGAGCTTGAAGCGGTCATAGGGAACAGCCCGCGTCTCGAGCGAATAGAGCACAACTTCTCGATCAAGCTTCGAGCGTGCCGAGAGCGGGATGGGATTCACCGCCTGCACCGATGCGATCGCCTGCTTCAGGTCGGCGCGCGCAGCGGCCTTTCCGGCAGCGGAGTTGTCCGACAGCTGATGCTTCAGCGCCGCGTTCGGGCCCTTGTCCATGCCCAGTGAGGTGGCGAGTTCGGGCGAACGCCGCAGCGTCTGGGCGAAAATCTTGTCAAACAACGCGTTCAGCTTCGCATCGGCCGGGTTGGCAGAAGCGACGGTAGCGGTCTGTGCACGCAAGGCTTCTGGCACAAGCGCGAAGGCGGAAGCGGCGCTGGCAGAGGCAAGGAAGGTACGGCGATCCAAGGGCTTGTGCCTTTCACTGAGAAGATGGCACGATCCTAGTCATGGCAGCAGCGATGCCGCAAGTGGCCCGGCGGAGCGACGATCATTGTCGCCGCCCACACCGCGAACTTTTGGTCAGACGCGCTCGACCGAGTTAACCGCATCCGCGGCCCGCAACGCTGCCAAAAGGCGCATCAACTGGTGCGCGTCATGCACCTCTACGTCGATCACGTTGGTGTGAAACTGCGTGTCGCGCGTGTCGAGACGCAGGTTGATAATGTTTGCCTTGTGTTGCCCGATGATCGTCGCCAGCACGCCGAGCGCGCCTGGCTCGTTCTTCACCTCCACCGCGATGCGCGCGGTGGCGCCCTCGGTGTCGGTACCCCATTTGAGGTCGAGCCAGTCGGTTTCCTCTTCGGATCGATCGGCCAGATCGGCGAGCGTCGGGCAATCGATCCGGTGGACCTCGATCGAGGCATCGGGGCGGCGCAGGCCGATGATCCGGTCGCCCGGCACCGGGTGACAGCAATCGCCAAGCTCATACGCGACACCCGGCGCCAGCCCATCGATCGAAATGGCAGAGGATTGCGGCGGTGCCTGCGCCACATCAGCGCCAGCCGAGCCGGGCATCAGCGCCTCCATCACCTGAGCGTCTGTAATGATGCGGCGGGCGATCGCCTGCATCAGCGCGGCCTCGTCGGCGAGTTTCACGCGCTTCAGGGCATGGGTCAGCGCATCCACACCAAGCGGGGCAGGCAAGCGAGCGACGATGTCGTCGTAGAGCTTGCGGCCTAGCGCGATGGTCTGCTCGCGCTCCACCTGCCGCAAATGCCGGCGGATGGCCGCCAGCGCCTTGCCGGTTATGGCAAAGTTCAGCCAATTGGGTTGCGGTGTCTGCGCCTTGGACCGCAGCACCTGCACCTGGTCGCCGTTCTCGATCACCGTGCGCAGCGGCACGACGCGGCCGTTGATCTTCGCGCCCACCGCCTGATCGCCAAGGTCGGTGTGAACGGCATAGGCAAAGTCGATCGGCGTCGCGCCCTTGGGCAGCTGGATCAGTTCGCCCTTCGGCGTGAAGGCGAAAATGCGATCCTGATACATCGCCATGCGGGTGTGCTCCAGCAGCTCTTCCGGGCTGCCGGCGGTATCCAGGATTTCGACCAGATCGGCGATCCAGCTATGCTGCGTCTGCGGGCTGACGCGCGCGCCTTGCTTGTAGGCCCAGTGCGCCGCCAGGCCGAATTCCGCCTCCGCATGCATCTCCTCGGTGCGAATCTGGATTTCGACGCGCTGGTTCTCGGCATGGATCACCGAGGTGTGCAGCGAGCGATAGCCGTTGCGCTTGGGCGTGGAGATGTAATCCTTGAACCGCCCAGGCACCATCGGCCAGCGACGATGGATGTGGCCAAGGGCGGCGTAGCAATCGTTTTCGGTCTTCACGATCGCGCGAAACGCCATGATATCCGATAATTGCTCGAAACTGATGTGCCGCTCCTGCATCTTGCGCCAGATGCTGTACGGATGCTTCTCGCGGCCGGTCACCTCCACATCCACGCCGTGACGGGAAAGCAGCAGCTTCAGCCCCGACGCGATCTTCGTAATGCGGTCGCCGCCGCCGGCCTTCAGCTGCTCTAGTCGGCGCGTGATTGAGACATAGGCTTCCGGCTCGAGTTGCTGAAACGCGAGCGTCTGCATCTCGTTCATGAACTCGTACATGCCGATCCGCTCGGCGAGCGGCGCATAGATATCCATCGTCTCGCGCGCGATGCGGCGGCGTTTCTCCTCCGATTTGATGAAGTGGAGGGTGCGCATATTGTGCAGGCGATCGGCAAGCTTCACCAGCAGCACGCGAATGTCGCCGGACATGGCGAGCAGGAACTTGCGCAGGTTCTCCGCTGCGCGCTCGCTTTCTGTCTGCGCCTCGATCTTGCTGAGCTTGGTGACGCCCTCGACCAGCCGGGCCACGTTATCACCGAACAATTGCTGGATCTGGTCGCTCGTCGCGACCGTGTCCTCCACCGTGTCGTGCAGGATCGCAGTGGCGATCGTCTCGTCGTCGAGGTGCAATTCGGTCAGGATCCCGGCCACCTCGATGGGGTGGCTGAAATACGGGTCGCCGCTTGCGCGCTTCTGCGTGCCATGAGCGTTGACCGAAAAGACATAGGCGCGATTGAGCAGCGCCTCGTCGGCATGCGGGTCATAATCGAGGACCCGGTCTACAAGTTCATATTGCCGCAGCACAGCTCAGGATCTGAGCAGGCGCGACATGCTTTGCAACAAAAAAGGACCGGGCAACAAAAAGGGCCCGCACCAGGTGATGCAGGCCCTCTTCCGTTTATCGGCGGGAGTGCCGATCAGTTGGCGGGTGCCGAGGAGACGTCGGTCTTCGCCGCCATCGCCTTGCCGCCCTTCGCCTTGGCGTTGCACGCGTCCAGTGCCGCGCCGTCGAACGCTTCGCCATTCACCGCAAAGGCGGTGAGCGTGCCGGCGCTGCGCGCCACCAGCTGACAGGCGATCATTTCACGCACGGGTGCATTGGTGACGACATAGGCGCCGTCACGGACCTGCCACTGCGTGTCGCGCGTGATGAGGAAGCTCTTGGTCGGCGCGCTGGCCGGTGTCGCGACGTACGTGTCGCGCGGGCCTGCCGAAACGCCGGCGGATGCCAGGATCGCCGCGGAAGCGAGAACCGACTTAGCAAGGATGCGAATCATGGAAGAACACTCCCGAAAACCTAATGCGTTCCATCTAGATGCTGCACTTGCGAGTTTCAATACAAAACTCGCTAGTGCGAGTTGCAGATAGCAACTTTTATTTTGTGTTCGGCCTTCCTGCCGCTATCCGCTACCCTCGGTGCCGAGGGAGCGTTGATGGACAAGTTGCGGGAACAATTGGGTGAATGCAGTCTTCCCGCCGCGTTGGAGACGATGGGCGAGCGCTGGGCGTTCCTGATCCTACGTGCCGCCTTCAACGGCTTGCGCCACTTCGAGGAGTTCCAGTCCGAGCTGGGGATCGCGCGCAACATTCTGGCGAATCGCCTTGCCCGCTTCGTGGATCACGGCATCATGGAGCGACAGTCGCTTGCCGAGGATCGGCGCAAGATCGCTTACTGCCTTACCGACAAGGGCTATGCGCTGCTTCCCACCATGGTTGCGCTGCGGCAATGGGGCGAGCGGTGGGAAACCGGATCGCCCGCCTTTCCGATCCTGGTCGATGCGCGCGACAATCGACCCATTCAAGAGGTGGCCGTGTTGAGCCACGACGGCAGAGTGCTCGGCAAAGAGGACCTGCACTGGGCATTGCCGGGCGACGTCGCCAACCAGGAGCGCGGCACCGCCGAATAGCGCCGTCATCGATGAGGGCAGGAAGCAGCTGTTGGCCGCCGCCTGCTTGGCTTAGACGAACAGTTCGGCGAGGAAGTCGCTCATCGCCTTCCAACTGCGGCGATCCGCGCGTTCCTCGTGGCCGAAGGTGCGATCCGGCGTCTGCGGCATGCCGGCATCGGTAAAGGCGTGGCCGGCATTGCCATAGGCGTGGATCTGCCAATCGGCCTGACCCTCGGTCAGTTCGCGGCCGAGCGCGACCATCGTGTCGGGCGGGCAGAGCGGGTCTTCCCAGCCGTGGCACACCAGCAGCTTCGCAGCGATGGGCGACACGTTGGCGTAATCGGGCCGATCGTACACGCCGTGGAAGCTGACGCCGCCAAGGATCGGCAGCCCGCTGCGCGCCATGTCAAGCACGCATTTGCCGCCGAAGCAGAAGCCGATTGCCGCCACCTTCGCCGGGTCGACGGCGGCGAACCCGCGCAGCGCGTCCAGCGAAGCGGACAGCCGCTCGCGCAACAGCGCACGCTCTGCGTTCAGCGCGTCCATATATTCGGGCACGTTGTCGCTATTGCGCGTCTTGCGCTTACCCTGTCGGTAGACGTCGCAGGCGAGCGCGACATGGCCGAGCTTGGCGAGATCCTCCGCCCTCCGGTTGTCCGATTCCTTCTGGCCGAGGATGTTGGGGCAGACCAGCACGCCGGGGCGGGGCGTCTCCACCTCGTCCTCCCAGGCGATCACCCCCTCGAACGGGCCGCCGGGGCCGTCGTAGATCAGGGTCTGCCGGACAATTGCCATCTGTACCTCCTGGAGCGCTGGTTGCCTTGCGCGCTTGCTGAACGGGCGAACTTCTCCCTATCAGCGCGCCAAGCGCGCTTCTACCGAGCGCTAACGGGAGACACCGATGCCAAAGCTCGTCCTGATCCGCCACGGACAGTCCGCCTGGAACCTGGAAAACCGCTTCACCGGCTGGTGGGACGTCGACGTGACCGAAAAGGGGGCGGCCGAGGCACGCGCAGCGGGCGAACTGATGGCGGCCAAGGGGCTGGACTTCGACCTGACGTTCACCTCGCTCCAGACCCGGGCGATCAAGACGCTGAACCTCGCGCTGGAGGCGATGGGTCGCCTGTGGCTGCCGACGGAGAAGCATTGGCGCCTGAACGAGCGCCATTATGGGGGGCTGACCGGGCTCAACAAGGCGGAGACCGCCGCCAAGCACGGCGACGAGCAGGTGCACATCTGGCGCCGCAGCTTCGACATTCCGCCGCCCGTGTCCGAAGCCGGCAGCGAGTATGACGTCGCCAGCGACCGCCGCTATGCCGGCATCGACGTGCCCGCTACCGAAAGCCTGAAGGACACGATCGCGCGCGTGCTGCCCTACTGGGAGGAGCGTATCGCCCCTGCGCTGAAGGACGGGCAGCGCGTGCTGATCTCCGCGCACGGCAATTCGCTGCGCGCGCTGGTGAAGCACCTGTCGAACATCCCCGACGACGAGATCACCGGGCTGGAGATCCCGACCGGTCAGCCGATCGTCTACGAACTGGCCGACGATCTCTCCGCGATCGACCGCTACTACCTCAACGAACGCTGAGCGACCGGAGCGCCGCCGTCGTGACCAACAATGCCGCACGCGGCGGGCTCCTGCTGGGGCTGGGCGCCTATGCGATCTGGGGCGTGCTGCCGCTGTATTTCCGCTGGCTGGGCGGGGTGCCGGCGCTTGAGGTGCTGGCGCATCGCGTGGTTTGGTCGCTGGCGCTGCTGCTGATCGTGGTGACGGCGATGCGGCGCTGGCCGGCGGTGCGCGCCGCGGTGACCGGGCGGACCATGGCGATGCTGGCGGCAAGCGCGCTGCTGATCGCCACCAACTGGCTGATCTATATCTGGGCGGTGAACAACCACCAGACGCTGGCGGCGAGCCTGGGCTATTTCATCAATCCGCTGGTCAACGTGGCCTTGGGTGTCGCGGTGCTGGGCGAGCGGCTGAGACGGTGGCAGGGGGTGGCGATCGCCGTTGCCGCGGTCGGCGTTATCGCGATGGCGCTGGGCGCGATCGAGACCTTGTGGATATCGCTCAGTCTGGCGTTGTCGTTCGGCTTCTACGGGCTGGTGCGCAAGCTGGTGGCGATCGATTCGCTGGGCGGGCTCACGATTGAGACGGCGCTGCTCACCCCGCCGTCGCTGATCTACCTGCTGATGGTGGCGAAGGGCGGCGGCGGCGCGTTCGGCGGCGATGCGGCGCTCAACGCCAAGCTGGTGGCGCTCGGCGCGGTCACCGCGGCGCCGCTGCTGATGTTCGCCGCGGCGGCGCGGCGGCTGCCCTATTCGACGCTCGGCCTGTTGCAATATCTGGCGCCCACGCTCCAGTTCATCGTCGCGGTGGCGGTGTTCGGCGAACCGCTGCGACCGTTGCACCTTCTGGTGTTCGGGCTGATCTGGACGGGATGCGCGTTGTTCGCGTGGGACGGTTTGCGCGCCGCGCGCGCCCGCGCACGCAAGCCGGTCGTCGCCTGACGGTCAGGCGGCGAACAGCTCCAACTGCTGCTTCCTTGGGGCGACCAGCGGCTTCAGCTCCGCCTTGTCGGTCAGCGCGACAGGGCGCCAATCCTCCGCCACGATGAACGGGCGGATCTTGGCGATTGACACCGTCAGCCGCGCGACGTCGTCGAGCCGCAGCTTGCGCCAGCGGCGGCTGGTCAGGATATTGGCAACCGCCTTGGTGCCGAGCCCCGGCACGCGCAGCAGCAGTTCCTTGGGCGCGCGGTTCACGTCGACGGGGAAGGTGTCGCGGAACTTGAGCGCCCAGGCGAGCTTGGGATCGATGTCGAGCGGCAGCATGCCCGTCGCATCGTCTGCCGCGGCGACGACCTCCTTGGGCTGAAACCCGTAAAAGCGCATCAGCCAGTCCGACTGGTACAGCCGGTGCTCGCGCATCAGCGGCGGTCGCTGGAGCGGCAGCACGGCGGATGCATCGGGGATCGGGCTGAACGCCGAATAATAGACGCGGCGCAGCTCGAACCGGTCGTAGAGAGTCGCGGCCTTGGTGACGATGTCGCCATCGGTTGCCGCATCCGCACCGACGATCATCTGCGTCGACTGGCCCGCGGGGGCAAAGGTTGGTGCGGACTTGTAGCGCTTCTTGGCGTCGCGCGTGTCGATGATCGACGATTTGAGTCCGTTCATCGCGCCCTCGATGCGGCCGTTGTCCTTTTCCGGCGCCAGCCGCTTCAGTCCACCGACCGTCGGCAGCTCGACGTTGATCGACATGCGATCGGCGTAGAGCCCAGCCTGATGGATCAGCTCCGGGTCGGCATCGGGGATCGTCTTGAGGTGGATATAGCCCCGAAATTGATAATCCTCACGCAAAGAGCGGGCAACTTCGACCAATTGCTCCATGGTGTAATTGGAGGAGCGGATGATGCCCGAGGAAAGGAACAGGCCCTCGATATAATTGCGCCGGTAAAACGACAGCGTGAGGTTCACCACCTCCTGCGCGGTGAAGCGCGCGCGGCGGACATTGGAGCTTTTGCGGTTAATGCAATAATGGCAGTCGAAGATGCAGCTGTTGGTCAGCAGGATCTTGAGCAGGCTGATGCAGCGACCGTCCGGCGCATAAGCGTGGCAAATCCCCATGCCCTCGGTCGAGCCAAGCCCCTTGCCATCACGCGAGTTGCGCTTGGCCGTGCCCGACGAGGCGCATGACGCATCATATTTCGCTGCATCTGCAAGGATTTCCAGCTTCTGTCTGACATCGAGCTGCGCCATCCGTTCTATATAAGTTCCGCACCGCCCGATGTCGACCTGCGATCGACGCTGTCACAATCCATCGCTATCGCTTTGTGATGAATTCGCGTCGGTTCGACACGCTTGGCCCTTATCTGCTGCTGCTCGCCACCTGTGTCGCGGGATGGCTGTTCAAGGCGCATTGTGGCGCCTCCTGGACGGGCGACGAGCAATATATCACCGGATGCTATTCTGATGCCTTACCATTCTGGGGGCTGCGCGGTGTCGCCGCTGGGCAGCTGCCTTACCTGGAGGCGCGAATCGAATATCCCGTTCTGACGGGAGCGCTGATCTGGCTGGAGGGGCTGGTGGTGCGCACGATCGGGGGCGCTCGCGGCGATGCGTTCGATTTCCTGCTGGTGGTCTCGATCGTCAACGCGGCGCTCGCCTTTGCCGTGCTGTGGATGATGGACCGCGCGCAGGTGCCGCGTCTGCGGCGCTGGTGGTGGGCGGGACCGCCGCCGCTGATCCTGTACCTGGGGCACAATTGGGACATGCTGGCGGTCGCACTGGCGGTCGCGGCCTTCCTGGCGGCGCGGCGGAACGAAACGTTGAGCGCTGCGGCACTGGCGGCGATCGGTACCGCGGCGAAGCTGTTTCCCGTCCTGCTGCTGCCGCTGCTTGGCCTGGGTGCGCTATTCCGCGCTGGTGAGAGCTGGTCGCGGCGGATCGGATCGGCCGCCTTGCTCTCGCTGGTGGCGATCGCCTTCTGGGCGATGCTCAACGCGCCGATTGCGCTGCGCGCCTTCGACAATTGGAGCGAATTCTACACCTTCAGCCGGGAGCGCGGGGGGACGGCGGCGGCGGTGTGGGAAATCATGGCGACGCAAGGGTGGTGGGCGAGCGACATCGCCGCGCGCAATCTGTGGTCATTCGTCATCTTTGCCGGTGGCGCGACGGCGATCGTCCTCATCGGCTGGCGGCGGCATGGCGACGCGCTGTGGGTGCTGTTTACCCCAGTGCTCGCCTGGTTCCTGCTGACCAACAAGGTCTATTCGCCGCAGTTCGACCTGTGGCTCTATCCCTTCCTGCTGCTCACGTCGCGCCGGCTGTGGCCGGTGGCGTGGTTCGTGGTCGGCGACCTAGCGGCCTATTGGGCGGAATTCTGGTTCTTCGCCTCGCCCGGCGGCGCAGGGATGGGCGTGACGCAGGAACATATCGCGCTGGCCGCGGCATTCCGAGCGGCGGCGATGCTGTGGATCGTCGTGGATAGCGTGCGCCACCCGGCGCCTGAATGGGTGGTCGCGCCGTTGGTCACTCGGCGGCGAGCAACGTCTCCGCGGCCTGAAGGTCGACCGACACCAATCGGCTGACGCCGCGCTCGATCATTGTAACGCCGAACAGGCGGTGCATCCGGCTCATCGTGACGGCATTGTGCGTGACGATCAGGTAGCGCGTCTGCGTTTCGCGGCTCATCCGATCGAGCAGGTCGCAGAATCGCTCGATATTGGCGTCGTCGAGCGGCGCATCGACCTCATCCAGCACGCAGATTGGCGCGGGATTGGTGAGGAACAGCCCGAAGATGAGCGCAACGGCCGTCAGCGCCTGTTCGCCGCCCGACAGCAGGGTGAGCGACTGGAGCCGCTTGCCGGGCGGCTGGGCCATGATCTCCAGCCCCGCCTCGAGCGGATCGTCCGAATCGATCAGTTCGAGATGCGCCTGTCCGCCGTTGAAGAGCGTGGTGAAGAGGCGGCTGAAATGGCCGTTCACCGCCTCGAATGCGGCGAGGAGCCGCTGACGCCCTTCGCGGTTCAGCGTGCCGATCGAGCCGCGCAGTCGATTGACGGCGAGGCCCAACTCGGCGCGTTCGGCGGCATTGCCGCTCGCGCCCGTCTCAAGCTCGGCAAGCTCCTGTTCGGCGACGAGATTGACCGGGCCGATCCGCTCGCGATCGCGGATCAGCTTGTCGTGAGCGGCTGTTTCCTCCTGCGGCGCGCCGACGGTGGCACTGTCAAAGCCGATTTTTCCGGGAAGAACGGGGGCGGGACATTCGAACCGTTCGCCCGACACGCGGCCGAGCTCGACGCGGCGAAGCTCCTGATTCTCGGCGCGCGCGGCGGCCCCGGCGCGCGCCTCGCGTGCTTCGGCCAGTTCTTCGCCAGCGCGGCGGGCCGCCTCTTCGCTCTGGCGAAGGGCGGATTCGGCGGCGCGCTCGGCGGTGGCGAGGTCCTCTGCGGTCCGTCGCGCTGCCTCATGCGCGGCGTCGGCATCGGCAATGGCGGCGGCGAGTTCGTCAGGGCGCGCGGCAATGGCGGCGGTCTCCGCGGCAATCTCCGCCTCGCGCTTGCCCATGTCGGCGATCCGGCGGGCGGCGTCGCCGGCCCGGGCGCGCCAGCTTTTCACATCGGCTTGCGCCGTGGCGAGGCGGGCGCGGGCGTCCTCCCCGGCGCGCTCGGTCGCGGCGCGGGCGGCGCGCGCCTCGGCGACAGCGGTGCGGCGCTGCTCGGCCTCGCGCTGGAGCATGGCGACGCTGGCGGCGGTGGCGCTGGTATCGGGCAGCGCGGCGAGCGAAGCGGCGGCGGCTTGGTGATCGCGTGCCGCCTCGTCGCGCTCGGCGGCGGTTCGGGCGGCGCGTGCGTCGAGGTCGGCGCGCAGCCCTGCAAGCCGCTCGATCTGGGCGGCGGCGCGGTCTTGCCGGGTGCGCGCGTCGCGCGCGGCAGCGTCGGCGCGGGCGAGTTGTTCGCGGGCGGTTCGCGCGGCGGTGCGCGCATGGGCGATCGTTGCTTCTTCGCGCGCGAGATCGGCTTCGGCAGCCTGCACCCGCGCGTCGGCGGCAGGGCGGGCGGCGTCGATCGCGGCAAGGCGGTTGAGGCGTTCGAGTCGCTCCGCGGCCGCAGCGCCGCTTTGTTTCGCGACATAGCCGTCCCAGCGGCGAAGCTGGCCGGCGCGGGTGACGAGGCGGTCGCCGGGCGCGAGCGGGCGCTGGTCGTCGGTGTCACGGACGATGATGTGCGCGAGCCGAGGGGCGAGGAGTGGTGGCGCGGTAACGTGGTGGATCAGGCGGTCAGCCGGGGCGCTTGCGCCTTCACTCGCGGTGGCGGCCGCATCTGACCAGTAAGCGTTTGCTTGCCGATCGAGACCCACCTCAAGGTCGTCGCCGAGCGCGGCGGCGAGCGCGCGTTCGTAGCCGGGGGCGGCGCGGACGTGATCGAGCAGGCGGTCGCGCCCCTTGCGCTCGGTGGCGCGGTGCAGCGCGGCGGCCTCGCTGTCGAGCGCGGTGAGATCGGCGCGTGCGGTGGCGCGGGTGGCCTGTGCGGCGTCACGCGCGGTGAGGGCGGCGCGTTCCGCTGTTTCGGCCTCGGCCTGGGCTGAGCGGGCGGCGTCGGCCTGCTGGAGCGCGGCGGCGAGCGTGGCGGCGGCGGTGTCGCGATCGCGTTCGTGTGGGGCGGCGTCGCCGAGCGCGGCGTGTTGCTGCGCGACCTGCGCCGCTTCGCGCTCGGCGCGGTCGAGGCGGGTGCGGGCGGCGGTGGCGGCGGCGTGGGCGACGCGGGCGTCGGCGGCTTCGGCGGCCTGGCGGGCGAGTGCCTGGGCGAGCGCGACTTCGGCGTCACGGGCGAGGCGTTCGGCGTCGGCGAGTGCGGCCTCGCACCGCGGCAGATCGGCCGCGGCGGCGGCGATGGCGGCCTCCAGCGCCTTGCGCTCGGCATCCAGGCGGGTGAGCGCCTCGGCGGCGTCATGGGCGAGCGCGCCTTCGCGGGTGCGGTCGTCGGCGATGCGGGCGGCGGCCTGGGCGAGCTCGGCGAGGCGGCGGCTGGTGGCCTGTTCCTCGGCGCGAAGGGTGGCGAGCTGGTGGGCGATCTCGCTGCTCTGGTCGCGGGCGGCGAGCGCGGCGGCGCGCGCGGCGGCGAGCGTCTCGGTGGCCTGCGCCTGCGCGGTCGCGGCCTGTTGCTGGAGAAGATTGGCCGCGGACACGCGCGTCTCGGCCGCCGCCGCTTCAGCCTTGGCCAAATCGGCGGCGGCGGCTGCTTCGCGCCAGCGGGTGAAGATCATGCGCGCCTCGGCGACGCGGATCTGGGCGGAAAGGAGGCGGTATCTCTCCGCCTGTCGTGCCTGGCGGCGGAGCGCGGCGGCGCGCGTTTCCTGATCGGAGATGACTTCGTCCAGCCGCAGGAGATTGGCCTCGGTGGCGCGCAATTTCTGCTCGGCGTCGCGACGGCGGACGTGGAGGCCCGCGATGCCGGCGGCTTCCTCCAGCATGGCGCGGCGGTCGGCGGGCTTGGCGGCGATCACCGCGCTGATCCGGCCCTGGCTGACGAGCGCGGGGGAGTGGGCGCCGGTCGCGGCGTCGGCGAAGAGGAGCGACACGTCCTTGGCGCGCACGTCCTTGCCGTCGATGCGATAGGCGCTGCCGGCGCCGCGCTCGATGCGGCGGACGACCTCGGTCTCCTCGCCGTTCACCTCGGCGAGCAGCGAGACCTCGGCAAAGTCGCGTGGGGGGCGGGTCGCGGTGCCGGCGAAGATCACGTCTTCCATGCCGGCGCCGCGCATCGATTTCGCGCTGTTTTCGCCCATCGTCCAGCGCAGCGCCTCGAGCAGGTTGGACTTGCCGCAGCCGTTGGGGCCGACGACGCCGGTCAGCCCCGGCTCGATGCGCAGGTCGGCGGGATCGACGAAGCTCTTGAAGCCCGAAAGGCGAAGGCGCTTGATCTGCACGGCCGCGCCGTCTTGGCGCGATCAGCGGTGGCTAGGCAAGTGGGCGAGGGCAGTCGACGCAACGGCACAAGCTGTTTTGCTGGCATCCAGTTCGCCCGCGCATCTCACGCCGGGGGAGATTGCGGCACGGTGGATGCCCGGACGAGCCCGGCATGACGGCGCGGCTTAGTTGCGTGCCGCGACCAGCCCGCGGGCGATCACCTGTGCCTGGATTTCGGCTGCGCCCTCGAAGATGTTGAGGATGCGCGCATCGCACAGGATGCGGCTGATCTCGAATTCCAGCGCATAGCCGTTGCCGCCGTGGATCTGGAGGCTGGCGTCGGCATTGCTCCACGCGGCGCGCGCGGCGAGGAGCTTCGCCATGCCGGCCTCGATATCGCAGCGCTTGCCCGAATCCTTGGCGCGCGCGGCGGCATAGGTGAGCTCACGCGCGGCGATGAGATCGACGAGGCTCATTGCGAGTTTGTCGGCGACGCGCGGGAAGTGGATGATCGCGCGGCCGAACTGCTGGCGGTCGAGCGCGTAGCTGAGGCCGAGTTCGAGCGCGCGGCGGGCGACGCCGACGGCGCGCGCGGCGGTCTGGATGCGGGCGCCCTCGAAGGTGCGCATCAGCTGCTTGAAGCCCTGGCCCTCCTCGCCGCCGAGCAGGGCGTCGGCAGGGGCGGTCATGCCGTCGAACGAGAGCGCATATTCGCGCATCCCGCGATAGCCGAGCACATGGATCTCGCTGCCCGACATGCCCGGCGCAGGGAAGGGATCGCCCTCCGTCCCGCGCGGCTTGGGGACGAGCAGCATCGACAGGCCAGCATAGCCCTTCGCATCGGGCAGCGTGCGGGCGAGCAGGGTCATGAGGTCGGAACGGCTGGCGTGGGTAATCCACGTCTTGGCGCCATCGATCCGCCAGCCGTCCCTATCGAGGCGCGCGCGGGTTTGCAGCGAGCCGAGATCGCTGCCGACGTCTGGTTCGGTGAAGACGGCGGTGGGCAGTACCTCGCCGCTGGCGATGCGGGGGAGCCATTCCGCCTTTTGCGCCTCGGTGCCCGAGCCCGCGATCAGCTCACCGGCGATCTCGGAGCGGGTGCCGAGCGAGCCGGCGCCGATCCAGCCGCGCGACAATTCCTCGGTGACGATGCACATGACGAGTTTCGACAAGCCGAGGCCGCCGTAATTCTCGGGGATGCAGACGCCGAAGGTGCCGAGTTCGGCCATGCTGGCGACGGTGGCGTCAGGGATCAGATCGTTGGCGAGGTGCCAACCGTGCGCGTGGGGCAGGATTTCGGCATCGGTGAAGCGGCGGAACTGATCGCGGATCGCGTCCAGCTCGGCATCGTGGAGCGTCTCGCTCGGCCATTCGCCGGCGGCGAGCCGATCGACCAGCGCGCGGCGATCGGCGGCGGCGTCATGATCGAGGAGGTTTGCGCAGGCGCTCGCGAGGGTGCGCGCGGCGGCGGCGAGGCCGAGGTCGGCGGGGCGGAACAGCTCGTTCTGGCCCATCGGCAGCCCGCCGACGAGCTGGGCGATGCTCTCCTGAAGGGCAAGCCGGGCGACGAGCGCGTTCGTCTCACCCGCGTTGCGATCCGCCCAGTCGCTCACCGCCTCCAGCGCGGCGACCGTCGTGGCGACCCAGGCGAAGCCGTGCGCTGCGCGCTGCTCGCTATCGATCGGCGCGGCGTCGAGCCGGGCCGCGAGGGCGGCACGGGCGTCGTCGCGATAGCGTTGCGCCGCCGCAAGTGCCCCCCTTAGCATCATGCGCGCTCGAAGATCGCGGCGATGCCCTGGCCGCCGCCGATGCACATCGTCTCCAGGCCATAGCGGCCGTCGCGGCGGACGAGTTCGCGGGTCAGATTGGCGAGGATGCGGCCGCCGGTGGCGCCGATCGGGTGGCCGAGCGAGATGCCCGAGCCGTTGACGTTGAGGATCTCGTTCCGACTGTCGTCCTTGCTCCAGCCCCAGCCCTTGAGTACGGCGAGCACCTGCGGCGCGAACGCCTCGTTCAGCTCGACGAGGTCGATATCGTCCCAGCCGAGGCCGTTGCGCGCAAACAGGCGCTCGACCGCCGGGACCGGGCCGATGCCCATGCGCGAGGGATCGCAGCCGGCGGCGGCCCAGCTGTGGAACCAGGCGATCGGCTCCAGACCCAGTTCCTCCAACTTGTCCTCGGCAACGACGAGGCAGGCGGCAGCGGCGTCATTCTGCTGGCTGGCGTTGCCGGCGGTGACGACGCCCCCTTCGAGTGCGCGCAATTTGCCGAGCGATTCCAGCGTGGCGTCGGGGCGGAAGCCCTCGTCGCGATCGAAGACGATCGCCTCGCCCTTCTTCTGCGGCACGGAAACGGGGACGAGCTCGTCGGCGAACAGGCCCTGTTCCCATGCGGCGGTAGCGCGCTGGTGCGAGCGGACGGCGTAGGCGTCGGCCTCCTCGCGGCTGATGTCGTAATCCTTGGCGAGGTTCTCGGCCGTCTCGATCATCCCGCTGATGACGCCGAACCGCTCGACCGGCTGCGACATGAGGCGGCCGCGCGTCAGGCGATCGTGGATCGTGAGGTTGCCGGCGCGCACGCCCTTGCGGATGTCCGTCGTATAGTGCTCGACGTTGGACATGCTTTCGCAGCCGCCGGCGACGACGACGTCGCTGACGCCGGTCTGCACCATCATCGCGGCGTCGATCACGGCCTGCAGCCCCGAGCCACAGCGGCGGTCGAGCTGATAGCCGGGCACCTCGATCGGCAGGCCGGCGGCAAGCCATGCCCAGTGGCCGATCGCCGGTGCCTCGCCATTGCCATAGCCTTGCGCGAAGACGACGTCGTCGACGCGGCTCGGATCGATCTTGGTGCGCTCCATCAGCGCCTTGAGGATCGTCGCGCCGAGCTGCCCGGCGGTGAGCGAGGAGAGGCTGCCGCCGAACTTGCCGACGGCGGTGCGGATGGGGGCGACAATGGCGGCGCGGCGGAGGGTCATGGCGTCTGCTCCTGCAAAAAAGCGGAGACGCGACTGGAGGTGGCCGGCGCTCTCCTTGGTGCGGTTTCGCCTACCGGATGGTCCGGGCGGTTTCAACCATGCGGATTATCATTCAGCGGGTTGAAAGGGTGTGGTTCGACCGCCGAACCTTTTGCGGAAAGCGTCCGTCATGCCGGGCTGGTCCCGGCATCCACTGTGCCGCAGACTTTAGGGTGCTGAGTTTGCGGAGCAGTGGATCCCGGCACAAGGCCGGGATGACGAAGTGGGTGCGGCCGAGGGAGCGTTTCTCAGTGGTCTTACCGAGTCAGGCCGGACCGGGCAGGACGATCGCTTGCGTTGATGTACCCCGTGCGGCTATGGGGCGCGCATTCGCATGGACCCGGTGCAAGCCCGGGTGGCTATCCCGGCCGCTGATCCGCCGGGCAACCTGCACAGATCTGATTGTTATGCCGCCTGCCTTTTGCTGCGCGCGGCTATCTGTGTTGCGTTCAACAGGTTCTCCCTTTTCATGCTTTCTCGTTTTCGAACTGAATGGTTCGCTGGCGCCGGCGATGTGCGGCGCGAGGCGTTGGCCGGCATCGTCGTCGCGCTGGCGCTGATCCCCGAGGCGATCGGATTTTCGATCATCGCCGGAGTCGATCCCAGCGTCGGCCTGTATGCCTCGGTGGCGATCGCCATCATCATCTCTTTCCTCGGCGGCCGGCCGGCGATGATCTCCGCCGCGACCGCCGCCGTTGCGGTGGTGGTGACGCCGCTGGTGCGCGATCATGGCGTGCCGTATCTCTTCGCAGCGACCATCCTGATGGGCGTGATCCAGATCGCCGCGGGGCTGCTGCGGCTCGACCTTCTGATGCAGTTCGTCTCGCGATCGGTCATCACCGGCTTCGTCAACGCGCTGGCGATCCTGATCTTCATGGCGCAGCTGCCGCAGCTGACCGGCGTGACGTGGCATACCTATGCGATGGTCGCGGCGGGGCTGGCGATCATCTACCTGCTGCCGCGCGTGACCAAGGCGGTGCCCTCGCCACTGGTGGCGATCATCGTGCTGGCGATCGTCAGCATCGCGATCGGCCTGCCGGTGCGCACGGTGGGCGAGATGGGGCGCCTGCCCGAGGGGCTGCCGAGCCTCGCCTGGCCGGACGTGCCGCTGACGCTCGACACGCTGCGGATCATCCTGCCCTATTCGCTGACCATGGCGGCGGTGGGCCTGCTCGAATCGCTGCTGACGGCGCAGATCGTCGACGACATGACCGATACCGACAGCGACAAGCGGCGCGAGTGCATGGGGCAGGGCGGCGCCAACATGGTCGCCGCGCTGGTCGGCGGCATGGGCGGCTGCGCGATGATCGGGCAATCGGTGATCAACGTGACGTCGGGCGGGCGCACGCGGCTGTCGACCTTTATCGCCGGCGCGTTTCTGCTGTTCCTGCTGGCGGTGCTCGGGCCGATCGTCGGGCAGATCCCGATGCCGGCGCTGGTCGCGGTGATGATCATGGTGTCGATCGGCACGTTCAGCTGGAATTCGATCCCCAACCTGCGCCGTCACCCGCCGACGTCATCGGCGGTGATGCTGGTGACGGTCGCGGTGGTGGTGGCGACGCATGACCTCGCGCAGGGGGTGCTGGCGGGTGTGCTGCTGTCGGGCATCTTCTTCGCTGGCAAGGTGCGGCGGATGTTCGCGGTGGTGCGCGAGGCGGACGATGCGGGCGTGCGCTATCTGGTGAGCGGCGAGATCTTCTTCGCCTCGGTCGATCGCTTCACGCGCGCGTTCGCGTCGGAGGATGGCCGCGCGGTGACGATCGACGTGTCGGGCGCGCATTTCTGGGACATTTCGGGCGTGGGCGCGCTGGACAAGATCGTCGCGCGGCTGCGGCGTGACGGATCGGTGGTCGAGGTGATCGGCTATAATCGCGCGAGTGCCGATCTGATCGATCGCTTCGCCCTGCACGACAAGACGGGGGTGGAGCTGGGCGCCGTGCCGCATTGAGGCGCCGCGCGCGTCCTGCCGGGCCGGTCGCGGCATCCACCGTGCCGCTTGTTCAACGATTGTTGTGCTTGCGGAAGAGTGGATGCCGGCACGAGGCCGGCATGACGCAAGGGGACGACGGCGTGATCTAGCCAGCGTCGCCCATCGCCCCGGCGAAGGCCGAGGTCCAGTTGCGGCACAGATCTGGCGTGCGCAGCGGCCGTTACCAGCGCTTTCCCACCTGGTCCCCGGCCTTCGCCGGGGCGGTGCTGTTGAGGTTTACTCGGCGGCCACCTTGGTCGCTTCGGCAGCGGCCTCGAGCTCCGCAGCCTTGGCCTCGACCAGGCGGACGATGTGGTCGATCATGCCTTCGTCCTGCACGACATGGTCGGTGACGCCCGACAGATACACCATGTGCTTGCCGTTGCCGCCGCCGGTGAGCCCGATGTCGGTCTCGCGCGCCTCGCCCGGGCCGTTGACGACGCAGCCGAGGACGGAAAGCGACATGGGGGTGCGGATGTGCTGGAGCCGTTCTTCCAGCGTCTGCACGGTGCGGATCACGTCGAAACCCTGGCGCGCGCAGCTGGGGCAGCTGACGACGCGCACGCCGCGGTTGCGGATGCCGAGCGCCTTCAGGATCTCGAACCCGACGCGGACCTCTTCCTCCGGCTCGGCCGAGAGCGAGACGCGGATCGTGTCGCCGATGCCGTACCAGAGGAGCGAGCCGATACCGATCGCGCTCTTCACCGTGCCGCCGACGAAGCCGCCCGCCTCGGTGATGCCCAGGTGCAGCGGGCAATCCACCGCCTCGGCGAGTTGCTGATAGGCGGCGACGGCGAGGAACACGTCCGACGCCTTCACCGCGACCTTGAACTCGTGGAAGTCGCGGTCCTGCAAGAGCTTGATGTGATCGAGCGCGCTTTCGACCAGCGCCTCGGGGCAGGGCTCGCCGTATTTCTCGAGCAGGTCCTTTTCGAGGCTGCCGGCATTGACGCCGATGCGGATCGCGCAGCCGTTCGCCTTGGCGGCGTTGACCACTTCGTTGACGCGGTCGGCCGAGCCGATGTTGCCCGGGTTGATGCGCAGGCACGCCGCGCCGGCGTCCGCCGCCTCGAGCGCGCGCTTGTAGTGGAAATGGATGTCGGCGACGATCGGCACGCGCGACGCGCGTACGATCTGCTTGAGCGCCGCGGTCGATTCGACGTCGGGGCAGCTGACGCGGATGATGTCGACGCCGGCGTCCTCGCAGCGGCGGATCTGGTCGATCGTGGCACGCGCGTGGTCGGTCGGCGTGTTGGTCATCGTCTGAACGGTGACGGGCGCATCGCCGCCGACGGGCACGTTGCCGACCATGATCTGGCGGCTCGCGCGGCGGTGGATATCACGCCAGGGGCGTAGGGACATGGGGGGCTTCCTATCGGCTTTGCCGTCGATATAGCGCGTCGCACACATAAACGAAACGTGGGGCAGGACGATGACACTTTCGCTGTACGATGCGGTAATCCCGTCGAACATCCAGATCCTGGGCGCGATCGACCGCCTGCTGGACAAGGCGGAGGCGTTTGCGGAGGAAAAGGGCATGAGCCCGGCCGAGCTGATCGATGCGCGGCTCGCGCCCGACATGCTGCCGTTCGGGTATCAGGTGAAATCGGTGGCGGAGCATTCGATGGCCGCGATCGAGGGCGTGCGCGGCGGCAATTTCTCGCCCAGCACCGCGCCGTGGCCGACCGACTTCGCCGGCCTGCACGAGCGGATCCGCGGCGCGATCGCGGCGCTGGAGGGGATCGACCGGGCCGAATTCGACGCGCTGGCCGACAAGGACACGCAATTCTCGATGGGCGAGATGCGGATGCCGTTCACCGGCGGGCAGTTCCTGCTGTCTTTCTCGCAGCCCAATTTCTATTTCCACGCCACCACCGCCTACGGAATCCTGCGGTCGCTGGGCATGAAGATCGGCAAGCGCGATTTCCTCGGCGCGCTGCGCATGAAGCAGGCGGCGGCGTAAGCCGGCAACCTTTCGTTACGAAAGGCGGCGCTATAGCGGCGGGCGATGGACAGGTCCGTGCCCGCCGCGCGTCATTATGGGCTTGATTGGCTGCGGATCGGCGCGTTCGCGCTGCTGATCGTCTATCATGTGGCGATGGTGTTCGCGCCATGGCCGTGGGTGGTGAAATGGCCGGAGACGTTTCCGACGCTGATCGTGCCGATGGCGCTGCTGACGCCGTGGCGCATTCTGCTCCTGTTCGTCGTGTCGGGTTTTGCCACCCGCCGGCTGCTTGCGCGGATGCCGTCGCTCGGCGAATTCGCGCATCAGCGCAGCCTGCGGCTGCTGGTGCCGCTGGCCTTTGCCATGCTGGTGCTGCTGCCGCCCGAATTGTGGGTGCGCGTGCGGCTGGCGGGCGACCCGGACGGGCTCGCGACCTATTGGCTGGGCGATTACTGGAGCCCGATCCTCCATTACGGGCGCAGCTTCCCGACGTGGGAGCATATGTGGTTCGTGGTCTATCTATGGGCCTATACCATGGTGCTCTCGGCGCTGCTGAAGGCCGGCGGCGCAGGCTGGATCGACCGCGCGGCGGCATGGCTGGCGGTAGGGCTTCGGGTCGTCTGGGTGCCGATCCTGGTGCTGGCAGGCGCGAAGATCGCGCTGATGTTCGTGGTGCCGGAGACGCAGGGGCTGTTCACCGACTGGTCGGGCCATGCGGTGAACCTGCCGCTATTCCTGTTCGGCTTCGCGCTGGGCGGTGCGCCGGGCTTGTGGCGAGCAATCGCGCGCCACTGGCGCGGGGCGCTCGCGATCGCTGCGGCGGCGGCGCTCCTCGTGATCTGGGTGGAACTGCATTACCAGGGCGCCGCGATTCCCGGCCATGCCATGATGGCGGCGGACCGCGCGGCGCGGCTGGCGATGGCGTGGGGCGTGATCGTGGCGCTGCTGCGGCTGGCGGATACATTGCTCAACCGCGATCACCGGCTGCGCGCGTCGCTCGCCGAGGCGGTGTTCCCGGCGTATATCATCCATCATCCGGTGCTGGTGGTGCTGGCCTGGGCGGCGCCGGCGGCCGGCATGGACGCGGCGAGCGGCTTCGTGTTCCTGCTGAGCGCGACGGTGGCGGCCTGCGCCGCCTGTTACCTGATCGGGCGCGACATCGCCTGGCTGCGCCCGCTGATCGGGCTGGCACCTGCGCGACCGGCGCCGGTGCGGCAACTGGCGTAGCCGTATCTCCCCGCGCGGCGATCTGCTAGGCGCGCGGTGATGCAGCGGCACTATGGCCTCGACTGGCTTCGCATCGGAGCCTTCGCGATCCTGATCCTCTACCATATCGGCATGGTGTTCGTGCCGTGGGGGTTTCACGCGAAGCTCGCCGCCGAGCAATGGGTGACGGTGCCGATGATGCTGTCGAACCCGTGGCGGCTGTCGCTGCTGTTCCTTGTCTCGGGCTATGCCAGCCGCGCGCTGTTCGTGCGGCACACCGGGCCATGGCCGTTCATCCGTAACCGCACCGCGCGGCTGCTGATCCCGCTCGTCTTCGGCATGGCCGTGATCGTGCCGCCGCAGGCGTGGGTCGAGCTGGTGACGCAGCACGGCTACCCGCGCGGCTTCCTTCCGTTCTGGACCAGCGACTATTTCGCATTTGCGCGTGTTCAGGGGGTCGTGCTGCCGACGTGGAACCACCTGTGGTTCGTCGCCTATCTGTGGGTCTATACCTTGCTGTTCACCGCGATGCTGACGGTGACGCCGCGCGGGGTGCGCGCCGCGGCGCAGCGGCTGTTCGACCGATTGTTCGGCGGGGTGGGCGCGCTGATCCTGCCGATGGCGTGGCTGATGCTGGTGAGCGGGGTGCTGTTCCCCGGCGCGCGCGAAACGCATGAGATGTGGGGCGATTGGGTGGCGCACGCCTCCTATTTCCCGATGGTGGTGCTGGGCTATGCCATGGCGGGCAGCGAGCGGATGATCGCCACTTTTGCGCGCTGGTGGAGGGTGACGGCGCTTTTCGCATTGCTTGCATTTCTGACGGTGGCGACGATCCAGATCGTCTTTGCCGGGTATCGCGTGACGCCGCGGCCGTTCGGCACGATCTTCAGCCTGGCGCGCGGCGTGCAGGGCTGGATGACGATCGCGGCGCTGATCGGCGTGGCGGAGACCTTCTGGAACCGCGACCATCGCTGGCGGCCGATGCTGACCGAGGCGGTCTTTCCCTTCTACATCATCCACCAGACGGTCATCGTGGTGGTGGCCTATTGGCTGCTGCTCGCACGCCTGCCGCTCCTGCTCGATTTCGCGATCCTGGTGGTGGCGACGGTGGCGGGCTGCTGGGCCTTCTATCTCGGTGGGCGGCGAGTGGCGTGGCTGCGCCCGCTGATCGGCCTGCGGCTCCATCGCAAGCGCGCCGACATTCCCGATTCCCGCCCTGCTATCGTTTGAACCAGAAGGACCATCATGCGCCTGACCCTGCCATTGCTTGCCGCTCTTCTCGCCAACCCCGCGGCCGCTGAGGAGGCGCCGCGCTGGTCGCTGGCGATCCACGGCGGCGCGGGGGTGATCGAGCGCGACAAGCTCTCGCCCGAGCAGGACAAGGCGATCCGCGCGGCGCTGAACCAGGCGCTGAAGGCAGGGTCGGCGGTGCTGGCAAAGGGCGGCAGCGCATTGGATGCCGTCGAGGCGACGATCCACGTGCTGGAGGACGATCCGCACTTCAACGCCGGGCGCGGCGCGGTCTTCACCTGGGAGGGGCGCAACGAGATGGACGCGGCGATAATGGACGGGCGCACCCGCGCGGCGGGCGCCGTCGCCGGCGTCACGGCGACGCGCCACCCGGTGAGCCTGGCGCGCGCGGTGATGGAAAAGAGCGACCATGTGTTCCTCGCAGGCAGCGGCGCCGATGCCTTTTCGCGCGAACAGAAACTGGAGCAGGCGGACGCCAGCTGGTTCGCCACGCCCGAGCGGCGGCGGCAGTTGGAGACGCTGAAGGCCAAGAAGCTGTCGGCGATCGACGTGGATCACAAATATGGCACCGTCGGCGCGGTGGCGCGCGATGCGAACGGCCATGTCGCGGCGGCGACCTCCACCGGGGGCATGACGGGCAAGCGCTGGGGGCGGATCGGCGATGCGCCCGTGATCGGCGCGGGTACCTATGCCGACGATCGCGCCTGCGCGGTTTCCGCTACCGGATCGGGCGAATATTTCATCCGCGAGGGCGTGGCGCACGAGATCTGCGCGCGCATCCGCTTCAAGGGCGAGAGCCCGCAGGCCGCGGCCGACACGGTGATGAAGGAGGTCGGCGCGATGGGCGGCGACGGCGGGGTGATCGTCAACACGCCGTCGGGCGCGACCGCGTGGAGCTACAACACGCCGGGCATGTATCGCGGGCGGGTTAGCGCCGGCAGCGCGCCGACCGTGGCGATCTATCGCGACGAGCCGTAAGGTGGCGTCGGCCAGCCACATTGCCCTGTTGCGCGGCATCAACGTCGGCGGGCATCGCCGCGTGCCGATGGCCGAGCTGCGCGCACTTGCGACGGGGGCAGGCTATGGCGAGGTGCAGACGCATCTGGCGAGCGGCAATCTGGTGCTTGCCAGCGATCAGCCGGTCGATGCGGTGGAGCAGGCGCTCGAGCGGCTGATCGCCGACCATTTCGGCTTTGCAGTGGACGTGGTGGTGCGGTCGGCGGCGCAGTGGCGCGGCTATCTCGATGCGAACCCCTTCGTAGAAGAGAGCGAGCGTGCGCCCAATCTGGTGATGCTGTGCATCGGCAAGCAGCCGGCGAGTGACGACCATGTCCGCGCGTTGCAGGCGCGCGCGTCGGAGAACGAGCGGGTGGCGCGGCAGGGCGAGGCGCTCTGGCTGTACTTTGGCGATGGGGCGGGGCGGTCGAAGATGGGTGTCGGCCCGAGCACCGGCGTCTGGACGTCACGCAACGTGCGCACGGTGCGCAGCCTGGCGGAGATGGTGGGGTAGGGCCGGCCGAGGCTCATCAAAGCGCTTCCCAGCCCCGGACAGAACTAGGCGGGGCCTTGAGCGACACTCGCTGCGTCATGCCGGGCTGGTCCCGGCATCCACCGTGCCGCTTACCCTAAGCTGTCGAGCGTGCGGAACGGTGGATCCCGGCACAAGGCCGGGATGACGACGTTCGTGAGTTCAAGGGAGAGTTGCGCAGAGACCTTGCCGGAACATCCGGGAGCCAATTGGCAAGGCGTTGATAACAGCCCATGGGCGTGCCAGCGGCGTTCCGAAACTGGGCCCCGGCCTTCGCCGGGGCGTCATTCAACGAAGCGTGGTTGCCACCTGATGCCGCGCTAACCCGACCCGATGGTCAGCCAGCGCGGCCCAGCGTCATTCGCGGAAGGCGCGTTCGGACAGGCGGGTGATCGGCGTCAGGATGTATTGCATCACCGTGCGCGGATCGCCGAGCAGGTTGATCTCCGCCGTCATGCCGGTGCCGATCGGCAGCAGCTTGCCCGTGCGGCGATCGAGCAGCCCCTTGGTGTCGGTGCGCACGAAGACGTTGTAATAGCTCATCTGCGCGCGCTCATCGACGATCGCATCGGGCGAGATCGATTCCACCTTGCCGTCGATCCAGCCGTAGATCGAGCTGTCATAGGCGGTGATGTTGATGCGGGCGTGCTGGCCGGTGCGCACGCGGGCGATATCCTCCGGCCGGATGCGCGCCTCGACCAGCAGGGTGTCGCGCGACGGCGAGATTTCGGCGATCGGCGCGCCCGGCGCGATGGCGGCGCCGACGGTGGTCACCAGCACGCGGTTGATGCGGCCGGCGAGCGGCGCGCGCACGGTGGTGCGCTCCACCCGCGCGGCGAGCGCGGGGAGGGTGGAGGTGCGCGCGGCGAGATCCGCCTGCGCCTTGGCCAGTTCGTCCGCGGCGCGCGCGCGCCAGTCCTGCCGCGCCTGCGCGAGGCTGGCGTTGGCTTCGGTGACGCCGGCCTGCGCGCGGGCGAGCGAGGCGCTGGCCTGTGCGGCCTCGCTGGCGGCGACGCTGGCGGCGCTTTCCGCCTGGGTCAGCGACAGGCGCGGCTCGATGCCCTTTTCCACCAGCGGGCGCATGGTGGCGAGCTCGGCCGCGCGCGCCTCGCGGGCGCTTTGCCGGGCGCTCAGCGCGGATTGCGCCTCGGCCACCGCGCGGTTCGCCTGCACGCCGCGTGCGCCATAGGAGCCGGTGATGCCGGCGAGCTCCTGCATGCGCGCGGCGTGCAGTGCCTTTTCGATCTCGATCTGCTCGGCCACCGCGGCGTTGGTGGCGGCCGGATAGACCGGCTCGCGGCCGAGCACCTCGGCCTTCAGGCGGGCGATCTTCACCTGCAGCGCGGCGGTCTGCGCCTCGCCCGAGCCGAGCTCGCCGCCCGTCGCGGTGGGATCGAGCCGGACCAGCGGCTGGCCAGCGTTCACCATCTGGCCGGTGCGCACCATGATTTCCTGCACCACGCCGCCTTCGAGGTTGGAGACGGTCTGCAATTGCGAGCTGGCGATGACCCGGCCCGAGCCGCGCACGGTGCGATCAAGCGTCGCCCAGGATGCCCAGACGACGAAGATCACGAAAAACGCGAGGATCGACCACAGCAGCAGGTTGGACGCCTGGCGCGGTTTGATCCGCTCGGCGATTTCCTCCAGCCGGGTCTGCTCGCCGGGCACCGGCGGGCTGGTGAGCGGCGTGGCGGTGGCGGCAGCAGCAGCGGCACCAGGAGCGGGCTGGGCGACGGGGGTGGTGGAAAGCTCAGACATGGATCAGGCCACCTTCGGCCGGGTGAGTTGCTGCATAACCTTGTCGCGCGGACCATCCATCGCGATCTGGCCGCGCTCCATCACGATGATGCGCTGGACGAGCTGAAGCAAGGGCGGGCGGTGCGTGACGAGCACCATGGTGCGGCCCTGCACCTCGCTTTGCAGCCGCTCGATCAGCGCCTGCTCGGTCTGCGTGTCCATGCTGGCGGAGGGTTCGTCGAAGATCAGCATCGGCGGCTTGCCGGCGAGCGCGCGGGCGATCGCGATCGACTGGCGCTGGCCGCCCGAGAGCCCCTCGCCGCGATCGGCGAGCTTCAGGTCGTAGCCATTGGCGATCTGCCCCATGAACTGGTGCGTGCCCGACAGGGTGGCGGCGCGCAGCATTTCCGTGTCGTCGATGCCGGGGCGGCCGAGCATGATGTTCTCGCGCACGCTGCCGGTCATCAGCACGCTGTCCTGCATCGCGACGCCCATCTGCGCGCGAAGGGTGGCGGGATCGAGCTGGCGCAGATCGGTGCCGTCGATCATCACCAGACCGTCCGCGGGCGGATAGAGGCCGAGGATCAGGCGGGTGACCGTGGACTTGCCCGAGCCGACCCGGCCGAGCAGCGCCACGCGTTCGCCCGGCTCGATGCTGAACGACACGCTTTGCAGCGCCGGCTCCGACGCGCCGGGATAGCGGAAGCTGACGTTGCGGAACTCGATCTTGCCGTTGAGCGCGGCGATTTGCAGCGGCTCGCCTGCCGGGCCTTCGCTCGGCTGCTCCATCATGGCGTTGATCTGGCGATAGGCGGTGCGTGTGGCGGACAGGCGGCCGAGCAACTGGGAGATCGTCGTCAGCGGCGCGATCGCACGGCCGGCCAGCAGCGAGCAGGCGATGAGGCCGCCCGAGGTCAGCTCGCGCGCCGCGATCAGGTTCACGCCGACGATGACGACCCCGGCATAGCTGATCGTGCTGGCCGAACCGGCAACGGTGATCGCAATGCTGGAGATCAGCCGCTGGCGCAGCGAGGATTCGGATTGCTGGCGCACCGAGCTCAGCCAGCGGCGGGTGAGCATCGGGCCGGCGCCCGACGCCTTCACCGTCTCCATCCCGCCGATCGTTTCCACCAGCACCGATTGCTTCGACAGCCCTTCGCGCAGCGTGCGCGCGGTGAGCCGTTCCAGCGCCGGATTGCTTGCCCAGGCGGTGAGCAGCACGACCGGGATAATGATGAGGAGGACGATCACTACCTTGCCGCCGATCGCCCAGATCACCGCCACCGTCAGGAGCAGGAACGGCAGGTCGACCAGCGCGGACATGGTGGCGGAGGCGAAGAAATCGCGCAGCGCCTCCAGCTCGCGCATCAGCCCGGCCAGCGCGCCGGTCGAGCCCTTTTTATGATCGAGCCGGATCGCCAGCAGCTTGCGGAACACGCGGTCGCCGACCTGAAGGTCGATGTCCGCCCCGGCGATGTCGACGAAATACGAGCGCAGCATCTTCAGCACGAAATCGAAGACGATGACGATGCCGAAGCCGATCGACAGCGCGACGAGGCTGGACATCGCATTGTTGGGGATCACGCGGTCATAGACGACCATCGAGAACAGGGACGTCACCAGCGCGAAGATGTTGATCAGCACCGCGGCGGCCGCGACCTTGATATAGGTCTGCTTGTTTTCGAGCATCGGCTCGAGCAGCCAGGGGGCGAAACGCTTCTTGGGATCGGGGACGAGCGTATGGTCGCTCATGGCTGGCGTCCTTGGGATGGATCGGTGATGCCGAGGGTGGGCAGCAATTGCCCCGTTCGCGAAAGCAGGACGTAGCGCGACGCATCGAGCTCGGTGACGGCCTGGAGATAGCCGACCGCCGTTTCGAAATAGCTGTCTTCCGCGCCGATCACGTCGAACAAGGTGCCCGAGGCGACGCGGAACCGCTCCGCAATGGTGTCGCGCGAACGGCGGCTGGCGAAATAGGTCGCCTCCAGCGCGCGGCGCTGCTCCTCCAGCGCCTGCACGTCGGACCAGGCGATCTCCGCATCGCGCGCCGCCTCGATCGAGATGCGGTCGGCGCGTGCCTCGGCCGACCGCGCGCGCGCCTGCGCCTGCTGGTCGCGTTCCTCGATCCCGCCCCACAGGCGCTGCCGTAACGTGAGCCGGGCACGCACGTCATAGTCGCGCGGCGTTTCGTAGATGCCGTAGCGGCCCGAATCGATGCCGGCGCTGAGCGTCGGGAGGCGATCGGCGCGGGCCGCGCGGGCGTCGGCGCGCGCGGCATCCGCCGACGCGCGTGCCGAGCGGACCGCGGGCACATCGACGGCGCGGGCGACCGCCAGATCCTTGCTCACCGTCGCCTGGCCGATGAAGGGCGCGCGCGCGAGCCCCGGCGGCGGGGGCGTGCCGGTCAGCGATTCGAAGCGTGCGGCGGCCTGCGCCTCCAGCCGGCGGAAGCGGGCGAGCCGAGCGTCGGCGGAGGCGATATAGCTGTCCACCCGCGCGATATCCGCTTCGGCCGAGGCACCGCGCCGGATCCGCTCCTCAACCATCGCGCGCAGTTCGCGCTGGCTGTCGGCAAAGGACGTGGCCAGCGCGACCAGCGCGCCATAGGTGAAGACGTCGTACCAGGACGACAGGGTGGTCAGCGCGATCCGATCCTGCGTGCCGAGGATGTCGGTTTCGGCGGCATCCAGCCGGTTGCGCGCGGCGCCGATCCGCGCATTGGCGCTGCCGCCGTCGAGCAGCAACTGATCGACCGTCAGCAGCTGATCGGTACGGCGGCCGGGGCGCGCCTGTTCGATCACATTTTCCGGATTGTTGCCGAAGTTGCGCGAGAGCACCGCATAGCTGGTGATGGTGACGTCGACGGTGGGGCGGCGCACCGATCTGGCCTCGCCCAGCGCGGCATCGGCCTGATCGCGGTTTGCGCTGGCCTCGGCCGCCTCGGGCGCGCGGGCAAGCGTCTCCTCGACGATGCGTTGCAGCGTTTCCACGGGCGCGGTGCGGCGGGTGAGGGCGAGAAGCGGGTCATCCTCGGCGCGGATCGCCATGGGATCGCCGGTATGGCCGGGCAGAAGCGGCGCGGCGGCTGTGGGTGCCGGGTTCTGAACCGCCGGCGGCGGAGTTTGGGCCGGCGCCGGGATCTGAGCCGCTGGAGCGGTGCCCTGCGCGTCGGCCGCGATGCCGGGCAGGCAGACAAGCGCAGTGCTCGCCAGAAGCGTTGCCGCGGCTTTCGCCCGTGCTGCCCTCAGGAATACCGGCCTTGTAACGATCGGCCGTGAAAACACTGGTGAAATCACACATCCCCCCCGGGACAAGACTTCACCCCTAAACGTTGCCGCGGCCCGCGCCAAGTATCTCACGCGCGCCGCAAAATATTCATTTTGGAGGGATTACTGCCCGAACGCGCCTTCGCGATACAGGAGGGTGATGGCGACGCGGCGATTGCGCGGGTCCATCGGATCGGCGGTAATCATCGGCTCGCGATCGGCGACGCCCTCGATGCGATAGAAGCGCTGCTCGGGAATGCCGCCTTGCGCCAGCCGCCGGCGGGTCGCCTCGGCCCGCGCGGTGCCCAGCATCCAGTTGTTCATCGCGCGCGGATCGCCATAGGGCAGGCTGTCGGTATGCCCGCGGATCATGATCGGGTTGGCGGTCGGACGGATGCCTTCGGCGACCATGCCGATCAGCGCGGAGGCGTCTTTCTCCAGCGTCGTGGTGCCGAGCGCGAACATCGAATAGTTCGCGTCGTCCACCAGGTCGATGCGCATGCCATTGGGCGTCATGGTGAAGCGGATGTGCTTGGCGAGCGCGGCGAGCGACTTGCGCTCGCGCAACTGGCGCTCGACCTTTTCCTTCAGCTTCGCGAAGTTCTTGCGATCTTCCGCCGCGATCGAATCCGGGCTGCGCAGCGACCCCTTCTTGCCGGTGCCCATCTGCGCGCCGCCGGCGCCTTCCGCCTTCGACACGATCGTCGGCATGCGCGAATTGCCGTCGTTCGGCCCGGTCTTCTGGTCGGACGTCACCGACTGGCCACCCAGCAGCCCCGAACCGCCGACACCCAGCGATTTGGTGTTGAGGATGGTCGGCGCGAAATAATCCGCAACGCCCTTGCGCTGCTTTTCGGTGGTGGCGCCAAGCAGCCACATCAGCAGGAAGAACGCCATCATGGCGGTCACGAAATCGGCATAGGCGACCTTCCACGCGCCGCCGTGATGGCCGCCGTGACCCTCGATATAGACCTTCTTGACGATGATCTTCGGGGGCTGGTTGCTACCGTGGGGCGCGCGCGCGGCCACTTATTTGCCCCTGAGACCGTCGAACACCTCGGCAAAGCCGGGCTGGTTGGTGTGCGCGATGCCCGAGCGTGCGGCCTCGATAACCAGCGGCTGCGGGTGGCCGTGGAGCGAGGCGATGATGATCTGCTTCACCACATGATAGATGGCGGCATCGGCATCGATCACCTGCTTCAGCCGCGAGGCGAGCGGGCTGACGATGCCGTAGGCGAGCAGCACGCCAAGGAACGTGCCGACCAGCGCGGAGCCGATCATGCCGCCCAGGATGGCGGGCGGCTGGTCGATCGAGCCCATCGTCTTCACGACGCCGAGCACGGCGGCGACGATGCCGAGTGCGGGCAGCGCATCGGCGAGCGAGGACAGCGTGGTGTGCGGCCCCTCCACCTCGTGATGGTGCGTCTTGATGGCGTTATCCATCACATCCTCGACCGCGTGCACGTCGAGCGTGCCCGAGGAAACGACGACGAGGCGCAGTGTGTCGGCGATGAGGTTCACCAACGTGTGATCGGCGACGAGCTTGGGATATTCGGTGAACACGGCGGAGGACTTGGGATCCTCGACATGCGGCTCGAGCGCGATCGGGCCGTCCATCCGCAGCATCTTCATCAGCTTGCTGACGAGGAAGATGACGTCGAGGTAATCCTGCTTCTTGTACTTCGGGCCCTTGAACACCTTGGCGAGGCCGCCGCCCATCGCCTTCAGTTCCTTGCCCGAATTGCCGATGATCAGCGCGCCGGCCGCGGCGCCGCCGATGATCAGCATCTCATGCGGCAGCGCATGCAGCACCGGGCCAAGCGCGCCGCCGGTGAAGGCAAAGCCGCCGAAGACCATGGCAATGAGAACAACAAGGCCAATGGCGGCGAGCATGCTTATCCCCGGAAAATACGTCGTGTCCGATCCATCAAACGACCGAAAGGACAGGATTTTTAGGGTTTAATCGCCGCCGGCTGACCGGCTGCGGGCGGCATTATCGAAGATAATCGAACAGCGAGAGGCTGGAGAGCTTGGAGAAGCTCGCCTGCGTCGCCTGAAGGATCGTCATGGTTTTTTGCAGCTGGACGATCGTTTCAGTTGGATCGGCATCCTCGATGCCCGCGCGCAGTACCTCGCGATCGTCGGCCGCGGTTTTCAGCTGCGCGGCATACAGGTCCACCCGGACTTCGCGCGCGCCAAGCGAGGCTTGCGTCGCGGTGACCTGATCCGCCACCGTGCCCAGCGTATCCGCGGCATCATCCGGCAGCGCCTCGCCCGCGCGCAGTGCCGCGACCATCGCGGTGATCGCGCTGCCGAGATCGGCGCCGTCCTTGGTCGCCAAGAATTCCTTGGCGTTGACCGTCACCTCGACGCGCTGCCCGTCGCCAAGCGGCATCGCCGCCGCCTTGCCCTCGGCGAAACTCATCGCGCCGGCCGCGCCCGGCGTCACTGCCGCGCCCGTATCCTTGCCGCCGAACATCGGCATGCCGCGCGCGTCCTTGGCGTTCGCCAGCGTCACGATCGACTGGAGAATACCCTCCAGCTCGGTGGCGATCGCCGCCTTTGCCGTATCCGAATTCGTGCCGTTCTTGCCCTGCAGCACCAGCTCGGAGGCGCGCTGCAACCGCTCGGTCATCTGCGAGAGCGTGCTGCCCGCCTGCTGGAGGCTGGCCTGCGCCAGCGTCACGTTGGCGGCATCCTGCACGCCATCGGCGTTGGCGCGGTTGATCACCTGCAACCGCTGATAGCCGACGCTGTCGTCGGAGGGCGTCAGCAGCTTCTTGCCGGTGGAAACCTGTTCGTTCAGCCGATCGAACTGCGCCTGCAGCTTCTGCATCGACGCGGTGGAGCGATTGTAGAACAGCCCGGTGGAAACATTGGCGGTCATCAGCGGATATCCAGCAACGTCTGGAAGGTGTCACGGGCGATCGAGATCACCTTGCTCGATGCCTGATACGCCTGTTGGAAGCGCAGCAGGTCCACCGCCTCGCGATCGAGATCGACGCCGGAGATCGCGTCACGCGCCATGATCGCAGCATCGTGGATCGCGGCCTGCGCATCGCCCACCACGCCGCGGGCCTGGATCGCGGCGGCATTGTTGGCGACGAGCGCACCGAGATTTTCTTCGAACCCGGCCGCGCCGCGCAAGGTTTCGAGCGCGGCGAGATTGCCGTTGCCGCGCGTACCCTCGCCGGGCAGCGCCGCAGCGATGCCGCGCGGATCGTCCATCACCAGCGTGATGTCGGTCGGCGAGGCGCCGGCTGCGAAAAGCGGCTGGCCGCCGGCACCGTCCAGCGTCTGCCCGCCGGTCTGCACCTCGTTCACGCCGGCCACGAAGTCCGTCGCCATCTCGGCCAGCGAGGTGCGCGCGGCGGCGATCCGCTGCGCGCCATCGACGACCCCGCCGATCGCGCCGCCGCCCGGCGCCAGCATCGAGACGTCCGTGCCGTTCTTCACGGCGAACGCCACCGTGCCTTCGGCATTGCGGGCATAGCTGACGGTGGCGACCTGCGTGCCGCTGACCAGCATGGCGCCGCTGCCGGTGCCGGCGCGCACGGTGGCGCGCCCCGCGGCATCGAAGCTGGCGGTCACGTCGACCAGCTGGCTCATCTTTTCCAGAATGTCGTCGCGCTGATCGGCGAGGTTCGCCGCGCCGGTGGTGTTGGCGCCGACGCGGCCGAGGCCGTCGTTCACCTTGGCAAGCGCGGCCGACAGGCTGTTGAGATCGGCCACAGACTGATCGGCGGTCGCATCCAGCTCGGCGGTTGCCTGGTTCAGCGCGGCGCCCGTGCTGCTGAACGCGCTGGCGAGCGCGCGCGCCTGTTCGATCATGGTGGCGCGCGGGGCGGTGGCGGTGGGATCGGCCGCGACCCCCTTGGCAGCGTTGAAGAAGGCGGAAAGGCGGCTGTCGAGTCCCGCGCCGGTCAGCGCGGACTGCAAACGGTCCAGCCAGACGCCGCCCGCTTCGGTGCGGGCGAGATCGGCGCCGGCGGTGCGCACGGCGGCGGCCTTGAACTGATCGGCCGCGCGGGTGACGCCGGTGACGAACACGCCATAGCCCTGCGCCACGCCGCCGGTCTTGCCGAGGCTGACCACCTCGGCCGTCGACACGGTGCGACGCGAATAGCCGGTCACCCCGGCATTCGCGATGTTTTCCGACACCACGCCAAGGGCGGTCTGATTCGCGCGGATAGCCGACGCGCCGATGGAAAGAAGGTCGCTCACGCGGCTTAGATGCCCGTGCGTTGGTTAAGGCCGGATTGAGAAGCGTCTCCGTTTTTACCCGGCTGCGCCGTGGCTTCCTGATTTTCCGGCGGCGTTGCCGAAAGGCCACGCGACAGGAAGTCGGTCATCGCCTTGCCGATGCCGAGCGGCGTGTGCTCGGCCATCTGCTGCACCAATTTCTGGTCCTGCATGTCGCGAAAGGTGTCGATCGCCTGGCTGTCGAACAGCGGGTCGGCGAGCTTCGCGGCGCGCATCGACTTCAGCATCATGGAGGTGAAGACCGATTCGAACTGCTGGCCCGCCGCCTTGAGATTGTCATGGGTGGCGGTGCGCTTCAGGCCCGAATCGATGCCGGTGGCGCCGCTGATCTGCCCGGTGGGCGCCGGCCCGGTGACAGCTGACCCGCTCACAGGACGATCAACTCGGCCTTGAGCGCGCCGGCTTCCTTCAGCGCCTCCAGGATCGCGACAAGGTCTGCGGGCGAGGCGCCGATCGCGTTCACCGCCTTGACGATGTCGGCGAGCTTCGGGCCGGGGGCGAGAAGGAACATCGGGCGATGCTCTTCCTCCACCGCGACGCCGGACTTCTGCTCGCGCGCGGTCTGCCCCTGGCTGAACGGCGCGGGCTGGCTGATGCGCTGGTTCTCGTCGATCCGCACCGTCAGCTTGCCGTGGGTGACGGCGGCGGGGCCGACGCGGACGGCGGAGTTGATCACGACGGTGCCCGACCGTGCATTGACGATTACCTTTGCGGGTGGTTCGGCGGTCGTCACGTCGAGGTTCTCGATCGTCGACATCAGCGTCGCGCGCACATCGGCACCGACCGGCGCACGGACCGCGACCGAGACCGCGTCCACTGCCTGCGCCACGCCGAAGCCCAGCTTCTGGTTGATCGCATTGGCGACGTTCTGCGCGGTGGTGAAATCGGCGCGCTGGAGATTGAAGGTGAGGTTGGGCGCGTCGGCAAAGCCGGTCGCGACCGCGCGTTCCACCGTGGCGCCTTCGGGAATACGGCCCGTGGAGGGCGTGTTGACCACGATCTGCGAGCCGTCCTTGCCCTCTGCGCCAAGACCGCCGACGGCGAGATTGCCCTGCGCCATGGCATAGATCTGCCCGTCCGCGCCCAGCAGCGGCGCCATGATGAGGCTGCCGCCGCGCAAGCTTTTCGCCTTGCCCATCGAAGAGACGGTGATGTCGATCCGCTGGCCGGGCTTGGCAAAGGCGGGCAGCTCGGCGGTGATCATCACCACCGCGGCATTCTTCAGCCCCTGATTGGCGTTGGGCGGCAGCTGCAGCCCGAAGCGCGAGGCAACCGCCTTCATCGACTGCACGGTATATTCGAGATTGTCGTCGCCCGTGCCGGGCAGGCCGACGACCACGCCATAACCGGTCAGCTGGTTCGAGCGGATGCCCTGAAAGCCGCCGAGGTCCTTGATCCGGTCGGCCGTGGCGGGCGTCGCGGCGACCACGATGGCAGCAAGGCAGGCGAGAAGGGTGCGGAACATGGTCATGATGCTCGGGTGTGAGGCAATATGGTTAAAGCGAGGCTAAGTGGCCGCGCCATCAGAACGGGCTGACCACCTGGAAGAAGCGGCTGAGCCAGCCCTGCCGGCCGGCGCGCGCGACGTCGCCCTTGCCGGTGTAGGCGATCTGCGCGTCCGCAACGCGGGTGGAGGCGACGCGATTGTCGCGATCGACATCGGCGGTGCGCACCAGGCCCTTGATCTGGATGAATTCGTCGCCGCGATTGAGCGTGACGCGCTTCTGCCCCTGCACCAGCATCGTGCCGTTGGGATAAACGGCCGCCACCGTGACCGAGATTTCGCCCGAGAGCGAATTGGCCTGGCCGGCCGTGCCGGTGCCGGCGAAATTGCGGTTACCGCTGACGCTGGCGTCGGTGGTGTTGAACAGGTTGAGCGGGCCGGTGGTCGGCGGCGTGATGCCGAAGCCGCCGCCCGAATCGAGCTTGGAGGTCGAGGATTTGGACGCGGCGGTGCGCTCCACCAGCACGATGGTCAGCGGGTCGCCGACGCGGCGCGCACGCCAGCCCTCGTGCAGCGCGGCATAGCCGTCCGCCACCTGGAAGATCGCGCCGGTCGCGGGCGGCGGGGCAGGGGGCAGCGGCTGCGGATGCACGGCGGTGAAATCCTCCGCCGGTGCCTTCTTGCCGAACAGCCCGGCCTGTGCCGGCGCCGCGGCCAGCAGCGCCATTGCGCCAAGAGCGAGCACGCGCATCGTCCGATCCCGCATCAGATGTTCTGGTTGACGTATTTGAGCATGTCGTCGGTGGCCGAGATCATCTTGGAATTGACCTCATAGGCGCGCTGCGTCTCGATCATGTCGACCAGCTCCTCGACGACGTTGACGTTCGACGCCTCGAGCATGCCCTGGCGGATCTTGCCGCGGCCGTCCTCGCCCGGGACACCCATGTTGGCGGTGCCCGACGATGCCGTTTCGACCAGATAGTTGTCGCCGATCGATTGGAGACCGGCAGTGTTGGGGAAGCTCGCCACCTGGATCTGGCCGAGGTTCGATGCCTCCGCCTGCCCCGGGATCGTAGCGGACACCGTGCCGTCCATGCCGATGGTGATCGCGGTGGCGTTTTCGGGCACGTTGATGCCCGGCATCACCTGATACCCTTCGCTGGTGATCAAGAGTCCCTCGGGCGAGCGCGAGAAATTGCCGGCGCGGGTATAGCCGAGCTGGCCGCCCGGCAGCTGCACCTGGAAATAGCCATCGCCGTCCAGCGCCATGTCGAGGCTGTTGCCGGTGGTGTTGAGCGAGCCTTGCGTGTCGATCCGCGCGTTGGACTGCACGCGCACGCCGGTTCCGAGGTTCAGGCCCGTGGCGTATTTCGTTTCCTGCGTGGACTGCGCGCCCGGCGCGGTGATCACCTGATAGCTCAGCGTCTCGAACGACGCGCGATCGCGCTTGTACCCGGTGGTGTTCACGTTCGCGAGGTTGTTCGAGATCACCCGCATGCGCGTATCCTGGGCGTCGAGCCCGGTGCGCGCGATGTGCATGGCGGCGGTGGTCATGTCGTTCGTTCCTTACAAATCGTGCAGGTGATCAGCCGGGCATCCGCATGACGGAGGCGGCGCCTTCGTCCATGGTCTTGGCTTCCTTCAAAAGGTTCGCCTGGACCTCGTAGCTGCGCTGGTTTTCGATCATGTCGACCAGGACCTGCGTCATGTTGACGTTGCTTTGTTCAAGCGTGCCTGATGCGACCTTGGCGTCCATGTTTTCCGGCAGCACCCCGCCGCCGCGCACATGCATCAGATTGTCGAGGCCCTTCACCGTCGCCGAACCCTTGTCCGAGACGAGCTTCAGCTTGTCGACAACGGTGGCGTCGGTCGCCGCGCCGCCCTGCGGCACGATGGAGATCGCGCCGTCCGATCCGATCGACAGCGATGTGTAGGGCGGGATGGTGATGGGGCCGCCCGACCCCATTACGAGATAGCCGTCGCCGGTCTGCAACGTGCCCGACGCGGTGACGGTCAGGTCGCCGCGGCGCGTATAGGCTTCGGTCCCGTCGGGTGCCTGCACCGTCAGCCAGGTGTCGCTGTCGGTCAGCGCCACGTCGAGGTTGCGGCCGGTCTGCACCAGCGCGCCGACGCTGCGGTCGGCATCGGTCACCTCCTGCGAAGCGGGCGCGCGCGCCTCGAAGCGCGCGCCGCCGCCCTTCAGCTCGATCCGGTCGAACACCACGCGATCGGCGCGAAAGCCGGTCGTGGAGGCGTTTGCCATGTTGTTGGCGATCGCGGCCTGCGCCGCCATGTGCGCCTTGAGGCCGGTTGCCGCCGTATAGACCAGCTTGTCCATGGTTCGATCGATCCAAAGGTGTTCCGTTCACGCCGAAGCGCACCCGGAACACAGCAAGAGTCAGGCCAGATTTTACGCGCGGATGTTGAAGATGGTCTGCGAGATCTGGCTGGAGGTATCGAGCGCCTTGGCGTTCGCCTGGAAATTGCGCTGCGCGGCGATCAGCTCGACCAGCTCCTCGGTGATGTCGACGTTCGACCCCTCGATGGTGCCAGACATCAGCTTGCCGAACCCGTTCTCGTTGGCGCCGCCCATCGTGGCGGTGCCCGAAAGGCCGGTGGCGCTCCAATACTGGCCGCCGTTCTGGCGCAGGCCGGTCGGGTTGACGAAGTTCGCCAGCGCCACCTTGCCCAGCTTCACCGCATCGCCATTGGAATAGCTGGCGGTGATGACGCCCGCATTGTCGACGGTGATGCCGGCGAATTCGCCCAGCGACTGGCCATCCTGCGAGCGCGAGGAAATGGCGAACGGCTGCTTGGCGGCGGTGGTGCCGGTGAGGTCGATGTCGATCGTGCGCGCCTCCCCGTCACCGACCGCCGGCAGGTTGATCGACATATTGCCGCCGCTGATCAGATTGCCTTCAGCGTCGAAGGAAACCGGATTACCCGTCACCTCCTCGGGCTTCTGATCGCCTACGACATTGTACACGGTCCACTCGCTGGCCGTGCTTTCGCTGCCATCGCTGTTCGGCACCGCGGGCTTGCGCACGAAGTAGCTGGTAAGCGTCTGCGCATTGCCCATCGCGTCATAGACGGTGGTGCTCGTCGCGCTGGTGTAGGTCGACACGTCGTCGCGCTTGAATTCCGCCTCGGTGCCGGCCGCACCACTGTTGAGCTTCGCCTTCAGCGTCACTGCGCCGGTCGCCTTGGCGGTGCCGCTGGTCATCGGCACCTGCACGTCGGTGAGCGTGCCCTTGCCCGGCACCGTGCCGTCGGTTTCCACGGCATAGGCCTGCAGCCGGCTGCCCTGCGCATCGGTGATGAAGCGGTTGGGATCGACGCCGAAGCTGCCGTTGCGGGTATAGGCGATCGTCGAGCCGCCCGCCGCGGTGGTCTTCACCGGGAAGAAGCCGTCGCCGGCGATCGCGAGGTCGAGCGACGAGCCGGTCGTCACCAGGCTGCCCGCGCCGAACATCTGCTTGTTCTGCGCCAGCGCGGCGCCCGAGCCGGTCAGGCGGCGCGGATCGCTGGTGAAGTTCGATGCCATGATGTCGGTGAACTCGCTGCGGCTCTTCTTGAAGCCGTTGGTCGAGACATTGGCGAGGTTGTGCGAGATGGTCGACATGTCGGTCTGCGCTGCCTGAAGGCCGGAAAGCGAAGTGTAGAAGGACATGGGGGTAAACTCCTGAAAACGGGAACGGTCGGGAACGGGAGAGATCAGCCGATCTGGCGAACGGCGGAGGCGGGAACCTCGCCGATCCCCGGCAAGGTGAGGACGGCGGCGCCGCTGGTGGTGGCAACGGAGGTGACCGGCGCCCAGACGAGGCCGTTGGCGGCGACCGATTGGCTGCCGTCATTGGCGCTGACGCTGACGGTGAAGGGGCCGGCGCCCGCGTCCACGCCGCCGGCCGCCTTGCCATCCCAATCGTAGCTGACCGTGCCGGCCTTTTGCGCGCCGAGATCGGCGGTGTGCAGCAACTGGCCGTTCGCATCCGAAATCGAGACGGTGACGTTGCTCGCGTCCGCGCCCAGCTCGATCGCGCCGGCAATCCCGCCCGAGGCGCGGCCATAAGCGACATTGCCCGGCGTCAGCACGGTGCGCCCGACATAGCTGACGGCATCCTGCGTGCTCGTCGCGCCCAGCTTGTCGGCGATCGCCTTCAGCGTGGACGACATTTCGGTGATGCCGGCGAGCGAGGAGAATTGCGCCATCTGTGCAACCATCTGCGTGTTGTCGACCGGATCGAACGGATCCTGGTTCTTCATCTGCGCCGTCATCAGCTTCAGAAAATCGGCCTGCCCCATGGTGGGGGACTTGGCCGCGTTCTTCGCCGCGGTGTTGGCGGTGGAAAGACCAAGGTTGCCGATGGTCGCGTCAAAGGAGGTCGCCATCTATCAGCGCCCCAGCTTCAGCGTGTCGACGATCAGCGACTTGGCGGTGTTCATCACCTCCACGTTGTTCTGATACGATCGCGCGGTTTCCATCATGTCGACCAGCTCGCGCGTTTCGTCGACGGCGGACTGGTAAACATAGCCATCCTTGTCGGCCATCGGGTTGTTCGGATCGCGGATTTTGACCGGATCCTCGCCCGCGGTGACGACGCGCTCGACATCGACGGTGGCCATGCCGCTCGCCTGGTCGAACTGGGTGCGGAACACCGGTTTCATGCTGCGATAGGCGGTTTCCGACGAGCCGGTGACCGCGCCGGCATTGGCAAGGTTCGAGGCGGTCGTGTTCATCCGCACGAGCTGCGCGGACATGGCGCGGCCGGCGACCTGGAAGATCGAAAGGGGCTGGTTCGCCACGTCTTATTCTCCCTTGAGCGCGCGCGTGAGCTGATTGATGCGCCCGTTCAGGAACGAGAGCGTCGTCTGATACTGGACGGCGTTTTCGGCAAAGGCGGTCTGCTCCTTGCTGAGCTCCACCGTGTTGCCGTCCATCGAGGGTGAATCCGGCACGCGGTACAGCATCGCCGCATCCACGCCGCCCTGTCGCTCGACCGAGGCGAGCGCTTGGGTGAAATCGATGTCCTTCGCCTTAAAATTCGGCGTGGAGGCGTTGGCGATATTGGACGCGAGCACGTTCATGCGCTGCGCCCGCACCTCGAGCGCCGCGCCGTGAACCCCGAAAAGACTGTTGCTGGCCATGGGCCGAAAATCTCCCGCACCTGCTGTGCGCGAGAACCGTCGCAAAGGGTGTGCCAAGTGGCGTTGCCGGGGCACGTTGCCGGTGGCGGCAGGGCAGGGCGGCAAGCATTTGCCGGGCGGCCGGCAAGCGTTGCCGGGTGGGGCGGGCGATGGCGCTTTTGTAGCAGCGATGCGTCACCCGGTCTTGTGCCGGGGTTTCGCCGTTCCGCGCTTTCCATGGTAGCAGGTTCGCGGCACGGTGGATGCCGGGACGAGCCCGGCATGACGAGGTACGGCGGCGTTGCTGTTTCGCGCGCTGTCACCCCGGCCCTGTGCCGGGGGCCACTGTTCCGCGCCTCCGACAGCTTGAGTTTGCGGTGCCGTGGATGCCGGGACCAGCCCGGCATGACGGGGAGGGGGGGTGACGCCTCGTCCAGCGCAACGTCGAGCAAACTGGCCCGGCGCTTGCACTTGCCTGCGCATGAACTTCGGCACGTTTCTCGACCCTGTGGCGCTGGCGCTGGTCGGCGGCGGTACGCTGGTGTCCGCGATCCTGCGCACGCCGGCGGCCGATCTCGGCCGCGCGCTGGCGGCGCTGCGCACCCTGCCGCGCCGCCGTTTCTCTGCCGACCCGCTGCTGGAACAGATCACGTCGCTTGGCCGGATCGCACGTCGGCACGGCGCGCTGGCGCTCGACAAGTCGGTGATCGCCGATCGCGATGTGGCGGCGGCGATTGCGGACATCGTCGACGGGCGCAGCGCGGACGCCGTCGGCGATCAGCTGCGCCAGTTGCGGCTGGCGCGGATCGAGCGGCATTGCGCCGCCGCCGACGTCTGGGCCGGCATGGCCGAGGCCGCGCCGGCGATGGGAATGGTCGGCACCCTTGTGGGGCTGGTCGCGATGTTCGTGCAGATGACCGATCCGCAGGCGATCGGCGGCGCGATGGCAGTGGCGCTGCTGGCGACGCTGTACGGCGCGTTGATCGCCAATCTTGTCGCCATGCCGATCGCGAGCCGCCTGCGCGCCGCCGCGCGGGTGGAGGCGTTCGAGCGCCAGCGCCTGCTTGCGCCGCTCGTCGCGCTTGCCGCCCGCGAGCAGCCGCGCCCCGCCACCGTGCGGCCGATCCATGACGCAAGCGAGGCGGCATGACCGCCGCCGATCCGTGCGCCGTCGACGGCTTTCCGCCCGCCCGCGAGGGGCGGCCGCTGTGGCTCGTCACGCTGGCGGACCTGGCCTTGCTGCTGGTCGGCTTTTTCGTGCTGCTGCAGGTCAATCAGTCGCTGGACCGAAAGGCGCTGGCCGAAGGCATTCGCGCCGGCTTCGGCGCACCGTCCGCGCCGAAGGATGACGGCGCCGAGATAGATGATGCGCTGCCGATCGCCGCGGCCGGCGTGTTCGATTTCCGCCGCGGATCGGCGGTGCCCGCACAGTCGGTCGCCAGCCTGCGCGCCTGGGCTGAGGAGGCCGCGCGTGACCCGCGCGTATCCTTGCGCATCACCGCTGCCGTCGATGGGACGCCCGGCGACGTCGACCCGGCGACCGGCAGCGCGGCGGTGCTTGCCGCCGATCGCGCCCGCGCGGTGGCGGTGGCGCTCGCCCCGGTGGTGCCTGGCAGCCGCCTTATTATCCAGACCAGTGAGCGGCCCGCGCGCCGCCACGTGGTCGTCACCCTTGCCTTCACCGGAGAACCACAGTGATCGCGTTCGCTCTGGCGCTTGCCGCCGCTGCCGCCCCGCATCAGGATACCGCCGCGCTCGACAAGGTCGTCGCCGACTTCACCGGTCGGCCGATCGGCGAGGATGGCGGCGCCCGCGCGGCGATCGATCCGCGACTGCGGCTGAAACAATGCCCGACCGTCGCCCTGTCGTGGCGTACCGACGCGCATGACGCGGTGGTCGTATCGTGTGCCGGGCCGGAATGGCGCGTGTTCGTGCCGATCCGAAAGCCGGCGCAATCGCCAGGCATAGCCGTGGCGGGCGCGGCGGCGGCAACCGCACCGGTGGCGGCGGAAAAGATCATCAAGCGCGGCGATCCCCTGATGATCGAAGCGGGCTCGGACGGCTTTTCGATCACGCGCGAGGGCGTTGCCATGGCGGACGCTACCGAGGGCCAGCGCCTGATGGTGCGCGTCGATGGGAGCAAGATGCCGGTGCAGGCGATCGCCATGGCGCCAGGCCGTGCGACGCTGCCGGGGTGGGTTGAGTGAAAAAAGTCCTAAAGCCCTGCGCGACCCTGCCGTTTAACCCGGTGGGATCGAGGCGTAGCAGGTGTGAAGATGGTCGACTCAATCGGGCAGAGGCCCCTGGATCGAAAGATTGGAGCCGTATCGCGGGTCGGCACGCTGGCCGCCGCGAAGTCGGTGACGAAGCAGCCGCAGGCGGCGCAGGCGCCGACCGTGGCGTCGCAGCTGGCGGCTTCCGCGCCGGTCGACACGGCGCGGGTCGAACGGATCAAGCAGGCGATCGCCAAGGGCGAGTTTCCGCTTTCCCCTACCACCATCGCCGATACGCTGATTGCGGCGCGCTACGAATGGATGTCGCATGACCAGGCGTGACGCCCTCATCCGTGTCATCGACACGCTGCACCAGGAAATCACGGCGTTGAAGACCAACGACGTCGCGGGGCTGGAAAAGGCGACCTCGGCAAAGCTGGTCGCGATCGACGCGTTGCGCGGCTTGGGCGAGGGGCCGGCGGGGCCTGAGCTGCGCGAGCTGGCGGATGAGGCCAATCGGCTGAATGACACGTGCCGCATCTACGTGAACCTGATGGCGGCAAATGTTCGCCGCCGCCTGCAACTTCTGACCGGCGAGGGCGGCAATGCCTATCGCCCGGGCGCCGTCGCCTACGCCTGACGCGCTCAGCGCCGGACATGGCCCGGCGCGTCTCTTTCTTCTGCGCAGCCTCTTCTTCCTCTGCTGATCTGGCACGGCCCTTGCTGATAGCTCCCTGAAGAACAGGGAAGTGCGCACAGCAACGATGACCGTCAACGCCGTCTATTCCACCGCCGGCCGGGTCCAGTCCGCAATCCAGCAGGCTGCCGCCCGCACCGGTATCGATTTCGATTACCTGATGGGTCAGGCCAAGGTCGAAAGCGGGTTCAACGCGTCTGCGCGCGCCCGCACCTCCTCCGCCAGCGGCCTGTATCAGTTCATCGAGCAGAGCTGGCTCGCGGTGATGAAGGATCATGGCGCGAAGCATGGGCTCGGCTGGGCTGCCGACGGCATCCAGCGTAACGCGTCTGGCCGCCTCAGCGTCAGCGATCCCGGTCTGCGCCGCGCCATTCTCGACCTGCGCAACAACCCCGAGGCCGCCTCCCTGATGGCGGCCGAGCATGCGTCGGACAACAAGGACGCGCTGGAGGCGAGCCTTGGCCGCACCGCGACCGGCACCGACCTTTATATGGCGCATTTCCTGGGGCTGGGCGGCGCCAAGCAATTCCTGAAGGCGATGCAGGCCGCGCCCGATCGCGCCGCCGCCAGCATGTTTCCCGCCGCCGCCGGCGCCAATCGCAACGTTTTCTTCAATCGTGACGGCTCGGCGCGTTCGCTGTCGGACGTGTACGAGCGGTTTGGCGCGAAGCTGGGCGCAGGTGCCGATGGGGGGGCGGGGCCTGCCGGCAACACCGGCAATGCCGGCAACGAATTGCCGCGTCTGCAATTTGCCGCGCAGATGCTCGACATGGAGGGCGCGACCGTCATCACCGGCGCCAACCAGTCGGCGTCGGATGCGATGAGCTGGGCCACCGCCGCCATCGCCCGCAACAACCCCGCGGCGCGCGTGCAGACGGCCAATCTGCTCCGCCCGTCGCCCGACAATGCCCGGCTGGCGTACATGATGCTCGCGAGCATGGGGGGCTGATCCAGTGAAGCTGCTCGCCAACTCGCGCCAAGCGGCGCTGCCGGCCGCGATCCTGCTGCTGGTGCTCGTCATGGTCGTGCCGATCCCGGCCTTCCTGCTCGACGTCTTCTTTGTCGCCAATATCGCGATCAGCCTTGCCGTGCTGATGGTCGCGCTGAACGCGCAAAAGCCACTCGATTTCTCGTCCTTCCCGACCGTTCTCCTCTTCACCACGCTGTTCCGCCTCGGCCTCAACGTCGCCTCGACGCGCGTCGTGCTGGTGCACGGGCATGAGGGCGAAGCCGCGGCTGGCCATGTCATCGAGGCGTTTGGCAGCTTCCTGATCGGCGGCGACTATATCGTCGGCATCTTCGTCTTCGCGATCCTGATGATCATCAACCTGATCGTGGTGACCAAGGGCGCAGGTCGCGTGTCCGAAGTGTCGGCGCGCTTCACGCTCGACGCGCTGCCCGGCAAGCAGATGGCGATCGATGCCGACCTGAACGCCGGCCTCATCACGCCTGACGAAGCCAAGAAGCGCCGCGTCGAAGTGTCCACCGAGGCCGATTTCTACGGCTCGATGGACGGTTCGTCGAAGTTCGTGAAGGGCGACGCGATCGCCGCGATCCTGATCCTGGCGGCGAACATCATCGGCGGCCTGATCCTGGGTCCGGTCAGCCACGGCATGTCGATCGCGGACGCGGCCAAGGGCTATACCCTGCTGGCGATCGGCGACGCGCTGGTCGCGCAGCTGCCGTCGCTGATGCTCTCCATCGCCGCCGCCGCAATCGTCACCCGCGTGTCGAGCGAAAAGGATCTCGCCGGCCAGATCGGCAGCCAGTTCGGATCCCCGCGCACCTGGACGCCGGTTGCCGGCATCCTCGGCCTGCTCGGCGTGCTGCCGGGGATGCCGCACCTCATCCTGCTGCCGGCCGCCGGCATTGCCGGGTTCGCCGCGTGGAAGCTCAACCAGATCGCGCAGCGCCCCGCACCCGTCGAGGCGGCGCCCGCGCCCGAGCCGGTCGATCAGTCGCGCATCGGCTGGGAGGAAGTGACCGACGGCATGATGGTCAATCTCGACATCGGCTATGGCCTCGTGCCGCTGGTCGACGAGCGCAAGGGCGCGCCGCTGATGGGCCGGATCACCGGCGTGCGGCGGCAGCTGTCGAAGGAACTGGGCTTCGTCGTGCCGCAGGTTAAGGTGCGCGACGACATCAACCTTGCGCCCTACACCTATCGCCTGCTGGTCGGCGGGGTCGTCGTCGGCGAGGATCAGGTGTCGCCGGACGAGATGCTGGCGCTCGACACCGGTGCCGGTTTTGGCGAGCTGCACGGCAAGAAGGCGAAGGATCCGACCTTCGGCCTCGACGCGACCTGGATCGCGCCGGGCGATGCCGATGCCGCCACGGGCGCAGGCTATCTGGTGGTCGACAGCGGCACGGTGATCGCGACGCATCTCAACCATGCGCTGGGCCAGAACGCCGCCGACATGCTGGGTGCCGACGAGGTGCAGGCGCTGCTCGACGGGCTGAAGGAGCGCAACCCGCAACTCGTCGCCTCGATGTGCCCGTCGCCGCTTTCGCTCACCACGCTCACCAGCGTGCTGAAGGCGCTGCTCAACGAAGGCATTACCCTGAAGGAATTCCGCCGCATCGCCGCCGCCATCGCGGTGGTGGCGCAGCGCACGCAGGATGCCGAGGAGATCGTCGAGCTGATCCGCCCGGAGCTGGGCCCGCTGATCATCCAGAAGCTGTGCGGCGTGCGCGAGCCGCTGCGCGTGATGACACTGGAAGGGCAGCTCGAAGGATTGCTCGGCCAGGCGATGCGCTCCGACCCGTCGCGCCGCCACGTCGTCGAGCCCGAACTCGGCCGCCGCATCGTCGATGCGCTGCAGCGCGCCGCCCAGCCGATGATCGCCGAGGCCAAGCCCTTTGCGCTCGTCGTGCAGCCCGCGATCCGCGTCGCGATCCGCAAGTTGGTCAAAACCTGTCTGCCGGACACCCCCGTTATGAGCTTCTTCGAAGTCCCCGAGGACAAGGCCGTCGAGGTCGTCGCCGTGATCGGCGCGAACGACACGCATCCCGCGATCGGCGGTCAGCCGCAGATGGCGGTGGCGGCATGAGCGCGATGCCCCAGCAGGCGCAGTTCGAGCGCGCGACGCCGCTGACCTACGCGCCGCGCAGCCGCGCCCGCGAGGAAGGCGCGCTGGTGCGCGAGCACCTGCCGCTTGTCCGCCGCCTGGCGTGGCATGTCCACGGCAGCGTTTCCACCGCGGTCGATGTGGAGGATCTGGTGCAGGTCGGCCTTGTCGCACTCGTCGAGGCGGCGGGGTCCTTCGAGGATCGCGGCCAGGTAACGTTCAAGCAATATCTCTCGACGCGCCTGCGCGGTGCGATGATCGACGAGCTGCGCCGCCATGCCGCGATGACGCGCGGCGCAATCAAGCGGCGGCGCGAGTATCAGCGCGCGATCAAGGCGCTGACCAGTGCGAGCGGCCGTGCGCCAACCGAGGCCGAGATTGCCGCCACGCTGGAGATCAGCGTCGCCAAGCTGCGGTCGGACTATGCCACCGCCGAGGCGGTACAGTTCGATTCGATCGACGAGGTCTACGCCGACGACCAGCCATGGTTCGCCAGCGACGAGCCGAATGCCTTCGAACAACTGGCCGAAGGGCAGGTGCGCGACCGGCTGATTGCCGCCATCGCCTCGCTGCCCGAGCGCGACCAGATGGTGATCCAGCTCTACCATGTGGAAGAGCTGAACCTCGAGGAGATCGGGGCGGTGCTGGGGGTCGGCGCGGCGCGTGTCTGTCAGATCAAAAGTGCGGCGCATGCCAAGCTCAAAAAGGCGATGCTGCAGGCAACGTAACCTGGATCAAGCAGTTAGCGGGGGAACGGACCGCATCGTCCGCGCGTATTCCCGACCCCATGCCAGCGCCCCACACACCTTTGTTCCCCTGGCGCCACGAGGACCAGGATCGTTTCGAGCGCCTGCTTCAGGCGCATGTTCAGGACCGCATGTTTCCCTGCGTCGGCGCCAAGGCGGCGCTTGCCAAGGGGACGCTGAACGTCCTGGCGTGCAATCGCATCGACAGCGGCTGGGACGACCTGCGTATCCATGACGGGCTGATGCGCTTTGCCGCTGCCTATCGCGAGGAGCCGGCGCTGTATCGCAGCTTCGCCGTCGTTTTCGACGGCCCGGAGAATCTGGGCGAAGACGCGTTCGAGCAGGCGTTATGGCAGCGCGTGCAATCCTTGTCGGACAAGGACGTGTGGCGCGGGCAGGAATATGACACACGTGTCAGCCCCGACCCCGACGACGTGCACTTTTCGCTGAGCTTCGGCGGCGAGGCGTTCTTCGTCGTCGGCCTGCATCCCAATGCCAGCCGCCCTGCGCGGCGCTTCGGCAAGCCGACTTTGGTGTTCAACCTGCACGACCAGTTCGAGCGGCTGCGCGCCGACGGCCTGTACGAGAGCATGCGCGAGAAGATCCTGGTACGCGACGAGGCGCTCGCCGGATCGCGCAACCCGATGCTGTCGCGCCACGGCGAGTCGAGCGAGGCGCGGCAATATAGCGGCCGCATCGTCGAGGATGGCTGGAGCTGCCCTTTCCATTACCAGGGCCAGAATGACTGACATTCAGACTGCGGACGCGATCCGGATTCCCGAACGCAGCGGCACGGCCTTTCGCCTGGCCAAGGGCGCGACGCTGGAAGTGATCGATCCGATGGGGGTGCAGGTGTCCGACCTGCTCGCCTTCAACGCCGATGACGTGGGCGAGGCGATCTCGTCGGGGCGCACGTTCGATTATGCCGAGACGATCTATCTGACGACCGGCAACACGCTCTATTCCAACCGCTCGCGCCCGATGCTGGAGATCGTCGCCGACGATGTCGGCCGCCACGATTTCCTGCTGACGCCGTGTAGCTACGATACGTTTCGCCATTTCTATCCCGACAAGCCGCTGCACCGCGGCTGTTTCGGCAATCTGGCCGAGGCGCTGGCGCCCTATGGCGTCACCGAGGATATGATCCCGTGCGCGTTCAACTGCTTCATGAACGTGCCGGTGAACGGCGAGACCGGGAAGCTCGAGGTGCTGCCGCCGATCAGCAAGGCGGGCGACAAGATCGTGTTCCGCGCGGCGATGGATCTTGTCATCGGCCTGACCGCCTGTTCGGCCTATTCCTCGAACGGCGGCAGCTTCAAGCCGATCGACTATCGCGTTCACGCCGCTTGAATATTCGCAAAAGTGTTTGATCCAAATCAGCAATAGCACGGGTCAACGGAACTAGCGTGCGAAGCCTCTGTTGGGCCTTTGTCTCGGGCATCAGCCAGTATCACTGGCGCTGCACCGACGGGATAAAGGAGAAGGCTAGTGAAAGCATTGCCGAGTTTCGCGATCGTCGCCTCGATCATGGTGGCCGGACCCGCTCTCGCCCAGGCGACGTCGCCTGCCGACTATGTCGCCAAGGCCGGCGCCGGCGACCTGTACGAGCGCACGTCGAGCCAGCTCGTCATGGGATCGACCAAGAATCCCAAGGTGCGCCAGTTCGCGCAGATGATGATCACCGATCACACCAAGAGCACCAATGAGGTGAAGGCCGCCGCCAAGCAGGCCGGCATCACCCCGCAGCCGCCGGCGCTGATGCCCGATCAGGCGCGCATGATCGCGGAACTGCGCGCAGCACCGGCCGCCTCGCGCGACCAGGTGTATCTGACGCAGCAGAAGGCCGCGCATCAGAAGGCGCTCGCGCTGCACAAGAGCTATGCACAGACCGGCACCGCCGCGCCGCTGAAAATGGTGGCGGGCAAGGTGGCGCCGGTGGTGCAGCACCACATCGACATGCTGAACCGCATGTAAGGCGCGTTGCCGACGTGCAAAGGAAAGGCCCCGGCGACAAATGGTTGCCGGGGCCTTTTATCATGTGACGGCTCCGACCCCCGGATCGGGGGCGGGGCCGGAGCCGCTGGCGGCGTTAGCCGAGCAGCTTCAGCACGCCCTGCTGCGACTGGTTCGCCTGGCTCAGCATCGCGGTCGATGCCTGGCTCAGGATCTGCGCCTTGGCGAGATTGGTCGATTCCGCGGAGAAGTCCGCGTCCTCGATGCGGCTGCGCGCGTCGGACAGGTTGGTCGCGTTGCTGGTCAGGTTGTTGACCGCGCTTTCCAGCCGGTTCTGCGAGGCGCCGAGGCCGGCGCGCACAGTGGCGACCTGCTGGATCGCGGCGTCGAACTGGTCCAGCGTCGGTACGGCGAGGTCGGCCGGATCGGCCGGGTTGGAGTCGCCCGCCATGCCCGCCTTGGTCGTATCGAGATCGACGATCGCGGCCAGCGCGTTGTTCGCCGAGTCATTCTCGGTCAGGTCGTCGATGCTGATCGAGATCGTGTCGCTGGCGTTCGCGCCGGCCTGGATCGTCACCGACTTCGCGGTGCCGGCGGTGCCGTTGCCCTTGAACAGCGCGGTGCCGTTGAACTCGGTGTTGGTGAGGACCGAGCGGATCTGGTCGGCGAGCGCATTCTGCTCGGCATAGATGTTCTGCTTGTCGTCGGCCGAATAGGTGCCGTTCTCGGACTGCACGGTCAGCTCGCGCATGCGCTGAAGCATGTTGCTCACCTCGTCCAGCGCGCCTTCGGCGGTCTGCGCCAGGCTGATGCCGTCGTTGGCGTTGCGGATGCCTTGGTTCATGCCGCGGATCTGCGCGGTCATCGAGCTCGCGATGGCGAGGCCGGCGGCGTCGTCCTTGGCCGAATTGATGCGCTTGCCGGTCGACAGGCGCTCCATCGCAGTGGAGAGCGCGTCCTGCGCCTTGGTCGATGCGTTGCTGGCGCGCAGCGAGGAGATGTTGCTTCCGATAACGGTCATTGATCGAACTCCGAATGATCTCTGGCGGGCCGCGCCCCCAGGCGATTGGCCGAGCCACCCGCAGCATCAAACGACTGTTTCGCGGCAACTTTTAGAGAATTCGTGCGCGCCCGCGTGGCCCGAAAATGCAAAAGGCCCCGGCAACCGGATCGGTCGCCGAGGCCCCTTGCGTGAATGTCGGCTCCGATCCCCTATGACGGGGGCGGGGCCGGAGCCGCTGGCGGCGTTAGCCGAGCAGCTTCAGCACGCCCTGCTGCGACTGGTTCGCCTGGCTCAGCATCGCGGTGGATGCCTGGCTGAGGATCTGCGCCTTGGCGAGGTTGGTCGATTCAGCGGAGAAGTCCGCGTCTTCGATGCGGCTGCGCGCGTCCGACAGGTTGGTGGAGTTGTTTGTCAGGTTGTTGACCGCGCTCTCCAGCCGGTTCTGCACCGCGCCAAGGCCCGCGCGCTTCTCGGCGACGAGATCCAGCGCATTGTCGAACTTGGTGAGGTAATCATCGGTACCCGCGGTGCCGGTGTCGGCCGCGGTTACGTCCACCGCCAGCGCGGTGACGATGTCGTCGGTGCCGGTGTTCAGCGCGGTGAGGCTGAGCGTGATCGAATCGCTGGCGTTTGCGCCCGCCTGGATCTTCACGTCGTTCGCCGCGGTGAACAGCTTCACGCCGTTGAACTCGGTGTTGCTCAGCACGGAGCCGATCTGGCCCTTCAGCGCGTCCATCTCGGCCTTGATGTTGGACTTGTCGTCGCCCGAATAGGTGCCGTTCTTCGACTGCACGGTCAGCTCGCGCATGCGCTGCAGCATGTTCGTGACTTCGTCCAGCGCACCTTCGGCCGTCTGCGCCATCGAGATGCCGTCGTTGGCGTTGCGGATACCCTGGTTCATGCCCTTGATCTGCGCGGTCATCGAGCTCGCGATGGCGAGGCCGGCGGCGTCGTCCTTGGCCGAGTTGATGCGCTTGCCGGTCGACAGGCGCTCCATGGCGGTGGACAGCATGTCCTGCGCCTTGGTCGATGCGTTCGTCGCGCGCAGCGACGAGATGTTGCTTCCGATGACGGTCACTGAATGTCTCCAAAATCCGGCATCCTGCACCGCCCCCGTGGCGAAGATCCGGATACCAGCCCTGCAAACGGCCGATGCGGGACGGACTTTAGGAAAAACTTTGCAAAGCGCCGCTCGCCGGCAGGCGCGGGCCGCAACCAAGCGGAAAGCCCCGGCAACCGTGCGGCTGCCGGGGCTTTCTATCGCCCGAACGATCGGTCGTGGACGACGGCGCCGTTCCCTGTGACGGGTAGGGCGTCGGCGCCGTCCGCCGGATCAGCCGAGCAGGCGCATCACGCCCTGCTGCGACTGGTTCGCCTGGCTGAGCATCGCGGTCGATGCCTGGCTGAGGATCTGCGCCTTGGCGAGGTTGGTCGATTCGGTGGAGAAATCGGCGTCCTCGATCCGGCTGCGCGCGTCGGACAGGTTGGTCGCGTTGCTGGTGAGGTTGTTGACGGCGCTTTCCAGCCGGTTCTGCGAGGCGCCAAGGCCGGCGCGGACGCTGGCGATCTTGTCGATCGCGGTGTCGAACTTGGCGAGGTCGGCCGTCGCGTTGACCTCGGTCGCGCCGGCGACGTTGGTGATGGCGGTGGCGTCGGTCAGGCGCTCGAGCGAGATGGTGATCGCGTCGGAGGCGTTGGCGCCCGCCTGGATCTTCACCGAACCGTTGGTGCCGGCTGCCGGGGTAGCGGCGGTGGAGCCGTCGAACAGCTTGGTGCCGTTGAACTCGGTGTCCTTCAGGATGTTGGTGATCTGCGTGGCGAGCGCGTCTTGCTCAAGCTTGATGTTCGCCTTGTCGTCGGTTGAATAGGTGCCGTTGTCCTTTTGCACCTGAAGCTCGCGCATGCGCTGCAGCATGTTGCCGACCTCGTCCAGCGCGCCTTCGGCGGTCTGCGCCAGGCTGATGCCGTCATTGGCATTGCGGATGCCCTGGTTCATGCCCTTGATCTGTGCCGTCATCGAGCTGCTGATCGCGAGGCCGGCGGCGTCGTCCTTGGCGGAGTTGATGCGCTTGCCGGTCGACAGGCGCTCCATGGCGGCCGACAGGCTCTTGCTCGCGCTGGTCGAGGCATTGGCGGCGCGCAGCGCCGAGGTGTTCGAGGCGATAACGGTCATGTGAGGTCTCCGAAACAATCGACGAAACCGCAGGTCCCCTTGCGGGCGTCGATCCGTCGCCACCTCAAACGGCAGCCGTCCGGCAAGTTTTAGCCGGAATTTGCCGCCAACCGGCAAAGCGTTGCCACGGCTGGCAAAAGCCGGATCAGCCGGGGTCACCCGATTTGTCGGAACCCGGCATTACCGCGGCAAAAAATGGCCGGCAGCTTGCCGATTAAACAGGCCGTTAACCACTGCACCCATATGGAGGGAATCAATCGCAGGGGATTAAGAATGCGCTCGATTGTTCCGTCCGTAACGGTTGCTGATGGTCATGTTGCTCTGGTGTCGTCGTTGCGCGCCCAGGGCTTCGGCACGACGGCACCCGCTGGCCGGCCCAACGCGGATACCGCGTGGCTCGTCGCCGAGGGCGAAACGTCGCCGGTGCCCGCGCGCACGGTGGTGCTCGCACGCGGCGCGCGCGAGGTGATCCCGTTCCGCGATGGCGCACCGGCGCGTCTGACCTTCGGGCATGAGGACGCCGTGATCGGCAACGCCTTTGTGCGCGCGCTTGCCGGCGGTCCGGAGCTGCCGACCGCTGCCGATCCCGAGAGCCTGGCGCTGTTCGCGCTGGCCGAGCGCGTCGCCGAGGCGGATATCACCGTCCTCATCAACGGGCCGACCGGCACCGGCAAGGAAGTGCTGGCCCGCGCGATCCACCGCAATTCCGTACGCCGCGATGGGCCGTTCATCGCGATCAACTGCGCCGCGCTGCCCGAAACCATGCTGGAGGCCATGCTGTTCGGCCATGTGAAGGGCAGCTTCACCGGTGCATCTGCCGGCGGCGACGGCTTCTTCCGCGCGGCGAACGGCGGCACCATCGTGCTCGACGAAGTGGCGGAAATGCCGCTGCCGCTTCAGGCCAAGCTGCTGCGCGTGTTGCAGGAGCGCGAGGTGGTGCCGATCGGCGCGACGCATCCGATCCCGATCGACGTGCGCGTCGTCGCCTGCGCCAACCGCGATCTTCAGGAGGAGGTCGCCGCCGGCCGTTTCCGCTCCGACCTTTACTACCGCCTTTCGGTGTTTCCGCTCACCACCCGCGCACTGGCGGATCGGGCGCAGGACGTGCCGGCGCTCGCCGCGACCATGATCCTGCGCCATGCCGGCAATCGCGCGGTGGTGCCCTGGCCCTCGCATGAGGCGATCGCCAAGCTGACCCAGCACGATTGGCCGGGCAACGTGCGCGAGCTGGAAAACGTCATCCAGCGCGCCATGCTGTTTTGCGGCGGCGACACGATCGAGGCCGAGCATATCCTGTTCGATCGCGCGCCCGCGCCGCGCCCCGGCGTGTTCGCCAACGAGCCCGCGGCACCCGGCGCCGCGACGCTTGGTGCGGTGGTGCAACTGTCTGAATTCGCCGCCATTCGCGAGACTTTGAAGGCGTGTGGCGGAAATCGTATCGAAACTGCTCGCCGTCTCGGCATTTCGGAACGAACCTTGCGTTACCGTCTCGCGAAGGCGCGTGAACAGGGCGAGGAGATCGCCGCGCCGCATGATCGGAGACTGACGGCATGAATGGTGTTGGTGGTGTAGGCGGGATCGACCGGGTGATGGCGCTGCGTGCCCAGATCCTGGAACGCAACGCCGCGCTGAGCCGCGCGAATGCAAGCGTTGCCGCGACCGACGCGGCGCCGACGTCCGGCGCGCAGCAGGCCGGCAGCTTCGCCGCGACGATGGAAAATGCGCTCCAGTCGGTCAACACCCAGGCGCAAAAGGCATCGGCGCTGTCCGAAGCCTATGAACGCGGCGAAACGGTGGACATCGCCAAGGTGATGCTCGCCCGCCAGGAAGCCTCCGTCGGCTTCGAGGCGACGCTGCAAGTCCGCAACAAGATCCTGTCCGCGTACAAGGACATCATGAGCATGCCGGTCTGATATGGCAAACGCACTCGCTCCCTCGAACCCGGTGATCCCGGAACGCTTCGCCAATCCGCTGCGGCAGATCCAGGGCATGTTCGCGCAGCCCGCGGTGCGCTGCGCCGGGCCGATGGCGCTGATGGTCAGCCTGATCGGCGCGTCGGCGCTTGCCTGGTCCGCGCTGTCCACGCCGCCGCAGAAGATGCTGTATTCGGGCCTGCCCGATGCCGACAAGGCGGCCGTCACCCAGGCGCTGTCCGCCGCCAGCATCGACAGCCATATCGACGACGCGACCGATGCGGTGACGGTGAACGAGGAGGATTATTCCCGCGCCCGCCTGCTGCTCGCCGGGCAGGGCCTGCCGAAGGCGGCGCCGGGCGGCTATGCCATTCTCGACCAGCTGCCGATGGGTGTCAGCCGCGCCGTGGAGGGCGAGCGTCTGCGCCAGGCGCGCGAGACCGAGCTGGCGCGTTCGATTCAGGAGATCGACGTCGTCACTGAGGCGCGCGTGCACCTCGCCATGCCGGAATCGAGCGTGTTCGTGCGCGACAATGCGCAGCCTTCTGCCTCCGTGGTGGTGAAGCTGCAGGGCGGCCGTGCGCTCAGCGAGGCGCAGGTCCAGTCGATCATCAACCTGGTCGCCTCGTCGGTGCCCGGCATGAAGCCCGAGGCAGTGACGATCGTCGACCAGATGGGCGGCCTTCTCTCCAAGCCCGGCGGCATGGGGCAGAGCGGCACCGAACAGCGCATCGCGCTGCAACGGCAGGTCGAGGAAAAGTATCGCCAGCAGCTGATGCAGCTGCTGACCCCGCTGGTCGGCGCCGGCAATTTCACCGCCGAGGTGCAGGCCGACGTCAACATGGACGAGACGCAGGCGACCCGCGAAAGCTACGACAAGGAAGGCGCGCTGCGTGCCGAAACCGGCAATTGGACCGGCAATCAGGCGCCCGGCAACCAGGCGCCCGGCGGCATCCCCGGCGCGCTCAGCAACACGCCGCCGCCCGCCGCTGCGCTTCAGCAGCCGCAGGCAGCACAGGGCGCGACTGGTCAGTCGGCAGCGCCGGGCCAGCCGGTCGCCGGCGGCCCAGCACCCGATGCGAACAAGCAGTCGGACCAGTTCGCGCGTTCCTATGATCTTAGCCGCGAAGTTTCCGTCACGCGCGCCGCGCCGGGCGCGGTCAAGCGGCTATCGGTCGCGGTGCTGCTGCGCGAGCCCGAGAAGGGCAAGCGCACCGCCGCCGAGATCAACCAGATCAACGAGCTCGTCCGCTCAGCGGTCGGCTTCGACCAGTCGCGCAACGATCAGGTGACGGTGATCAGCCGCAAGTTTGCCGGCGAGGCCGACGAGAGCGACGGCCCGGCCTGGTACGACAACAGCTGGCTGCCGGTGATCGCGCGCAACGTCACCGCGATTGTCATCGCGCTGCTCGTGCTGCTGCTCGGCGTGCGCCCGCTCGCCAAGGCGCTGATGAAGAAGAAGGAAGAGGCCGAAGGCCCGCGCGCGGCGCTCGGTCGCCCGATGGGTGGCGGCGAGGATGGCGAGGAAGGCGACGCCCGCGGCGAGATCGCCGTCGCGCCGCCGGTCACGCTCGACGAAATCGAGGCGAGCCGCAATTACGACGAGCGCATCGGCAAGGTGCGCGGCTTCACCCGCGACAATCCCGCGCGCGCGGCGCTTGCTGTGCGTGACATGATGAAGGCGACTGCCCAGTGAGCGAACTGGCGCTGCGCACCTTTTCCGGCACGGAGCGTGCCGCGGTGCTGATGATGCTGGTCGGCGAAGACGAGGCCGCGGCGATCCTCCAGAAGCTGGAGCCCGACGAGGTGCGCGAGCTGGGCCGCGCGATGTACACCGTGGCGGACGTCAGCGAGGCGGACGTGGAGGGCGTGCTAGACGACTTCGTCGGCCGCGCCCGCGAGCGCACCGGCATCACCTTCGATCCCAAGCCCAAGGTGGAGGCGGTGATGCACCGCGCGCTGGGGCAGGAGAAGGCCGAAAGCGTGCTCGCGCGCATCACCCCGCCCGAGGCGGCGTGCGAGATCGACCTGCTCGACTGGCTCGACGCGACCGACATCGCGGCGATGATCGAAAAGGAGCATCCGCAGGTCGCGGCGCTGCTGATCGCCAATCTCGATCCCGCGGTCGGCGCGCAGGTGCTGGAGCTGCTGCCCGATGCGGCGCAGCCCGAGATCCTGCACCGGATCGCGAAGCTGGGCCCGATCACGCCCGAGGCGGTGGAAACGCTGAAGACCATGATCGGCAGCCGCACGATCAGCGCCGCGCAGGGCACGCAGGTGAAGCTGGGTGGCACGCGCGAGGCGGCCAAGATCCTGCAAGGCGCGCGCAAGGCGACCGAGCAGCGCGTCATGCCCAAGCTGTTCAAGCTGGACAAGGAAACGGCGAAGCAGATCGAGGAGGCGATGTTCGTCTTCGACAATCTGCTCGACATGGACGACAAGAATTTGGGGGCGCTGATCCGCAACGTCGACAGCGACCTGCTGACCCGCGCGCTGAAGGGCGTGGACGAGGCGGCACGCAGCCGCTTCCTCGGCTGCATGTCGGCGCGCGCCGCCGACGGCATTCGCGACGAAATGGAAGCGCGCGGCCCGATGCGCCTGTCCGAGGTGCTCGACGCGCAAAAGGCGATCATCGGCATCGCGCGCAATCTCGCCAAGGACGGCACGATCATGATGGGTGGGGGCGAAGACGATTATGTCTGAGGCAGCGGCTAATGTTTTCGTCGCCGGCTTCGCCCCGCGCCAGGACGATGCGGCGGTCCGGCTGCAGCGCACGTTCGCGGCGCGCCCTGCGGGGTTCTCGCCGGGCGATCTGATCGCGCGGATCGAGGAAGCGTTCTCCGCGGCGCCGCAGCCGCACCTGTCGCCCGAGCCGGACCCGGTGGCGGAGCCGGCGATCGTCGAGCCGCTCGCCGCCGCAATGGCGGAAGCACCGGCCGTCGATCCGCTGGCCGATGCTTATCAGGCGGGCTTCGACGCCGGTCTCGCTGCCGCACAGGCGGAGGGGCAGGCCGCTGCGGCGCGTGATCTGGCATTGATCGAAAACATCGCCGCCGCGCTGCAATCCGACGAGCGGGTCGATCGCGAGCGGATCGCGCGGCAGCTGCGCCAGACGGTGCTGCACCTCGTCAGCGGGCTGATCGGGCAGACCGGCATCGCTGCCGACTTGCTCGCCGGCCGGGTGGAGGCCGCGGCCGAGCTGCTCACCGACCAGGCGGAAAGCGCTATTCTGCGCGTCCACCCCGACGACGTGGCATTGCTCGACGGCCGGTTGCCCGAGACGATCTTTCCGGTCGGCGATGCGACGCTCGCGCGTGGCTCGTTCGTGCTGGAGGCTGCCTCGACCATCGTCGAGGATGGCCCCGACCTGTGGCTCGAACAGCTCACCGGCGCGCTCGACAAGGTGGCCGTTCCCGCCCTCTGACCATTCCTTCGCTGGCGGCGGGCACATCCGCCGATGCCGGCTTGCCAGGATCACCGATGCTCAACCGCTTTACCGCCGATTATCTTGAATCGCTGGGCAATGCCGATTTTCGCCCGGCGCCGAAGGTCGCGGGCCGGCTCGCCTCGTACGACGGCCTGTTGATGGAAGCGGTCGGCCTGACGCTGCCGGTCGGCACCGTCTGCCGCATCGGCGACGCGGGCGTGGGCGTCGAGGCGGAGGTGATCGGCTTTCGCAACGGGCGCACGCTGCTGATGAACTTGGGCGGCCCCGCCGCGCTGCTGCCGCAGATGCCGGTGCGCCCGACGGGTGCGCCGGGCGAGGCGGAGGTGGGCGCGGCGCTGCTCGGCCGGGTGGTCGATGGCGCGGGCAATCCGATCGACGGATTGGGCCCAATCCGCGGGGCAGGCCGCTGGCCGCTCGCCGGCAAGCTGCAATCTCCGCTCGATCGCGGCCGCGTGCTCGAGCCGCTCGACGTCGGCGTGCGCGCGATCAACGGGCTTCTCACCATCGGCAAGGGCCAGCGCGTCGGCATCATGGCCGGCTCTGGCGTCGGCAAGTCGGTGCTGCTCGGCATGATGGTGCGCGCGGCCAAGGCCGACGTGATCGTCATCGGCCTGATCGGCGAGCGTAGCCGCGAGGTCGCGGACTTTCTGGAAACCAAGGTGGCGGGCGAGGCGCGTGCGCGCTCGGTCGTCGTTGCCGTTCCCGCCAATCACTCGCCGGTGCTGCGCATCCGCGGTGCGCTGCGCGCGACCGCGATCGCTGAGGCGTTCCGCGACGAGGGCAAGAACGTCCTCCTCATCATGGACTCGCTCACCCGCGTGGCGCACGCCGGGCGCGAGATCGGGCTGGCGCTGGGCGAGCCCGCCTCGGCGCGCGGCTATCCGCCGTCGGCCATCGCCATGCTGCCGAACCTGATCGAGCGCGCTGGCACCGACGTGAACACCGGCGGCGCGATCACCGCCATCTACACCGTGCTGGCCGATGGCGACGACGGCAACGATCCGGTGGTCGATTCCGCGCGCTCGATCCTCGACGGGCATATCGTGCTGAGCCGCGCGCTGGCCGAACATGCCGTGTATCCCGCGATCGACGTCTCCAAGTCGGTCAGCCGCGTGATGACCGACATTGCGGTGAAGCCGCACGTCCAGGCCGCGCGCGTGCTGCGGCGGCATCTGGCGACCTATGAGGAAAATCGCGATCTGGTGCTGATGGGCGCCTATCGCGCGGGCGCCGATCCCGCGATCGATGCCGCCATCGCCTATCATCCCGCCGTCATGGAATTCATCCGGCAGAATTCGGATGCCAGCGTTTCGCTGGACGATGCGGTGACCGAGCTCACCGGCGTGTTCGGCGATGGATAACAAGAAGCTCCAGCGCATCCACCGTGTGCGCACGCTTCAGCTCGGCCTCGCCCGTGCGGAGGAAACCCGCGCGCACGAGCAGGTGGCGAGCGAGACCGCGCTGTCGCAGCGGATCGCGCAGCTCGCATCGGCGGTGGCGCCGGGGCAGGGGAGCGGCGCCGCCGTCTCCTTTGCCGCCATGGCGCATTATCGCGAAAAGCTGCACCGAAACGCCGAGGTGATCGAGAACCGCGTGCGCAATGCCGCCGCCGAGGCGACGCGCGCCGCCGAGGCGACCCGATCGGCCAAGCGCGACCAGACCGCGGTGGAAAAGCTGATCGCGCGCGGTGAGGCGGAGGCCGCGCTGCGGGCGATCCGCGCGCTACAGGACGCGCCGCCCACGCGGCCGATCAAGCAAGGAATTCGGCACGATCCTTGCTGATTGCTCGTCGACTAACGTGACGAGACGCAGATCGCTGCCATGATGCCAACGCTGACCAGCTTTACCGACACCCTCGCCGCCGGGCATCCCGGCGGCGCGCCGGGCAAGGCCGCGCCGCGCAAGGGACAGGTGGCGCCGCTGCCGGGGCATGTCGCACCGGTAACGCCACGCCAGCGCGGCGTGCAGGGCGAAAGCGGCTTTGCCGCGCTTTTGACCGGACCGGTGGCACCGGTGATGCCGCAGCAGCCGGGCGTGGCTGTCGATAGCGGTTTGGCACCGCATCTTCCCGGATATGTGGCGCCCGTGTCGCCGCAGCAGCCAGGCGCGGCTGTCGACAATGACGCCGTGCCGCTACTCCCCGGATTTGTGACGCCGGTGATGCCGCAACAACCCGTTACGGCAGGTGGCGACCATCCTGCGACGGCGCTCCCCGAAATCGTCGCACCTGTCATGCCGCGCCAGCTAGGCGACGACGGTGCCGACGGCATGGCGACGCTCGTGCCGGGGCCTGTCGCGCCCGTGATGCCGCGCCAGCCGGGTGCGGCGGGCGGCGAACGCGGCGTGGTGCTGCTACCCGGAAATCTGGCGCCGGTCTCGCCACGGCAAGCCGACGGCAAGGGCGGCAACGGCTTGCCGGCAAGCCCCGGCAAGGACGATGACAACGGCGATGTCGTGCAGCCCGGCGGCTGGATCGCGCCGCCGCCATGGCTGGTCACCTGTCCGCCGCCTGCGCCGATGAGCGTCGGCGCGCAGTCGGCGATCGCGACGGCCATTCCGGTGGCGGTAGCGGCGGGCGGCAGCGTCCTTGGGGAGGGCGGGGTGACGCTCGGCGCGCCTGTCGGTGCGGCGCCCGAAGGCGCGGCGGTTCTGACGCCGGCAGCCGGATTGCCGCCGCTCGCGCCGGGCACCACGCCCTCGAATGGCCTGCTCGCGCAGCAACCAGTCGGTGCCATGCCGGCGCCGTCGCACGATGTCGCCGCGCCCGCCTTCTCGCTTGCGCCGCCGGTCGCGCAGGACGGTGGTTCAACCCCCACCCAGCTATTGGTAACGCCCGGCATGTCGGCGCAGGCGCAGCCTGCTTCAGGCGCGCCGGCGGTTCCTGTCAGCGCCGAGGCGAACGGCCAAGGCAAGTCCGACCGCGCCGACGCTATCGCGACGAACCACTTGCCGCCGAGCGTCAAGGTGCCGGTGCAAGCCGAGCTGCCGGTACAGCCACGGCAGGTTGCGCCTGCCGCGCAGATGTTCGCCGCCGCCATTCATCGCGCCTCGCGTGACGAGCGCCGTGGCGAGGCGAGCGACGCGATGATGGCTGGCCTGTCGCCTACCGGCGAGCTGACGCCGCAAGCCGCCGCGGGGATTGAGCAGAGCCGCCACGCCGCGCTCGACATTGCGCGCGCGACCTGGCCGGCCAAGATGATCGAGCGGATCGAGATGATGCGCGACGCGCTGGACGCGGCCGATACCAGCATCCGCCTGGTGCCCGACAAGCTCGGCACGATCGACGTGTCGCTGCGCCGCGAGGGTGATGGCGTCGCGGTCCAGTTCAATGCGCAGCAGGCCGAGACGCGCCAGCTGCTGGCCGAGGCGCAGCCGAAACTGGCCGAGCTGGCCGAGGCAAGGGGCCTGAAGCTCTCCACCGGCAGCGGCGGCAACGATCCGGCGCAGCAGCAGCAATCGCAGCAACAGCAGCAGCGCGCGCCTGCCACGGCGCCGCTTTCCACCATCCGGCACCGGCAATCCGCGTCAGCGGACGCAATTGGCGTGGCCGACGAACGAATCGCATGAACGGCAAGGGGCGTTGAGCAGTGAGTGACGAGAAAAAGGACGCGGGCGATTCGCCGCCCAAGAAGAAGAAGGGCAAGCTGGGCAAGATCCTGGTGATCGCGGCCGGCGGCGCGGTGCTGATCGGCGGCGGCGTCGGCGCGGGGCTTTATGCCGCCGGATCGGGCCTGGTCGGCGGCGGCGCGGCGCATGAGGAAGGCCCGCCCAAGCCGAAGCTGGTGCCCAAAAGCGAGCAGAAGCGTGCCGGCGAGGATGGCGAATCGGGCGGCGGTCACGGTGGCGGCGGTGAGGGCGAGGCATCGTCACACGAGGGCAAGCCGACGCCGGCGGGCGACGGCGGCGAGCGCTATGCCTCCAATTATTTCGCGCTGGAAAAGGAGTTTACCGCGAATCTTCAGGATTCGGTGCACTTCATCCAGGTCGGCGTCGCGATCTCCACGCCGTACGACGACACGGTCATTCAGAACATCAAGACCAACGATATCGCGATCCGCTCCGCGATCCTGATGGCGCTGGGCGACACCACCGAGGATCAGGTGTTTTCCTCGCAGGGGAAGACGGCGCTGGCCAAGCGGCTGACCGTCGCGATCAACAATACGCTGGAACAGAAAGAGGGCTTTGGCGGCGTTGGTAACGTCTACTTTACCAATTTCGTTGTTCAGTGACCTTCTATGGTTAACGCCAAGTCAGATCCTCCTCGCGAACGGCGAGAGCGCGCCCGTCCGCAGGCCGTCCAGACGGGCGGCCTGGGGCAGGCGAAGCTCAATCCGTTCGGCGACCTGCACACGTTGCAGCATCTCTCCGCGCGACTGGCGCGGGGCATGCGCGGCGTGTTCGAGCCGTTGCTGCGCGAGGAGGTGCGGGCCTGGGCGGAGCCGCTCGCAGTGCAGCGCTTCTCCGATTATCGCGCGGAGCGCCCCGATCGGCTGACCGCCTGGCTGCCGCTGGGCATGGACGATCGCACCGCGCTGATGGTGCTCGACGGCGGCTTCGTGCTGGAACTGCTCGACCTGTTCTTTGGCGGCACCGGCGCCGCGCCGGCCGATATGCCGGCGGAATTTTCGCCGGCCGCCGAGGCGATGGTCGCACGGCTCGGGCAGATGATCGCGCAGCCGCTCACCGCCGCGTGGGAGCCGCTGGCGCGCGTGACGTTCACGGTCGGGCGGTGCGAGGCGAACGCCTCCATGCTGTCCAATTTCGACGGCGACGATGCGCTGATCGTCACGCGCTTCGGCATTGCGCCGGGCAGTGCGAAACCCTCGTTCATCGACCTCGTCTATCCCGTGTCCGCGCTGAAGCCGCACGGCACCGCGCTGACCGGCAAGGTGGTGGCCAAGGCCGCTGCCGAGGATGCCGCCTGGCAGACCGCGCTCACCCGCGCGGCGATGAACGTCCGCTTTCCGGTCCGCTCGGTTCTCGCCGAGCCGACGATCCGGCTGTCCAAGCTGATGTCGCTCCAGACCGGTGACGTGATCCCGATCAGCTTCGGCCAGGACGTGCCGGTGATGGTCGGCAACGATCGCCTGGGCAGCGGCACCGTCGGCACGTCGAACGGCCATGCCGCGATCAAACTGACCTCGCTCGCCTCTCTCGAAGGATTGACCCAGTGAACGACATGAGCGGCGGCTTTCCGCCAAAGGATCTGGGCGACGGCGCCCTCGCCGCGAACTTCCGCCTGCTGCAGGACGTGGACGTGAAGCTGACGGTGGAGATCGGCTCCACCCAACTGACGCTGCGCGAACTGCTGGCACTGGGCGAATCCAGCGTCATTGAGCTCGATCGCCAGGCCAACGAACTGCTCGACGTGTTCGTCAACGGCACGCTGATCGGCCGCGGCGAGGTGGTAACGGTGGGCGACCGCTTCGGCGTGCGCATGACCGAGCTCGTCAATCCCGACAAGCGCGGCTGATCCGCCGCCATGATGTGGTCCTATATCCTGAAGCTGATCGTGCTGCTGCCGCTGGTCTGCGGCCTGATGATCGGTTGCCTGTATCTCTGGCGCAAGCTGGAAACCCGCATGCCGGGCCGCACCGACACGCGTCTCATCGCCGTCAAGGAAACGATGATGATCTCGCCGGGCCTGAAGCTCGCGGTGGTCGAGTTCGAGGGCAAGCGCCTGCTGGTCTCGGTCGGGCGTGGCGGCGTCACGCTGGTTGACCGCGCCGAGGCGCCGAGGACCTTCTCGTGAGCGTCACCCGCATGGGCAACGGCCCCGCGCTGTTCCGCGACGCCGCCGACAGCCGCCCGGCCGCCTTTTCCTGGAGCAAGGCGCTGCTGATCGCGGTTGCCTTTATCGTGGCGGTGCTGGTCGCCATGCCCGCCTTCGCGCAAGCCGCACCCGCCGCGCCCGGCGCGGGTGATGCGGTGGATCGTGCGCTCGGCCAGCTTGGCGGCGGGCAGAACGGCTCGGGTTCCCTGTCGCTGTCGCTGCAAGTGCTCATCATCATGGGCCTGCTCAGCATTCTGCCAGGCATCCTGCTGATGATGACCAGCTTCACCCGGATCATCATCGTGCTGTCGATCCTGCGCCAAGCGATGGGCCTGCAGCAGACACCGCCCAATCAGGTGCTGATCGGCCTCAGCCTGTTTCTCTCGTTTTTCGTGATGGCGCCTGTCATCAGCCAGATCAACACCACTGCGATCAAGCCCTATGCGGCGGGGCAGATGGGCGGCACCGATCTGATCAAGACCGCCGGCGCCCCGCTCCACGCCTTCATGGCCAAGCAGACGCGGGTGAAGGACGTGACGATGTTTGCCGAAATGGCGAAGTCGGGGCCGTATGCCAGCCCCAACGACATTCCCTTTTCGGTGCTGCTGCCGGCTTTCGTCACCAGCGAGCTCAAGACCGCGTTCCAGATCGGCTTTCTCATCTTTCTGCCGTTCCTCGTCATCGATCTCGTCGTCGCGACGGTGCTGATGGCGCTGGGCATGGCGATGCTCAGTCCGACGATCATCTCGCTGCCGTTCAAGCTCTTGCTGTTCGTCCTGGTCGACGGCTGGGCGCTGACCATGGGCAGCCTTGCCAACAGTTTCGCGGGTTAGGGATCATGGTCGACGCCGATTATTTCCTCACCGTCGCGAACCAGACGCTGTGGGTGCTGGCGCTCGCCGCCGCACCCATCCTGATCCCCGCGCTCGTTTCCGGCCTGATCCTGGGCATGATCCAGGCGGCAACCTCGATCCAGGAACAGACCTTGAGCTTCGTGCCCAAGCTGATCGTGGTCGGACTGTCGCTGGTGATCTTCGGCGCGATGATCCTGGGGCTGCTCAGCGATTTCACCGTCTCGATCTTCGAGCGTATTCCCGATCTGGTCCGCTAAGCGGCGATGCTGGGCTTCGGCCTCTCGATCGAGCCGCAATTATGGGCGCTCCTGTTCGTGATGGTGCGCGTGGGGGCGGCGTTCGTCGCTGCGCCCGTGTTCGGCAACGTTTCCGTGCCGCTTCAGGTGCGCGTGGTGCTGGCCGGCGCGATCGGCGTGCTGGTGCTCGGCATGCACGACATCACGCCCCCGCCGCAGGTGTTCGCAGTGGCGACCTTTCTGTCGATCGCCGCCGAGGCGCTGGTGGGCCTGGCGCTCGGCTTCATTCTCCAGATCGCCTTTGCCGCGCCGCTGATCGCGGGCGAATTGATCGGCGGATCGATGGGCATCGGCTTTGCCAACATGATCGACCCGAACTCCGGGCGCTCGTCGCCCGCAATCGGTCAGTTCCTTTCGATCCTGCTGACGCTCTTGTTCCTGTCGGTCGACGGCCACCTCGTCCTCGTCGACACCGTTGCGCGTAGCTATACCGCGTTGCCACCCGGCGCCGCGTGGATGGCGCCCGAGCAGCTGCGCGACATCGCGCTGTTCGGCGGCTACGCCTTTTTTGCCGGGCTGCTGCTCGCGCTTCCGGTTGGCTTTCTTTTACTCTGCCTTAATCTCGTGGTGGGTATGATTTCGCGGTCGGCACCGGCGCTGAATCTGTTCTCGATTGGTCTGCCGGCCAGCCTGGCCGTCGGCGTGATCGCGATGGCGGCAGCCTTCCCGGCGATGGGAGATTACATGCTGGTCGTCGTACGCGAGGGCCTGGAAGCGGCACGGAGCCTGGTACTTGGCTGACGAGTTCGGCGAAAAGACAGAAGCCCCGACACCCAAGCGTCTGAAGGACGCGCGGAAAAAGGGTGACGTTCTCAAGTCGCGCGAGTTCGCGACCGCGCTGGTCGCGCTCGCCGGCGTGGCGTGGCTCGTCTTCTTCGGCCCGATGCTGATCGCCGCCTGCAAGGGCGTGATGGCCGAAAGCTTTCAGTTCACGCGCAGCGATGTGGAGGATTTTCAGCCGTTCCGCCCGCTCGCCGCGGCGGGGTGGAAGCTGCTGCCCGCCTTTGGCACGCTGTTCGCGATCGTAATGGCGGCGGGCGTCGCCAGTTCGGCCGCGCTCGGCTCGCTTCAGTTCAACGCCGGGCTGCTCGCGCCCAAGGGCAATCGCATCAATCCGGCGTCGGGGCTGAAGCGCATCTTCGGCATGAACGGCTGGATCGAGCTCGGCAAATCCCTGTTGAAGGTGGCGCTGCTCGGCTCGATCGGCGCCTGGCTGCTGATGAGTTCGGCGCGCACGACGCTGGGCCTCGCCCGCGCGAACATCGAGGCTGCGGTCAGCGCGCTGGGCGGCACGCTCACCACGCTGATGATCGTCATGTCGATGGGGCTGGTCGCGATCGCCATGATCGACGTGCCGCTGCAGATGTTCCAACGCATGAAGAAGCTGCTCATGTCGAAGCAGGAGCAGAAGGACGAGCACAAGGAGAGCGAGGGCAATCCCGAGGTCAAGGCGCAGATCCGCTCGCGCCAGCACGCCATGCTGTCGCGCTCGACGCGCCGCGCGGTGGGCGAGGCGCATGTGGTGCTGACCAACCCGACGCATTTCGCCGTTGCGCTGCGCTACGATCGCGGGCGCGATCAGGTGCCGGTGGTGGTCGCCAAGGGGCGCGGCGCGACCGCGCTCGCCATTCGCGAGATTGCCGGAGACATGGCGGTGCCGATCCTCGAATATCCGATGCTCGCGCGTGCGATCTACTATACCAGCCGCGAAAATCAGGAGGTTCGCGACGACTTGTACATGGCGATCGCAACGGTGCTGGCGTTCGTTTTCGGGCTCAACGCGCAGATGGGCGGCAGCGCGCCGCTGCCCGCGGTCGACGTGCCGGTGGGCGCGCGCTTCGACGAAAACGGTGCGGCGCTGAATTAAGGGCCGCTTGCCTTGAAAGGCTAAATCTTCCGCAGCTTCGGTCGTTTCTGTTCGTGTCATGACCGATGTTTCCAGCACCTCCGCGGCGGGTACGACCACCACCAGCGTCACCAAGTCCGCCGCGAGCGCGCTGCTGACGTCGCTGAACACCGGATCGGGCGTCGATACCGACGCACTGGTGACCGGCCTCGTCCAGGCGCAATTCGCGTCCAAGAACGCGGCGCTCACCGCCAAGTCGGACAAGCTGACCGCGCAGCTGTCGGGCGTGTCAACGCTGAAAAGCGCGATCACTGACTTCGCCGCCGCGCTCGATACGCTGGTGAAAGGCGGGACGCTCCAGTCGCAGCCGGTCAGCAGCAACGCATCGGTGCTCACCGCCACGCCGATTTCGGGCGCGAAGCTGACGGGGATGACCGCCAGCATCCGCGTCGATCGCCTCGCCACCGCGCAGACCGCGGTGTCGGTCAACAGCGTGGCCAGCAAGAGCGAGGTGATCGGCTCGGGCACGTTCACGCTGAAGCTCGGCACGGCCAGCTACGATGCGGGCGGCGCGATGACGGGCATCACCGGTACTGATGCCGATGGCGACGGCGCCGAGGACACGATCGCGATCGACATCACTGACGGGTCGCTGACCAGCATCGCGGCCGCGATCAACAAGAAGCAGGCGGGCGTCACCGCCTCGGTCGTCACCGATGCCGATGGCCGCGCATTCCTGTCGCTGCGTGGCGAGACCGGATCGGCCAAGGCGTTCTCGCTGGAGGCGACCAGCGACCCCTCGGGCACGCTGTCGCAATTCAACGTCGGCCCGAATGCCGCCGGCATGAACGTCACCGGCAAGGCCGGCAATGCGGTGCTGTCGGTCGACGGCATCACCGTGGAGCGTGCGAGCAACAGCATCAGCGATCTGGTCGAGGGCGTGAAGCTGGACCTCACGGGCATTTCGACGACGCCGGTTTCGCTGTCCTCCACGGTGCCGACCAAGGCGCTGACCAGCGCGGTCGAGGATTTCGTCTACACCTACAATCTGCTGCTCGGCGAATTGCAGAAGCAGACCGATCCGATCACTGGCGACCTGCGCGGCGACACCGGCGCGCAGAACATGATGCGCAGCCTGAAGGGGCTGTCGCTGCGCGACCTGCTGCCGGGCGGGGCTGCGGACCAGCCGCGCACCCTGGCGCAGCTTGGCGTGCTGACGAACCGTGATGGCACGCTGTCGGTGAACAGCGCGACCCTGAGCAAGGCGATCGCCGACCATCCCGGCGCCATCGAGGCGATGTTCTCCAATTCGTCCGATGGCTCGGGCGTGCTTGCCGCACTGAATTCGATCAAGCTGAACGCGACCAGCACGCTGTACGGGCTCGGCGCTTCGGCGACGCGGTACAATCAGGCCAAGAGCGACCTGACCGAACAGCAGGACCGGCTGACCACGCAGCAGGAAAAGATGACCACGCGGCTGACGCAGCAATTCGCGTCGATGAACGCGCGCGTGGCGGCGTACAAATCCACCCAGACGTTTATGGAAAACCAGATCAAGGCGTGGACGAACGGTAACAACTGATGGCCTACGCATCCGTCCTGTCGCGCGATCCTGCGCAGACGTATCGCCAGATCGACCTTGCCGGCCGCACCGCCAATGCGGACGGCCCGGCGCTGGTGCAATTGCTCTACGAGGAACTATGCCTCGCACTGCGTGTCGCGGCCTGGGCGGCGGAGCACCGGAAATATGCCGTGAAGAGCGAGCGCGTGACCCGCGCCACCGCGATCCTTTTCGCGCTGGAGGCCAATCTCGATTTCGAAAAGGGCGGCTCGGTCTCGACCACACTGGCGCGCGTTTATGCCGGCGCGCGCAAGCAGGTGATCGAGGCTAGCCTGGGTCAGGACGGCGCGCCGTTCCGCCAGGTGGCGGACACGATTTCGGAGATCGCCGACGCGTGGAAGATGGCGCGCGCGGCCTGATCGGCCGCGTCATTGCAGCCCCGGGTCAGCGCAGCCCCCGCGTCAGCGCAGCCAATGCCGCGCGACGAACCATCCGGTGACGGCCACGGCGATCACGGCACACACGCCGACGATCGCATCGAAGGCCCAGGGCGCGTCCGCCAGCCACAGGCCCTTCACGTTCATTCCGTAAAGACCCGTGATGAAGGTGAGCGGCAGGAACACCATGGCGGCGATCGAAATGATCAGGCCGCGCTGGTCGAGCTGCTCGGCGCGCAGGTCGGTCAGCGTTTCGTGGATCAGGCTGGCGCGCTCGCGGATCGCCTCCACTTCCTCCGCCATGCGCGCTGCGCGATCGGCGGCGGCGGCAAGGTGCGCGCGGTCGTCCGCGCCCAGCCAGTCGCCGGGTAGGGCGGCAAGCTTTTCCAGTGCCGCGCGCTGCGGATTGAGGAAGCGGCGGTAGTTGATCGCCTCCACGCGCACCTGCGTCACACTGCGGCGAAGCGCAAAGGCGCGGGCGGCGTCGAGCTGTTGCTCGCAATCGTCGAGGCTGTCGCCGAGATCGGCCACGACGGGGTCGAGATCGGCCGTTATCGCCCCGGCAAAGGCCGTGATGATGTCGCCGGGATCGCGAACGCGGCCGCTTTCTACCTCCCGTTTCACCGCATCGATCGCCAGCAAATGCTTGCGCGTCACCGAAATGACGCGGCCCTTTTCCGCCCAGATGCGCACCGACGCGAGCATGTCGGAAGGGTCAAGCTCCTCCTCGGTCCGCCCGCGCAGATTGACGAACGCCCCATTGTCAAAGGCATCGCACCGCGGCCGCGTTTCCTGTGCGGTCAGCGGATCGACGATGTAGTCGGGCAACCCCGCCTCGCCGCGCAGCCAGTCTTTCGCCTGCTCCGCCGTGGTGGTCAGGTGCACCCAAACCATCCCCGCCTCACCGGAAATCGCACCCTTTACCTGGATGCTCTGCGCGGCTTGATCGCTGATTTGAAAGGCAAAACCGGTCACGCCATCCTCACGTCAACCGTCAGGCCGGGAAGCTCGTTGGGCGGCGCCTCGCAGAGTAACCGGTCGGCATCGGCGCGCGCGCGATCGAGAATGGCCGCCGGCACGTCGACACCATGCGAAACGCGGTCGGCGTTGGCGAGCAGACGTGCCTGCCGCAGCGTCAGATCGTCGGGGTCGGGAGAATGCAGGACCATAGACACGACGCTACTCTCGAGCGCGTCGTCCTGTTCCGATGGCGTGCCAAGCAAGCTGGCCGGCCGAAGTGGATCATACATCCCGCCGGGCGCGAGCGCGGCGGCGATAGCACGGCGTCGGGCACCCGGCTCGGGGTAGCGCGCCCGCCACGCCGGGCGCGCAGCAAATAGCGCGTCGGCGAGGCGGCCGAGGCTTGCGGGGAGCAGGGCCTCAAGCCGCTGCCGCAGCGCCGCGGCAAGGCCGGCCGACGCGCCGCCGGTGCCGATCGCCACCAGCACCGGCGCGCGATCGACGATCGCCGGCAGCGTGAAATCGCACAATTCGGGCCGGTCCACCGCGTTCACCAGCACGCCGCGTGCCTTGAGCCGCGCGACCGCCGCATCATCGTCCACGACAATCGCCAGCCGTGCCGCGCTGTCCCCGATATCCTCCGCGACGACGATCGCACCGGCCCGCTCCAGCAGCCGTCGCTTCGCATCGGCTGCTTCGCCGTCGCCTACCAGGATCACGTGGCGGCCTTGCAGCCGCACGAAGATGGGCAGGCTGTGCAGGCTCACAACCAGTCCGGCACGCGCTCCGCGGCGAGGATCGTCTCGGCGGCGATACGATCGGCTACCACGGCGTAGCGATCGCCATCCACCAGAACCTCTGGCACCAGCGGGCGCGAGTTGTAGGTCGACGCCATGGTGGCGCCATAAGCCCCGGCGGTGCGGAAGATCGCAAGATCGCCGGACTTCACGACATCGATCTCGCGGTCGCGCGCGAAGGTGTCGCCCGTTTCGCAAACCGGCCCGGCGATGCTGGCGACCATTCGCTCGCCGCTCGGCCGGACCGCCTGGAAATCGTGCCAGGCATCGTAAAGGGCAGGGCGGGCGAGGTCGTTCATCGCGGCATCGACGATGACATAGGGGTTGGTGACGCCGGGCTTTACCCAGATCACTTCGGTCAGCAACACGCCGGCGTTGCCCGCGATCACCCGGCCCGGCTCGAACATCAAGGTGACGTCCCAGTCGCGCGTCACGCGCGCCACCATGGCGCCGAAATCCGCCGGATCGGGCGGCACGTCGCCGGCCTTGTAATCGACCCCGAGACCACCGCCGAGATCGACATGGGTGATCGTGTGCCCGGCCGCGCGCAGCTCCGCGACCAGTGCGCCGACGCGGGTGTAGGCGGCTTCGAGCGGCGAGATGTCGAGCAGCTGGCTGCCGATGTGAATGGCGACGCCGCGCAGCTCCAGGCCGTCGAGCTGCGAGAGCCGCGCGAAGATGCCGCCTGCTTCGTCGATCGGCACGCCGAACTTGTTCTCGCGTTTGCCGGTCGAGATCTTGGCGTGGGTGCCGGCGTCCACATCGGGATTCACGCGCAGCACCGCGCGCGCCTTGGTACCGCGGGCGGCGGCGAGTTGCGCCAGGACGACGCCTTCCTCTTCCAGCTCGATGTTGAACTGGCCGATCCCGGCCTCGATGCCCTTGGTGAGCTCGGCGCGGGTCTTGCCGACGCCCGAAAACACGATGTCCTGCGCGGGCATGCCGGCGGCCAGTGCTCGCGCCATTTCACCGCCGGAGACGACGTCCGCACCATAGCCCTCGCGCGCCAGCACGTTCAGCACGGCGATGTTCGGATTGGCCTTGATCGCATAGGCAAGATGCACGCGACCCGCCGGTTTCAGCCCGTCGCGGAAGCGCTGAGCCTGGCGGCGCAACGTATTGGCCGAATAGACATAAACCGGCGTTCCCACTTCCGCGGCGATGCGGGACAGGGGAACGGCTTCACAGTAAAGCTCGCCGTCGACGAGTGCGAAATGGTCCATTGATTACCTTGGCGGGAGGTCGAATTCGTCGCTGCGCCGCTCCTCGGAGTTGCGGAGCAGTTCGTCGCTGCGGCCCGGGCGGGCCTGCGGCTCTGCCTGAAGCAGGTCGCTCGGGGTCGGCGTTGCGGTGGCGCCATAAGGCGCGACCGGCAGCTGCTCGCCCTCTGCGGGTTTCAGCCCGCGCGATGCGCCGCAGCCGGCCAGGAGCAGGCCGAGGAGGAGAATGGCGGGCTTCACGACAGCGCCTCGCGTGCTTCGCGGATGGCGGCGCGCACGTTGTCGGGGGCGGTGCCGCCGAAGCTGGTGCGGCTGGCGACCGAAGCATCGACCGAGAGCACGTCAAACACGCGCGCGTCGATCCGGCTGTCGATCGCGACCAGATCGCCGATCGGCAATTCGTCGAGCCGCACACCGGCCGCTTCTGCGCGCGCAACGGCCTTTCCGGTGATATGATGCGCCTCGCGGAAGGGCACACCGGCCTCGCGCACCAGCCAGTCGGCCAGATCGGTCGCGGTCGAAAACCCGCTCTGCGCCAGGCCGCGCATCCGGTCGGTGCGGAAGGTCGCGCTTTCCACCATGCCTGTCATCGCGGCGAGGCAGAGGCCGAGCAGGTCGTGGCATTCGAAGACGGGCGGCTTGTCGTCCTGCATGTCCTTTGAATAGGCGAGCGGCAGGCCCTTCATCGTCACCATCAGGCTGACGAGGCAGCCGGTGATCCGGCCAGCGTGGCCGCGGACCAGCTCGGCCGCATCCGGATTGCGCTTTTGCGGCATGATCGAGCTGCCGGTCGACCATTGATCGCTCAAGGACACGAAGCCGAACGGCTGCGAGGCCCAAAGGACGAACTCCTCGGCGAGGCGCGAGAGGTGCAGCGCGCATTGTGCGGCGCAGGTGAGATATTCGATCGCGAAATCCCGATCAGATACCGCGTCGAGCGAGTTGCGCGTGGGGCCGTCGAAGCCGAGCGCCGCCGCGGTCGCATGGCGATCGACGGGGAAGCCGGTGCCGGCCAGCGCGGCCGAGCCGAGCGGCGACAGGTTCATGCGGGCGCGCGCGTCGGTGAAGCGGCCAACATCGCGGCGCGCCATCTCGACATAGGCCATCAGGTGATGGCCGAGCGTGACGGGCTGCGCCGATTGCAGGTGGGTGAAGCCCGGCATCACGCTGTCGGCATGCTCTTCCGCGCGGGCAAGCAACGCCTTCTGCAAGGCGACCAGGGCGGCGACGCTCTCGTCGATCGCGTCACGCACCCAGAGGCGGAAGTCGGTCGCGACCTGATCGTTGCGGCTGCGTGCGGTGTGCAGGCGGCCGGCGACCGGCCCGATCGCCTCAGCGAGCCGCGCCTCGGTCTGCATGTGGATGTCTTCAAGCGTCAGGTCTTCGGCGACGCCGTTCGCCTCGTAATGCGCCGCCACCTGTTCCAGCCCGCGCGCGATCGCGTCGGCATCGTCGCGGCCCACGATGCCCTGCTCGGCCAGCATCGCGACATGTGCCTGGCTGCCGCGCAGGTCCTGCCGCCACATTCGCTTGTCGAAGGGGATGGAGGCATTTATCTCGCGCATCACCGCGGCCGGGCCTTCGGCGAACCGACCGCCCCACATCTGGTTGGAATCGCTCATGCCATCGCGCTCGGGAACCGTCTTTCTCCTTGCGGCCGCACTGACGGCCGCGGCTTGCGATAGGCAAACGCCTGCGCCGGAGCAAGCAAACGTCGCAGCGCCCGACGAGGTGACGTCGGACGAGGTCGCGCCCGGGCCGGGGAGCGCGGCGACGCCGGCCGGCAAGGTGGACCGATCGCACAAGGGCGAGGCGGCGCCGGACGTCGCGTTCTACGATCCGGCCGGCAAGAAGATCACGCTTGCCGCGTTTCGCGGGCAGCCGACGCTGGTGAACCTGTGGGCGACGTGGTGCGCGCCGTGCATCAAGGAGATGCCGAGCCTCGACGCGGCGGCCGACGCCATGAAGGGCAAAGTGCGCGTCGTGGCGATCAGCCAGGACATGCAGCGCGAAAAGGTCGCGCCGTTCTTCGCCGAGCGCAAACTCGCGAACCTGGCGCCCTATGTCGACCCGGACCTTGGCCTCAGCCTGTCGTACAAGGTGAACCTGCCGACCACGATCATGCTGGACGCCGAAGGGCGCGAGCTGTGGCGGGTGAGCGGCGCGATGGAGTGGAACGGCGCGGAGGCCAAGGCGCTGATGGCGGAAGCGGTCTAAGGGGTCACGTCGCGATCGGCCGTGTGGACGCGCAGCACCTCGGCTAGGGCGGGGTGAGGAGAGGCGGCGAGCCAGGCCGCAGCCTTGCGGCGGAATGCCGGTGTGGCGCTTTGCGCGCATTGCGCCAGCCACGCATGCGCCTCGTCCAGGCGGTCGGCCGCGATCAGCATGCGGGCGTGGTTAAAGGCACCGCGGAAGTCACCGCCGGCTGCCGCGCGGGCGTAGCATTCGGCCGCCTTGGCCATGTCTCGCGCTATCACCCAGCCGTCTTCGTGGAAGCTGCCGACGTAGTTGATCGCCTTGGCATTGCCGAGCGCGGCGGCCCGTTCGAACCAGTCGAGCGCGGCAGCCTTGTCCTCCGCAACGCCTTCGCCGAGCGTCAGCGCCGTGGCGTAATTGTACATGCCCCAGTCGAGCCCGCGCTCGGCCGCAAGGCGGAAACATTCGGCGGCGCGGTGCTTGTCGATTGCTACGCCCCAGCCCTGATCATAACAGCGGCCCACCATGTTGAGCGCCATGAGGTGCCCCTGCGCCGCCGCCTTGTTGAACCAGGCAAACCCCGCCGATGCCTTGCCCGCATTGAGCAGCATTTGCGCCCACACCGCCTGCGCTTCCGCCAAGCCCTGCTCAGCGCCCGCGCGGATAAGCGCCGCCCGCTCCTCCGGCGAACCGGAGAGCCGGGCGCGCACCTCATCAGGCGACAGCTGGTCGAGGCGCTCGGTCAGAAACTGACGCCCAGCGTGGCAAAGGCGGTGCGGCCAGGTGCGATGCTGGCGTAATGCGCGGTGAACGCCTGCGGGAAATAGACCTTGTCGGTCAGGTTCTGCACGTTAACGCCGAGGTCGAGATGCTCGTTGATCGTGTAGCCGAGCCGCGCATCGAAGCGCCAGTAATCGGGCACCGTCACGACGCGGACGCGGGTGGCCGGGGTCACCGTCACGGTGCCGGCCGCATCCTGCGATGCGCGGCGGTTATCCGAGTAGCCGCCGAAAACACGGCTCATGTAGAAAGCGCCGCCGCCGATCGACAATCCTTCGACGGGCGTGACGTTCGCCCATATGGTGAAGCTGTCCCTTGCGGTTTGCGGCGCCTGCCGCCCCGTGCTGGTCGAGGGAACAAGCACCCGTTGCACCGGCTGGAGCGTCACGCCGCCCGCGGTGATCGCGGCTGCGGTGAGCGCGGTGAAGCCAGCGTCGACGATCTTCGGATCGAGATGCGTGTAGCCGCCGAATAGCGACAGCCACGGCGTGACATTGCCGTTGAAGCTGAATTCGACGCCGCGGATGCGGCGCTTGCCGATGAACTGCACGGTATCGTCCGGACCGGTGACGCGCGCGTTGCTCGTGTCGGTCTGGAAGGCGGCGATCGAGAGGGCGAGCTGTTCGTTGAACAGATCGGCCTTGGCGCCGACCTCGTACGACTTGGTCTTTTCCACCTTCAGACTGTCGAGCAGGGCGATATTGGCCGGCGTGATGGTGGTCGGCAGCGCATTCGGCTCCTGCCCTTCGCCGAGCAGGCTGTTGGGCGGCGTCGCGGCGGTGGCATAGCTGGCGTAGAGCGAGGTGTTGCGGCTCGGCTTGAAGACCAGCCCGGCCTGCCAGTTGAACAGTTTGTCGTTGCGCTCGACGGTGAACGTGTCCGGCGCGGTGGCGGGCTGGCCCGGCGTCAGCTTCGAGGTGAAATCGTCATAGCGTGCGCCAAGGTTCAGGATCAGCGCGGGCGTGATCGTGATCGAATCAAAGGCATAGGCCGACATGGTACGCGCGGCATTCTGCGTTTCCGTGCTGAACGGGTTCTTGGCGATCGGCGTGACGACGGTCGAGGTGTCGCTTGCGTAATTGACCCAGGGATCGTTCGGATCGGGATCGAACAGGCTGGTGCAGTTGAATCGGGCGAGCGCATCGGGCGTGCAGCGCGGCGAGAGCGTGGAGCCGTTCGCCACCGCATAGGTGCCGCGCCGCGCCTTTTCCCAGCTGAACTCGACGCCGGCTGCGATGCTGTGCTTGATCGCGCCCGTGGCAACGATGCCGAACAGATCGGTCTGGTTGGTCAGCCCCTCAACATAGCCGTGCCGCGTGTTGCTGCGGCGCCAGACCAGCCCACCGGCGGTGGTGGGTGAGGCAGGGTTGGTGCCGAACACGTTGCCCTGCTGATCGTCGGGCTGCGTCAGCACATAGTCTTGCCGATTGTGGCTGAAGCGTGAGGTGTTGCGCAGCGTCAGGCCGCCGAAATCATGCTCGACACGCATGCTGGCCTGGTTCGTCACGGTATCGCGGAAGTCGCGGCTCTTCAGGCCATAGAAGGCGTCGCGCTTCACCGTGCCGGTGACGCCCGCGATGGTGGTGACGCGGCCGATCGCCGGCTCGACGTAGATCTCGCCCGTGCCCGGCAGATTGTTGATCGTGTAAAGATAGGGAATGCCCGCGTCGGGCAGTTCACGGGTTTCGAGATAGTAATAGGATACGGTCAGCCGCGTGTCGCTTTCGAGCCCGATGGTGATCGACGGTGCAACGCCCCAGCGTCGCGACCAGATGGCGTCGCGACCGGCGACGTCCTGATCGTGCCACATGCCGGCGACACGCACGCCGATGCCGTTGCCGAGATATTGGTTCACGTCGACCGCCGCGTGCTTGTAGTCGGCATTGCCGATGCTGGCGCTGGCGCGGACGAAGTCGGACGTTTGCGGTGACTTGGTGATGATGTTGATCGAGCCCCCGGCGCTGCCGCGCCCACCAAGCGTTGAATCAGAGCCGCGGACGATCTGCACCTGCTCGACCGCAAAGGTGTCGCGGGTCTGCGCGGCAAGATCGCGGACGCCATCGACAAAGGTCGAGCCCTGGCTGTCGAAACCGCGGATAAAGGGACGGTCGCCAACCGGATTGCCGCCCTCGGCCGCGCCAAAGGTGATGCCGGGCACGGTGCGCAGCGCTTCGGCCAGCGTGGTCGATCCGGTCTGCTCGATCACGTCCTTCGGCAGAACGACGACCGACCGCGGCGTGTTGACGAGCGGGGCGATCGCCTTGGGGCCTTGCAGCTCGCTGCGTTCGCGCTGGCCGTTCACCAGAATGTCGTTGCGCTCGTCGTCGCTCTGGCTGGCGGCAGTGCGGTCCTGCGGGGTCGACGATCCCGACGGCGTCTCTGCAGCGGCGGCGGGCGCGGTGGCGAGGAAGCCAACGCACGATATCGCCAGGAATGATGCCGCCCGCGGCGATGAAGACACTGTCATGGAACCCCCAAACCCTTGTTGAGCATGGCGGCTAATGAGAACAATTATCAGAGTCAATGTCTAATGAGAATCGATCGCGATATGCTTAGGTCTAACCTTTAGCGGTTGGTGCCGTGGGTGGCGTTAAGTAGCTAGAACCAGACGCGAATGCCGGCGACCACGCCGACACCACCGGCGTCGTCGCCATTCGCGCGCGCGTAGCGAGCGGTCTTGCCGAACTGGCGCTCCCACGAGACGCCCACGTAGGGCGCGAATTCGCGCGCAATTTCGTAGCGCAGCCGAAGGCCAAGCTCGGCATCGGTCACGCCGCTGCCGAGCTGGCGAGCGGGGATGCGCTGGGCAGACAGATTGATTTCGGCGCGTGGTTGCAGGATCAGCCGTTGGGTGATCCGCTGATCGTAATAGGCTTCGAGCCGCGCCAGAAGCTCACCCTTGTTGGAAAGGAACAGCGCGCCTTCGACGTCGAACCAATACGGGGCAAGGCCTTCCACGCCGACGGTGGCGTAGGTGCGGTCGGGACCGGGGGCGATATCCTGGCGCACGCCGGCTTGCAGGTTGAAATACGGACCGAGCGCACGGCTGTAGAGCGCCTGGATCTCGGCATCGGTGCTGCCGCGGAATGCCCCGTCGCCCTCGGTTTTGAGCGTCAGGCGATTGATGTCGCCGCCATGCCAGAAGGCGCCGTCCCAGCGATAGCTGTCGCGGCCGCCGCGCAACTGAACCTCCGCCAGATCGAGCATGACCTGCGAAAAAGCCATGCCGCCATGCTCGCGGCGCATGGAGTCGCGCGCCGCGGCCATCGCGTCGTGGCCCCAGATGCGGTCGGCGTAGGTCGGCTGAACGCTGCCGCGTAGAGGCGGAGCGACGGCCGGCGGAAAGGGGGGCGCCGGGTGAGGATCGGCCGCTTTCGACATCGTTTCGGCTGGTTTCGGGGTGCAATGGCCCATGGCTGCATGCTCGGGCGGGCAGGCGGGATCGGACGGCTTCGGCGCATCCATCGCGCCAGCGTGCTGCGCATGCGCTGACGGGTCCGATGCCTCGGTCGACTGCGGATGGTGCGCGGGCGGCGCGGCGTCCGCAGCCGGCGCATCATGCTGCATGTGCTCGCCGTGATGCTGCGGCGTGCTTGGCGCATCGCCGGTAGTCAGGGCTACCGCGAGGAGGGCGAGCGCGATCATGCGGCGCCCTCACCGGCAGGACGGACGGAGACGACCTGCATCATGCCGGCATGCATGTGGTAGAGCAGGTGGCAGTGGAACGCCCAATCGCCCACCGCATCGGCGGTGAGGTCGAACGTCGCGGTGCCGCCGGGCTGCACCTGTACCGTATGCTTGCGCGGGGCGTGATCGCCATGGCCGGTGACCAGTTCGAAGTAGTGGCCGTGCAGGTGGATCGGATGACCCATCATGGTGTCGTTCACCAGCGTGACGCGCACCCGCTCGTTCTGGCTGAAGGCGATTGGGGCGGTCACCTCGCTCAGCTTCTCACCATCGAACGCCCACATATAGCGCTCCATGTTGCCGGTGAGATGGATGCGCAGCTGGCGGCTGGGCGCGCGCGTGTCGGGATTGCGCTCTACGGCCTTCAGATCGGTGTACACCAGAACGCGGTGGAGCACGCCCTCCAGTCCCTGACCGCGATCACCCATGCGGTCCATCGGCATGGGCGAGATGGTCTGCACCGTTGGGGTCTTCCTCACTTCGGGCGCGTTCGAGAAGTCCCGCATCGCATGATCCATTGCACTCGCCGCATGGCCTGCGCTGCCTGCTGGAGCGCCGGGGAGGGGGCAATGGCCCATGGCGGCGTGTTCGGGCGCACAGGCGGCAGCCGGTGTGGGAGCGGGAGATGCATGGCCCATCGCGCCGTGATCCATGCCCGCGTCCATATCGCCGTGCCCGGACATGGCCGCCCCGCCGGAGCCGTGATCCATCGCGCCCATGCCCATGTCCTTCATGTCGGCGAGCGGGCGCTTGCGCAGCGCCGGCACGGGCGCGACCATTCCGGCGCGCGGGGCGAGTGTCGCGCGCGCCATGCCGGAACGATCGACGCTTTCGCCGACGAGGGTATAGGCGCGGTCGTCGGCCGGCTGCACGATGACGTCATAGGTTTCAGCAACCGCGATCTGGATTTCGTCAACCGTCACCGGCTGAACGGGAAGGCCATCGGCTTCGACCACCGTGAGCCTCAGGCCGGGGATACGGAGATTGAAGGTCGTCATGGCCGAGGCGTTGATCAGGCGCAGCCGCACCCGCTCGCCCGGCTGAAAGAGACCGGTCCAATTGTCGCGCGGGCCGTGCCCGTTGACCAGATAGGTGTAGGTGCTGGCGGTCACGTCCGCGACGTCGGCTGGGTCCATGCGCATCGCACCCCAGCGGATGCGCTCGGCAGCTGGCTGGTCCTTGCCTGCGAGCAGCCCGGCGAGCGTCTGCTTCTGGAAATTGAAATAGCCGCCCTGCTGCTTCAGCTTCTTGAAGATCAGGTGCGGGTGCATCGGGCTGTGATCGGACAGCACGATCACATGCTCGCGATCCGACGCGATCGGATCCGCGCCGGCGGGGTCGATAACGATCGGGCCGTAATGCCCCATCTGCTCCTGGAGCCCCGAATGGCTGTGGTACCAATAGGTACCCGACTGGCGGACCGGAAATTCGTAGGTGAAGGTGGAGCGCGGCTTGATACCGGGAAAGCTGATGCCGGGCACGCCATCCATGTGGAACGGTAGGATCAGCCCGTGCCAGTGGATTGAGGTATCCTCGTCCAGCGTGTTTTCGACATGGAGGCGGACGTTCTGGCCTTCGCGCAAGCGGATCAGCGGCGCGGGCACGGTGCCGTTGATGCCGATGGCATGGCTGGTCCGCCCATCGATCGTCATCATCTGGTGCGCGACGCGCAAGGTGATGTCCGCACCCGAAACCGTGGGCAGCGGTCGGATCACCCCGGGCGATACCGATTGCGCCCAGGCCGGCATGTACGCCGACAAGGCCAAGCCGCCACCGGCAAAGCCGGCGCCGTGCAGCAGCTGGCGACGATCAAAAACGCGAGACATTACAGGTCCTTGATTAGCGCTGCGGTGGATCGTTGAGCCTGCCACCCAACCGAGTCCGGCACGCGGTAGCCGAATTGTCTGGCCAAGATAAGTTCTGCGCTTCGGCATTCCAGCGGCTTGCGAGACCGCCTGACAGCTGGCGCGAGCGCGCGTGGCGCGCTGTCGTTCCCGCGCCGTGACCGGGCAGTTGCATCAGCAACGGATCAGACATCCTTTCCCCTCCCCCTTTCGGGTGATGCCGAATGCGGTTGTTCTGGCGACCGCTTCAGCTGGAATAAAAAAGAGGGGTGGGAACATGCGGACGATCACCATAATCGCGGCGGGACTGGCGCTTTCTGCGTGTGCAACCGGGCCGTACGAATGGAAATACGGCTAGGACAAGATCGTACCCGGGCAGTTCAGCATGACCAACACGGACAAGAACGGAACGGTGCTGACTTGGCCGTCGCATGCCGTCGCCGCCATCGTCTATCCGAGCGGCGACGCCGCCTGCATTCAGAGCGCGCAAAGCTCAAAGGCGCGAAACATATCGGGCGGCGCTGGGATATCGGCCCTGCTCAAATCGGGGCAGAGCGTTGATGCGAAGACGGCGCAGGCGATCACCGAGGCGGTGTCCTCGCTGCAGGACCGCAACGACGTTGCCACGTTCCTCGACGTGGCCTTGTTCCAGATCTGCGCCATTTCGAAGAACAAGAGCTTTTCAAAGGATCAGACCGCCGCGCTGATCCAGCAGGCGCTGGTGACGGCGGCGGACATTGCCAAGGCGCGGCCGAATTATGTCACCACCAAGAATGACGTGGTGCAGCCCGGTGCGGCCACGGCCGTTCCGCCGACGGTAACCGCACCGACGCCGCCCGCAACGGTGCCGATCCCGTCGGCACCGGATGCGACCCCAGAAAGCGTCTCCTAGGGAAGCAGCAAGGACGCATCGCCATACGAATAGAAACGGTACTCGTTTCGGATGGCGTGGGCGTAGGCGGACTGCATCCGATCCAGCCCCATCAGTGCCGACACCAGCATGAACAAGGTCGAGCGTGGCAGGTGGAAATTGGTGAGCAGGCCGTCGATGCCGCGAAAGCGGTAGCCGGGGGTGATGAAGATCGACGTGTCGCCTTCGAACGGGCGCACCACCCGGTCCTCGCCAGCGGCGCTTTCGATGAGCCGCAGCGAGGTAGTGCCGACCGCGATGATCCGGCCGCCGTCGCGACGCACGGCGTTCAGCCGATCAGCGGTCGCCTGATCGATGCGGCCCCATTCGGCATGCATCTGGTGATCGTCGGTATCGGCCGCCTTCACGGGGAGGAACGTGCCCGCGCCGACGTGCAGCGTCAGCGTCGCATGGCCGATGCCGGCGGCATCGAGTGCCGCCATCAGCGCGGGCGTGAAGTGGAGCGCGGCAGTCGGCGCGGCAACCGCACCGGCCTCACGCGCGAACATCGTCTGGTAATCTTCCGCGTCGCGCGCATCGAGCGGGCGCTTGGCAGCGATATAGGGCGGCAGCGGCATGCGCCCGGCGCGCTCCAGTAGGAGCTCGACCGGCTCGTCACCCGCGAAATCGAGCGCGAAGCTGCCGTCCGCCGCGCGGTCGGACGCAATTGCCGTGACACCCGCACCGAAATCGATCGGATCACCGTCGCGCAGCCGCTTGGCATTGCGGATAAACGCGCGCCAGCGCCGCGGCCCTTCGCGCTTGTGCAGCGTGGCGCCGATCTTCGCCGCGCCGCGCGTGCCCTCGAGCTGCGCCGGGATCACGCGCGTGTCGTTGAAGACCAGGAGGTCGCCCGGGCGTAGCGCGTCCGGCAGGTCTGCCACCGTCCGGTCGCGGGTGTCGTCGCCATCGAGCACGAGCAGGCGCGCCGCGTCGCGCGGGGCGGCAGGGCGCAGCGCGATGCGCGCGGGCGGTAGATCGAAATCGAACTGATCGACGTTCATGAAACAAGTCCGGTAGTCACGGGGAAAGAACACCAAAGGGGAGGCAGAGCGCCCCTGTCTTCAAGGGCCAGCAGCCCGGCAGGGCCGTGCGGCACTCCTTTTGCGATCATCGCCAATCAGGGCAAGGGGCGACGTCGCCGCGCCAGCGGCACCGCGCCGCCGAAGCCATGCCGCTTCAGACGCCTCCGCTTTCCTGCTCAATGTACCATAAAGAAAGGTGGTGCCCCACAGGAGACAAAGCTGGGCACTCAAATCATTGGAGAATTTCGACCTCGCGCCAAACGCCCAGCAGGATGTGAACTACAAGCCATAGCTCTGAAGTTCGTCTGAACCGCGCCGGGTTTGTCGGAGGCCCCAACTCCTGAGAGGAAGGGGCTATGACGAGCAAGACGACGAACAAGTTCTCACCTGAGGTGCGCGCCCGGGCGGTGCGGATGGTGCTGGACCACGAGA